>Ga0224527_1000042_pt1 | contig 94654 bp, 87 predicted proteins | sample CBST0metaG_FD_179882 | JGI IMG/M metagenome (GOLD analysis project Ga0224527, IMG submission 179882) | Peat soil microbial communities from Stordalen Mire, Sweden - C.B.S.T0 | ecosystem: Environmental > Terrestrial > Soil > Wetlands > Peat | place: Sweden: Norrbotten County, Stordalen Mire...
CTTTTCTCAAAAATGATCAAGGCACTACCGCCCACATGGTCCTGATGCCGCCTGAGTCATTTATCGTAAAACCCTATCAGTCTTATCAATAATCCCCGGAGATATCAGGATGACAGACGTAAGCGGCCAGCTATCCCGGCTGTACCGGCAGGTCAGAATGTTGCTGGGCATTGGCCGGGTGACATCGATGACGGATACCGGTGTGACGCAAATGATTCAATACCAAACGCCGATGGAAGTCCGCGACAATACCGTACGGTTGGCGGAATTCGGCTTTTCTTCAGGACTACCGGCCGGTACCGATGTGATTATCGGCTTTTTGGGCGGGGATCGGTCAAATGCGGTGATCATTGCTTCAAATCACCAGAGTTATCGGCCTACCGGGTTAAATCCGGGCGAAACCCTGCTGTACTCACAATGGGGGCAAACCATAAAACTGATGCAGTCCGGTATCGTCATCAATGCCAATAATCAACCGGTCACGGTTAACAATGCGACCACCGTGATCATCAACGCCGCCACCGGCGTGCAGATGAATACGCCGGTGCTCAAGGTGTCCGGCGACATTATCGACAATGCCAACGGCGGCAATACCGCGACGCTGAAAAATCTGCGTGATGCTTATAACCAGCACAATCACCAGGTGCAAAACGTACAAACCGGCGGTTCAACGGTTACCAGTCAACCGCCTGGGGGGCAAGTGCAATGACCGATATCACAACGATCTGGAATGGCGGGCAATCGTTAGGCGATTGGCAGCCCGGGTTGGGCGATTTAATCAGCGGTAATGATTTGGAGACGGCTATTTTGATCAGCCTCTTTACCGATCGGTTGGCCCGAAATGACGATGATTACGACGGCAATGATCGCCGAGGCTGGTGGGGTGATACCGGCTCGGATTATCAAATAGGTTCACGCTTGTGGCTGTTGAACCGCCAGAAGTTGACCGCGGCCATTGCGGGCAAAGCGGAAGATTATGCCACCGAGGCCTTGCAGTGGCTGATCAATGACGGCGTGGTCAGCAGCATCCAGACTGCGACCCAGATCGTCTATCCGAACCGGCTGTATATGCAGCTTGTTTTCTTTAAACCGAACGGAGATTCGTCGTCGTTCAAATATTCCTGGGCCTGGGAGTAATATATGCCATTCAATCGACCGACATTGACCGAATTACGCCAGCGAAATGCGGCGTTTATTCAGTCGGAATTAAAAAACATCGGCGCCTTGCTGCGGTTTTCCAATTTGGGCGTTCTGGGGGATGCCGACGCGGGATTAACGTATTTGCATTACGGTTATCTTGACTGGATTGCGCAGCAAGCTACCCCCTATACCGCGACGGATGAATATCTGGCCGCCTGGGCGGCGCTGAAAAATGTAACGCAAAAAACGGCTTATGCCGCGCGTTGTCCGACGGTCGCCTTTACCGGCGCCGCAGGGGCGGTCCTACCGACGGCCGCTGTGCTAAATCGCAGCGACGGATACCAATATACCCTGGATAACGGTATTACCCTCGGTTCAGCTGGAACGGCCATCGGATCCATTACCGCGATCCTTCCCGACCCTACCACCGATATCACGGGCGGCGGTGAAGCGGGCAATGCCGATGCCGGTACGTTATTAAGTCTCGATGTCGCCATTGAAGGCGTCAGCAGCCAGGCCACGGCGACGGTGGCCATTACCGGCGGGGCGGATATTGAATCCGAAGCGGCGTTTCGTTCACGAATGCTGTTGGCCTATCAGGATACCCCGCAGGGCGGCAACGACGCCGATTACGCGTCCTGGGCACTGGCTGTTGCTGGTGTGACGCGGGTATGGGTCGTGCGCCGACTGATGGGCGCGGGTACCGTCGGAGTCTATGTCATGTGCGATGGCGGCGATACCACTAATCACGGTTTTCCCGTTGGGACAAATGGCATTTCTTCGCTGGAAACCTGGGGCGCCGTCAGGGCCACGGGCGATCAGTTGCGGGTCGCAGATAATATCTACCCGCTGCAACCGGTCACCGCTCTGGTGTATGTTTGTTCCCCTATTGCCACCCCGGTAAATTTCGACATCAGCGGCCTCACCAATGCCGATGCTACCACCACGGCAGCGATTGCCACTGCGATCGATAATGTTTTCTTCACCGAGGGTGCACCTGGCGGCACAATTTATCTTTCGGATCTAATGGCGGCCATTGCGGATATTGATGGCGCCGACGGTTTTATCCTGACATCGCCGACGGCCAATATCACCATGGCGACCGGCGGATTGCCGGTGCGGGGCACGGTAACTTACTTATGAGTAAATTCACCGTTGATGATTATACCGGCGCGTTTCAGTCATTAATGCCGGTGGGGGCAGTGTGGCCCAAGAGTTCCGACGCGGTGCAGACAGCCGTAATGAGCGCACTGGCCAACAGCTATCAGCAAAGCGATGACGCGGCACAGGCATTACTGGTTGGCGCGTTCCCGGCCACCGCCACCATTTTGCTTAGCGAGTGGGAGAACACGCTAGCTCTGCCGGATGATTGCGCTATCGGAGAAACGGACAGCATTGCGCTGCGGCAAAAGGCGGTTACGTCAAAACTCTTCAGCACCGGCGGTCAATCTATAGCCTATTTTATCTGTGTGGCCGCCTCGCTGGGCTATACCGTCACGATCAGTGTTTATCGGCAAGCCTGCGCCGGCATGTCTGTCTGCGGCGATGCGCTCAACGGCAATGATTACCCCTTTACCTGGCTGGTCAATGCGCCGACCACAACAATTTCCTATGCGCAATGCGGCCTGAGTTATTGCAGCGACCCACTGCGTTCATGGGGCAATAAACAACTTGAATGCCGGTTATCAGCGCTGGCGCCATCCCACACCATCGTAAAATTCGGCTACGCCGGGTAATTCCACAACCTTATTTTTAATAAGCGTCTTTATTGACGAGGACTGATTTATGCAAAAAATTGGCAATATCACCAATACCGCTACTGCCGCCGGGGAGTTTACCGATGGCAGTGTGGCCAGCGGTATCTCTCCCACCATTCTTGATGCCGGGTGGTTCAATACCGTGCAGCGAGAGCTCATCAATATTGTGCAGACGGGAGGGTTAACGCTCGATCCGACCAATGACGCACAGGTATTGGCGGCGATTCAGGCGTTATTTTTGCAAAAAGCTAATAACCTTTCTGAAATCAAAGCGGCGGGGGCAGTTGCCCAGGCGGCGGCTCTAACAAACCTTGGTATTAGCGCAAATCTTATTCCTATCGGGATCCCATTGCCCTGGCCGTTAGCTACACCTCCAACCGGTTGGTTGATTTGTAATGGAGCATCATTTAGTACCACAATTTATCCAAATCTTGCGATTACCTTTCCGACAGGTATTTTGCCTGATTTAAGAGGGGAATTTATCCGTGGTTGGGATAATGGGCGCGGTTTAGATAGTGGCCGGGCGTTGATGAGTGTTCAATCTCATGCGCTACAGGTGCATGATCATTATATTGAGACCAAAGGAGCATCTGCGGGAAGTGTAGTAACCCTAGCTGATGATACTGGAATTACTTCAAACGGAGATATTGCGCTTCCCGGTGGAGGCGCTGGCTGGTCAACTGCAGGTTTTTTACCTGGTGTGAATGCTGCGACTGAAACTCGACCCGTAAATATCGCTTTTAATTTTATAGTGAGGGCGGCATGATGATTAATGATACCCAAGCAGTTCTTGATTCGAATAATTTGGCAAAAACGGCTGGATTGATTACATTCTATAATGTTGATTGTAATACTTATGAGTATATCGGAAGCTCAAGTGAATATTTGATAGTCGGGGTAGGAATTCCTGCCTTATCATATCTAGATGTCCCGCCTGCTGCACAGTCAGGATATGTTGTGTGTCGCAATTCTAAGGGGGATACATGGGATCAAGTAGAAGATCATAGAGGGGATACAGTATATGATACTTCTACGCTGGCTGCGGCGACAATTCAAGCAATAGGTCCGCTTGGCACAAACCAAACTTTATTAGCTCCGGCCACATCCTATGATGAATGGAGCGGCACCGCATGGATAACAAACACTATAACTCAAAAAGCGGCACAGGTGAACGCGGCGGTTGCTGAACAAACCGCATTGATATCCGCTGCTAATATAAAAACGCAGTTCTGGCAAACACAACTAATGCTAGGAATCATTAATGCTGCAGATAAAAACACTCTAACGTCTTGGATGATATACGCGCAGGCTGTGCAAGCTGTAAATACTAGCACTGCGCCTGATATTACTTGGCCCTCAACTCCACAATAAGAAATTTTAATCGCAAAATAAGTGGGAAAATAAAAGATCGCCCCGATGTGATTTAATCCAGTATGAGCGATCTGATCAACTTTCAGACATTTCACATCAACAACCGGAATGAGTAATACTGATCATAATATCCATATTTATAAATAAATGCCGCCAGATTATAAAGAAATTATTAAAAATGTATGATAAAAAATAAACTTAAATGAGCTGATATCATATTATTCTGGCGCTTTATTATTTGGGTCATTGTTCCTCTTTGTGCTTCAGGCTCATCGGTAGTTAGATGAATTAACTAGTTTACTTTATTAGGAGTCGAGTGGTTAAATTGGTTTCTTTGATTGAAAAACATTAGGCACAATTATTGAGGTATTTAGATATGCATTAGGAGTGATCCACTTATTGTCTGCTATAATGCAACATAATAATTGCTTATTAGCATTACAGAAGAAATCAGTGACGCTGGGAAAAATTCTAACGGCATCAGTCTTGGGGAGGAATTACAATGAACATATTGAAAAACAGTGTGTGGATGGAAAATGTAAAAAAATAGAGATTTATATTATAAAAGGGTAGAGGAAATTTTGTTTTATCTTGATGAATGGTATTAAAAAAATATAACAGAAATTTGCTGAAATACTATGGTTTTGCCAGAATTGAAAAAAGCTAAGAATTAATCGAAGGATGAAAGGCCAATCTAATAAAAAGATGGATACAATATTATGCCAATGGAGCCTGTAAATTAAATTGTGTAATTGCCTGTTTTTGATATCGTTATCCGAACAACGGAGACAGGTAAATTATGGACGAGAAGAAACTTCAGGAACTTGCTACAGAACTGGCCAAAGGCATCAAGACTGAAGCTGATCTTAATCAGTTTTCACGCATGCTAACTAAGCTTACCGTCGAAACAGCGTTGAATGCTGAACTCACAGACCATCTCGGGCATGAGAAAAATACGCCCAAAACCGGTACCAATACCCGTAACGGTTACTCCTCAAAAACGTTGCTTATTGATGACGGCGAGATCGCGCTAAACACGCCACGTGACCGTGAAGGCACCTTCGAGCCGCAACTGATTAAGAAAAACCAGACTCGTATCACGCAGATGGACAGCCAGATTCTATCTCTTTACGCCAAAGGCATGACCACGCGTGAAATCGTTGCCACGTTCAAAGAAATGTACGACGCTGATGTGTCAGCCACGTTGATATCCAAAGTAACAGATGCCGTTAAGGAACAGGTAACCGAATGGCAAAATCGTCCGTTGGACTCGCTATATCCCATTGTTTATCTTGACTGTATCGTGGTGAAGGTTCGACAGGGTGGTTCGGTGATAAACAAGGCCGTTTTCCTTGCGCTGGGTATCAATACCGAGGGCAAAAAAGAGCTGCTCGGAATGTGGTTAGCAGAAAATGAGGGTGCGAAATTCTGGCTTAACGTACTGACTGAACTGAAAAATCGCGGGCTTCAGGACATCCTTATCGCCTGTGTGGATGGCTTGAAAGGCTTCCCGGAGGCGATAAACAGCGTCTACCCGCAAACACATATCCAGCTTTGCATTATCCACATGGTACGCAACAGCCTGAAGTTCGTATCGTGGAAAGACTATAAGGGCGTTACTGCCGGGCTGAAAGCCGTCTATCAATCGCCGACGGAAGAAGCCGCCCTGATGGCGCTGGATGCATTCGCAAACGCCTGGGACGGTAAATATCCCCAGATCAGCAAAAGCTGGCGGGCCAACTGGGAAAATCTCAATACCTTCTTTGGTTATCCGCCCGATATCCGCAAGGTGATCTACACAACTAACGCGATAGAATCGCTCAACAGCGTGATCCGACAGGCAATAAAAAAGCGAAAAGTATTCCCAACGGACGATTCGGTGCGGAAAGTAATTTACCTTGCGATACAGTCGGCGTCGAAAAAATGGAACATGCCGATCCAAAACTGGCGGCTGGCGATGAGTCGATTTATTATTGAGTTCGGTGACCGGCTGAACGGTCACATTTAATAGGGTGGCAATTACACAGAATTATTTACAGGGTCTGCCAATGTTATCAACATTCTTTCCTGATTGAAAAAATAGTACGAGATCGTTTATAATATATTAACTCTGATGAATATAATGTATGTAATAGATGTCCATTTTGTAGAAGAAAAATCAGCAATCTCATTTGTGAATACAATGAAAGGTGTTAGGTCTTCTGTGAAAAGCACAGCACTTCAAATCTCATCTCATCTCATCTCATCTCATCTCAACGAAGTCGCAAGAGCATATATCTAACCATTTTCGGTAGTGAACTTTGGAATTTGGACACATCTGTTATTACAGCCAGGTTATATTCCTGTAGACTGACTCGTCGAAACAGCTGTCGTTTACTGTGTTGTGATTTTTCAACCAAACCTATTTACTTATTTATCATTGGATATCGGACATAACCTTGTCTCAATCAACTCTTTTTTTCTATGTTATAGTAGTGCATAATTTCCTTACGCGACTCCCGGCCTCCCCTCATTACAGGGTAGTTAGGATGAGTGTTAATCCATAACGGCCTAATGACTTTAAATGCTTGAAAACAACGCCCTGTTACCAACGCCAGCAATCCAGCCACAGCCTGCAATTGCAGCCAATTTCCCATCCCAACGCTTCTCCGTTGCGCCGATGCTCGACTGGACCGATCGTCATTGCCGTTACTTTTTGCGGCTGCTGACCCGCCGTGCGTTGCTTTATACAGAGATGGTAACCACCGGCGCGCTGTTATACGGCAAAGGGGATTATCTGGCTTATGACGAGGCGGAGCATCCGCTGGCATTGCAGTTGGGCGGCTGCGAACCCGAGGCATTGGCGCAATGCGCGGTCATGGCTGAACAGCGCGGTTATAATGAAGTGAATCTGAATGTCGGCTGCCCCTCGGATCGCGTACAAAACGGCCGGTTCGGCGCTTGCCTGATGGCGGAGCCTGAACGGGTGGCGCACTGTGTCGCCGCGATGCGTTCAGCGGTGTCTATCCCGGTCACGGTGAAAACCCGGATCGGCATTGATGACCAGGATAGCTATGAATTCCTTTGCCAATTTATTCAGACCGTGGCGGAACGCGGCGGTTGCGAAACCTTTATCATTCATGCGCGCAAGGCGTGGTTAACGGGACTGAGCCCCAAAGAAAATCGCGATATTCCGCCATTGGATTATGATCGTGTTTATCAATTGAAACGTGATTTCCCTTCCTTGACGCTGGCTATCAATGGCGGTATCAAATCCATCGGCGAGGCAAAGCAGCATTTGCTGCAGCTTGATGGTGTTATGGTGGGCCGGGAGGCTTATCAAAATCCGGGAATCTTATCCCGCATAGACAGTGAATTATTCGCCGGCGTGGATCCCTATCCTGAATTGGCCGATGCCGTAACCGCCATGTTTCCTTATATTGAGAGCGAGCTGTCGCGCGGTACTTATCTCGGCCATATCACCCGTCATATGCTGGGTCTATTCCAGGGCATGCCCGGCGCTCGCCAATGGCGGCGTCATCTCAGCGAAAATGCCCACAAACCGGGCGCGGGCATTAGCGTGCTTGAGCAAGCCTTGGCGAAGGTAACCCATAGCGAAATTTCTTCGCCAAGTTAGCCAATGTTTTTGGGGAACATTCCCTTTCTGAAGGTCGTCAAACTATCATTGTGGCGAATTTAACCAAAATATGGTTGGATTGACTCAGATGTCTAACCAAAATTTTATTATATCCAATAAAATCAACTGGTTAAGATAATAAAAATTTGGCATGTTTTTTGTAATCTATCAGGGAGCCATTATAGCCGGACGGGTCCGTTATTTCAGGAGCATGCCATGTTAGAGATTTTGTTTGTCATCGGTTTTTTTCTGGTCTTGCTGCTGACCGGTATATCTATCTTCGGCGTCATAGCCGCGCTGATCGTAGGTATGTTTGTTATGTTGTTTGCCGGTTTGCTTGCCTTGGCGTTGAAACTACTACCGTGGTTATTATTGGCCTTGGTGGTGTCCTGGATATGGCGAGCAGTCAAACCGCCGCAATTACCCCGTTACTGACGGATGGGTAAATCGATCTTTCATGATCGAGAGCTGAATGACAAAAAATTGAGTGGCTGATCACAGCTTGTCTTATTTCTTATAGTTAGTGACCGTTATCGATATTTTTTATGTATTTCTGCTGCTAGGATGCAAGCGCAATTTTTTTACAGCTATCTTCACTTCATCCGTCCCGGAAAAAATAACCGTATTAACGGTAATTTCCGAGATTCCCGATACCCTTACCCTACCAAAATGAGTTTCTCGTTCAGAGAGCGACAAAAAACACGGGCCTCTAGTAAGAGGCCCGTAACTTATTGCGCAATACCGAAGTGTTTTGAAACGACTTCCCTATGGCGGTTCTTTCGCATAACGCGTCTAAACAGCTGCTTATTATGGAATAAGCAACGAGGAACCGTGGGTGGTGCGTCCTTCCAGCGCCCGATGAGCCCGCTGTGCTTCAGCCAATGGGAACTTTTGCTGTTCGGACACGGCAATTTTAATGGCGCCGCTGGCAATCATGGAAAACAATTCGTCACTGGCCAGCTTCAGCTCTTCCCTGGTGGTGACATAACCGTTTAAAGAGGGTCGCGTAACATATAAAGACCCTTTCTGGTTCAAAATGCCCAGGTTGACGCCGGTGACCGGCCCGGATGAGTTGCCGAAACTGACCATAAGACCGCGGCGATGCAAGCTGTCCAGCGAGGCTTCCCAGGTGCTTTTACCCACCGAATCGTAAACGACGCTGACCATTTTACCGCCGGTTAGCGCCGCCACCCGTTCCGCGATATTTTCTTCGCGATAATTAATCACTTCCCAGGCGCCGGCGTCTTTCGCCAATTGGGCTTTTTCCGCCGACCCCACGGTGCCGATCATTTTAGCGCCCAAGGCTTTCGCCCACTGACAGGCAATCCGGCCCACGCCGCCGGCCGCGGCATGGAACAGGAATATTTCATTGGGCTTGATTTCGTAGGTCTGGCGCAGCAGGTAAAAAACCGTCAAACCTTTCAGGAAGCAGGCAGCCGCTTGTTCGAAGGAGATGGCCTTGGGCAGGATAGCGATGTTTTTTGCGGGGACGTTATGCACTTCGCTATAAGCACCCAGAGCTGATTGGGCGTAAACCACGCGATCACCTGGTTTAAGTCCGGTCACGCCGGGGCCGATTTTGGCGATAATGCCCGCCGCTTCCGTACCCAGCCCCGAGGGCAGCGGCGCTGGATATAAACCGCTACGCATATAGGTATCGATGAAGTTGATGCCTATCGCTTTATTTTCAACCTGAACTTCGCCTTCGGCGGGATCTTTTGGCGTAAAATCCACATATTGCAATACATCCGGGCCGCCGGTGGCGGAAAACTGAATGCGCTTAGCCATAGCTGTTCCTCTCGTGGAAAGTCTTAGATAACCATAAGCCCTTGCTGCCCGATTGCAAAGCCACATAGGATTTGGCGACAATCAACGCTACAATGCATCTCCATACAAGGTTTCATCTATCAGGCAAAGTCATTATTACATGTCAGAAAAAAAAACCGTTAACAAAACAAACTACTCTGCTGACCGCCAGGTTGAAGGACTGAAACTTCCGCCCCATTCGCTGGAAGCGGAACAGTCGGTGTTGGGCGGCTTAATGCTGGATAATGAACGTTGGGATAATGTCGCCGAACGCGTCTCCATCAAGGATTTTTTCAATCGCCCGCACCGGTTGATCTTTGGTGAAATGCAACGCCTGATGGAGTTAAACAAGCCCATCGATCTGATCACGCTTTCCGAATCTTTGGAGCAGAAAGGGGATTTGGATTCGGTAGGCGGTTTTGCCTATCTGGCGGAACTCTCCAAGAATACCCCCAGCGCGGCCAATATTTCCGCCTATGCCGATATCGTCCGCGAACGTGCGGTGGTGCGGGAAATGATCGCCGTCGCTCATGAAATCGCCGATGCGGGTTACGATCCGCAGGGACGCAATAGCGAACAATTGCTCGATCTGGCTGAGTCGCGAGTCTTCCAGATTGCGGAAAACCGCGCCAGCAAGGATGAAGGTCCAAAAAGCATAGAACGCATCCTGGAAGATACCGTCGCCCGTATCGAACAGCTTTATCAAAAACCCCACGATGGCGTGACCGGCGTATCCAGTGGCTACCACGACCTTGATAAAAAAACCGCCGGCTTGCAAAAATCCGATTTGATTATCATCGCGGCGCGCCCGTCGATGGGGAAGACCACCTTCGCCATGAACCTGTGCGAAAACGCCGCCATGACGGAAGATAAGCCGGTTTTGGTGTTCAGCCTGGAAATGCCAGGCGAGCAACTGATGATGCGTATGCTGGCGTCCATGTCGCGCGTCGACCAGACCCGCATCCGCACCGGTCAGCTTGATGATGAGGATTGGGCGCGTATTTCCAGCACCATGGGTATCCTGCTGGAAAAACACAATATGTATATCGATGACTCTTCCGGCCTGACGCCCACCGATGTGCGTTCGCGCGCCAGGCGGGTATTTCGCGAACACGATGGACTCAGTTTGATCATGATCGATTACCTGCAATTGATGCGGGTGCCCACCATGACCGAAAACCGGACGTTGGAAATCGCCGAAATCTCCCGTTCTTTGAAAGCGTTGGCCAAAGAATTGCAAGTGCCGGTGGTGGCGCTGTCACAGCTTAACCGTGGCCTGGAACAGCGGCAGGATAAGCGGCCGATAAATTCCGATTTGCGTGAATCGGGCTCTATCGAACAGGATGCCGATGTGATCATGTTTATTTATCGCGATGAGGTTTATCACGAAAACAGCGATCTTAAAGGCATTGCCGAAATTATACTCGGTAAGCAGCGTAACGGCCCGATCGGCACGGTGCGACTGACTTTCAACGGGCAGTGGTCGCGGTTCGACAATTATGCCGGACCGCAATACGATGATGAATAATAACCAGGACCAGGATAATGAAAACGGCCGTTGCCGTTATTGATCGCCAAGCATTGCGGCATAATTTGCAGCAAGTGCGTCGATTGGCGCCACACAGTCGTGTGGTGGCGATAGTCAAAGCCAACGCTTACGGACACGGTATGCTGGAAACCGCCGTTTTCTTGCAAGATGAGGCCGATGCTTTTGGCGTGGCGCGTTTGAGCGAGGCGCTGACGTTGCGTCGCGGCGGGATTACCAAGCCGATAGTGTTGCTGGAAGGTTTTTTCGACGCCGCCGAACTGTCTTTAGTGGCTCAATACCATTTGGAAACCGCCGTACATAGCCCTGAACAATTACAGGCGCTTGAGCAGGCGAAATTGGCCTCGCCGGTCAAGGCGTGGATGAAGCTGGATACCGGCATGCATCGTCTTGGCGTGCTGCCGTCGCAAGCCGAGGCGTTTTATGCCCGTCTGGCGGCCTGCGATAACATTATCGCCCCGGTCAATATCATGAGCCATTTTGCCCGCGCCGATGAGCCGCAAGCCCGCACCACGCCGGATCAACTGGCCTGTTTCGATCGTTTTGTCCAGGATAAACCCGGTCAGCAATCTATCGCCGCCTCCGGCGGTATTCTGTTATGGCCTGATTCCCATCGCGATTGGGTCCGTCCGGGCATCGTTATGTACGGGGTTTCGCCAGGAACCGGCACCGGTGCGGACTATGGATTCAGGCCGGCCATGACGCTGACGTCAACGCTTATCGCGGTCCGCGATCATCAGGCCGGTGAAGCCAGCGGATACGGCGGCGTATGGGTGAGCCAGCGGAATACCCGCCTGGGCGTGATCGCTTTCGGTTATGGCGATGGTTATCCCCGCAGCGCGCCCAATGGTACGCCTGTCTGGGTCAATGGACGCGTCGTGCCTCTGGCGGGGCGGGTTTCCATGGATATGATGGTGGTCGATCTGGGGCCGGACAGCCGGGAAAAAGTCGGTGATCGGGTGGTTTTATGGGGGCCGGAGCTGCCGGTTGAACAGGTTGCCGCCGTCAGCGGCATCAGCGCCTATGAGTTAATCACCAAACTCACTTGCCGGGTCGCCGCCGAGTATGTGGATAATGGCCCAACGGGCAAGATTTGAATCAGAACGCCTGTTTTCGTTCATTGTGATCAGATCGAATAGCTTTAAATTCAAATTATTTGGTAATGTGGATTGGGGCTTCGCGCTTGAACCCTTAACACCAGGAGAGTTGCACCGTGTTCCAGAATGTTGATGCTTATGCCGGAGATCCCATCCTGTCGCTGATGGAGATCTACAAACAAGATCCGCGACCGAACAAGGTGAATCTGAGCATCGGTCTTTATTACAATGAACAGGCGATCATCCCTCGCTTGCAGGCGGTTTCGCAGGCGGAAGAATTGCTGGACGCCATGCCGAAACAGGCGACTGGTTATTTGCCGATGGCGGGATTGCCTGCTTACCGCAGCGCCAGCCAGTCTCTGCTGTTTGGCGAAGATCACCCGTTGCGCGTTGCGGGGCGCATTGCGACCATTCAAACGATCGGCGGTTCCGGCGCGTTGCGAATCGGCGCGGATTTCCTGAAAGCCTATTTTCCCGACGCTGAGGTCTGGGTGAGCGACCCGACCTGGGAAAACCATGTGGCGGTGTTTGCCGGCGCTGGTTTCAAGGTCAATCACTACCCCTATTTCGATGGTGATAAGCTGGCAATCGACTTCGATGCCATGTCGGCCTGTTTGCGGAAATTACCTGCTCAAACTATCGTGTTGCTGCACCCTTGCTGCCACAATCCCACCGGTTCCGATCTCAGCCGGGAGCAGTGGGATCAGGTTATCAAGATTGTCGCTGAACGAAAGCTGATTGCGTTTATGGATATCGCTTATCAAGGCTTTGGCGAGGGCCTGGACCAAGATGCTTACGCAGTGCGGGAAATGGCCCGTTTGGGATTGCCCTGTTTGGTCAGCCAGTCGTTTTCCAAGATCTTTTCACTCTATGCGCAGCGGGTGGGCACTCTCTCGGTGATATGCGACAGCGCCGCCGAGGCCGAACGGGTGTTAGGGCAATTGACGTCAACCGTTCGCCGCAATTATTCCAGTCCGCCGAAGTTCGGCGCGGAGATCGTAGCCAAGGTGTTGACTGATCCCGCCTTAAGCGCTTTATGGCGTCAGGAAGTGGCGTCAATGCGCGAGCGTATCTTGCAAATGCGCCATAGCTTGGTGGCAGCGCTTAAAATTTCTCTACCTACGCATAATTTTGATTATCTGCTGCAACAGCGCGGCATGTTCAGTTATACGGGACTCAGTCCACAACAAGTTGATCGATTGCGTGATGACTTCGGCGTTTATCTGATTGCCAGCGGACGGATGTGTCTGGCCGGGTTGAATTCCGATAATGTGCAACGGGCGGCGCAAGCCATCGCCGCGGTAAGTTAAGTCAAAGCCGGGTGGCGTAGCCTGCCGCGCCCAATGGCGGCGGCTTATCGTCGCTTGAGCCGACTGCTGGAACAATTAAGTGTAGGGTTGATGAATAGTCGTCAACCCGGTACGCCGCTTCTGTTTATAACACCTGTAGCGGGTAATTATTTTTGTCACGTGATTATGATGTTTACATATTATATAATTATAATGGGATGGAATTCTTACGGATATTTTTTAAATCAATTTTTGTCATCAATGATGTGAAAAAAACAGTCAATAGCTATCTACCCTTTGCCTAATCTCCCGCCCTCAGGCTTAGCTTTCCTCGCATTATCTTTTTCTGCCAATGATTAATCCCCAAGTAATTACTTATGCAGTTTTATTCGTTTGTCGCAAAACAAGTGCTTGATCTGCATAAAGAACTGGAAGATGCGCATAAAACTGGCGCTGATAAACAGCAGATTTATCAGAAATATACGGTAATCAGTGAAACCAACCGAGCCCAGGCCGCCGCCGCAGAGTGTGTCAATAATCCATTCTGCGCCAGTGGCGCGCTTGCGGAAGTCGAAGCCGGTGATTCAATCGCCAAAACCCTCGGACGATTATCGCTATTCTCCAGTTTGCCGAATGAAGACAGGTCCGAGTTTTGCCGCTTTGTATTTTCTGAAAATCAAGAGACCGCCGGTGCTATTTATGCGGCCATGCCAGGCTATGTCAAAGCGGCGCTCAGCGCGCAGGAAGCGGCACAGGCCGTAGGGTTAGGCACGGTAGTCGGCGGCAAGCCGCTGGCGGCGCTGGGTGTGAAACCCCGCAAACCGCCTTATGAACCCAATAGGGGTGCGGCAAACAATATGGGGGAGTTTTTTAAGCAACCAGGATTTGGTAGTGAAATGGCGAAGAATTCGCGCAGAACTGAAAAAACATATCAGGGTCAAACGATACACAAGGCAACGGATGACATTGGTAATAATATTAACGAGGGAGATAAATTTTATCTTGATGCGAAGCATAAAAATCATCTTGAGGTTTTTGATGGGAATCGAAAAATAAAAGCGGTACTCAACCTTGATGGTACATATAATGAAGATAAAACTATGAAAGCTCGAGCTGAAGGTAGGAGACTCGATAAATGATAGATGCCGATTTTCTTGATAAATTTAAAAATGATTTTCTGATGCTGCTAGCTGAGAGAGCTGGCAATGAATTGGATAAAGATGAGCTTTATTTGAACAAAAATCGCTCGATCGTGCAAAGATTGGAACGGAGTTTTGTAAATCTTGATCTCACTGTGAAATTGTATTTTCAAGCTAAGAACAATAATGATGAGCTTGCTATGCAAGCGGCTATATTGCGCATCACATCTTTTATGGCCGATATCTACGGACTATTTATTCGTACCACAGACGACATTGATCGATTTATAAAAATACCTGCAAAAATTCCGTTCCCTGAGGATTATAAAATCCCAGATCATTATAATTATCCGATAAAATGATCTGCTCCTCCCGGCCTTAAGCAGAGGCCGAACGGGTGTTAGGGCAATTAACCTTAACCGTTCGCCGCAATTATTCCAGCCCGCCGAAGTTCGGCGCGGAGATCGTGGCCAAGATGTTGACTGATCCCGCATTAAGCGGTTTATGGCGTCGGGAAGTGGCGTCAATGCGCCATAGCCTGGTGGCGGCGCTGAAAATTTCCCTGCCGGCGCATAATTTTGATTATCTGCTGCAACAGCGCGGCATATTCAGTTATACGGGACTCAGTCCACAACAAGTCGATCGGTTGCGTGATGAATTCGGCGTTTATCTGATCGCCAGCGGACGGATGTGCCTGGCCGGCCTGAATTCCGATAATGTGCAACGGGCGGCGCAAGCCATCGCCGTAATAAGCTAAGTCAAAGCCGGTTTGGCGTAAGCCTGCCGAGGAGATCAGTTTTATTTGGATAGCAAACATAAGAATTATATTGAATTTATTGATAAAAATAATAAATTCACCCAAGATTTTAAATCTGGATGGAAGCGTCAATATTGAAAAAACCAAAATGGCTGACAAAGAAGGGAGGACATTACCAAAATGAAGGAACTTATTGTTTTTGAAAGTATCAAGGATAGTTATGTCCAGATTATAAAAGATCTATCCGCCGAGATCGATGGTGAATTATCTATCAATGTTGACACAGATCTTGATCAAAAATACAATACTTATATAACTAAATTACAGGATGCCGTATCACTGTTAAAAAAAGCTAGGGATGCCGATGATGAAATCGCGATTCAAGCAGCCTTGGTCTATATCAAGGTGTATACGATGAGGCTCTCGAATTTTTTTGAAGACTTTAAAAATGATGCGCTACTTTTATCCAAATCAACAGGCTGGCCGGAAATACCTGATAATTATCAAGTTCCTGAACAGTATAATTTCCCGCATAAATAAATTCCAGCTCCCGGCTTCGGCCCGGAACACCGTTGACAGGTGGAACATATCTATACCGAATTAAAATAGCCGGCCCTCATTAAGATGGATAAAACTACAGAACAGTTAAAGCTTAGCGTAAACAAAATCAGTTAATTAGGGCTAGATGTGAAGCTGGTCAAAAAACTGGCGCTCTTTTTGTGCATCCGTGATCCCCATGTCTTTCATCGGTCATGACGTGCCACTACTATCAATGTAGGGGCATCTTGCCGATACCCCTATACCGAAGGGGAAAGAACAGGAGTGTGAATCATGTGGTATCAACAAACTCTGATCTTGAAAGCCCAAAAACGCGGGTTTCACTTGGTAACCGAAGAGATTACCGATCAATTGGAACATCTTGCTGAAATCAATACCGGGCTGCTCCATCTGATGTTGCAGCATACGTCGGCTTCGCTGACCTTGAATGAAAATTATGATCCTACCGTCAGGGAGGATATGGAAGGTCACTTTTTGCGCCATGTCCCGGAAGACGCGCCTTATCAGCATGATTATGAAGGATCGGATGATATGCCGGCTCATATCAAGTCATCGCTGCTGGGTGTTTCGCTGCTGATCCCGGTGAGCCATGGCAAACTATTGCTGGGTACCTGGCAGGGCATTTGGTTGGGCGAGCACCGTAGCCGGGGCGGGGAGCGTAAGATTATCGCCACCTTGCAGGGTGAATAAACAACCAAGCGGTAGCGAACTGCCAGCAGGGTGAATAAATTCAACCGCGGCACTATTGCCACCCTACATAAACTGATAAAGCTGATAGCTGGTTTCGGCGCTGGGTGACCGTGCGGCCATGAGTATGATTATCCCGCTGTGTCGCCGCCGGCCGGCTCCGCCGCGTTATCCCTGCCCGGCGACGACCAGGCGCTGATAAGCTGGCCGTATAACGCTACCGTCTGATGAAGGTTATCCACCTTGCAATATTCATCGGTTTGGTGCGCCTGGGCGGGTTCGCCCGGTCCCAGAATGATGCAAGGCGGCGAGCCCATCGCCGCAAGCAATAACGAGGCGTCGGTGAAATAGGGCACCACCTTGGGTTGTATTGGCTCATTGTGCAACGGTTGGCACAAGGCGAAAACCTGCTTGATCCATGCGTCTTCCTGCGATGTCGCGATGGACGGCAAATCCACCAGCGTCGTTACGCTGACCTGCTCGCCCAGGGCGCAAGCCAAACGCTGGCGAATATCGTCATGATGTAGATTTGGCGCGGTGCGAATATCCACGTCAAAATGACACCGGTCCGGTACGGAATTGATATTAAGGCCGCCGCTGATGACGCCGACATTGAGCGTAGGTTGTTTCATCAAAGGATGCGGCTCGCCCGGCTTGAAGCGCCGTATTTTATCAATGGCTTCCACCGCCAGATATATCGCATTGATGCCCAGTTCCGGCATGGCGCCATGGGCGGTTTTACCCTGTGTTTCGCAACGCAGCCATAACGCGCCTTTATGCCCGATAACCGGGTAATTCGCCGTGGGCTCGCCGACAATCAACGCGCCGATTGGCGGTATAACAAGATTGCCGTCGTTAAGCAGCGCCCGCGCGCCGTCGCAGCCCGTTTCTTCGCCGCCGGTCAGTAGCAATACCACGCCTTCGCCGGACGTCAGCGCTGCCTGATGTTGCCGACAGGCCACAATAAATGCCGCTACCGCCGCTTTCATATCGCTGGCGCCGCGGCCGTATAATTTCCCCTCGGCGATCTCGCCGCTGAACGGGTCGTGACGCCAACGGCCCTTCCCCAGCGGGACGGTATCGAGGTGACCGGTAAACGCCAGCGGCTTGGCGTCTTGGCGAGCGGACCGGATAGAGGCCAGCAAATTAAAGCGCCGTTCGGCAAAATGTTGCAAATGAACGGTAAAGCCCTGTTGCTGCAAATAATCCGCCAGAAAAGCCATACACAACGATTCATCTCCCGGCGGATTCACAGTATCGAAGCGCAGCAGCGCGCGCGTCAGGTTAATGACTTCATCTGTCGGATTCATGATTTTCCCATTGAAATACCCGACGCGGATTGCTGATCATCAGGGTTTCCAATTGTTCGCCAGTAACGCCATGGCGGCGTAAGCGCGGTACGAAATGTCGTAAAATATAGCCATAACCATGGCCGCCGTAACGGGTCAGCATGGTTTTGAGAAAGACGTCCTGCGACAGGAGGATCTGTGAGATGAAACCATCGTCGATCAGCTCGCGAATAGCCTTGGCATTCTCTTCGTCGGAAGGCGACTGAGCGGCTTCATCGGCATAATAATACTGCATGCCGATCATATCGTACTCGAGAAAAGCGCCGCGTCGGGCCAGATTACGCTGGTAAGTTTTATCGGCAAAACTGGGATTCATATGACATAAGACGGTGTGCCTTAAATCGGCGCCTTCCTCCTCCAGAATATCCAGTACCCGATGCCCCAGCCGTTGCCAGCCAGGCAAATGCACCTCAATAGGCACGCCGGTGGCGGCATTGGCCCGACCCGCCGCCCGCAATGATTTTTCTTCATCAGCGGTGAAGGCGGCGGAGATGCCGATTTCGCCGATCAACCCGGCAATCACCTCGGGTTTTTCCTCCGCGCCGCCCACATCGTAAATCATCTGTTCTGTCAATTGTTCCAGAGAACGGGTTTTCACATAGGCGGGATGGGACGGCTCAAGATAAAACCCGGTGCCCATAACGATATTTAGCCCGGTCAGGCGCGAAATCCGTTGCAAGGCCAACGGATCGCGGCCGATGCCGATATTGGTCGGGTCCACCACGGTCTCGCCGCCCTGAGCGCGGTATTTCATCAATTCTTCAATCGCCACTTCAGGATCGAATAGCTGGCAATTATCGCGACTGGACAACGGATTAAGAGCCAACTCGCCGAGATTTTCCATACGCACCGGCATTTCCGCCAAATGACGTTCACTGCAACAGCAAGGCGGCACCCATTTACCTGATGCGTCCAGCAGAATATGTTCGTGCATCAGGGTCACGCCCATGTTTTCCACAGGCAGCGGGCTTAATACAGTCATGACATAGCCGCTGGTTACCCCTACTGGCAAGGGGTCGGCATGACGGAATAGGGAATTTTGCATGATAGTCATCCTTTTCTGGTGGAACTGGTCGGATTGAAAATGCGGGTATTAAGCCATATCGCCAGCAAAATGATGGTGCCGGTGGCGATTTGGGTAAAAAATGGCGAGATATGCGAAAGAATCAGCCCATTTTGAATAACCGCGATGGACAAAGCGCCCAATAACGTGCCGATGATCGTGCCGAATCCGCCAAACAGACTGGTACTGCCAAGCACTACCGCCGCGATAACCTGCAATTCGAACCCTTCGCCCTGATTGGATGAACCGCTGCCCAGTCGCGCGGTAATGATCATGCCGGCCAGGGCGGCGCTCATGCTGCTGAGGATATAGACCCACAGCGTGATGACGCGGGTATTCACGCCGGCGCGGCGCACGCCCTCGGTATTGGCGCCGATGGCGGTAACATAACGGCCGAAACGGGTATTGTTTAGTAGAAAATGTCCGCAGATCAGCACGAGCACGCCCAGGATCGCCGGCAGCGGCAAACCAAATACCCAGGCGCGTCCCAACAGGATAAAGGGGCTGTTGCCTGGAATGGGTATGGAATAACCCTGGGTTATCAACAACGCGATACCCCGTACCACCGCCAAGGTTGCCAGCGTCACAATGAACGCCGGGATACCTTCGAAAGCGACAAAATAGCCGTTGATCAGGCCGACCAGCGCGCCGAGCAATAAACCGCCCAGTAAAACCACCGGCCAGGACAGGCCCCAATTATTCAGGGCAATGGCTGATAACGCACCGACCAATGCCAGGGTGGAACCTACCGACAAATCAATCCCTCCGGTCGTGATAACCAAGGTCATGGCGGTCGCGACAATCAGCAACGGCGCACTTTGCCGGATAATATTGAGCCAGTTGGCGCTGCTGAGAAAATTGTCCGTTATCACAGCGAACACCACACAGCAAAACAGGCAGAACAGCGCGATGCTCACCACGCCGGAGTGGTTATGCAACACACGGCGCGGGAGAGATTGCTGAATCAAACGGCTATTGGACATATTCATTATACTCATGAAGGATTCCCTCAATGGGCGCGGGCGGAATGCGCATCAAACTTCTGACCGACTATCAGGTTGACGATTTCCGCCAAACTGGTATTGGCCACCTCGCGTTCCGCGACATTGGTGCCCTCATACATCACCATGATGCGATCACACACCAGGAACAGATCCTGTAAGCGATGCGTTATCAGAATCACGCTGACGCCGCGGGCGCTGACGCGTTTGATCAATTCCAGCACCGCCTCTACTTCGGCTACCGCCAGCGCCGCCGTGGGTTCGTCCATGATCAGTACTTTGGGTTCAAATGCCGCCGCGCGCGCGATGGCGATGGCCTGTCGTTGACCGCCGGAAAGATTACGCACCAATAATCGCGTATCGGGAATGGAGATGCCCAGTCCTTGCAGGATGGTTCTGGCTTCGGCATGCATGCTTTTTTCATCGAGAAAAGGAATGCCCAGCCAACGGGTCTGCGGTTCACGGCCCATAAACAAATTGCCGGCCACATCGACGGTGTCGCAAAGGGATAAATCCTGGTAGACCATTTCGATATGGCAATTCCTGGCATCCGCCGGCGTAGTAAAGGCCGTCTCTTTGCCGTCGATAAGGATGGCGCCGCTGGTTGGCACCACCGCTCCGGATAAGATCTTGGTCAGCGTGGACTTCCCTGCGCCATTATCGCCCACCAGGCCTAACACTTCGCCCGGCGCCAGTCTCAGGTTTACGCCGCGTAATGAGCGGATGGAGCCATAGGTTTTGGTGATATCCACCATTTCAACCCTGTGAGGCGGTGTCTGTGTTCCAGCCATTGATTTACCCCCCAATCTTGTAACAGATACGAGGAAACGCATACCGTCCCTCGAAAGGGACGTCATGCCGGCATGGGTGTAATTGGATTGTTTTCGGTTCACTCTTCCTGAGTAAACCGGTTTACCAAAACAAAAGAACTACACTCTTTGCCTTTCCACTCGCGTGAAGCGCTGCTGGTGGATATTTGTATCGCCAACTTCAATCTAGCAGTAATCATGCCATTGTGTGGGCGATCCATCGTCCGTACGGGGAAACAATATCTGTAGCGCATTAATTAAACAGGGGAAAAAAAGCGACGCTATTCTGTGCACAGCCCTCATCAGCGGGTAGAACAGCCAGGGCGGGGCGCTAAAGGAGTGCGGTATTTTTGTGCAATAACGCCCCAAAATGGTGCAAATGGCTAGTCTACAGGCAAATTAAGCACCGAATCCCGACCCACCCATTCCACGGGTATGCGTGTCTCGTTCTCAAAATCCTGATGACCGTTGAGCAGTTTCATTAAAATTTCGATGGCGGTACGGCCTAATAGTTTGGCCGGTTGACGAATGGTGGATAATCGCGGGGTGATCAGTTCGGCATAACTGGCATCATCGAAACCCACCAATGACAAAGCGGCGGGCGCCATCAGCCCCCGTTGGGCGAGTCCGTCCAACAGGCCGAGCACGAGAAAATCGCTGGCGGCGAACACTGCGGTGGGCGCAACCGGCAGCGACATCAATCGATGCAATGCCGCCTGGCCGAATTCACGGCTGTATTCGCCATACAACACCCACTCTGGCGGGCAGGCCAATCCCGCAAATTGCATGGCTTGCAAAAAACCTTCATGGCGTTCGCGAACGCTCATCAGCGCATCCGGCCCGCCAACGAAAGCAATTCGACGGTGTCCCGCGGCGATCAAGTGCTGGGTGGCCATCCTGCCTCCCTGGATGTTATCGACAAAAACCTTCGGTACGATGCTGCCGGGAATATCCTCATCTATCAGCACAATACGCTGATGGCCGACCAATTCTTCAAGCAACAAGCCATTATCCGGCCGGTTGGTGGTGAACAGCAAACCATCAACCTGACAGGTATCCAGCCAGCGGATAAATTGGCGTTCTTTATCCGGATTGTTCCGGGTTATACACAGCACCAGGCTGTAGTGATGTTCGGAAGCGGCTTCTTCCGCGGCATCGGCCAGCCCGGCAAAAAAAGGGTTGGTGATATCCGGCAACACCAGGCCGATGGTTTCACTGCCGCCCTTGCTAAGCCGGCGCGCCAGGCTATTGGCCTGATAATTCAATTCGCTAATTGCATCTTCGATCCGTTTTACCGTTGCTTGCGGCAATACGATATTGTTATTCAGATAACGTGAGACGGTGGCCTTTGACAGACCGGCCAGATTGGCGACATCCGAGAGAACCACTCTTTTTTTACTCATCCACATCACCGCTGTCATTAGCATTAATCCCAGCGGTATTGTTAACACATTTAGGTCGGAGAATTACACGCATTTTTCAAACTGATTTGCCGTCATTTTCGCTATTCGATAAAAATTAATGCTTGACAAAAATCTGACATCGTTGAATTGTAATTAACAGTTTACCTGCATTATGTTTTACCGGGAGTGATTCCCGGAACTGTCGGTTCCGTTCGCCAACTAGCTTAAATGGACAGGCTAGGAAGGGTTATCGACAGGGGTTATTCGCGACTTTCCGCAGGGGTATTTTTAACCTCTTGAATATCTTCGCGCTCTGATATTTGTCCCGCCAAAATAATCTCTGATGCCTGAGGCTGTTAATGTCTCAGAACGCATTTGTACCATACTTGTGGCAATTACCTTGACGAGGACTACACCATGTTATTGGAAACTGGCAAGCGATTCATTTCATCTGTGGCCTGTTCATTGACGGCAGTGGCATTATTGACCGGTACCACTTTCGCGAAGGACCCCGCGCCGACGTATGCATTGGTGCAAATAAACCAGCAGGCGTTATTTTTTAATTTGATGAACAAAGGGGCGCAGGAAGCTGCAAAGCAAACCGGTAAAAGCATCGTGGTTTTCAATGCCAATGATAATCCGGTCGCGCAAAATGACGCTATTGAAAATTATATTCAACAAGGTGTTAAAGGTATTTTGGTTGATGCCATTGATGTAAACGGTATTATGCCCGCCATCAAAGAAGCGGCGGATGCGCATATCCCCGTTATCGCTATTGACGCTGTGCTACCTGCCGGCCCCCATAAATCACAGGTTGGTGTGGATAATATCAAGGGCGGCAATATCTTGGGTGAGTATTTCAACGATTACGTTAAGAAAAATATGGGCGGCAAGGCAAAAGTCGGGATTGTCGGCGCATTGAATTCGGCTATTCAAAACGCTCGCCAAAAAGGGTTTGTCGATGTCATCAAAACTAACCCGTCAATCAAAGTGGCTGATGTAGTGGATGGACGAAATATTCAGGATGATGCGCTGACCGCTGCGGAAAACCTTATCACGGGTAATCCGGATCTGACCGCCATTTACGCCACTGGTGAACCGGCCTTGCTGGGCGCCATGGCTGCCGTGGTTAATCAGGGCCGCCAAAAAAATATCAAAGTTTTCGGCTGGGATTTAACCGCCCAGGCTATTACGGGTATCGATCAGGGCTATGTCGCGGCGGTATTGCAGCAAGATCCTGAAAAAATGGGTTCAGAAGCGTTGAAGGCCTTGAATGCGGTCACTGCCGGCAAACCTGTGGCGAAAACCATTCTGGTTCCGGCCACGGTGGTGACCAAAGCCAATGTTGACAGCTATCGGGCAACGTTCAAATAACCCGCGTCGTTGATGCGGCGCCCATGATGTGTTGTTCGGGGCGCCGCGAACAGGGCGATGATGTCAGGCCAGCAGGGCGGCGAGTTCCTGTCGGGTGGGAAAAGCGTTCATGGTGCCGCTGCGGCTGATGGTCAAGGCCGCGGCTGCGCCGGCATGTTGCAGCGCCAAGGTGTCGACCGGCACGCCGCGGCGCAACGACGAGGCCAGCATGACCGCCAGGAAGGTATCGCCGGCGCCGGTGGTATCCACTACCTGGCAGGGGGCGGCATTGATATGTTGCGGCTGACCGTTGCCAAATAACAGCGCGCCATCCGCTCCGCGGGTGATGATCACAGTGTTAACGCCGTCCGCCAGGAGTTGTTGCGCGGCGGTGGTCGCATCCCGATGGCCGGAGGACAGTAAGCGGGCTTCAATGCTGTTGAGCACGGCCAGATCCACTAATGGCCAGAGCCGGGCAAATAGCGGTTTTACAGGTGAGGGATTGAAAACGTTGATCAATTTACGGTTGCGGGAATATTCGAAAATGGCTCGGGTTTTTTCGAATGAAAAATTGCCTTGTTGTAATAATATGTCGCCTGGTTGTGCCGCGGTCAGCGCATTTTTGATCTGCTCAAAAGATAATTTTTCGGCCGCCGTGGTGGTGGTAATGTTCGCATTATCACCGTCGGCGCTGTTAAGAATGATCGACGTGTCGGTATCACAATCCAAGGGGTGGTCAGGGAACAACTCCAATGATTCCTGCGCTATTTTTTTACGGCACCATGCGCCATGACTATCATCGCCGCAAGCAGCAATCAAGGTGGTATTTATCCCGCAACGGGCCAGAATAATTGCCTGATTAGCTCCTTTCCCGCCGAGATCCTGAGATATTTTCTTTCCAAGAATCGATGCGCCTTTTTCCGGCATTTCATCGATAAGATAAGTCTGGTCGACGCCCATATTACCCACGACAAAGACGTGCATAATACATTTCCTAATAAGGTGAGATACGATGTCCTCTATATCAGCAGAAAAACCTAGTGCGATACAAGATATATTTTCGAGAAACAAAGCCGTTATTGGCGTAGTGCATTGCGCTGCCTTTCCTGGTACGCCGCAGTATAAAGGTCAACCTTTTGAAAAAATAATCGAGCGGGCTTTGTTCGATGCCAAAAATTATATTGAAGGAGGCGTTCACGGTTTGATTATCGAAAATCATGGTGATATTCCTTTCGCCAAGCCGGAGGATATCGGCCCTGAAACGGCAGCGTTAATGGCGGTCATTACCGATCGGATAAAAAATGAATTCGGCGTTCCGCTGGGTATTAATGTATTGGCAAATGCCGCTTTGCCGGCTTTGGCCACGGCTTTGGCGGGAGGGGCGGATTTCATCCGGGTGAACCAGTGGGCAAATGCCTATATCGCCAATGAGGGTTTTATCGAAGGCGCGGCCGCCAAAGCATTGCGTTATCGCAGCATGTTGCGCGCCGAGCATATCCGGGTGTTTGCCGATAGCCATGTCAAGCATGGCAGCCATGCCATCGTCGCCGATCGTTCGATCAAGGAACTGACCCGGGACGTGGACTTTTTCCAGGCCGATGCGGTGATTGCCACCGGCCAGCGCACTGGCGATAGCGCCACGCTTGAAGAAATCGATGAAATACGGTCGGCGACTGCATTGCCGTTACTGGTAGGGTCAGGCGTGACGCCCGACAATGTCGATCAAATTTTACGCCGTACGCAAGGGGTCATCGTCGCCAGCACCTTGAAAACGGGCGGCGTCTGGTGGAATGAAGTGGAGCCGGCGCGGGTTAAACATTTTATGGCCGCGGCCAAGGCAGCGCTGGAGGCCTAATGGAAAAATTCAGCGATAGGCTGCTGGCCGAACATTCGTCTATCTGGCAGGCCATGCAGCAACATAACTTTGTCACCGATATTGAACAAGATAAGTTACCCGGGCGGGTATTTAATCAGTATCTGGTTTTTGAAGGGGATTTCGTCGCCACCGCCATCAAAATTTTTGCATTGGCGGTCAGCAAAGCGCCGGGCATCCGTCAACAACGTTGGCTGGTGGGCGTGCTGAATGCGCTAGTGGATGACCAAATGGGTTATTTTGAACAGGTATTGGCGCGGCGCGGCATCAATCCCAAAAATTATCAACGCAATCTGCCGGAAGTCAGCCGTTTTCGCGATGGCATGCTCGCAGCGGCTATGCAGGGAACCTATGCTGATATTATTACATTGATGTTCGGCGCTGAATGGATGTATTACCAATGGTGCCGGCGCGTGTATTTGGCCGCGCAAACGGATGGGGACATCCGTCACTGGGTGGAAATGCATGCCCAGGAGGGCTTTTTCGCTCAGGCTCGTTGGCTGAAAGAGGAATTGGATCAGTGCGCCGCCGTGTTGGCGGAACATGAACAACGGCGGCTGTCCGATTTGTATCGGCAGGTATTGGCTTGGGAAATTGATTTTCACAGCGCGGCATATACCGGTTTCTGAACCGGTAGGGTAAAACACCTGTCTGACGCCGGATAGGGCGTCCGGCGCCAGACAACTCTTAGCCGACATTGGTTATGGGATGGTGTTTACGCATCAAGATGGGTTTGAGGAAGCTTGCGGTATGAGAGTATTCACATTCCGCCACGGTTTCCGGTGTACCCGCAACCAGGATTTCACCGCCGCCATTACCCCCTTCAGGGCCGAGATCGACAATCCAGTCGGCGGTTTTAATCACATCCAGATTGTGCTCGATAACCACGATGGTATTACCCTGATCCCGCAGTTGGTGCAGCACTTCCAACAATTGCTGGATATCGGCGAAATGCAGGCCGGTGGTCGGTTCATCCAGAATATACAGGGTTTGCCCGGTGCCGCGTTTCGATAATTCGCGCGCCAATTTTACGCGCTGCGCCTCGCCGCCGGACAATGTGGTGGCGGATTGACCCAGTCTGATATAGGAAAGGCCGACATCAATCAACGTCTGTAGCTTGCGTGCGAGCGCAGGCACCGCGTCGAAAAATTCACGGGCTTCTTCGATGGTCATATCCAGTACTTCATGGATATTTTTGCCTTTGTATTTCACTTCCAGCGTTTCGCGGTTATAGCGCTGCCCTTTGCATTGATCGCAAGGAACATAAATATCCGGCAAAAAATGCATTTCCACTTTCAATACGCCGTCGCCCTGGCAAGCTTCACAACGCCCGCCGCGAACATTAAAGCTAAACCGGCCAGGGGTATAGCCGCGAGCGCGGGATTCGGGCACGCCGGCGAATAATTCCCGCACCGGCGTAAACACGCCGGTGTAGGTGGCGGGGTTAGAGCGCGGCGTCCGTCCGATAGGGCTTTGATCAATATCGATGACTTTATCGAAATACTCCAATCCCTGAATATCGCGGTAAGGCGCGACTTCAGTGGTAACCGCGCCGTTCAATTGCCGCTGCGCCACTGGAAATAGCGTATCGTTAATCAAGGTTGATTTGCCCGAACCCGAAACCCCGGTGATACAGGTGAACAGACCGACCGGCAGGGTCAGCGTGACATCTTTCAGGTTATTGCCGCGCGCGCCGATTAACTTCAATACCTTGGTAGGGTCAGCCGGCAGCCGATGTTGCGGAATGGCGATTTCCCGATGGCCGGACAGGAACTGCCCGGTCAGCGAGGCCGGATTGGCCATGATTTGCTCGGCGGTGCCTTCGGCGACCACTTCGCCGCCATGCACTCCCGCGCCGGGGCCGATATCGATAATGTGGTCCGCGGCCCGCATCGCGTCTTCGTCATGTTCGACCACGATAACCGTATTGCCGAGGTCTCGCAGGTGAATCAGCGTTTCCAGTAAGCGTGCGTTATCGCGCTGGTGCAAGCCGATGGACGGCTCGTCAAGGACATACATGACGCCCACCAAGCCAGCGCCGATCTGGCTGGCCAGCCGGATACGCTGTGCTTCGCCGCCGGACAGGGTTTCAGCCGATCGGGACAGGGAGAGATAATTCAGTCCGACATTCACCAGAAACTTTAATCGCTCGCAAATCTCTTTAAGCACTTTCTCGGCGATTTTCGCCCGCTGGCCGGTGAGTTCCATGTTTTCGAAAAAACTCAGCGCATGGCCGATGCCCATATCGGAAATGGTCGGCAGGGTGGTGTTTTCAACAAAAACGTGGCGCGCTTCACGGCGTAAACGGGTGCCGCCGCAGCTGTTGCAAGACCGGTTGCTGATATATTTCGCCAGTTCCTCGCGCACCGCGGAGGATTCCGTCTCTTTATACCGGCGTTCCATATTAGGCAAGACCCCTTCGAAGGGGTGGCGACGGATGGCGGTGTCGCCGCGATCATTAATGTATTTGAATTCGATGGTTTCCTTGCCGGAACCAAACAGAATAATCTGCTGGATGCTGTCATCCAATTGATTGAAAGGCGCTTCCACATCGAATTTATAGTGTTCCGACAGCGAACGCAGCATCTGGAAATAGTAAAAATTACGCCGATCCCAGCCGCGGATGGCGCCGCCGGCCAGTGAAATTTCCTGATTCTGTATGACCCGTTCCGGGTCGAAATATTGTTGCACGCCAAGCCCGTCGCAGACGGGGCAGGCTCCCGCCGGGTTGTTGAACGAAAACAGGCGGGGTTCCAGTTCCGGCATGCTGTAGCCGCAAATGGGGCAGGCGAAATTGGCGGAAAACAGCAGTTCTTCCGCCTCGGGGTTATCCATCTCAGCCACCACGGCGGTGCCGCCGGACAGGCCAAGCGCGGTTTCAAACGATTCCGCCAGTCGCTGGGCCAGATCTTCGCGCACCTTGAACCGATCCACCACGACTTCAATGGTATGTTTCTTCTGCAGTTCCAGTTTCGGCGGATCCGACAGATCACAGACTTCGCCATCAATGCGAGCGCGGATGTAACCCTGGGTCGCCAGTCCTTCAAGGGTCTTGCTGTGTTCGCCCTTGCGTTCTTTCACAATCGGCGCCAGCAGCATTAAACGGGTGCTTTCCGGCCGGGACAGAACATTATCCACCATCTGGCTGACGGTCTGCGCCGCCAGCGGGACGTCATGGTCGGGACAACGCGGCTCGCCGACACGGGCGAACAGCAGCCGCAGATAGTCATGTATTTCAGTGATGGTCCCGACGGTGGACCGGGGATTGTGCGAGGTGGATTTTTGCTCGATGGAGATGGCTGGCGACAACCCTTCGATATGGTCGACATCCGGTTTTTCCATTAACGAAAGAAATTGCCTGGCGTAAGCGGAGAGCGACTCCACATAGCGCCGTTGCCCCTCGGCATAGAGGGTGTCAAAAGCCAGCGAAGATTTGCCGGAGCCCGATAGGCCGGTAATTACAATTAACTTGTCGCGGGGAATAATCAGACTGATATTTTTTAAATTATGGGTACGAGCACCACGAACTTCGATCTTATCCATGCAACTTAATCCCGACACCGGATGAATGATTGCTGCCGATCGCATCAGCTAGGATGCGATCGGCAAGAAACGGACAATTATGACACAAAATAAGCTGAACGAATATCCAGTATTGATAGCAACAGCAATCTCTGTATCAAATCGGTCAGCGATCGCCATCGCAAGATTTTTCCGCCGTGTCATTGCGCGTTAGCCATGGTAAACTTTTCCGATTACACTTATACCCGTCATACTTATCAGGAGAGTCGAAATGGCCAGCAGAGGCGTAAACAAAGTGATTCTAGTCGGAAATCTTGGCCAGGATCCGGAAGTCCGCTATATGCCGAACGGTGGCGCGGTAGCCAACATGACTCTGGCCACTTCCGAGAGCTGGCGCGACAAGCAGACCGGCGAAACCAAAGAGAAAACCGAATGGCACCGGGTGGTATTGTTCGGCAAGTTGGCTGAGGTGGCTGGGGAATATCTGAAAAAAGGTTCCCAGGTATATATCGAAGGTTCGCTGCAAACTCGCAAATGGCAGGATCAAGGCGGCCAGGAACGTTACACCACCGAAGTGGTGGTTAATGTCGGCGGCACCATGCAGATGCTGGGCGGCCGTCAGGGCGCAGGCGCGCAAGGCGCTAATGCCGGCGGTCAGCAAGGTGGTTGGGGCCAGCCGCAACAACCGCAAACGCAGCCGCAGGGCAACAATGCCCAGTTCAGCGGCAATCCGTCAGCTCCGGCGCCGGCAGCTCGTCCCGCTGCTCCGCAGGGCAATGCTCCGGCGGCAGGCAATGAACCGCCGATGGATTTTGACGACGATATTCCGTTTTAAAGTTGGAAAATTACTGATTAAAAACAATCGCTTACCGGAAATTTTCGGTAAGCGTCAGTCATTTGTAAATTCTGTACCAGCCTTCACACGATTCGTTTCGAATAAACTACTCACTCCCTTCCACCAAACCTCTGAACCGCCCATACCGAGACGGCGTCAGGTGTGCCTTAGCGGCAAAATTCTGCCAATTGTTGAGGATTGGCCAACATGACTGAATAGTGTTCTATCACTTGGCGCTGTTTGGTTTCCCGCAATTGCAGTGCGACGTTGATGATATCCAATTGCTGTGCGTTGGCCGCGAGTTCAGCACTGAGTTTGCCTTTATTATGCAGCCATCGGGCCACGTCGGCCCAGCGCCATAGCGGCGAAAAGCCTTTGATTCTCTGAATCGGCGAAGGAAAATCGCCCGGGCCGCGGGTGCCGTCTTTCAGCATGGCAATGGCCTGGCGCGACATATGGGTCAGTTCGGCGATATCGCTTAGACCAACGAGATTGGCGTCGACGGACAGGACGACGGCGCCCGTATCGCCAGACTCAATATCATTGATCGCGCTTAATACCGCTTTGGTAAAGTTTTCACTGGCGCGGTCAAATTCCAGATACACCGATTTGCCATAAAAGCAGATTAAGGCGTCATCACAACCGCTGGCGAAAAATGCATCTTCCAGCCCAGCAGTATCGGCGGTGACGCCGGCCAGCGTCAGTGAGAAGTGATAAGTGTTCATAGGCTCCCCATTAAGGCGGCGACCCGCCTTATGTTAAATTTACATCAAACGTTCAGGCAACGATCTACCTGGCGGATTATCTGTTTCGCATGTAATTCCGGGTTTTTCGGCGTAGACCAGACGCTCATTTGATGCTCAGTATGGTCGGATATGCCGCAATAAAGACGACCAAACGCGTGACCCCGGCTGGCGCGAAATTTCCAGCCGTTGTCGAGAGCATACTTGATGGCGGCCTGGATATGCTTGTTGGGATGTTCCTTCATCGCCTTCCTCATTACCGTGATTATGGTAAAATCAGTGTTGACGTATGTCAACACATTCCTGAATGTCTTCTCCAGCCAAGTATATTAACTTATTGAGATAATTGATAAAAATAGTTTTATTTAATAATCGGTTAGCGATGCTCACCGCAAAAATTCGTGTCATCATCAGCCCAATGGTAAAAAACGGCATGGAGGGTTAGCCGCTATAGATGAGGTGAATTACCGGGAGAATTACGAGGGGGCGATTAGCTCAAAGCTTATGGCGCATTTTTCGCCGGCTGGCGTTCGTCGATGGCGATGTCGGCGCAACGCGCCTGGTCGTGGTGGCTGGTGGTAGTAATCATAAATCTCTCTACTTGATTTGCATCAACGTAAACAGCCTTTTGGCTGGCTGTAAGCTTGCCTTCAATCGATGAATGGGCATAATAGACGATAATAATCTAAATGATAACTATTTCTATTTGAATTCTATGCTCTCTCATGACGCCTATCGCCGAAGCCTGCTTAAAGGAATGCTGCTGTCGCCTTGGTGGTTTTACGCCACTAAAACCCAGGCCGCGCTACCCATTGATCTCACGCGAATTATCGCCCTGGAATGGCGGCCGGTGGAGTTATTGGCGGCGTTGGAACTCACGCCTCTGGCTATTGCCGATGTCCCCAATTATCGCAGCTGGGTGGCGGATCCGCCGCTGGCGCCCGCTGTCATGGATGTGGGTTTGCGGGATGAACCCAATAGGGAAGCCATACAACGCTTGCGTCCGTCTTTGTTATTGCTGTCCAGCGGCTACGGGCCGACGCCGCAAAGTTTTGCATCCATCGCTCCAGCCATGGCGTTTCAATTCAGTAATGCTAAAGGTTTACCCTTAACCGCCGCTTATCGGGATGTCCGACTTTTGGGCGATCGTCTGGATCTCGGCGATCGGGCGCGTCGGCATTTGCTCGCGGTGGATCAGCAAATCGCCATGACCGGCGTGCGGCTGCGTCAGCGCGACGACCGGCCATTGCTGCTATTTTCCTTTATCGACAGCCGCCACATCATGGTAATAGGTCAACACAGCCTGTTTCAGGAAGTCATGGATCGGCTCGGTCTGGTTAATGCGTGGCAAGGGGAGGTGAATCCCTGGGGCAGCACGGTGGTGGGGATTGAGCGGCTGGCTGAATTGCCTGATGTTCAGGCGTTATGTTTTCACCGCGGCGAGCAGGATCCGCTCAATGACGCCATCCGTTCGCCACTCTGGCAAGTGCTGCCGTTTGTCCGTGAACGGCGATGGCGCATTGTGCCGGCGGTATGGTTTTTTGGCGCGACGATAGCTGCCCTGCGATTTTGTCATTTGCTCGAGCACTCTCTGGAGCCGCGGGTATGAACGCCAGAATCCCTGTGCGATCGCTGTTTTTGCTCCTGGCGCTCTTGCTTGCCGGTCTGGCGCTGACCGCTGTCAATCTAGAACAGCAATTGCCGGCTGGCCTTTGGCGGCAAGCCGTCTGGCGGCCTCAAGCCACTAACGTCAATGAAATGCTTTTCCATTACAGCCTGCTACCCCGCACAACGCTGGCGTTGCTGGTGGGCGCCGGGCTTGGTCTGGCTGGATTGTTGTTCCAGCAGATCCTGCGCAACCCGCTGGCCGAACCTACGACACTGGGTATTTCGGCCGGCGCGCAACTCGGGTTGACACTTGCCACGCTTTTGGCGTTGCCCGGCGGCGACGCCGGCCTGCATATCGCCACTATCCTCGGTGCGCTGACCGTGGGCGCCCTGGTATTCGGCGTCGCCTGGGGACGGCGTTTATCACCGGTAACGTTAATCCTGGCGGGATTGGTGCTGGGTTTATATAGCGGAGCGGCCAAAAGCCTGTTGGCATTACTTAATTATCAGCGTCTGCAGGGCATCTATCTGTGGAGCAGCGGCATGCTCAATCAACAAAGCTGGGACATGGTGCATTTTCTTTGGCCCCGCCTGGCGCTCGGCCTGCTGTTGGTACTGTTGATGTCCAGGCCGTTAATGCTGATGGGGTTGGATGATGGCGTAGCCCGTAACCTCGGACTTTCATTGAACCTTGCGCGTGCAGCCGGGTTGGGCATAGCTATTGTTTTGAGCGCCTACCTGGTGGTCGCGGCCGGGATGATCGGTTTTATCGGTTTGTTCGCGCCTCTGCTGGCGCGAATGCTGGGCGCCAGGCGTTTGATATTCCGCATCGGGTTGTCCTGCTTGCTGGGCGCGCTGCTTTTACTGATAAGCGATCAACTGGTGATGGCATTGGCGCGCTGGTGGCTGGACATTCCAACCGGCGCCGCCACCGCATTATGCGGCGCGCCTTTGTTGTTGTGGTTATTACCCAAACTGCGCGATAACGCCGGCTATATAACCGAGAACGCTCCGGCTGTTATGCGCGAACGGCAATTAGGCTATGCCGGAGTAGCGCTGTGCTTACTGTTATTGCTGATGATGTTGGTCTTGGCGCTGGCCCTGGGCCGTGATAACCATGGCTGGTATTGGTCGATGGCGGAAATGTGGCGGTGGCGATGGCCGCGAGTGTTGGCGGCCGGCGCGGCCGGCGCCATGCTGGCGGCGGCGGGTAGCCTGATTCAGAAAATGACCGGTAATCCCATGGCCAGTCCGGAGGTATTGGGCATCAGTTCCGGCGCGGCGTTTGGTATTGTGCTGATGTTGCTGTTGGTGCCGGGCGACGCTTTTGGCTGGTTAATGCCGGCCGGCAGCCTGGGCGCGGCGCTGACCTTGCTGCTGATTATGCTGCTGGCGCGGCGCGGCGGATTCGCCAGCGGACGTTTACTGTTGGTAGGCATCGCCTTGAGCACGTTATTTTCCACCTTGTTGACCTTGCTGCTGATCAGCGGCGATCCCCGCATGTCCTCGGTGCTCACCTGGCTATCCGGCTCAACTTATCGCGTGACCGGCGCCCAGGCGCTGAGAACTTTCTATGTGGCGGTGCCCTTGCTGGCCATGACCCCGTTGCTCAGCCGCTGGTTGACATTAATCCCTCTCGGGGATGCCACCGCGCAATCCGTCGGCGTTGCGTTGAAAACCGCCCGCATGGCCATTCTTTTATTGGCGGCCGGCCTTATCGCCACCGCGACCCTGAATGTCGGCCCGCTCAGTTTTGTTGGCTTGATGGCTCCGCATATGGCGCGTTTGCTGGGCTTTCGCCGCACATTGCCGCAATTGCTGGTCGCCAGCGCGCTGGGCGCGGTGCTGATGGTGGCGGCGGACTGGTGCGGGCGTAACATTATTTTTCCTTATCAGATTCCCGCCGGTTTGCTGGCGACGTTTTTCGGAGCGCCTTATTTCATCTACTTGCTACGAAAGCAAACAGGGTAGCCGCCGCTGATTACATTTCTAACGCAAATATTTTCTTGCAAATAGTGTCATGATTTGCATAATCATAAACTCTTATAAGAATCATTCTCATTATCATTCAATAAAGGTTTTTACATGCGTATCCTTGCGTTTTTCCCCCCGTTGGGTTGCGGGGTCACCAGGCCATGCCTGGCGGCGGTTATCTTGAGCGCCGGCTGTGGCGGCATGGCGTTATCGGCGAACGCCGCTGATAATACCACGACCGCCACCCAGACTCCGCCAACCACCGCAACAACCACCGCATCCAGCCCCGCCAAAACTTCCGCCGCATCAACGCCGTCGCAAGGGGATACCTTAACCGTAGTGGCCACACCCCTTGATAATTTCAAAGCGGGCGGGGATCAACTGGTGCCGGCTTTTATGGATGGCCAATTCGCCAATGGCGGCAGACTGGGTTTTTTAGGCCAGCAGGATGCGAAAAACGTGCCTTTTAGCGTGGTGGGCTTTACGTCCAAACTGATACAGGATCAGCAGGCGCGGAGTTTGGCGGATGTATTGAATAACGATGCGTCGGTGCAGAGCGCATTCGGATATGGCAACTATGCGGAAACCTTTGTGGTGCGGGGTTTTCCACTGGATGGCGAAGATATCGCTTATGGCGGTTTGTACGGCATCATGCCCCGTCAGATTATTCCCACCGAGTTGGCCGAACGCATCGAACTTTTGAAAGGCTCGAATGCTTTCCTTAACGGAGTGCCTCCCGGCGGTACCGGCGTGGGCGGTACGGTTAACGTTGAACCGAAGCGGGCCGGCGATCAACCGTTGACCCGGGCCACGCTGGATTATACCTCATCCTCGCAGGTCGGCGGCGCGCTGGATGTCGGCCGCCGTTTCGGCGATGAGAATCAATTCGGTGTGCGAGTCAATCTTGTTCATCGCGAGGGCGATACCTCCATTGATGGAGAACGGCGTCGCCTGACGCTCGGGACCGTCGGTCTGGACTATCGCGGCGACCGTTTTCGCACCTCGCTTGATTTAGGCGTCACCAAGCAAGCCATCGACGGGGGGCGCTCAGTGGTATATCTAGGGTCTGCCACGGCGATTCCCGCTGTTCCCTCGGCCACGACCAACTATAGCCAGAAATGGGCCTATACCGATATGCAAAACGAATTCGGTATGTTGCGCGGCGAATACGACCTGACCGATTCCTGGACCGCCTATGGCGCGGTGGGCGCCAACCATGATCATGAATCGGGCGTCTATGCTTCACCGAGTTTGACCGACAATAACGGCAACGCCACCATGGACCGGCTGACGGTGCCCTATATGGCCGACAGTTTTTCCAGCCAGGCCGGCGTTCGCGGCCAATTCGACACCGGATTTATCAAACACAACGTCAATCTTGGCTTTTCCAGCGTGTATCAAAGAATCCGTACCGCCTATACCATGTCGTCTTCATCCATCATTGAGAATATCTACGATCCGGTCAGCGTGGCCGAACCGCAAGGGAACCTCTATTCCGGCGGTGATATGAGCGATCCGGGTACCATAAGCCGGACTCGCAGCAGCGGATTTGCCGTTTCGGATACCTTGTCGGTACTCAATGATCGACTGCAACTGATCGCCGGCGCGCGTCGCCAGACTGTGACGGTAACCAATTATGATTACACTGGCGCGGAGGATTCTTCCTTTGACCAAAGTAAGGTCACGCCCGCCTTTGGTCTGGTCGTCAAGCCTTGGGAACATATTTCCCTTTATGCTAATCATATTGAAGCATTACAAGCCGGCGAGTCGGCCGGGACCACATTTAATAATCAAATCGTTACCAATGGCGGCGAAGTCACCGGTATTGAAACCTCCAAGCAAAATGAAGTCGGGGTCAAGGCGGATTATGGCCGGGTGGCGGGTTCGGTCGCTTTATTCCAGATTGAAAAACCCGTGGGAATCTATATTCCGGCCGGCAATGATGAATACAATTTCAATACCAGCGGCCAGGTGCGCAACAGAGGGGTGGAGCTTAATCTCTTTGGCGAGCCGCTCTATGGCGTGCGTTTAAATACCAGCATGGCCTGGATGGACCCGGACATGACCAAAACCCAGGACGGTACGTTTGACGGTAAAGATGCTATCGGTATTCCCCGTTATCAGATGGTGCTTGGCGGTGAATGGGATTTGCCGGGACTGCCGGGGATTACCGCCACCAGTAAACTTATTCATACCGGTCCGCAATATGCCGATGAAGCCAATGATCTGAAAGTACCCTCCTGGAACCGCCTTGATGTCGGGCTGCGCTATGATATGAATTTGCCGAAAAACGATATTGTCTGGCGCGCAGGAATCGAAAACCTCATGAATAAAAAATATTGGGCTTCCGCCACCGGCGGTTATCTGACCCAGGGGGATCCTCGTATGGCGAAGATATCGATGACCATAGATTTCTAATCCTTTAGCGTCGAACCTCCTTTTTTTAATGGCACGCCAGTGCGTGACAGGTTTAACCCAGATTTATCCACCGCTGGATAAACTGGGTTATATTCGTTGGCTTAAAGGCTGAAACGGCGTTTTTCCGAGCAACAACAGGTTTTTAACTTAAGGCGAATGATTTACTATCAAAGCTCTTGTTTTCGGCCAATTATCTCCACGGCCGGTCCCTGATCGTTGGCGGCTCCAAACATTAAGGACAGCATGGAAATATTTTTTACCATTCTACTTCTTACCTTGATTGTCTCCTTATCGGGGGTGCTTACCCGAATTTTGCCCTTTCAGATTCCATTGCCATTGATGCAGATTGTCGTGGGCGCGTTATTGGCGTGGCCGCGCTTCGGTTTGCATGTGGATTTCAATCCTGAGCTATTTCTGGTGCTGTTTATCCCGCCGTTGCTGTTTTCCGATGGCTGGAAAACCCCGGTGCATGAATTTTTACGCCATGGCGGCGAGATTGTGGCGCTGGCATTGGTGCTGGTTTTAATAACCGTCGTCGGCGTCGGCTATCTGATTTATTGGATGGTGCCGGGTATTCCGTTGGTGGCGGCGCTGGCGCTGGCGGCGGTACTGTCCCCCACCGACGCGGTGGCGCTTTCCGGCATCGTGGGCGAGGGGCGTATCCCCAAGAAATTAATGGATATTTTACAGGGCGAGGCGTTGATGAATGATGCTTCGGGCCTGGTATCGCTGAAATTCGCTATCGCCGTGGCCATGGGAACCATGGTCTTTAGTGTCGGCGGCGCTTCGCTTGAATTCGTCAAAGTAGCGGCGGGCGGCCTTCTGGCGGGCGCCGGCGTGACCTGGGCTTACAGCAAATCCTTGCGTTTGATAAGCCGTTGGAGCGGCGATGACCCGGCCACGCAAACGGTATTGCTGTTGCTGCTGCCTTTCGCCGCCTATCTGATCGCCGAACATTTGGGCGCCTCCGGCATACTGGCGTCAGTAGCCTCCGGCATGACCATCAGTCAGTCCGGCATCATCCGCAATGCGCCGTTGAACATGCGTCTGCGCGCCAACAGCGTCTGGGCGATGCTGGAATTTGTGTTTAACGGCATGGTTTTCATCATGCTGGGGCTGCAATTGCCGGAAATCCTCGAAGCCTCCATCAATCAGGCTCGACTGGACCCGACTATTGAAACCTGGATGTTGTTTACCGATATCGTGATAATTTACGCGGCATTGATAGCATTGCGTTTCGGTTGGCTGGTGCTGATGAAAAAATTCAGCCAGCGGTTTATGAAAAAACGGTCCATGGTTTTTGCCGACTACAGCATGCGGGAAATCCTGATCGCGTCTTTCGCCGGCGTGCGCGGAGCGATTACCCTGGCGGGCGTCTTGTCCATACCCTTATTGCTCAGCGATGGCGCTCCTTTTCCTTCCCGTTATCAATTGGTGTTTATCGCCGCCGGCGTGATTGTATTCTCGCTGCTGTGCGGCGTGATTGCCTTACCTTTGCTGCTGCGCGGGATAGTGGTCTCGGATAAGGCGTTGCATCGCAAGGAAGAGCGCATGGCGCGCGCCGTTGCTGCGGAAGTGGCCATTGAAAGCCTGCATAAAATGCATGAGCGGCTGGCGAATGATCCGCAGGAAAATATCGACGATCAACTGTTGAGTGAAGTCAGCTCGCGGGTGATGGGCATTTTACGCCGGCGGGTTGATGGCAAAAACGAGCAAGGCAATGCCCTGTTGATTGAAAATATCGAGCGCCGGATGCGCCTGAATGCCTTACGCGCCGAACGCGGCGAATACTATCATTTGCGCGCGCAGCAGAAAATCAGCAATGAGACGCTGCAAAAATTGTTGCACGACCTGGATTTGCTGGAAGCACTGCTGATAGACAGTGAATAAGCCTTGCGTTCCAGCGACCGGAGTTCAGGCTTGCGGCCAGTGTTCGCGGCAAGCCACGATCCAGGCCTGCGCGCTTTGCGGCAGATAGATCCCTTGCCGCCAGATCAAGCCTAATTGCCACATCATCCGCGGCGCTACCGGCAGCCACAACAGGTGCGCAGGGTCGAGCCGTTGACAGATGGGTTCCGGCAAAATGGCGATGCCGATGCCTGCTTCCACCATGGCGGCCAGGAAATCCCATTGCCCGCTGCGTACCGCAATCTGCGGGGCGACGCCGGCGGCCTGGAACGCGTTAATCAAATGCCGATGCAGCGCAAAATCCTCGTTATAGATCAAGATCGGCCACTCGCCGAGTTCCGCCAGCGAAACTGTTGCGCGACTTAGCCAGCGTTCGGCGCGCGGCACCACGGCACAGAGCGGATGGCTGAACAGCGGCTGCACGTTCAAGGTGGGTTCCGTTTCAGCGCTCAAGGCGGTGAGCGCCACATCAAGTTCCCCAGACATGACCGCCTGCTGTACGGTCAAGCCGCCGAACTCGGCAATCATTAATTCAATACCGGGATACTGGCGGCGGAAATCTCTGATGAGATCAGCCATTTGCGTCCCAACCATCGGGGGAATGCCCAATCTGAGACGGCCCTTTTTCAGCGAGCCGATGTCCTCAAGCTCCGCCTCCAGTTGTTTAAATTCGTCCAGAATGGCCAGCCCGTGGTTGTACACCGCCTGTCCGCTATCTGTCAGCAGTAACCGGCGGCCTTCGCGCATCAATAAAGGGCGATCCAGTTCTTCTTCCAGTTGCTTGAGCATTTTGCTGATGGTGGGTTGTGTCACATATAACGTTTCCGCGGCACGGGTAAAGCTCTGCTGTTTTACCACTTCAACGAAATATCGCAGCGTGCGGGCATCCATTACTATTCCTTTTGGTCATGATTGACATGATTTTAATTCATTTTATGCAATATTAGCCAGCTGCGTATAATGACGCACAAGCTGTTTTCCGAAGGAACCCTCATGTTGTCCCGCATGTTGTCCCGCGCACGCATGGCTGCGCCATTGCGTTTTATCAATTGTCCGTTGATTATCCAGGTTTGGGTTTATATCGGTTTATTCATTATCGCCCAGCAATTGGTTGAACGTTACCGTTTGCCTTTGCCCGCCAATGTGGTGGGGATGTTTATGTTATTGGCGTTGATACTGACCGGCATCATACCGCTGAAATGGGTGAGCGAAGGAGCGCGCTGGTTGCTGGCGGAGATGCTGTTGTTTTTTGTGCCGGCGGTGGTGGCCGTTATCAATTACACCCAATTATTGATAACTGACGGTTGGCGGATATTTCTGGTTATCGCTATCAGTACTGCTTTGGTTTTGGCTGCGACCGGACTGGTGGTTGATAAGGTTTATCGGTTCGAACTCTATCTGGCGCGCAAAAAGGTCCATCATGCCTAATTTTATTCTTGGTGTCGTTTGCCTGTTTGTGACGTTGTTCTTATATTTCGCCAATAAATATCTCTACCGACGCTTTCATTACTTAATGCTGATGCCGTTGATTTTAACGCCGGCGTTATTAGTGGCCTTATTGGCGTTGACCCACGTCTCTTATCAACATTATATGGTGGATAGCCAATGGCTGTTGTGGCTGTTGGGTCCGGCCACTATCGCTTTTGCGGTACCGGTTTATGAAAATCTGACCGTTATACGCCGTCATTGGCTGTCGCTGAGCACCGGCGTAATCGCCGCTACCTTGATGGCAGTGCTGAGTTCGGTTTGGCTGGCGCGCTTACTGGCTTTGCCCGAAGTTATCCAGCGTAGTTTGGCGGTACGCTCCATCACCACGCCTTTCGCACTGGCGGCGGCCCGGCAAGTGGGCGGCCAGCCGGACCTGGTGGCCTTGTTCGTGGTCATTACCGGCGTATTTGGCATGGCTATCGGCGATATCGTTTTTCTGCGCTTGTCGATTAAGGCCAAAATGGCCAAGGGGGCGGGGCTGGGCGCGGCTTCCCATGGCGCCGGCACTGCCCGTGCCTATGAATTGGGGCGTCAGGAAGGCGTGGTATCGAGTTTGGTGATGATGTTGGCTGGCGTCTTGACGGTTATGGTTGCGCCGTTGATTGGACGGGTCATGTGGTAAAACAGGTACATGACCCGAAGGGAGGTAATTAATCAATAGCTGCCGGTTGCGGTTCCCGTGAGTCCCGAGGTTCCCTTACGCCGGTTTGCGAACGAATGAACTGGGCGAAAAACAGGTTTCGTTCCGCCTGGCCTTGCGCCGAGTTATCGGTAATGGAGAACAGCCAAATACCGATAAACGCCACCAGCATCGAGAACAGCGCCGGATATTCATAAGGATAAATCGGCGCGGCATGGCCCAGCACCTTCACCCAAATGGTGGGTCCCAGGATCATCAACATCACCGCGGTCAACAATCCCAGCCAGCCGCCGACCATCGCGCCTCTGGTGGTCAGCTTCGACCAATACATCGACAATAGGATGATCGGGAAATTACAGCTGGCGGCAACTGAGAAGGCCAATCCCACCATAAAGGCGATATTCTGATTTTCGAACAGCACCCCCAATCCGATGGCCACCAACCCAAGAATAACCACCGTCACTTTCGACACCCGCAATTCGTCGCGCTCGGTGGCTTTACCTTCCTTAATGGCGCAGGCGTAGAGGTCATGGGAAACCGCCGATGCGCCGGCCAGCGTTAAACCCGACACCACAGCCAGAATGGTGGCGAAAGCGACCGCCGAAATAAAGCCCAGGAAGAAATTGCCGCCCACCGCATCCGCCAGGTGTATCGCCGCCATGTTGGCTCCACCCAGCAACGCGCCGGAGTGATCTTTAAACATCGGGTTGGCGCTCACCAACAAAATGGCGCCGAAACCGATAATAAAGGTCAAAATGTAGAAATAGCCCATAAAACCGGTGGCGTAGAGTACGCTTTTACGCGCTTCCTTGGCGTCCTGCACCGTAAAAAAACGCATCAGAATATGGGGCAAACCAGCGGTGCCAAACATGAGGGCCAGACCCAGCGACAAGGCGGAAACAGGATCCGATACCAACCCGCCGGGCCGCATAATCGCCGCGCCTTTGCTGTGCACTTTCATCGCTTCGGAAAACAGCGTGTCAAAGCTGAAGTGCACGGTTTTCAGCACCATCAACGCCATGAAACTGGCACCGGCCAGCAACAGCACGGCTTTGATGATTTGTACCCAGGTGGTGGCCAGCATGCCGCCGAACAAGACGTACATCACCATCAATACGCCCACCAGCACCACCGCCACGTGATAATTCAGGCCGAATAATAGTTGTATGAGCTTACCCGCGCCCACCATTTGGGCTATGAGGTACAATGCCACCACCACGAGCGAGCCGCAGGCCGACAACAGACGGATGGGTTTCTGCTTCAACCGGTACGAGGCCACATCGGCAAACGTATAGCGCCCGAGATTACGCAGTCGTTCGGCGACCAGAAACAAGATGATTGGCCAACCCACCAGAAATCCCAATGAATAAATCAGACCGTCATAGCCGGAGGTGTAGACCAGCGCTGAGATGCCCAGAAAGGACGCCGCCGACATGAAATCTCCTGAAATAGCGAGCCCGTTCTGTAATCCTGTGATTTTGCCGCCGGCGGTATAATAATCTTTGCGCGAGCGGGTCCGCTTGGATGCCCAATAGGTGATGCAAAGCGTGAGCGCCACGAACAGCACAAACAATCCAATGGCCTGCACATTTAACGGCCGCCGGGCGTCTTCAGTGGCCGCTTGCGCCAATAAAGGGAACGCGAGAAATGCGCCACCGAGCAATTTAGCGACGTTAACCTTCATAACGAACCTCCCGCAATAGTTGTTGTGTCAACCGGTCGAATTCGCTATTGGCGCGAATAACATAAGTTGCGGTAAGAATGAAAGACACCACAATCAAGCCGATACCCAGCGGAATGCCACGGGTAACGCTGGTGCCCGCGTAAATCGGCGTGCCCAGCCAGCCTGGGGCGAACGCGATAAGCAGGATGAAACCAAAATAAAGCACCAGCATAATCGCCGTTAGCAGAGTGGCGAAATGCTGCCGTTTATCCACCAGCTGTTTAAAATGCGGGTTGTTTTCAATCCTTTGATAAATGGGATCATTCATCACGGATTCTCCAGTAGGGTAGGTAAGAGAGAAGGGCCGCCCTGAGGCGGCATAGATACCCTTCATATTTCAAGTTGCAGGTGTGTTGGCTTCACTCGTTCACCCGAATCACTTACCTGAGTAAGTTCATCGGGGTTCTCTCGCTTGCCGCCTTCCTGCAACATGAAATCTATTGGGTATGTATATTTATATAGGGACGTTTATGGCTTGTTTTTCTTCTAACAACTTTTCTACCACGCCAGGATCGGCGAGGGTGGAGATATCGCCAAGATTACTGGTATCGCCGGCGGCGATTTTGCGCAAAATCCTGCGCATGATTTTGCCTGAACGGGTTTTAGGCAGTGAATCGGTCCAATGAAGAATATCCGGTGTGGCCAGGGCGCCGATCTCCTTGCGAACCCAACTGCGTACCTCGTTGTACAGCTCGGGCGTGGGCACGACGCCATGGTTGAGGGTGATATAAGCGTAAATCGCTTGGCCTTTAATGCTATGAGGGATGCCCACCACCGCCGCTTCGGCGATTTTTGGGTGCGACACCAGAGCTGACTCGATTTCCGCGGTGCCAAGGCGATGACCTGAAACATTCAAAACATCATCGACCCGGCCGGTGATCCAGTAATAGTCATCTTCGTCACGGCGGGCGCCATCGCCGCTGAAATACATGCCTTTGAAGGTGGAGAAATACGTTTGCTCAAAGCGGTCATGATCGCCGTATAAGGTCCGCGCCTGACCGGGCCAAGAGTCGATAATCACCAGATTGCCTTCGCTCACTCCCTGTTGTTGATTGCCGCCATTATCCACCAAGGCCGGTTGGACACCGAAAAACGGCAGAGAGGCGGAACCCGCTTTCAACGGAATAGCGCCCGGCAGCGGCGTTATCATGAAGCCGCCGGTCTCGGTCTGCCACCAGGTATCCATGATGGGGCAATGACTATTGCCTATCTTGTGGTAATACCATTCCCAGGCTTCGGGATTGATGGGCTCGCCAACCGAACCCATAATCCGCAAGGAGGTGCGGCTGGTTCCTTCGATGGCTTTGTCGCCTTCGGCCATCAGCGCGCGAATAGCGGTCGGCGCCGTGTAGAGAATATTGACCTGATGTTTGTCCACCACCTGGGCCATGCGCCGGGCATCCGGCCAATTGGGCACACCTTCGAACATCAAGGTGATGGCGCCGCAGGCCAGCGGACCATAAAGCAGATAACTATGGCCGGTAACCCAGCCGACGTCGGCGGTGCACCAGTAAATATCGCCGGGATGATAATCGAACACGTACTTGAAGGTCATGGCGGCATAGACCAGATAACCGCCGCTGGTGTGCAGCACGCCCTTGGGTTTACCGGTGGAACCGGAGGTGTAAAGGATGAACAGGGGATCCTCGGCGTTCATCTCGGTGGGCGGGCAATCATCGGAAGCCGTGGCGATAGCTTCATGCCACCAGATATCCCGTCCTGACTGCCAGGCGATGTCTTTGCCGGTTCGTTGCAGGACAATGACCGATGTTATGGTTTTGACCGCCGGGTTTTTTAGCGCTTCATCGATATTCTTCTTAAGCGGTATTTTACGGCCTGCGCGGATGCCTTCATCGGCGGTGATGACCATTTTGGCGTTGGAATCGACAATCCGTCCGGCGATGGCCTCTGGTGAAAAACCACCGAATATCACCGAATGGATGGCCCCGATACGGGCGCAAGCCAACATGGCGATGGCCGCCTCCGGCACCATAGGCATATAAATCGCCACAACATCGCCTTTTGCGATGCCTTGCGCTTTGAGCACATTGGCGAAACGACAAACCTCCAGGTACAGCTGGTTATAGGTCAGCGTCCTGCTTTCGCCGGCATCATCCCCCTCCCAGATAATCGCCGTTTGTTCGCCTCTTTCCGCCAGATGCCGGTCCAGACAATTGGCGCTGACGTTCAGCGTACCGTCTTCAAACCAGCGGATACGGATGTGACCGGGGTCGAAAGAGGTATTTTTAACCTGGGTATAAGGCGAAATCCAATCGATGATTTTACCGTGTTCATCCCAAAAGGCCGTAGGATCGTTGACAGACTCTTGATATAGCTGCCGATAAATTTCTTCGGTAATAAAGGCTCGCTGCGCAATGTCAGCCGGAATCGGATAAGTATGCGGTTGGCTCATGATTGTCTCCTATTTATGTTAATAATATGTCAATCGTAAGTTAATTGAACCACCTGTGACCGCTTTGTTTTCTTTTTGCGCAGTAGATCACGCATATTGGTTGTGTGTTTCAGAAAGACCAAAGAAAAGTCGAATTTTGTAGGGTACTGCAAGGTTAACTATCGGCTTTCTATTCATTTAAATTACCGATTTCTTTTTTTTTTCGATATTGAATATCATCGCTGAAAGTAGCAAAAAGTAGCCTTTGCCAAAGCATTTCCAGAAAGTCAGTAAGGTGTGCTGTGAAAAAAATATTAGTTTTAAAACAAGCAATTAATTATATAAAGTTCTATTTTTAGGTAAATGGACCATAAATGGCGGCTAATGGCCCATAAATCAATGCTTGCAATGATGCTTTTTGGGGTGATACAGAATGGCGTCCTTGAATTTAATGGGATGCGTAAACCACTCTGCCAAAGGTGGCCAGATAGCATAGAAGCGCGATTAAAAATGCGATACGCGACGGGCTTTTGGTCAGGACTGAATCATTTTTGGGAAGTTTTATGTTATGAAAAAGTTAAAATTTAGTCTCGCCTGGCAGATTATGTTGGCTGTGATCTTGGGAATCGGCGCGGGCGCGGTATTACATAATCAACCCCATATTCGTGCTGAGGTGATCACTCATTTTTTATCGCCGGCCGGTGAACTTTTTATCCGCCTGATCAAAATGATTGTGGCGCCTATCGTCATTTCCACCTTGATTGTCGGCATTGCCGGCGTTGGCGATGCTAAAAAACTGGGGCGCCTTGGCCTGAAAACCCTTTTGTATTTTGAAGCCGTCACCACGCTGGCCATCATCGTGGGCATCAGTTTAGCCAATGCGTTTCAACCGGGGCAGGGGCTGGAATTATCCTCGCTGACAGCGGTGGATATTTCGCAATACGAAACCACGGCTCAACAGGTGCAAAGCAGTGATCATGGCTTGGTGGCGACTGTTTTGTCGCTGATCCCGCAAAATATTTTCGCCGCTGTAGCACAGGGTGAAATGCTGCCGATCATCTTCTTTTCCGTACTATTCGGTTTGGGATTGGCGGCCTTGCCTGATGCAACAAAAGCGCCGTTATTGGGTTTTTTCAAAGCGACCGCCGAAACCATGTTTAACGTGACGCATATGATTATGCGTTATGCTCCGGTCGGTGTTTTCGCGCTGATTGCCGTCACGGTAGCCAATTTTGGCTTTGCCTCGCTGGTGCCGTTGGGCAAATTGGTTTTGCTGGTGTATGCCGCGATTATCTTTTTTGCGCTGGTGGTATTGGGGGCGGTGGCGCGGTTATGCGGCTTACGCATTTGGACACTGATCCGTATATTGAAAGAGGAATTGATTTTAGCCTTTTCCACCGCCAGTTCCGAAAGCGTGTTACCGCGTATTATCGAAAAAATGGAAGCTTACGGAGCGCCGCGCGCCATTACCAGGTTTGTGGTGCCCACCGGTTATTCTTTCAATCTGGATGGTTCCACGCTTTATCAGAGTATCGCCGCCATATTTATCGCCCAGCTGTATGGCATTGATCTGTCCGTTGGTCAGGAAATTATTTTAGTGCTGACCCTGATGATCACCTCGAAAGGCATCGCCGGTGTGCCGGGCGTCTCTTTTGTCGTGTTGCTGGCCACCTTGGGCAGCGTGGGTATTCCATTGGAAGGCTTGGCGTTTATCGCCGGCGTGGATCGTATTTTGGATATGGGGCGCACTGCGCTCAATGTCGTGGGCAACGCGTTAGCGGTTGTGGCGATCGCTAAATGGGAAAAGCAATTCGATAGCGAAAAGGCCCGTCGCTACGAGCAGCAGTTGCGGTTGCCTAAAACGCTGCAATCCTCTGTGCAGTAACACGGGATGTTATGACACGGCGCCATGGCGGCGCCGTGTGACAATCTACTCAATATCGGGTATCTAACCCTTGCGGTGGATGATCCGGTATAAAGCCGGGATGACCAGCATCGACAGTAATGGCGCGCTGACCATGCCGCCGATCATCGGCGCGGCGATGCGTTGCATCACTTCTGAACCGACCCCGCCGCCCCACATGATGGGTAAAAGACCCGCCATAATGGTCGCCACTGTCATGACTTTGGGCCGGACGCGCAATACCGCCCCTTCGCGAATGGCCGCCAGCAATTGCGCCTCCGTTAAGGGCTGGCCGTTAACGCGGTGATTTTCCATGGCATGATTAAGGTACAGCACCATGATGACCCCGAACTCGGACGCCACCCCCGACAGTGCGATAAATCCCACCGCGGCGGCCACCGAAAGGTTGTAGTGCAACAGGTAGAGCAACCAGACGCCGCCAATCAGCGCGAACGGCAGCGTGCCCATGATCAGTAGCGCGTCCCGCACCCGGCTGAACGTGACATACAGCAAAACGAAAATAATCGCCAGGGTAAACGGCAGGACCACTTTGAGCTTGGCGCTGGCGCGTTCGAGATACTCGAATTGACCCGACCAGCTCACGGAAACACCGTCCGGCAGTTTGACCTGTTGCGCCACCACGCGCTGCATATCGTCGACGGCGGATTTTAGATCGCGGCCGCGTAGATCCACGTAAATCCAGTCGGATAACCGGGCGTTTTCACTTTTCAGCATCGGCGGCCCTTCGGTCACGCTGATATCCGCCAAATCCGACAGCGCCACCTGCGCCCCGCCGGCGGTGATAACCGGTAAATCCTTAAGCTTTTGCACGGAATCTCTGAGTTCGCGCGGATAACGCACGTTTATGGGAAAACGCTGACGGCCTTCGATGGTTTCGCCAATATTATCGCCGCCAATCACCGCCGAAATAATGGATTGCAACTCGCTGACCGACACGCCGTAACGCGCGGCGCGCACCCGATCGATATTGATATCGATATAGCGCCCGCCGTGTAGCCGCTCGGCCAGCGCCGACGTGACGCCGGGTACGGTTTTAACGACCCGTTCGATCTGCTGGGCCACCCTTTCTATATCATCGATATTATCGCCATTGACTTTGATGCCCACCGGACTTTTGATCCCGGTGGACAACATATCCAGTCGGTTACGAATGGGCGGTACCCACACGTTCGCCACGCCAGGTAACGAAACCGTCCGATCAAGTTCCCGTATGAGTTTTTCGGTGGTCATGCCCGGGCGCCATTGATCCTTGGGCTTGAAATGAATGGTGGTTTCGAACATGGTCAGGGTAGAGGGGTCGGTGGCGGTTTCGGCGCGTCCCGCTTTACCGAACACGGTTGCCACTTCCGGTACGGTTTTGATCAACCGGTCGGTTTGTTGTAATAACCGCGCCGCCTCGTTGGCCGAAATACTGGGGAGGGTGGAAGGCATATATAAGAGATCGCCCTCATCCAGCGCCGGCATAAACTCGGTTCCCAGCCGGCTGAGAGGAAACAGCGTCACCACCAGCAGGGCCAGGGATAATCCCAGGGTGGTTTTCGGCCAGCGCAGGACTTTATCGAGCAGCGGTTGATACAACCCGATCAGGCCCCGGTTGATGGGATTGGCGTTTTCATCCGGAATGCGGCCGCGAATGAAATAGCCCATCAAAACCGGCACCAGCGTGATGCCGAGACCAGCGGAGATCGCCATGGCGTAAGTTTTGGTAAACGCCAGCGGGCCGAACATTTTACCTTCCTGCGCCTCAAGCGAGAACACCGGAATAAACGACAAGGTGATGATCAACAGGCTGCAAAACAACGCCGGCCCGACTTCCGTCGACGCCTGGGCGGAAATGCTCCAATAGTCATCGCTCGTGGGGGTTTGGCCAGGGTGTTCGTGCCGCCATTTCTCCAGCACTTTATGCATGTTCTCAATCATGACGATGGCGGCATCCACCATGGCGCCGATGGCGATGGCTATCCCCCCCAACGACATGATATTGGCGTTGACCCCCTGGTAATGCATGACGATAAACGCCCCGAGTATCCCGAGCGGCAACGTAATTATCGCTACCAGAGCCGAACGGAAATGGAACAGAAACAGGCTGCAAACCAGCGTGACGACGATAAACTCTTCCACCAGCTTATGGGAAAGAGCCTCGATGGCCTGCTTGATTAAACTGGAGCGGTCATAAACCGGCACGATCTGGACGCCGGGCGGTAAACTGCGGCGTATTTCATTGAGCTTGTTTTTGACGCCATTAATGGTTTCCAGCGCGTTTTTACCATAGCGCATCACGATGATGCCGCCAGCCACTTCCCCCTCGCCATTGAGTTCCGCCACACCCCGCCGCATTTCCGGACCGAGGCGCAAAGTGGCGACATCGGACAGCAAAATCGGCACGCCGCCGCGGGAAGCGATGACGATATGTTCAAAATCCGAAGTGGATTTCAGATAACCCGAAGCGCGTACCATGTATTCCGCTTCGTTCATCTCCAGGACTGAACCGCCGCCTTCCTGATTGGCTTGTTTGACGGCATCGATGACCTGTTCATGGGAAACATTCAATGCGCGCATCCGATCCGGCTTCAACACAATCTGGTATTGCCGCACCATGCCGCCGACGCTGGCGACTTCCGACACGTTAGGCACGGTTTTCAACTCGAACCTGAGTACCCAATCCTGCAAGGCGCGTAAATCCGCCAGGCTATGACGGCCGGTTTTATCCACCAGGGCATATTCATATACCCAGCCCACGCCGGTGGCATCCGGCCCCAGACTGGCCTTGGCCTCCGGCGGCAGGCTGGATTGTACCTGGCTCAGATATTCCAATACCCGGGATCGCGCCCAGTAGGGATCGGTGCCGTCTTCAAACAAAATATAAACGTAGGAATCGCCGAACATTGAATACCCACGTACCGTGGTGGCGCCCGGTACCGACAGCATGGTGGTGGTTAACGGGTAAGTTACCTGATCTTCTACGACCTGCGGCGCTTTGCCCGGATAACTGACATGGATAATCACCTGCACATCGGACAGGTCGGGCAAGGCATCCACCGGCATACGCTGTAAGGACCAGATACCCCAAGCGGTAAGCAGCACCGCGCCGACCAGCACCAAGAGCCGGTTGCGCAGCGACCATCGAATGATGAACGCAATCATTGGGCGCCCCTTACCGGTGTGCTGGCGGGAAGGACCGGCATGGGCGCCATGCCGGGCATATTCGCCATATCATCCTTGGCGGCTGGCGTCGGGTGGCCCTGGGTCGTGGCCGGGGCGGCCGAAGCCGGCATCGACGACATGCCGGGCATATTCGCCATATCATCCTTGACCGCTGATGGTTTCGTGCCGGCATCCGCTTGCGAAGCGGCGGGCGCCGGCGATCCGTTGCCTGCCATTTGCGGCAGCGCACTGCGCAAGCTGGCTTCGGAATCAATGAGGAACTGGCCGGATGTGACAACCTGATCGCCGACGGCAAGACCCTGGCGGACTTCCACCCAATCGCCGAATTCCCGCCCGGCGGTCACGTTGACGGGTTTAAAATGTCCGTCGCCCTCAGCCAGCAGCGCGGTATTGCTGCTGCCGGTCTGAATCAGCGCATCCTGCGGCATCGCCAGCACCTTCTCGCCTTGCACCGCACGGGCCAGACGCACACTCATATACATGCCCGGCTGCAACCGGTTATCCCGGTTATCCAGGGCGATACGCGCCCGATAAGTTCGCGTGGCGTCATTCACCTCCGGCAACACCTCGCTGATGCGGCCATGAAAGGTATCGCCGGGCCAACGCGCCGTGGTGGCGATAATTTCGCTGCCGGGCGTGACGGCGCCGGCTTGTGATTCGGGATAGTCGGCGACAACCCAGACCGGATCAAGCGAGGCCAATTCAAACATGGCCTGAGATGCGGTGACCTGACTGCCTTCACGCACATCAAGCTTGTTGATAAAGCCTTGTTCCGGCGCGCGTATTTCAATGCGGGTCTGCGGTTTGCCGGTTTTCTCGACGGTGCGGATAATGTCTTCCGGCATAAATAACAATTGCAGCCGTTGCCGCGCCGCCGCGGTCAGCGACGAATCGTTCAGCCGGCGTACAGCCAGATATTCTTGTTGGGCGGCGCTCCATTCCGGGATCCAGATCCGGGCCAGCGGCTGATTCTTGGCGACATGCTGCTGCTCGGCCCTGACATACAGTTTTTCCACCAGGCCATTGGCCAGCGCCGGGATAATCTGAATGCCGCGGTCATCGATACTCACTGTGCCGAACGCATCAAGGCGGGACTGCAACACCCGCGCTTCCACCGTCGCCAGGCGGACGCCGAGACTTTGCTGTTGCCGCGCGCTCACCGTTACGCCGCCGTCCTGGGCGACCTCATCGGCATAACGCGGCAACAACGGCATATCCATCAAGGGCGATTTGCCCGGTTTATCATAACGTTGGCCGGGCGACATCGGATCATACCAGTACAATACTTTGCGTCCGCCAGTGGCGGTCGCCGCCGGGGCGGGGGTTTGCGCCGCCGCGGTAGCCATTACCTGCGGCTGGCGCATAAAATAACCCGCGGAAAACGCGACCGCTAACGCCGCCAGACTGAAAACGGCGACAGCGCCGCGGCGTGGATTCATTCGGCTCATGAGCGGGTCTCCTGCGGAATAAGGTAGCGGATAGCGGCCCAGCTTTGCGCCAAATCGCGTGCGGCGCGGCTCTCATCCAATTGACTTTCCAATAATGACCGGCGGACGCTCAGCAAATCAGTCAAGGAAGCGCTGCCGGTCCGGTACTGCGCCTGAATTAATTGCATCCGCTGTTGCTGCAAGGGCAATACATCGTCTTTTTGCCGCAGCCAGCGGGTTTGCGCGGCTTGATATTGAGCGATGAGAATATTGAGTTGCGCGGTATGATCGCGAACCATCGACGCCAGTTGATCGTTGGCTTCGAAGGTTCGCGCCTGGTCGGCCGCATGATCTTTATCCTGGCGTTGGGCCTGGAATATCGGCAGATCCACGGTGAACATCACGCCGGCCATATCATCAAGATCATCGGCGCGTCTGCCGTAGTAAACTTCGACGCCCACATCAGGGATATGCGCGACCGCCGACTGAGCGGAGCGCGCCTGCGCGACTTCAGTTTCGCGGCGAGCCTGCAACACTTCGGGATGCAGATCGACGCCCTGCGTCAAAACCGCCGGGTCGGCGGGTAAACGTTCAAAGCGCGGCAGGGGACCGCTGGCGCTGGCGTCAGTGTCGCCGGTTAACCGGGTGAGCCGGGCCTGGGCCATCGCCACATCGCGTTGCGCATCGGTCACCGCATTTTTCATATCAATGACCACCAGTCGGCCATCCAGTACCGACGCGGCGTTGCCGCCCGCCGCCACCGCCTGCCGCTGGACCGGTATCTGACGTTCGCTTTCCGCCAGCAAAGTTTGCGCCGCCGTCAGCGCTTGTTGAGCCAGGGCCAAATCAAGCCAGGCCTGGGCGGTATCGCGCTGCAATTGCGCGCGCAGCGTTTGCAAACCGGCGGTGGTGGCCGTCGCTTGGGCAATCAGGGTATCGGCTTTCTTTTCGCGTTTGGTGCTGCTGACATATTCCTGCGTAACGCCAATGCGCTGCATGGTCATGTCTTCGCGGGTAAACCGGTGGGCATTAGGGCCGCCGACCGGTACGTTTTCGATGCCGAATTCCAGTTTGGGATCGGGCAACTGGGTGGCGGAATCGGCTTCGTTCAGCAGCGCCTGCCGTTCATGACGATTGGCCGACAGTTCCGTTGAATAGTGTTCGGCGCGGGCTAGCGCCTCATCCAGACTCATTTCCGCCGCGGAGGACGTCGCGGAAACGAACAGCATGAGGACCAACCACGTCCGATGAGAACATGGAAGTAACATGGCGGACCTCGCTTAAGGCTGAACGGGAGAAATCGCAGTGAGCGTATAGCCCTGCGCATCCTGATGAAAACTGAACGTAACCTGGGTACCGGGGGCCAGATTTTGCGCGGCCAACGATGCCGGCAGCGCATAAGTCATGGTCATTGCCGGCCAGTTCAATTCAGGAACGGCGTTATGGGCGATGGATGCATGCTGGCCATCCCATTGCTTGATAACGCCTTGCGAATGGTAGACGGGCGTCGCGGAGGTATCCGACGCGGTGGCCATGCCGGGCATATTGCTCATGCCGGCCATACCCGCCATATCATCGGCGAACGCGGAAACAGTAGAGAGAGACAACGCGGAAAAAAAGATAACAGATAAAGTTTTCATTAAATAAATACCTAAACATAAGTCAAACACTGCCCGCGCCTAAATAGCGGAGGCAACCCGTGGCGTTATGTCTGGATCTATTCTCTGAACCGGCAAAAGCGAATCTCTGCCGGGGGTCCCGCAATGGGTGGCGCAAGCCAGGCGACATCAATGATGCGGGGTTCGTTGCGCCAGTCGCTAACGTGAAGATCCGTCTGACTGGGCAGGATAACGAAGGGTGCGTGTGGGGAATCTTTTTGGACGGTGTCCGGCACGCAGTGTTTTTCACACAGCAAACTAGGCTCGGCGGAATGTTGTTGCTGCGGATCGTTGTCGTGCAGCATTTGTTCGGTATGCTCAAGCACTGCCGGCAGCGCAGTGACGGGCATCGAACAATCATGGCTGGCTAACGCCAACTGAGCATTCAGTAACAGCCAAAGGGCCAGCAAAATCAAGGCAAACAGCCGCCGCCGCCGAGAGCGTAGCGTTACCATGAATTTTGTTACTGAAGCGGATGACAACATTATTTCCTTTTCAAACAAGCCGCTATTTTGATTACCGGAGGGGACCCGGTCAAGCCGCGAACGGGCGCCGGCATAAACTCATACCGTCTCGCCTAAGTGAACGGGAAAACGAGGTATCGATTATTGATGTTTATCAACTTTTGTTGAATGAGTTAAAAGGCGACGGGTATCTTTGCATTGGTTGACAATCCAACCAATGGCCCGAGAGACCGGGAACCCGCGCCTTTTCGCTTAATGAACGCCAGAAATGCTAAAACACATTGTCATACATTACTGGTTTTGTTTACCGCAGATAATTCACAACCTGATTGCTGCTGCCGCGCCAAATCAATGCCGGATCGCGCAATTCCTGCACAAACCTGCCGTCGATCAACACATTAATCAATGCCGTCACTTCTTGCTGGGCCGGCGTTAACGCGGCCAGCGTATAACCGGTCCAGACCCAGATATCTTTGTCGGGACACTCTTTGCGTACCCGCTGCGCCAAATGCAGCACCGCGGACAGGTTCTGTGGATGCAGCGGATCGCCGCCGGAGAGGGTCAATCCCTGACGATGAATGCGCGTATCCTGCAAATCGGCGATGATATGGTCTTCCAGTTCCTTGGTGAAAGGTACGCCGGAATTAACCCTCCAGGTGCTTTTGTTATAGCAACCGGGACATTGATGCTCGCAACCGGCGACAAACAATGTACAACGCGTTCCGGGACCATCAATTACATCCACCGGGTAATACTGATGATAATTCATTGCGATCCTAACCCAATTGCCCGCTTGGTAAATGTTTAACCCGCCGTTTCACTTCTTCCTGTTTGCCGGCATTGAACGGCCGCGCATCCGGGCTGCCGAGATAACCGCAGACCCGGCGCGTCACCGATACCTTGGCCGGATTATGGTTACCGCATTTCGGGCAGGTAAAGCCTTTGCTGGTGCAGGCAAACTCGCCGGTAAAGCCGCATTCATAACATTCGTCAATGGGGGTATTGGTGCCGTAGTAAGGAACCCTGGTATAGCTGTAATCCCAGACATCTTCCAACGCCTTGAGATTGTGCTGGAGGTTCGGATATTCGCCGTAGCAGATGAAACCGCCATTGGACAACGGCGGATAAGGCGCTTCGAAATCCAGCTTATCGTAAGGGTTGACCTGTTTTTCCACATCAAGATGGAAGCTGTTGGTGTAGTAGCCTTTGTCGGTAACGCCTTCAACCACGCCGAATTCGGCGGTATCCAGGCGGCAGAAGCGATCACAGAGATTTTCGCTCGGCGTGCTGTAAAGGCTGAAACCATAACCCGTTTCTTCTTTCCACTGGTCGGTGGCGGCTCTCAGCCGGGCGATGATGGACACTGCCTTATCGCGCAGGTATTGGTCGTCAAAGACATGGGTCTTATTGCCGAACAGGGCATTGATGGTTTCATGTACGCCGATAAATCCCAGCGAGATGGAGGCGCGTCCGTTTTTGAATATCTCGGCCACGTCGTCGTCAGCTTTCAATCTGACGCCGCAGGCGCCTTCCATATACAGAATCGGCGCAACGCGGGCTTTGACGCCATCCAGGCGCGCGATACGGGTCATCAAGGCTTTCTTGCACAAATCCAAGCGTTCATCCAGCAAATGCCAGAAATGGGCTTCATCCCCTTTGGCTTCCAGGGCGATACGCGGCAGATTCAGGCTGATAACGCCCAGATTATTACGGCCGTCGTGGATTTGTTTACCGTTTTCCTCATATACCCCGAGGAAACTGCGGCAACCCATGGGCGTTTTGAACGAGCCGGTCACCTTGACGACCTGATCATAATTCAGGATATCCGGATACATGCGCTTGCTGGCGCATTCCAGCGCTAATTGCTTGATATCGTAATTCGGATCGCCGAATTTGTGGTTCAACCCGTCGCGAATAGCGAATACCAGCTTGGGGAAGACCGCGGTTTTACGGTTTTTGCCCAGTCCGGCGATACGGTTGCGCAAAATGGATTGCTGTATCAGGCGTGATTCGTGGCTGGTGCCCAGACCGAACCCAAAGGTGACAAACGGCGTCTGGCCGTTGGCGGTATGCAGGGTATTAACTTCATATTCCAGCGACTGGAAAGCGTCGTAACACTCTTTTTCCGTCCGCGCTTTGGCATATTCCTCGGCGTTGGCGATGTTCCATTGCGTCGCGGTGTTTCTGTGTTTATCGTAGCTGGCGGCGACATACGGCGCCAGGATTTCGTCGATGCGGTTAATGGTCGTGCCGCCATAGATATGGCTGGCGACCTGGGCGATGATTTGCGCCGTGACTGCGGTGGCGGTTGAAATGGACCGGGGCGGCTCGATTTCGGCATTGCCCATTTTGAAGCCCTTGGTCAACATGCCTTCCAGATCAATCAACATACAGTTGAACATCGGGAAAAAAGGCGCGTAATCCAGGTCGTGGTAATGGATTTCTCCCCGTTCATGGGCCAACACCACGTCGCGCGGCAGGATATGTTGCCTGGCATAATGCTTGGCCACGATACCGGCCAGCAAATCGCGCTGGGTGGGGATGACTTTACTGTCTTTATTGGCGTTTTCATTGAGCAACGCCAGATTGCTTTGCTCCACCAGGCCGCGGATTTCCTGGTTTAACCGGCCGCGTTGTTCCCGTGCGACGTCGCGATCGTGTCGGTATTCGATGTAGAGGCGCGCCAGCTTCTTATAAGGGCCGGCCATAAGCTGATTTTCCACGGCATCCTGAATATCGCGAATATCCACGTGGGAATGGCCAACCATCTGCTGGGCTACCGAGGCGGCAACCGTGGCGCAATAATCGTTATCTTGGACCTCGGCTGCCTGAGCGGCGTGTAGTACGGCCTGATAGATGCGCTCTTCATCGAAATTCACCTGACAACCGTCTCGTTTAATCACTACCGGTTTCACGATGTGGCTCCTTGTACGCCTAAATGGGGGTTTTGATTTATCTCGCGACCGAGGCTTTCGCCAACGATTTGCCGTTGGGGCAGTCACTATCAGTAGGCGAGATGAACACTATATATAGGTTGATTATACTCAATACGACACTAGATATAGAGTATGGGCCAGACAAACTGAAGGAAACTTGACCTTGCTCAAAAAAAACGGCCCCTGGCTGAAGTGTTGTACAGCTCAGGTTTTAGTCGAAGAAAGCCCTGATAGTGACTTATCCTGCTGAAAATGAATTGGTAAATGGGAATGCCGCGCAAAAAAGCATCGAAAAATAATTTCTCGCCAGGGATTTACCTGGCATTGTGTCGGCGGAAAGCATCATTGTTCATGCTGAAGGGGAAATTCCTCGCTCAATTGCAGCGGCGGCAGACGCAAGAAGGTGTCCAGCAAGCCTTCGGCCCAGGCTTTGCGGATGGTGGCGAAATAGGGGTTTTGTTCGGTGATGCGGTATTGCTCGTTGCTCGCGAAACTGTCGCTGCGGTAAATCATCACGTCCAGCGGCAGCCCCACCGACAAATTGCTGCGCAATGTGGAATCAATGGAAATCAATGCGCAGCACATGCCTTGTTCCAGCGAAGTCTCAAACGTCAGCACCCGATCGATAATGGGTTTACCGTATTTGCTTTCCCCAATCTGGAAATAGGGCGTGTCCTCGGTGGCTTCAATGAAATTGCCTTCGGGATAAATATGGAACAGCCGCGGCGGCTCGCCCTTGATTTGACCGCCCAGTAGAATACTGCAACTGAAATCAGTGCTGCTGCCTTTTTGTTGGGCGCTGCTGTCCCGGTGGATCACTTCCCGCACCGTTTCGCCGATCAGGCTGGCGGCGTCAAACAGCGAGGCGACATTCAGCAGATTGAGGCGTTCGGCATCTTCGGTTCTGTTGCGCAACAGGTTGATGATACTTTGGGTGGTGGCCAGATTGCCGGCGCTTTGCAATACCAGCGTGCGCTCGCTGTCCTGGTGCAGGACATGCAGTTTACGGAAAGTCGAAATATGATCCACTCCGGCATTGGTACGTGAGTCGGAAGCAAAAACCAGTCCGCCCGACAGGCGCATCGCCACACAGTAGGTCATCGAGAATGTCCTTCAAAAAAGTTTATTGTTGCTGGCCCGCGGCTTCTTGATGTTCCTCGGTTTGATCCACCGTCGCTTGCGAGAACATTTCTTCATAGCCGCCGCCAATTCGCGAACCCCGTACCGGACACGCGTCAAGATAATCAAAACCCACCGCCAGCTTCAGGTGCTGGCCGGTATTACAGGTATTATTGGTAATATCGAAACTTTGCCAATGCCCGTTCAGCCAAACTTCGGCCCAGGCGTGCATCGCCACATGCCGGGTGTCTTCGCTGTAGATATACCCGCTGACGTAGCGCGCCGGTATATGCAAACTACGGCAACAGGCGAGAAACACATGGGCATGATCCTGACAGACTCCGTGCTGGGCGGCAAATACTTTGGCGGCGCTGTCTTGTACCTGCGTTGCGCCCGGAGTATAAGGCATGCGCGAACGCAGTTGCGCCATCAATTCCCGCAAGCTCTCATCCGCCGCCTGCGCGCGATAATACCGCATGGCGAAAACGCGAATCGCTTCATCGGCCTGTGTCAGCGGACTACTGCGTAAGAATACCAGAGGCGAAAGCGGTCCGCACTCCTCGGTGATATTTTCGCTGTCATCGGCAATTTCCACCTGCCCCTTGGCATGGATGGCGATCATCTCATGGGGGCGGTCGAGCGTCAGCACATGCAAAATATTGCCGAAACCGTCGACGGTGGCGGTGGCCTGTTCCGGTAATGTCAGCGTCCATTCCATAATTCGCTGGCGGGGACTGTTTTGCGGCGTCAGGCGTAGATATTGGGTACTGAATTTGACTTCATGATCATAGCGATAATGGGTCAGGTGATCGACCGTCAATTTCATAGCGCCTCCAGATAGGTATGATTGATGCTTTCCGCCAGCGCATTGATTTTGCCCTGAAACTGCAGCATATAGGCCTGCAAGCCCTGTTCAAGCACCTCGTCGAGGGTGCTGAAACGTAACTCCACATTCAGTGTGTGCGCCAGCCGACGCGGAATATTGGCCCGCTGTCCGCCGATACGTTCAAGTTGCTGCACCACATCGCCGACGCAGGCGCGTAGCGACCGTGGCATATCGTTGCGCAATACCAGCAGCTCGGCCACCGTTTCGCGGCTTAGCGGGTGTTTGTAGAGGCTGTGATAGGCTTCTCGCGCACTCACGGCGCGCAACAAGGTATCCAGCCGATAATATTCCCGCACCGGATCGGTTTCGCTATTCAATTGCTGATCTTTCAGCACCAGCAATTGCGCGGTGGCGTAAGCGCGTTCGATCAGGGTGCCCAGCCGGATAAAACACAGGGCGTCGTTACGCAGCAACGTACCGAACATGGCGCCGCGAAACAGATGCGCCCGTTCTTTGGCCCAGTCGAAAAAAGCATCCGTACCGACTTTGGCCACGCCTTTATTGCGCATCAGCTTCATTTCAATCCAGGTGGCGTTGATGCTTTCCCACACCTCGGATGACAGGCTGCCGCGTACCGAATGGGCATTATTCCAGGCCATTTGGAAACAACTGTAGATGCTGCTGGGATTACGGTCGTCCAGGGCGAAAAAATTCAGCAAATTGGTCATGCTCAGCCGCGGATAATGCTCTTCGAACAAATCGTGCGAACCGGTGAGATTCAGCGGTAAGGCCAGGTCGTCGTTTTGCTGGTTGCGGATCGGCATCAGGGATAATTTGTAGGTCACATCCAACACCCGCGCGATGCTCTCGGCCCGTTCCAGATAGCGGGCCATCCAATACAGTTCACTGGCGGTTCTGCTTAGCATTCGTTGTCCTCCATAATCCAGGTATCCTTGGTGCCGCCGCCCTGGGACGAATTCACCACCAGCGAACCTTTATTCAGCGCCACCCGGGTCAAGCCGCCCGGCACCAGCCGGATTTCATCGCCGGTCAGGGCAAACGGGCGTAAATCGATATGCCGCGGCGCCAGGCCTTCATCCACAAAGGTCGGGCAGGTGGACAGCGCCAGGGTTTCCTGCGCGATATAGTTGTGCGGCATGGCCATCAGGCGTTGGCGAAATTCGGCGATGTCCGCTTTCGACGCTTTAGGGCCGACCAGCATGCCGTAGCCGCCGGCGCCGTGAACCTCTTTGACCACCAGTTTTTCCAGATTGGCCAGCACATAAGACAACGCAACGGGATCGCGGCACTGCCAGGTGGGGATATTGCCCAATATGGGCTCTTCGGACAGGTAAAACCGGATCATCTCGGGAACATAAGGATAGATGGATTTATCATCCGCCACGCCGGTGCCCAGCGCATTGGCCAGCACGACGCCGCCGGTGCGATAAACCGACAATAGACCGGGCACCCCAAGCGTTGAATCGGCGCGGAATGCCAACGGATCGACATAAGCGTCGTCGATGCGCCGATAAATCACATCGACTTTGCATGGGCCTTCGGTGGTGCGCATAAACACCGCCCCCTGTTTGACGAACAGATCGGCGGCTTCCACCAGTTCAACCCCCATCTGCTGCGCCAGGAAACTGTGTTCAAAATAAGCGCTATTGAAACGGCCCGGCGTCATCACCACCACCGTCGGGTCTTCCACGGGCGTGCTTTCGCGCAATGTTTGCAGCAGATAAAAGGGATAACGCTCAATGGGCGCGATATGCTGGCTGGCGAACAGGTCGGGGTAGAGCCGCATCATCATTTTGCGGTTTTCCAGCATATAGGACACGCCGGAAGGGGTACGCAAGTTGTCTTCCAGAACATAATAGTGGCCGTCGCTATTACGCACCATATCGGTGCCGATGATGTGGGCGTAGGTATTATTATGCAAATTGATGCCCTGCATGCAGGGCTGATATTGCGCGTTGGCCAGAACTTGTTCGGTGGGGACGATACCGGCCTTCAAAATATTCTGTTCATGGTAGATATCATAAAGGAACGCATTCAACGCGGTCACCCGCTGACGGATGCCGCGATCCATCCATTGCCACTCGCCGGCGGGAATAATCCTCGGCACGCTATCGAAGGGAATCAACCGCTCGGTTCCCCCCTCTTCGCCGTAAACATTGAACGTGATACCCACTCGATGAAACAGTAATTCCGCTTCTTGCTTTTTTTGCTCAATAGCCTGCTGGTCGGCTTGTTGCAGCCAATGCCAGTAAGCATCGTAATGACCGCGGTGAGTGCCGTCAGGTTGAAGCATTTCGTCGAAAAATGGCGACCCGGAAGGATGGATTCTTATCATCGGCATACCCTTGCTGACTTAGTGAAGCTGATGATTTCACCATGCATAAAATGCGCCAGCATTAGGTTCGTCGGCATTGCCGGATCGCAGGCTGAAGGGAACGCCATTGCCCATTATTGGTGCAAATGGCCAGAGGCTGAAAAAAATTTTTAACTGAAAGGAGGCAAAAAATTAACGTTTACGTTGAAAAAGGGCGGGGCGGATTTCGGGGCCGTTAGCTCGCGCCCCGATTGATTCAGCGGTGAACGGCGATGGCTTCGATTTCGATTTTTACATCTTTCGGCAGCCGGGCCACTTCAACACAGGAGCGGGCGGGGAAGGGCGCGTTATGTTCGGTGAAAAAAGCTTCATAAGCGGCGTTGACGGTCGCGAATTCATTAAGATCTTTGACAAACACGGTGGTTTTGATGATATCCGCGACCCGCAAGCCGGCCGCTTCGACAATCGCTTGCAGATTGGACAAGGATTGGCGGGTTTGCTCGGTAATATCCTCGGCCACCAGACCGGTTGCCGGGCAAATAGGGATTTGGCCGGAAGTGAAGAGTAAATTGCCCAGATCGACTGCCTGAACGTAAGGCCCGATAGCGGCCGGTGCTTTTTGCGTACTGATAATGCGGGACATGGCGTCTCCTGAAGTCAACAAATAATGAACAAGCTTTTGCCGGCCATTATAAGGACTAATCCGGCGAATGCACAGCGCGGACCCCAAGAATCAGCTGCTTCGGCCGGCAATTCGTCTCGAGCTATTACTGAATAACATTCACTACTTTACGAAATATTACCCACTTTATCATATCAATACACCCCTCTAGAATAACCCTCAACGTATGAGCGTGGAAAATTATTTCCCTTTTAATGATTTCTAACATATTGATTCTGGAGGAACAAATGAACACAGCTGTCTCTCCCAAAACCTTGACTGGCAAAGTCGCGCTGGTGACCGGCGCGAGTTCGGGTATTGGCCGCGCTACCGCCATCGAACTCGCCCGCCGTGGCGCTAAAGTGGTCGCCAGCGCACGCCGCCGAGCAGAACTTGATACGCTGGTCGATGAGATCAAGTGGGAAGGTTTTGATGCCTCGGGTGTCGTCGCCGACGTCAATATTGAACAAGATGTCATCGATTTGGTCGCCAAGACGATCGGAATGTATGGCCGAATCGACGTGGCGTTCAACAATGCGGGCACCGAAGGCGAATTTACGCCGTTCGTCGAACAGTCTAACGATGTTTACGACACGATTTTCAATGCCAATGTGCGCGGCGTCTTCTGGTCGATGAAGCATGAAGCAAAGGCTATGCTGGCGCAAGGCGGCGGCACCATTATCAATAATGCCTCAATGGGCGGCGTCATCGGTTTCGCCAATGCGGGCCTTTACATCGCCAGCAAACACGCGGTATTGGGCCTGACCAAGACCGCATCCATCGAACTGTTCAAGCAAGGCGTGCGCGTCAATGCCGTCAATCCCGGCATCATCGATACGCCATTCCAGGACCGTATCTGGCCGAGCGCCGAGGCGAAAGACGCCTTCGCGGCGTCGACCGTTCCCGGTCGAGCCGGTTTGCCCAAAGAAATCGCCAATGTCGTCGCCTTCCTGGCCTCGGATGACGCTTCGTTCGTCTCGGGGCACGGCTTGTTGATCGACGGCGGCTATTCCATCGCCTGATTGGCCCGGGAATTTTAGAGGATCTGAACCACCGTCGTAGCGGACATACGGTTCGCTACGATTAACCCGCTACACATGCCCATTAACCTGTTTTGGAGAAACCGGATGAACAGTTTCAAAAAATACGCGCTCAGCGCATTGGTTGCCGTTACCGCTTTTATTTCGTCGCAGGCGGCGATGGCCAAGATCGTCCCGCAGCCAAGTCCGAACGGCGAAGTCGCTATCGTCGTCAATTTTGAAGTCAAACCCGGCGCCGAAGCCGAATTTGAAAACGTTTTCCGCCGCTCGGTGACCTGTTCGCGGCTTGAGCCGGGCAACATTACCTTTAACGTGCACAAGGTCTTCGGTACGCGGCGCAGCTATGTCCTGTATGAAGTCTGGCGCAGTGTGGATGCCGTCAACAGCCACTTCGCCCGTCCCTATACAGTTCAACTGTTTTCAATGTTCGATCGTGACCTGAGCCGACCGCTGTCCGAAGGCGGCTTGCGCTTCGTGCGCGACCTGGATCCGCAAACGCGCGCCGCCCCGGCGGCGACTGATCCTACATCGCTCGCCGAGTGCCGGTGAACAATTGAAACTAGTGCGAATCAGCACCCCTAATTCCGAGGATCTCATTATGCCCGCACAGCATTTTTCAGCCACGCCGATACCGGTGAATGGCACGCAACTTTCCCTCGTTGCTTTTCTCCGCGCCAAACCCGGTTTGGGCGACGAACTGGGCCGCCGTCTCGGCGAATTGGTTGAACCAGCGCGCGCCGAACCAGGCAATACCAATTACGATTTGCATCGCCTGAACGACGATCCGGATGTTTGGGTCATCTACGAAAACTGGAAAACGCCCTCCGATTTGGAAACCCATTTCGGACTGCCTTACATGCAAGCCTTTGTCGCGACGTTGCCGGAAGTGCTGCAAGGCGAAATGGATTTGCGTCGTTGCACGATGGTCACCAAGGTCGCGGCCAAAGCCTAATAAGGAAAATGAACATGAAAACACGCAAACTTGGAATCAGTGGCCTCGAAGTTTCGAGCCTGGGCCTCGGTTGTATGGGCATGAGTTGGGCCTATGGCGCGGCCGGTGATCCTAAAGAGATGATTACGCTCATTCGCAACGCCGTGGAACTCGGAGTGACCTTTTTTGATACTGCCGAGGTGTATGGGCCGAAGGTCAATGAAGAACTGGTCGGCGAAGCGCTAGCGCCGCTGCGCGATAAGGTCGTCATCGCCACCAAATTCGGCTTTGAACTCGACCCGCAAGGCGGGCCGCGTCCGGTCGGGGTGAATAGCCGGCCCGATCATATCAAGGCCGTCGCCGAAGCCGCGCTCAAACGGCTTCGGACCGATCACATCGATCTCTTTTATCAGCACCGGGTCGATCCTTCGGTTCCGATCGAGGATGTGGCCGGCGCCGTGGCAGACCTGGTGAAAGCCGGCAAAGTGAAATATTTTGGTTTGTCGGAAGCAAGCGCTGCGACCATTCGCAAAGCGCATGCGGTACACCCGGTCGCCGCCGTGCAAAGCGAATACTCACTTTGGTCGCGCGATCCTGAGAAGGAAGTCTTGCCCGTGCTGGAAGAATTAGAGATCGGCTTTGTTCCTTACAGCCCACTCGGACGAGGTTTCCTCGCCGGCGCTTTCTCCGCGCAAAGTACGTTCGGCGCGGGTGATTTCCGTAGCAGCCATCCGCGTTTTCAGGCCGGCGCGCTGCAAAAGAATCTCTCCCTGATCGATACGCTCAAGGCCATCGCGGCGGCCAAAAACGCTACGCCCGGACAACTGGCGCTGGCCTGGCTCCTGGCGAAGAAGCCATGGATTGTCCCGATTCCCGGCACGCGCAAGCGCGCTCGTCTGGAAGAAAACATTGCAGCGGCTGAGCTTTCGTTGACGCCTGGCGATATTCAGGCGATCGAGAGCGCTGTTTCGGCTAACACTATCGAAGGTCGGCGGTATAGCGACCAGGAAATGACTATGCTTAATCTTTAAACGTCCGCCATCATGGCCGCCCGGCATGCCATCTTCACGATCTGCCGACCCACGAAGGCAGATCGTTTTGTGCTGTTGCAACGCCGACGCTCGGCCAGGTTTTTGGATCGCCAGCGACATTACCGGGTTTTAAACCTGGGCGTTTTTTATCACCGCCTGGTGTTCGAACTCTTTTTCGCAGTATTTGCATTTTAGATGCACCTTACCGGCACGGCTTTTAACCGTAAATCCAGAGGCGACCGGCTCGCTGCGGCTGATGCAATTGCTGTTGGGGCAAGTCAAAACACCGTCAACGCGATCCGGCAATGATAGCGTCAGTTTTTTGACCACTTCGTAATTATCGATGCGGTTGACCGTGGCATGCGGGGCATAGATGGCCAGTTGATTGGCCTGTTGCTCGGTCAGAAACACGTTCTCGATTTTGATCAGGTCTTTTTTGCCCAATTGGTTGGACGGCAGATTCAACCCGATGGTAATCCGCTGATCGGTGGCGGTCAGCTTAAACAGCGTCAATAATTTGAAACCCACTTGCGCCGGGATATGATCAATAACCGTGCCGCGGCTAATGGCTTCAACTTGTAATTTGTTGTCTTGCGTCATCCTATTCCCCTTAAGCGTCTTGTTGGTTGTTGAGGACCAGCGACAGCAATGCCTGACGGGCAAAAATTCCATTGCCGGCCTGTTGAAAATAATAGGCAAAAGGCGTGGCGTCCACCTCGAGAGCAATCTCATCGACCCGCGGCAGCGGATGCAAAACTTTCAGATTCTTGCGGGCGCCGGCCAAATCATTGGCTTGCAGCACGAACTGGGCTTTGACATTGGCGTATTCGGACGGGTCAAGCCGTTCTTTCTGTACCCGTGTCATATAAAGAATATCCAGATGCGGCACCACGTCTTCGATGGAGTCATGCACGCTGTATTCAATATTTTTCTCCGCCAGCATATTCAGGATATAAGCAGGCATTTCCAGAGCTTTGGGGGCGATATAATAAAAATGGTTCCCTTCGAATTTCGCCAGGGCCTGGGTGAGTGAGTGCACGGTGCGGCCGTATTTCAAATCGCCGACCATGGCGATATTGATATTATTCAGTCTTCCCTGGGTTTCCTGGATGGTGAACAAATCCAGCAAGGTTTGGGTTGGGTGCTGATTGGCGCCGTCGCCGGCGTTAAGAATGGGAATACCGCCGGAAAATTCGGTCGCCAGACGGGCGGCGCCCTCTTGCGGATGCCGCATGACAATCGCATCGACATAAGTGCTTATCACTGAAATGGTGTCGGCCAGCGTTTCGCCTTTCTTGCCCAGCGAGGTGTTGACCGCATCGGAGAAACCCACCACCGAAGCGCCCAGGCGATGGATGGCGGTTTCAAACGACAGACGGGTGCGGGTGGAGGCTTCGAAAAAACAGCTGGCGACCACTTTATGCTTCAACAGCTCCGGTTGCGGTTGGGCTTTCAGACTGGCCGCGGTACGTAATACCAGCTCCAGTTCTTCGCGACTCAGGTCATTGATAGAAATGATGTGCTTATGGTAAAGGGGATTGGTCATGTTTATTTCCTCCTTCGAGTGTCGGTGGCGCCCATCTCTGACGCAAGTTTAGGCGGCGGCTTGAATTTTGCGCAAAAAAAAGCCCCTCAATGAGGGGCGGGAATTGAATACTGCAAATAGGCAACGGGAGCAACAACGGCAGCCGGCTGCCAACCGGCAACCAATGATCATCATAGGCATCAATTTTGTTAGCGCTGTCCATTGAACCTCCCGGCAAATTGCCCGGCATTATACTCGCGTCGCGGGTCGCTGCAAGTGCTATGGCTCATTTAATTAGCATGAAAGCAAACGATTGCCCCGCCGGTAAAAAAAGTTATTAAATGCCGCTTAATCAACAACCGCGCTTTGTCATATAATGAAATGTTATTTCATTTTAAGGAACCGCTATGATCACCGGTAACATCCACCATCTTGACCTTGTGCCTTACCTGCCGGCCAAATTGCGCGCCGCAATTGATTATGTAAAACAACATATCAATGCACAAACGCCATTGGGCAAAATTGAAATCGACGGCGACCGGGTCTTCGTGCAAATTTCCAATGACAGCACCGACCTGCTGGAACAACGGCGCGCCGAATTTCACGCCAAATATCTGGATATCCAGATTGTTCTCGACGGTCAAGAAGGGATGACCTTCAGTAATTTGCCGGCCGGCAAAGCCGATACCGATTGGCTGGCGGATAAAGATGTCGCCTTTCTGGCCGCCGGCGGCCAGGAAAAACAGATTGTCTTGCAGGCGGGCGACTTCGTGGTGTTTTACCCAGGCGAGGTGCATAAACCTTTATGCGCGGTGGTCGCGCCGACGCATGTGCGCAAAGCGGTGGTTAAAATCGACGCCGCTTTGGTGCGTTGATCATTTGACGGCGACTGCCCGCGCTATTCAGTCTTTTACCAGCGTTGCCACCATCACTGCTTTGATGGTGTGCAGCCGGTTTTCCGCCTGATCGAATACCAGGCTGTGCGCCGACTCGAAAACCTCATCGGTCACTTCCATTCCGCCTTGCAAGCCATATTGTTCAGCCATTTCTTTGCCGATAACGGTTTGATCGTCATGGAAAGCGGGCAGGCAATGGAGAAATTTGACGTGCGGGTTGCCCGTCAGTTTAATCGTCGCCATATTCACCTGATAAGCGCGCAACAAGGCGATGCGTTCCTGCCAGATAGCCTTGGGCTCGCCCATGGACACCCACACATCGGTATAGAGAAAATCCACTCCTTCCACCCCTTCGGCAATATTTTCGGTCAGGGTGATCCGGCCGCCGTTTTGCTGCGCCAGTTCGCTACACCGGGCAACCAGATGTTCTTCCGGCCAGCAAGCGCTTGGCGCCACCAAGCGCAGATCCAGCCCGGTCAGCGCCGCCGCTTCCAGCATGGTATTGCCCATATTGTTGCGCGCATCGCCCAGGTAGGCGAATTTCATCTGGTTAAAGCGTTTATGCGGCATATGTTCTTGCATGGTCAGCAGATCGGCCAGTAACTGGGTCGGGTGGAATTCGGTGGTCAAGCCATTCCACACAGGCACGCCGGCATGTAGCGCCAGTGTCTCGACGATCTCCTGACCGTAACCGCGATATTCAATACCGTGGTACATCCGGCCCAATACCCGCGCGGTATCTTTGATGGATTCCTTATTGCCGATTTGGCTGCCGCTGGGGCCGAGATAGGTCACCCGCGCACCCTGATCGAACGCGGCAACTTCGAAAGAGCAGCGAGTCCGGGTCGAATCTTTTTCGAAGATGAGCGCAATATTTTTGCCTGCCAGGCGCTGCTGCTCGCGGCCGGCGCGTTTTTCCTGTTTTAACGTCGCGGACAACGCCAATAAATCCAGCAGTTCCGCCGATGTAAAATCCAGCAATTTAAGAAAATGGCGTTGATAAAACTGTCTCATAAGCATGGTTCTCCAAGCATTATCAATAATTTTAAATGCATTAAAATTCACTTTATATGTATGAATATTCAATTTCAAGCATTGAACGCAAATCTTTCATGTTTAAGCTGGAGCCTGGCACCCGGCTGTGGGAAAATAGCGATTCAAATGGCCGACTCATTGAGGACAGGGGCATGGCGCATCAATTTCTGGAAGAGCAGCGTGACGAAACGCGTTTAATCATCGAAGAACTGCTGGAGGACGGCAGTGATCCTGAGGCGCTTTACACTATCGAACACCACTTTTCCGCTGAAAATTTCGATTTGTTGGAAAAAGCCGCAGTCGAAGCTTTCAAACTGGGTTATGAAGTCACTGATGCCGAAGAACTGGAAGTCGAGGATGGTTCAGTGCTGATGTGCTGTGATGCCATCAGTGAAGTATCGCTGAACGCGGAAGTCATTGATGCTCAAGTGGAACAGCTTTTTGCCCTGGCGGAAGGCCTGGGCATCAATTATGACGGCTGGGGAACCTATTTTGAAGATGGGGAAGACGGCGAAGAGGATGAAGAGGACTTGGAGGACGAACCTGAAAACCCGAAAATGACTCTGCCTGGCCATGGCAAAATAATCGATCAGGATGATACCGGCACACGCCATTGATGGCTGTTAACCGAGATTGCCGAGATACCGGGGCGGCTGCGCCGCCGCCGGTTTTAGCGGCATGACCGGACGATACTTGCCCGGTTTTCCCCTTTCAAAGCGTTTTCAGCATCCTAACTTCACAATCCACATGTCCCGTACAGCCTAGCGGCCCATCGATATGGATGAAACCCAGGCGTTCATAAAGCGCGATGGCCCGCGTCAAGGTAGCCGTCGTTTCCAGATAACATTCCCTGAAATCCTGGCTGCGCGCAAAGGCCAAGGCTTGCGAAGCCAATCGATGGGCAAGCCCGCGACCGCGCAATACCGGCAGAAAATACATTTTTTGCAACTCGCATATATCGCCTTCGATGCCGGTTAACGGCGCTATCCCCCCGCCGCCGGCCACTTGCCCGTCATATTCAATGATCCAGTAAGCGCTGCGAGGCTGGCTATAAAGCTGATACAAATTATCCAGATTAGGGTCGGATACCGTATATCCCTTGTCCGCGGTCAGGCCGTGTTCGGCCGATACCTGGCGAATCACCTCGGCAATGGCTGTATTGTCATCCGGGGTGATGGACCGAACCAAAATGTTGACTGTATTCGCTATGGACATGTCATTACCCTGAAAGTGAAAGCTATAGGGTTAACCCGTCATCTTTCGAGCCGCAGATGCGTTGGCTGCGTTCGTTCACCCGAATCACTTACCGATGTAAGCTCATCGGGTTCTCTCGCTTGCCGCCTGCCTGCAACTCAAAAGCTATAGGGTTCCCGTCATCTTTCGAGTCGCCGGTACATTGGCTACGCTATCACAGATGGGCGATAGTCGACCGTTGTTCTTGCAGTTTCGCCTTGGAATCAATGAAACCGGCCAATTTTTCCCGTTCTTTGGCCACCACCGCTTCCGGCGCGCGGGCAACGAACCCTTCATTGGAAAGCTTATTCTCAATACGGCCGATTTCAATATCGAGTTTGGCCATTTCATTGGCTAACCGGTCCAGTTCCGCCGCCTTGTCGATAATGCCGGCCATGGGAATCAGGATTTCGCCTTCTTCAACCAATTTGACCGCTGAAACCGGTCCTTTATCGCCGTCGTCCAGCAATTGCAAGCTTTGCAGCCTGGCCAGCGACGTGATGAAGCCCAAGTTATCCCCGATACGCTGCCGGGTTAACGCGGTTGCGCCACGCACCAGAACATCCAGCGGTTTCCCGGGGGAAATATTCATTTCCATGCGGATGGCGCGTACGGCCATAATGACCTGCTTGATCCATTCGACATCCAACAGCGCCTGGCTGTCGTCCAACGCCGGATCGAATTGCGGGAACGGTTGCAGCATCAGGGTATCGGCGTCGATGCCGCGCAACACTTTCACGCGCTGCCAAATGGTTTCGGTAATAAACGGCACGATGGGGTGCGCCAGCCGCAACAATGCTTCCAGCACTTCCACCAGCGTATGACGGGTCCCGCGCAATTCGGTTTCGCTGCCGCTGGTCATCACCGGCTTGGTGAGTTCCAGATACCAGTCGCAGAACTGATTCCAGGTAAAGTCATACAGCACATTGGCGGCCAGGTCGAAGCGATAGTTGTCCAACGCTTCCCGGTAAGCTTTCACCGTCTGGTTGAAAGCGGTTTTTATCCAGCGATCCGCCAGCGATAAAGTCAATTCGCCGCCATGCTGCCCGCAATCCTGATCTTCGGTGTTCATCAAGACAAAGCGGCTGGCGTTCCACAGCTTGTTACAGAAGTTGCGGTAACCTTCCAGCCGTTTCATATCCCAATTGATATCGCGGCCGGTGGAGGCCAGCGCCGCCAGGGTAAAGCGCAGGGCATCGGTGCCGTGCGGTTCGATACCCTGCGGAAATTGTTTTTCCGTCCGTTTGCGGATTTTGTCCGCCAATTGCGGCTGCATCATATTGCCGGTGCGTTTCTCAATCAGCGCAGGCAGGGAGATGCCATCCACCATATCCAGCGGGTCAATGACGTTGCCTTTCGACTTGGACATCTTCTGACCTTCGTCATCGCGGATCAGTCCGGTCATATAAACGGTCTTGAACGGTACTTGCGGGCGCTGGTTTTCGTCTTTGACGAAATGCATGGTCAACATGATCATGCGGGCAATCCAGAAGAAGATGATATCGAAACCGCTGACCAGCACGCTGGTGGGGTGGAAAGTCTTCAGATCAGCGGTGGCTTCCGGCCAGCCCAAGGTGGAGAAAGTCCACAAGCCGGAGGAAAACCAGGTATCGAGCACGTCTTCGTCCTGACGCAATGCCACTGTGGCGTCAAGCCGGTTTTCCTTGCGCACTTCTTCTTCGTTGCGGCCGACATAGACCTTGCCGGATTCGTCATACCAGGCCGGAATGCGATGTCCCCACCATAATTGACGGGAAATACACCAATCCTGAATATCGCGCATCCAACTGAAATACATGTTTTCGTATTGCTTGGGCACGAACTGGATTTCGCCGTCTTCCACCGCGGCAATCGCCACTTTGGCCAACGGCGCGGTCCGTACATACCATTGATCGGTCAGCATCGGTTCGATGACCACGCCGCTGCGATCGCCGTAAGGCGCAGTCAGAGCATGGGGTTTGATCTCATCGAGCAGACCGATGCCGTCAAACGCGGCCACTACCGCGCGACGGGCGGCGAAACGTTCCAACCCGCGAAACGCCGGCGGAATGTGGCTATCCACTTCGTCGCTGACTTCGCCCAGGGTGGAGAAAACTTCCGCCTGCTGACGGATATTGCCATCCAGGGTCAGGATATTGATCATCGGCAAGCTATGGCGTTTGCCTACTTCATAGTCATTAAAATCATGGGCCGGCGTGATTTTGACGCAACCGGTGCCTTTGCTCATATCGGCATGCTCGTCGCCGATAATCGGAATGCGGCGGCCCACCAGCGGCAATAACACTTCTTTGCCAATCAGATCCCGGTAACGCGGATCTTCGGGATTAACCGCCACGGCGGCATCCCCCAGCATGGTTTCCGGACGCGTGGTGGCCACCACCAGATACTCTTTGCCTTCAGCGGTTTTAGCGCCGTCGGCCAGCGGATAACGCAAATGCCAGATGGATGATTGGGAGTCGCGGTTTTCCACTTCCAGGTCGGAAATGGCGGTACGCAATTTCGGATCCCAGTTCACCAGCCGCTTGCCGCGATAGATCAAATCTTCTTTAAATAACTGAACGAATACTTCTTTTACCGCGTTGGACAGCCCTTCGTCCATGGTGAAACGCTCGCGATCCCAATCCACCGACGCGCCAAGCCGGCGCATTTGCCGGGTGATGGTGCCGCCGGATTCCGCTTTCCATTGCCAGATTTTTTCGATAAAAGCGTCCCGGCCGTAATCGTGGCGGGTCTTGCCTTCTTCCGCCGCTATTTTACGTTCCACCACCATTTGCGTGGCGATACCGGCATGGTCGGTACCTACTTGCCACAAGGTATTTTTACCTTGCATCCGCTGATAACGTACGATGATGTCCATAATGGTCTGCTGAAAGGCATGACCCATGTGCAGGCTGCCGGTTACATTCGGCGGCGGGATCATGATGCAGAAGCTTTCTTTGCCGGGCTCGTTGCTTGGTTTGAAATAGCCCTGTTTTTCCCAATGCTCGTAAAGCGGCTGCTCGATATCGTGCGGGTTATATGTCTTTTCCATTATGCGTCGTATTTCACTGCGTTGGCGGCGTGGCCGTGGTCAATTGGAAGCCGACGCTGCGATAGGCTTTATAGCGATCGCGCGCCAACTGTTTCAAATCGTCTTCATGGGGAACAAAGTCTATCACTTCATGGAAAGCGGAAGCAAAATCCGCGCAGTGCGGCAACAGGCTGATCAACAGCTCGCGCGGCGCATTGCCCCGGCGGCCTGGCCAGCAAAGTTCCACCGGCGCGCCATAACGCGGACCTTCGCCCGCTAAATTATGCGGCACGAATGATTCCGGTTGCCGTTGCCACAAGGCTTCGTCCAGTTTCATGGCCTGATCCTGATCCTCGCAGGCTATCAGCACCCTTTTGCCCTCGCGCCAGCGGGCGGCTGCCAGCTCGCAAGCCAATTGCTCCACAGCGGTCAAACCGTCCTGAAGTTCATGGGGTTCAAGAAGGTAAAAGGTTGCATTTTTCATCTGCCGTTTTCTATAAACCTGAGAGGGGATGAAGGAAAAAAATACCGGGCGACCGAAGTCGCCCGCTAAAGCATACCTTTTTTAAGCTTATTCGTCACCGGCCAGTCCGGCGCGATTAAGCAGAAATTGCGCCAGCAAGGCCACTGGTCGGCCGGTGGCCCCTTTGGCCTTGCCGGATCGCCAGGCGGTACCCGCGATATCCAGATGAGCCCAATTGAATTTGCGGGCGAAACGCGACAAAAAACAGCCGGCGGTAATAGCGCCGGCTGGGCGGCCGCCTATATTGGCCATATCGGCGAAGTTGGATTCCAACTGCTCCTGATATTCGTCGCCCAGCGGCAGGCGCCAGGCGCGGTCGCCGGATTGCTCGGCGGCGGCGATCAACTCATGGGCCAAGGGATTATGGTTCGACATCAGACCGGTGAGATGATGCCCGAGGGCAATCACACAGGCTCCGGTCAACGTGGCGACGTCGATCACCACCTCCGGATCGAAGCGTTCCACATAGGTGAGCGCATCGCATAAGACCAGCCGCCCTTCGGCATCGGTATTGAGCACTTCCACCGTCTGGCCCGACAGGGTGGTCAGCACGTCGCCGGGACGGAACGCCCGCCCGTCGACCATATTTTCGCAACCCGCCAGCACGCCGACGATGTTCAGCGGTAAGGCCAGCTGCAACGCCAGGCGCATCACGCCATAGACGGTGGCCGCGCCGCACATGTCGTATTTCATTTCATCCATGCTGTCCGCCGGCTTGATGGAGATGCCGCCGGCATCAAACGTCAACCCCTTGCCTACCAGAACGATAGGTTGGGCGCTCGGATCAGGACAGCCTTTATATTCGATAACCGACATCAGCGATTCATTTTGCGAACCCTGACCCACCGCCAGATAAGCGTTCATTCCCAACTCTTTCATCTGCTGTTCGCCGATGACGCGGGTCGTGGTGGTTTTACTGTAGCGATCGGCTAACTGGCGAGCCTGGGAGGCCAGGTAGGCCGGATTGCAGATATTGGGCGGCATATTGCCCAAATCCTTGGCGGCTTTAATGCCGGAGGCAATCGCCAGACCATGCTGAATGGCGCGTTCGCCTCCGGTCAGTTCGCGGCGGGTCGGCACATTGAACACCATTTTGCGCAGCGGCCGGCGCGGTTCGGCTTTGATGCTTTTCAACTGATCGAAGGTATAAAGGGATTCTTTGGAGGTTTCCACCGCCTGACGCACTTTCCAGTAGGTATTGCGGCCTTTGACGTGGAGTTCGGTCAGAAAACAGACCGCTTCCATCGATCCTGTTTCATTCAGCGTGTTGATGGTTTTCTGGATCACCTGTTTATATTGGCGTTCGTCCAGTTCGCGTTCTTTGCCGCACCCGATAAGCAGGATACGTTCGGACAGCACGTTAGGAACATGATGCAACAGCAGAGTCTGTCCCACCTTTCCTTCCAGTTCGCCGCGGCGCAGTAATGCACTGATATAGCCATCGCTGATTTTGTCGAGCTGTTCGGCGATGGTGGACAACCGGCGCGGTTCAAATACGCCGACGACTATACAGGCACTGCGTTGTTTTTCCGGGCTACCGCTTTTTACACTGAACTCCATGCACTCTCCTGAATCTTAAAGACAAAGGCGACCAGCCGGGGTAAAATAGACCCTTTCCTATCATATCCCCCGCCTTTGCATTAACTCTATGTGTTAATCTAAACGACGCAAAGGACGTTTTTCCGGCAATAATCAGTGCGTTCTCATGGCACAGCCGAACGCTTAATGTTGTTATACTCTATCTGGCGATAAAGGTGGCTAATTGATACGGATTAATGGTGGATTAGCAAAGAAATTATCGATTTTCCTGCAAAAAGACAAGTTTTCACAGGCGAAATAAGCGTGATCATCATTAGATATCTGGTTCGGGAGATTTTAAAAAGCCAGCTCGCCATCCTGTTTATCCTGCTGCTGATTTTTTTCTGTCAGAAGTTGGTGAGAGTGCTTGCGGCGGCGGTTGACGGCGATATCCCGACGAATTTGGTGTTATCCCTACTCGGTTTAGGGGTGCCGGAAATGGCACAATTAATTCTTCCCCTCAGCCTGTTCCTCGGCATACTGATGACCCTGAGCCGGTTGTACGCCGAAAGTGAAATTACGGTGATGCATGCTTGTGGGTTGGGCAAGGACGTTCTTGTCAAGGCGGCATTGATATTAAGCGTGTTGACGGCAATTTTTGCCGCAAGCAATGTAATCTGGCTATCGCCCTGGTCGGCGCGTCATCAGGATGAAGTGCTGGCGGAGGCCAAAGCCAACCCCAGTATGGCCGCGATGGTCGAAGGTCAATTCCAGGCGGCGCAAAACGGCAACTCGATTTTGTTCGTCGGCAATGTCAAAGGTCAACAGTTCCAGAATGTTTTCCTGGCGCAATTGCACCCTAAAGGCAACGCCCGGCCTTCCGTGGTGGTGGCCGATCAGGGGCATATGGTCCAGCGCTCCGACGGCTCCCAACTTGTGCTGCTCAATAAAGGCACGCGCTATGAAGGCACCGCGTTGTTGCGCGACTTCCGCATAACCGATTTCACGCAGTACCAGGCCGTGGTGGGCCATCAGACGGTCTCGGTGGATTACAGCGATGCCGAACAGATGAACATGCGGGAACTCTGGCATGCCAAGGATCAAGAGGCCAAAGCGGAGTTGCAATGGCGCCTGACGCTGGTGGTCTCGGTCTTTATCATGGCTATGATGGTCGTGCCGCTGAGCGCGGTGAATCCCCGACAGGGCCGCGTCGTGAGCATGTTGCCGGCCATGTTGTTGTATCTGATTTTTTTCCTGTTGCAGAGCTCGTTGCGATCCAACGGCGCCAAAGGCCGGCTTGATCCGGTCATGTGGATGTGGCTGACCAATTTGGCGTATCTGTTTATCGCCTTGCTCCTTAATTTGTGGGAAAGCGTGCCGGTGAGAAGAATGCGGGATTATTTACATGTCAAAGGAGCGGCCTGATGTTTGGAGTTCTTGACCGCTACATCGGCAGAACCATTTTTAATACCATAATGATGACCTTGTTTATGCTGGTATCGTTATCGGGCATTATCAAATTTGTCGATCAGTTGCGTAAAGTCGGGCAGGGGGAATACTCCGCCCTGGGCGCCGGAATTTATACGTTGTTAAGCGTCCCCAAGGATATCGAAATCTTCTTCCCGATGGCGGCGCTGCTCGGGGCGTTGCTCGGGCTGGGCACGCTGGCGAGCCGCAGCGAACTGGTGGTGATGCAGGCCTCCGGTTTTACCCGCATGCAAATCGCCGCGGCGGTGATGAAAACCGCTATTCCGCTGGTGTTGCTGACGATGGCCATCGGTGAGTGGGTATCCCCGCAGGGGGAACAAATGGCGCGCAACTACCGTTCACAAGCATTATACGGCGGCTCGATGCTGTCGGTGCAAAATGGGTTATGGGCCAAAGACGGCCACGATTTTATTTATATTGAAAGGGTGGTCAGCGAAAAAGATTTATCCGGCGTCAATATCTATCATTTTGACGATCAGCGCCGGCTTCAGACATTGCGTTATGCCGCCACCGCCAACTACGCCAACGGCATTTGGCATCTTTCACAGGTGGATGAATCCGATTTGACCGATCCCAAGCAGGTCAGCGGTCAGCAAACGTTAAGCGGCGTATGGCGCACCAATTTGACCCCGGATAAATTGGGAGTGGTAGCGCTGGACCCGGACGCGTTATCCATCAGCGGTTTGTACGATTACGTTAAATATCTCAAACAAAGCGGGCAGGAGGCCAGCCGTTACCAGTTGAACATGTGGAGCAAGATATTCTCTCCTTTCTCGGTGGCGGTCATGATGTTGATGGCGCTGTCCTTTATCTTCGGTCCGTTGCGTAGCGTAGCGATGGGCACTCGGGTGGTGACAGGGATCAGTTTCGGTTTCCTGTTTTACGTACTGGACCAGATTTTCGGGCCGTTGAGCCTGGTTTACGCTATGCCGCCTTTATTCGGCGCGCTGCTGCCCAGCATGGCCTTTCTGGTTATCAGCATCACCTTATTGCTTAAACGGCGATAGGGCGGTCAAAACGCTAACAGGCAGTGACCTACCTGTTAGCGCCGGGCGGTAATGATGAAGACCTCATTGCGTCGACCTTCAGATTGATATCAACCGTAACAACGGCAAATGTCTTATTTAATGCTTTCGACAAACAGGGTTTTGGTTAGATCGCGCAGCCATTTATGACAAGGCGAATGGTTGTGTTTTGAATGCCACGCCTGGATGATGCTGCGTTTGCCCAGGTCAAAATCGGCGCTGAAATATTCCACCGCAATATTCAATTTACGTAAATTTTTCACCACAAAATCCGGGACAATGGCCAGCGCATCGGAATGGGTGATGGCATTCATCGTGGCCATGTAACCGGGCGTGGCTCCCAACACATGACGCGCGGACCAAAAATATTTCATCGCCTCGTCGGTGCCGGCGGGATATTTTTCCTTGGTTTGTACGAAATGATATTTCAGCACATTATCCATGCTTTTATCCGAACAGATAATCGGATGTCCGCAACGGCACATAAAATAACACTTGGCGGAGTGAATAGTGCGAATAGTAATTTCAGGATTAAGATCACGCATTTCGCCAATGTAGAGATCAATATCATTCGACCGTAAAAAATCATCATCGAATTCGGAGTCATGAACCATGTTGATAAAAACGTTGGGCGCGCTTTTTTGCAATTCTTTGAATAGCGAAGCGTTGAGTGTAAAAACAATGGTGGCGTTTGCGGCGATGGTGAACGAAACCGTGGTGGTATGAGGTTCAAAGGCCATATTGGTATTGAGCATGGACTCAATGCGATTGACCAATTGCCGAACATCCTCCTTCAGCCCAATGGCCTTGGGGGTGGGAATCAGCTTCGTTCCGCTGCGAACCAGAATCGGATCATTGAACAATACTCGAATCTTATTCAGCGACTTGCTGATGGCGGGCGCGGTGACGTTCAGTTTCCTGGCTGCCAGGTTAACGCTACAGTCTTCGAGTAACGCATTCAGTACAACCAATAAATTAAAATCGAAATTATTCATATAATAGTCATAATAGTAAACGCAGGTTGAGGGATATTCGTTAGGTCACGAATACAAAGGCACTGAAAATACTAATTTATACTCTCCTTCTACATATCTCATTAGCATGATAAAAATTGACTAACTGCTTTTGGTGGCTAATGATTCTATCTTTTATTTTTTAATTATGACAAGGTTAAAATACTCCTTGCAGAGTAATTAATCCTCTAATAAAAGTGTGGAAATCGCTGCGGAAGGGCGTTATTGCTGGTATGCCCCTTTAATTTTATAATGCTGCATAATATTGTTAATTCAATTTTATTAGCGTGATACTAATATAATTAATGATGTGTAGAATCACCCGCAAGCAATATTTTAATATTGCAGGAAAAGGTATTAATACTCCATTGGAAACGTAGTGGATGTCGGTTCTGTTGAAGTTGGCGTTAAACTTGACCACTGGAGGGAAGGGACAATGCGGCTGTGATCGGCCAACGTTCAGGTCTAGTCGGTGGTCTCGACACTCAACAGGGTTATGCCGGCTTCCCGGTATTCCGGGGCGTTGCCAGGCAGACGATCAACCACTACCGTATCAATCTGTTCGGGTGCGGCGAATTGCGCCAGCGAGGTGTTATCCAGCTTTGAATGATCGCAGACGACGATCACCTGATTGGCATGCTCCACCATGCTGCGCTTAGTCTCCGCCAGCATGATGTCAGCCACGCAGGCGCCTTGCTTAAGCGATAAAGCATTCACGCCCATAAAGGCCTTGTCGATATTCAATGTTTCCAGCTGCGATCGGCCATTAATCGCAACCGAACAGTGGTAGCCTTTCTTGACGATACCGCCAAGTAAAACAATTTGAATGGATTCAGCTTCTTCCAGGTTTTTGGCGATCATAAAATCATTGGTGATCACGGTAAGATTGCGCCGCTGGCGAATATAGCGGGCGATATGTAACGTGGTGGTACCGGTATCCAATACGATAATATCGCCATCTTGCACCAGACTGGCCGCCAACCGGCCGATCTGCTCTTTGGCCGGCAGATTGATGCCTTCCCGTTGGTCGGAACCCAGTTCAAAGCTGGCGCGCGTACGCAGAATGGCGCCGCCGTGGGTGCGCGTCAGCATGCCTGCATCTTCCAGAATACGCAGATCGGTGCGGATGGTGGCTCCTGAAACGCCGAAACGCTCGCTCATTTCGCCGACCGAGAGCTTGCGCAACTCTTTCAGAATGGCCAGCAACTTCTCTTGGCGTTCCTCTGCGTACATGGTCTCTTCCTGCCTGTTGAACGGTGTGGGGGTTGGTTTAACCCGACTAAACGTTATAGTGCCGCACTATGCTGCACTATGCCGCACTATGCCGCACATTCGCCGTACTATCGCCGCACTATATCACTTCATTATCACTTCATTCGTCTTGTAATTCAGGGAACTGTTCCGGATTTTGCTCCAGCTGTTCCAGCAGTTTTTGCGTTGCATTAGCGCTCATGCCAAAACGACGCACGCCAAGGCGATACAGCGCCCGTACCGTATCCAGATCGCGAATACCGCCGGCGCCTTTGATTTTGATCCGTCCCTTTAACTGATCGGCAATGATCGCGACCTTTTCCACCGTCGCGCCGGTTGGCGCCCAACCGGTGGCGGTTTTCACCCAGGCCATGCCGACTTCCACGGCAATCTCGCAGACCCGCCTAATCTGTTGCTCATTCAAATAATGGGTTTCCAGGATGACTTTGGCTGGAATGGGCGCCACCGCCGCCACGACGCGACGCATATCTTCCCTGACATATTCGTAATCGCCTGACAGCACTTTGCCGATGTTGACCACCATATCTATCTCACGCGCGCCATCGGCAAGCAGCTGACGCGCTTCCTGGACTTTGACGTCGGTGGCGTGCCCGCCGCTGGGGAAACCCACCGGACCGCCAATCATGACATCCCCACGGCCCTGTTCCGGCAGCAGCGTGCTGAGAAAGCGCGTCCAACTGGGCAGGACATGAACCGAGATGATGCGATACTGGTTAGCCAGCTCGGCGCAACGCCGGATATCCGCTTCCGTATTGCTTGCTTGCACGGCGCTGATGTCGATCAACCTGGCCATGCGTTGGGTGGTTTTATTCATAATTGGCGCCTCATGTTTTTTCATTTTAGCGATTTTGCTGCACCTTATACCGACAAATCCGCATTTGAAAATCTATTTAGCTTTAAATGTGATCAATTTATCATTAAATGTACTCATTTACTTTCATTTGATTTTATATGAAGAGGTTGTTGGCTTTGCTTGGTGAAAGGAGGGGCAAAAGCGTGAAAATGAGGCATCGCCGCTTTTTTCAGCACTCAACTCATTGAATGGCTGATAAGTGTTGCGCGGCGATCGTGAAAATGTATAATGCATCCGTTTTCCGCATACTACTTCCCTGTGCCGAAGTGGCGAAATCGGTAGACGCAGTTGATTCAAAATCAACCGCCTTCGGGCATGCCGGTTCGATTCCGGCCTTCGGCACCATTAACTTAACGCTGTTTTTTGGCGGAATAGACAATCTACGTTTTTCAAAAGATAGTTCGTATAGCCTGTGAATGATTAATCGTTCAAATCAATGCTTACTAAGCATTTTTTTGTTAACGAAACCTCTTTTATCCTTCCATGGCTTGCAATCATTGTCAATCTCTCTCTACGCAGTCTCGTAACATTTCCACGTCATGCTCGATATAACTAAGCGTCACCTTGATATCCCTGTGCCCGAGTAGTTTCTGCGTAACATAAAGATTTTTCTCAGGGCGTTTCATCAGCTCGGTTGCCACGGTATGGCGGTAGCGGTGCGACGAGATACGCGAACAACACTCATCGCTGAGTTTACGGAAGAAATGATTAACCTGATCTTTACTCATCAGCTCACCTTGCCGTCGGGTACGATAACTGAAGCGATTGACATTGAAAATCTGCTCATTAGCACGTATGCCACAATTACGGGCTTCATCCACCAAGTGTGATAACAGTGGCATCAGTTTTGAAGCAATAGGGACCTGGTGCTCCTCATAGTTTTTATTGTTGTCGCTCTGAATGAAAATTATCCGGTTAACAAGATCGATATCTTTAACTCGCAAATGAATCAATTGATTAAGACGTATAGCAGTATAATGATAGGTCTCTATAACAGTTAGCCAGAACCAGGCAGGGTAATAGCGTGAATATTTACCTGGCGCAGATTCAAAACTCATCAGTTCTTTTAAAATTTGGCGCGATGTGGCTATCTGCCCTTGACTCAAGGTTTTCTTTTTCTTCTTTGATTCTCTTAACGTGGTTTTTAGAAAAGGGTTTTCCATTTGAAATAATAATCCGCGATCAATGGCAAAATTGAAAAGCGCACGCATGTTTCGCATGTAATGATTCCAGCTTACTGCCTTGATTTCTCGTTCGGTCAATAGATATCTTCGCCAGCCAAGCACTATTTTAAAAGTGACTTCTGATGGGAGAATATCCTGATACTGAGTAAATAGTCTGACTGTTTTGATATAACAATCTTGGCTGGCAGGACGCAAAATACGTGCATAAAAATATTCTTCTAAAAGTGTTTCAAAGGTCGTCATCACAGAGTTTCATCCTTGATAAGTGACAGGCACGGGTTATCCCCCTATGTCAGAGTAGTTGAGAAGATCCCTTTTTCGGGATTTCATTCTCAATCCAGGGGGCAGGAGTATTTCTATGTCACATTTACCCAAGGCTCGCAAGGACGCTATTTTAAGTAAAATGCTTGCCTCTCATCCGCCAAGTATCCGTGAGTTGGCACAAAGAGAAGGCATATCGGAAGCGACACTGTACAATTGGCGTAATCAGCTTCGCAAAGAGGGTCGCCCCGTGCCCGAACATGATCGCAGTAGTGAGAACTGGTCTGCTCAAACTAAATTCGCCGTCGTGGTCGAAACCTCGGCGATGTCAGAGATCGAGTTGAGTGAGTATTGCCGAGCCAAAGGCCTGTTTCCTGAACAGGTTAAGCAGTGGCGCGATATATCGATCCAGGCTCATGCCGAGCCAGGCAGCTGTATTGATGCAGCCAGCGCGCAGCAGAATAAGACACAGCGTAAGCACATCAAATCTCTTGAGCGCGAAGTCCTGCGTAAAGATAAAGCGCTGGCGGAAGCAGCGGCATTACTGATCCTCCAAAAAAAAGTGCGCGCCCTCTGGGGCGACAACGAGGACGATTAGTTCCCCTTGAGCATCGAGAACAGCTCATCGCCTGGGTCCAGCAGGCGTGTAATGATGGCGCATCGTTGTACCGTTCTTGCGAAATCGTCGGGATCTCTGTGCATAGTTGGTACCGATGGCAACAGGATGGCGCAGTGATTGCGGATCAACGCCCGTTGATTGATCGTCCTGAACCCGCGAATAAATTGAGCTCAGAGGAACGACAATCAATATTAGCGGTGTGCAATAGTGCGCGTTTCGACAGCGTTCCGCCGAGTCAGATCGTCCCGATCCTCGCAGACGAGGGATACTATCTGGCCTCCGAGTCCACGATGTATCGGGTGTTGAGAGCCCTTGGCCAGGTACAGCACCGTGGACGGGCAGCCAAGGCTGTGCACGTAGCAAAACCGACCAGCTTTACCGCCACCGCCCCTAACCAGGTCTGGACGTGGGATGTGACCTGGTTACCGGGTAGCGCTAAAGGGTTGTATTACAAACTATATTTGTTTGAAGACCCGTTTAGTCGCTACCCGGTAGGCTGGGAAGTTCACGATGAAGAGACCGGCGAGTTGGCGGCAGATCTACTACAACGCTGTATTCTGGGGCAACGCTGTGCGATGCAACCCCTGGTACTGCATTCGGACAACGGTGCACCGATGAAAAGTTATACGCTTAAAGCCAAAATGGAAGCCCTGGGTATTACGTCATCCTTTAGTCGGCCACGGGTTTCAAATGACAATCCGTACGCAGAATCGATCTTTCGCACCTTAAAGTATTGGCCGTCCTGGCCGCGCAAAGGATTTGCCTCGATAGATGCTGCACGGCAGTGGGTAAAGCGCTTTATTGATTGGTATTGCCATACCCACCGCCACAGCGGTATCCAATTCGTGACGCCGGCGCAGCGCCACCAGGGCAAGGATAAAGCCTTGTTGTTAAAGCGTCATCAAGTTTATCAAGCCGCCCGCGCTGCGCGACCGGAGCGGTGGCGGGGTGAGACCAGAAATTGGGCTGGGGACGAGGAAGTTCAGCTCAATCCAGATCGGCCTTTCACACAGGAAAATACCGAGAATTTACAGGCTGCATAAATCGCAAATTTATCTCAACATCTTTGACAGTGACCGCGAGCGTCGCATCGAAGTCAGCATCAGCCTGACTTTTGACGATTGGCGTTCCTGCCGCCGGAGTTCGAACGAGCACCTTCCAAACGTTTTCAATTATGTTGCGTTTCCATAACTGTGAAAACTGGAAATTGATTGTGTCTTCTGATACTGCCAATACCATGTCGCATTGCCCGAGTGCCGTATCTGCCATTTGTTATTTTCCAAATTGACTATCGTTGGGTGTTTGCCGGAGCGAAATGAAGAGTGGCATGACACGAGTGGGCAAAAGTCGCCCGTTGATCCCCATCACAACAGGATTTTCTCAATACACAATTAGATTATCAGTTAGTTCGTACAGAAAATGCGCACTTTGTCACGGGTGTTGTACGGAGTAATAGTTCTGCGACAGTGAGAAATGGCTGTGATACAAAGACCTGAAATCAACGGTTCGCAAACCTTTTGCGCAAATTCCCGATGCTGGCATTACGCCGCCGGCCCGGATGATGCGGCCCAGGGCATATGGCTTATGAATTGCCCCTAGGACGGTGGACATTCCTGGCCTATACGTAAGGATGTGCGATATGTTGGGAACGCTCGGGAGGTAAAAATGGGAAAATGAGTCCACAGTCTGGGTCAGGAACATCGTAACGAGTCATGTTAATATATATCAGTAAATCAATGAATTATTTCGCCGCCTATGATTAAGGGATGCAGCCTAAGCCGGATTTGTCCATGCTTGTCTTCGTAAGTTTTTTAATTACCTTGAACGCAATTTTTAAAACTGGTCAAGCATAAAATTTCGAACCTAAATCAATTTTTTCAAAAACGTACATTTCCCAAAATGCGCCAAATACTGTGGATATTCTGTTTTTGCTAAAAAATGACACCTTTAATCCATAAGCCTTAATGATTTAAATCAATAAAAATCTTTTGTCGACCTTAAAATAAGTTTCCCAAAATAGGTTTTATCTTAAATCTAAAAAAACGAAATCAGCATTAACTAATCATATTATTAAAAATATTGGATATTTACTCTGCGGAAATGATATTTTTTATTCCATAAATACATTATATTCCAAGTGGATGTCATGAAACATTTAATTACATTATTTTAGAGGAAGTATTCCTACAATAAAGGTAATAGTATTGATATTACAAAACTTGCTAACTATATATTAATCATAACTAAGATAATATATATAAAGTAGGGATGATCCGCATGAATCCCTGACATGCCTTATATTTCTTTATAGTTTATAACTGAAAAGAGGGCCTATAAATGTTAAATAATACACCGCTTGCTTATGATTTTCACGGGACACAACCCATAGATTTTCCTTTTGAACTATTGAGACCTGAAGATATTGATATTTACATGGATGTCGATACCTATATAGGACAACAAACTTGCGGACAGAATTGTAAAAACTGTTGGTTTGTAAATAACGAAAAAGTGAAAAGAAAGAGATTTAATATCCCTGAGGGTCAATTGATAGTGAATGACTTACGCAAAATAGGCTATAAAATCTATCCGAGATATACAGACACATTTGCTTATGGAGGAGAATTTATTCTTGCCTATGGTGCATCAACCGCCAGAGTTTATGCTGAAAAAAGCTCACGACAACTCACTCAAACGATGCAAAAAGGAGAAGCTTGGACCAGCGGTCGCCCCTTACTTGGCAAGGATGCAGAGTATCTGCTTAACTTAGCCAGAGACTATAACTACGGCACCATCAGTATAAGTTTTCATGGTTTACTGAATAAAAGTTTGCACATTGAAAAAGAAGAAGATTACCCGATCAAAGGGGTTTTTCATGCTAGTAATTTCGAAAATGTAGTTAATATAATAAAGGATTATAATCGACGGAAGATTGACAAAAATTTTGCTGGTTTCAGAATTAATGTCGGATTAACCTTAGGGCGGCATAATTTTACAACTGAAAACTTGCAACGTTATATTGATTTTTTCAATCAGCTAGGCGTTGCGACCGTTAGATTTAATCGTTTTTTTGATCATGGGCATAAACATCCACACCTTGAACTTTCAGAATCTGAAATTAGTAGTATATACCAAACAATAAAAAAAATTCATGAAAAATTACCACTAAATTTTCAAATTAATATGAGTGGTGATCTGGGTACAAGCGGAGTGGAAATCATGGATTTCCCGGAAAATGTAAATTTATGCAAAGGAGGTAGGCAATTATTTGCTTTGATTCCATGCGCAGAGGAGTTTATAGAAAGTGAAAAAAAAGATCGTTTAGTTTGTAAAGTCGGAGAACTTACTGGATGCGTAAATATATTTGAACCCACATTGGGTAGCGTTCTAAGGGAGGTTAAAGATTCAAAAACAAGATATTATATAAGATGGAATACAGAAAGTATTGAAAAGCTTTTTAGATTTCGCAATAGCGAATTTAGCAGTAATGGCTGTTTTTCAAGACAGTTATTGTCATTGATTGAAAACCATCAATATTAACAAAATAACTGGTTAATAACATGAAAAAACTGTTGATCATTGAAAAAAGTCCATCCGGTGCAATTGGTCTAAAAAAAGCAAAAGAGTATGGCTGCTATGTGATATTTATAGGGTCAGATAAATATCATAATAGACTTACGGACAGTGATAAAGATTATATTGATGAAATTCATGTAGCGGATACTAATGATTATGAAGCAGTTCTTAATATCGTTGATGGAATTTCTAACCGACATAGTATTGATGGTGTATTTACGTTTATGGAGTTTTATGTCGAATTAGCTGCTCTCATTGCTGAACGATTGAAATTAAATGGGATCGACCCAAAGAGCGCATCTAATGCACGTAACAAATACAAAATGAGAGAAATATTCCACAAAAATAATTTGCCTGGACCCAAATTTGCGTTGGTAACCACTCTGGATGAACTGCAATCCGTAAAAAATAACTTTGTCTATCCCAACATACTAAAGCCGATAAACATGTCTGGCAGCCGTGGAGTGGCAAGAAACAATACGCCTCAAGAGCTGCTAGATAATTTTAGTGAACTTACTACAATTTCACCGTTGTTTGGTGTAAAGAAGGAGAGTAGTTATCTAATCGAAAGTTTTCTCTCTGGCGAAGAATTTAGTGTTGAGTCAGTAACTTTTCATGGCCTCACTAATGTTGTCTCTATAACAAAAAAAATCGTGAGCGGGGGAAAATACTTTGTTGAAACAGGTCATGTATCACCAGCACAAATCTCGGATGTCATTTATCAAAAAATTACTCAAGTAACTTCAAGAGGACTTGCCGCCTTAGGTATAGATAATGCTGTATCGCATACCGAAATAAAAATAGAAGGATCCACCGTTTCTATAGTTGAAATTGCGGCGCGTCTAGGTGGAGATCATATTCCAGAACTTGTCATGAAATCATCAGGCGTAGATCTCTGGCAGTGTGCTATTGCGATTGCCTTGAATGAAAAACCTCATTTTTTACATTCACGTAATGATTATGCTGGAATAGTATTTATTACTGCTAAGGAGGGTATTGTTTCGTCTTTTAAATTAAAAGATATAAACCAAAATGTACATATAGAAGAAGTCCACACAAACATTAAACCTGGTGATAAAGTCGGTTCACTTACATGCAGCAGTGACAGGCTTGGGTATATAATTATCACAGGTAAAGATTATGCATCAATTTATGATTATTGTCAGTCTCCTGAAAAATTATATTATGTTGAAATAATCAATTATTAAAAAGGGATTGTAATGCGCTACGCTATAGACCGAGGGTTAATGAATTATTTGGTATTTCCATTAGATGTTAATGTGATGCTACTGGGAACTTTTTTAACTCGCGTAGGCTATTTTATGGTGTGGCCATATCTAGCGGTAATTTTATATGAAAAATTTAACCTATCCGCTTCCAAGATCGGATTTATATTTTTCTTTGCGACTTTCCTCGCTACACTGATAAGTGTGTATATATCACATAAATCTGATGATTATGGGCGCAAGCCCATAATCATAGCTGGATTAGTTACCAGTATAGTTAGTTTTCTCTATTTATCATTTTGTACTAACATATTCGGTTTTGCTGGCTGTGTCACTGGTATCGCTTTAGGAAGAGCTTTCATTGAGTCTTGTAGTAAGGCTTATATTGGTGATCGGCTTAAAAATCCAAGAACTAAAGAACTTTGTCAGTATTTCAGGTACCTTATCGCAAATATGGGGGTCGCTCTTGGACCTTTTATAGGGGTAAAATTTGGAATTGCCAATAATACAGTAACTTTTTTTATCACTGCGCTGCTATACTGTCTATATGCTTTTCTGGTCATTTCATTTATGATTAATGAACAAAAAAAAGATAATAAATCAAACGAATTATTTTTTCTAAAGAATTTAGGGTTAATTATCAAAAACAAGGAGTTTTCCATTTTCTTGTTCTGCAATATTATGCTTATGGTAATATACTCTACTTTTGATTCTTCATTAATCCAATATCTTACTCGTTCTAAAATCGCTAATCTTACTGATGTGATTGCTCTCTTGGTTATAATTAATTCATTAACTGTGATTTTTCTTCAGCTACCTGTGTTTTATATCATTAGAAACATAACACCTTCTAAAAGAATTTTGGTTGGCATATCGTTGATAAGTGTTGCGCAGCTAGCCTTTGGGTATGCAGACATGCGGGAAATATGGCAATTAGTGATTGCGACCGTATTATTAAGCCTTGGAGAAATCATTGTTATGCCAACTATAAACGTTGAAGTTGATAGACTGGCTCCCGAAGGGCATAGAGGTATTGCGTACGGGATTACCAATTTTACAAACTTTGGCACTTCAATTTCACCGCTACTTGGCGGACTTCTATTGCAATATTTTGGTGGTCACATGCTATTTATGTTCATGTTTTTATCAGGTCTGATCACTATTTTTGTTTATTACAAATTCATTATTCTGACCCCGAGTGAGGTTAACAATTTATGACAAATTCCATCATTTATCCGGTTTTGGATGTTAATGGATCTCTTAAATTACCCTCTTCAAAACCACATATACAACGGTGCTTACTTCTGGCTTTTTTTAATGTAAATGCTACAGAGATAACAAATATATCTTGGTGTACAGAAACCTCATTACTTTTAGATAATTTAGTTGTTTTAGGTCTGAAAATTTTAGAAAAAAATGATGATAAAATAACTTTGCAAGGTATTTTCCCGAAACAGATTACCCCTAATTCCGAAGTGGATGCTAAAGGTTCGGGGTTTGTTTTTCGTGCAATGTTATCTATTTCTGCATTGACCGACACATTAACTATCAAGTGCGATTTATCATTATATTCAAGAGAGTCAGTTCTGGATAAGGATTTTCTAGCCTTTCTTGGAGTCAATGTTATAAAAAGTGATAACGAACTAAAATTCATCACTAACCGTACTGCGGTGACGACAAATAAAATCTCAGTGGAAAAAAGCTCTCAATTCCTATCCATAGCAATGATGCTTTCTGTTTATATTCCACATTATGAGATTAAAATTATTGGGAAAAATACGGGAGAAGGATATATCGCGTTAACATCGGATATGCTCGGTCAGTTTGGTTATCAGTGCAAAAAAATAGATAATATCTATTCCATCAAAAAAACTGACAATAGATCTGTCCATGTACAGATCCCGACAGATTTTACTTCTCTAGGTTATATAATGTCGTTGCTGAGTGTAATGAAAAAAACTTCATTCGTTCAAATTGAAAATTATGTGGCTGGGAATACACATAATGAAATTTATTTGCGGGAATTATTTGAAACGTTGGGTGTAAAACAAAAAACTGATAATAATATGTTATTTTTAGAAAGTAATAGAAAATTTTTAAAACAAGTCCCGCTAAAAAGTTCATTATTAGAGCTTCCATCACTTGCGACTCTAATAATGTCATGTTCAGTTTTTACCCACAAAATTGTTCAACTTACTAACATAGAGCACATCAATAATCATAAGTGTCAAAGAATATTTGTTATAAATGAGAATTTGCGTCTTTTGGGCTTAAATACAAAGTTTAATTTTGATAAATCTGGACGTTTTGATGGTTTGCACATTCAAAGTAATTTAGAATTACTTGGTAACGTCAGACTAAAAAGTTATAGAGATCATCGTGTTTGTGCAGGCAATATTGTTATCTCCGTGGGGTGTGATAGTCCTAACATTGTCGAAGATGTTGATACCCTTGCTGACGGCTTCCCCTCATTTTTAGAGGTTATAACACATATTGGAATTCATTCTAAACCGGTATTAAACTGAGGTTATATATGTTTTATAATGGAAATAATTTCCCACCCTTTATCGAAATAACACCTGCATCATTATTGAAAGGCTCAATTAATGTTCCCGCATCCAAGAGTACATCGACCCGCTCTCTTTTGACTGCTTCATTGAGCGAGGGAAAAAGTAGAATTTATAATTGTGCAGAAAGTAATAATGCAAAAGCCATGATGTTAAATTGCCAGACACTGGGTGCAATCATTGAGAAAAATAGTGGTGGCTATGAGGTCGACGGGGTTAATACACAAAACATTAAAAATGAATTGATATTTAATCCTGGCAACTCAGGTGTCGTGTTGCGGTTGCTTATGGGCGTTGCCGGAGCGTTAAAAACCAGTTATTTTACTACAGACTTCAACCAATCTTTAGGCAAGCGTTCACATAGTGAAATGATTTCAGCATTAATAATGCTTGGCGTAAGTTGTCAAGGAAAGACTGACGACGGACTATTACCCATAACGATAAAAGGTCAAAGATATCTAAAAGACTACACTGAAATTTCTTGCCGTAAAAGTTCTCAATTTCTAAGCGGACTTCTTTATCTAGGTGCGGTGTCTGATAACGATTTACATATCAAAGTGATCGATTCTATCACTGCACCATCTATGATACGTACAACTATAAATAATTTGGTGGCTGCAGGTGTTCACATAGAATATGACGATAGCTTTACTAATTTTTATGTTAGTGGAGCATCAAAAATTCATTCAGGTGAATTTATCGTTGGGTCAGACCCGGCTAGCTCTGCTGCTCTATTGGGGATATGTTCCGTTGTGGATTCAAATGTGTCCCTAAACGGATTTTATGAAGAGGAGTTAGGTAATGGTGCCGTAATTGAATATCTGCGTCAGTCCGGCGTGATTATTAATAATCTTAATAATGATATTCTAAACGTTTCTGGTGGTAATATAACAAAAGGATTGGATTTTGATGGTTCATTAGCACCTGATGCAGTGCCTGCTTTAGCCGCAGTGGCTGCTTTCGCCGAGGGAAAAAGTACATTTTATAATATAGAACATCTGCGCTATAAAGAATGTAATCGCATTACTGATTTTCGTAAAGAACTTTATAAACTTGGAATTAAAAGTGAGGAAACTATTGACAGCTTGACCATTTATGGAAATAAAAACGGTTACGAAGGTGGAGTCATTGTAAACGGGCATTATGATCATGCTATCATAATGGCGCTAACTACCATCGGTATTAGATGTAAAAACAGTATAATGATCAGTAGTCCCTATCACGTTGGGCAAACTTACCCATCATATTTTGACGATATTCACTCCATTAGTGGACAGATCAATGAATTAAAATATTCAGGAATACCGCCTGAAGAACTGTAATCATATCTCATTTCTGGACAATTAACAATGAATGATATCTTTGACTTCGATAAAGTCATCATCCGAAATGCGGCAGACACACAAATGCATTCGTATTATCCAGATAATATACTGCCAATGCATCTTGCGGAGACAAATTTTCTCTCTCCTTCTAGTGTCAGAAATAAATTATCTGAACGTGTGGCGCTTGGTCATTATGGTTATATGCCAATTAATGACCAATTTAGCGAAGTCATAAAGAACTGGTTTAACAACCGGCATCACCTTAAAATCTATAAAGAATGGATTAACTACTCACCATCGACTGGAAGCGCTATTTTGTATGGTATTGAACTCAGTTCTGCCCCCGGCGATGAGGTTGCAGTTTTTACTCCGGTATATCATGCATTTAAAAAAATCATTGAAAATAGTGGCCGGAAGTATCGACCACTTCCCCTTCATCTCGATAACAAATGCTATAGTATAGACTTTTCATATTTTGAAAATACGCTATTGTCAGGCAATGTTAAAATTTTATTACTTTGCAACCCTCATAATCCAATAGGGAATGTTTGGGCTGACGGTGATTTAAAGCGCATCTGTGAATTATGCAGCAAGCATGATGTCTTCATTATTTCAGATGAAATTTACTGTGACTTAATTTACCAAAAAAAACATAGATCGTTATTAGAATATCGAAAAATTGTGGATGATAATTTGATGGTCTGCGTTAGTCCAAGTAAAACATTCAATCTTTCAGGATTGAGAGCAAGTGCAGTAATAATACCAAATCCAATTTATTGGGATATTTTTAATAGCATTCTTGTTAGATACAAATCGAATGATCGTGGTATATTTGGGATTACCGCATTGCAAGCAGCTTATGACAGCGGTGAAGCCTATCTTGATATGATGCTTGATTATCTGTCTGTCAATTTAGAAATGATGGCGGATTTTTTTTCTGAAGAAATACCCGAATTAACGATGTTTATGCCACAGTTTGGCTATATGGCCTGGATTGATGCCACTGTCCTCGAAAAAAAAATACAGATGCCCTGTGATACTTTTCTCGAAAAATTCGCAGGAATAGGGGTCAGAAGTGGGCATGTTTTCGATAATGGTGACGGTTTTATACGAATGAGCTTTGGATATCCAAAAAGTATTTTACTTGACGCAATTTTGAGAATTAGACAAGCCGTAAAGCAGTTTTGCTAAGTTTAGCAGTCATAAAAAATGACGCACATTTTTCTTCCGTTTGAAAGAAGTGAAGCAGAGATGTTTGAGGTGTACTGGCAATAGCGGACACTGTTATTTGTTCTTTTTTTAAGCAGCTGCTCGATAATAGGTTTTTGCGAAGGTTGCCGGTGAGAGATATCCCAGTCGAGAATGACGGCGCTGCCGGTTGTAGAAGATCTCGATATATTCCCTGATGACCGAAGCGGCTTCTTTCCGGGTAGTAAACCGATAGTGGCTGAGACTTTCATTCTTCAGCGTTCCCCAGAAGCTCTCCATTGGCGCGTTATCGTAGCAGTTACCTTTACGTGACATCGATGTCTTCATGCCCGATTGCCGCTGTATCGCTCGGTAATCATGAGCGCAGTACTGCGAGCCTCGATCTGAATGATGAAGTAACCCTGTTGGGGGACGTTTGTTTCTGATAGCCATAAACAGCGCTTGCCCCGTAAGCTCTTGCGTCATGCGCTCTCCCATGGCATAGCCGACGATCTCGCACGTATAGACGTCCTTAATGCCCGCCAGATACAGCCAGCCTTCCCGCGTGGCAATATAGGTCATGTCTGTCACCCAGATCTGATTGGGCGCGGTGGGGGCGAATGTCTGCTCCAGCAGATTGGGTGCCACGGGCAGACTGTGATTCGAGTTCGTTGTGGCTTTGAACGGGCGTTTTTGTTTGCACCGCAACCCCAGCTCCTGGCGTAATCGGGCCAATCTGTCTCGGCCGATGGTCACCCCGGCTGACGCCAGTTCAGCCTGTAAACGACGAGTTCCGTAGGTATCACGATTACGTGTCAACATCGTGAAGTGGTGGCCCCTTTTCAACGTTGCCGTTGTCTACTATTTATCGTTTTAATGTCCGCTCATTATCGCGTCATCTGGCGCACTCTTTGCCGATAACATTCCTGCCTTGCGTTTATCTTTTAGCCGGTAACTTTGCCCCTTTATATTGACCGTGGTTGAGTGGTGCAGTAAGCGGTCCAGGATCGCCGATGCCAGCACGTTATCCCCGAACACTTCTCCCCAGTCCACGAAGCTTTTATTCGAGGTCAGGATGATGCTCGCTTTTTCATAACGCCGGTTCAGTAGCCGGAAGAACAGGCTCGCCTCTTCCCGCGTCATCGGCAGATAGCCGATTTCATCCAGGATCAGCACCCGGCTATAGCTTAACAGTTGGATCTGCCTCTCCAGGCGGTTTTCCTGTTTGGCTTTGAGTAGCGTTGCCATCAGTTTATCCAGCGGCGTGAACAGCACCCGGTGTCCACCATCCGCTGCTTTGACGCCCAGGGCCACCGCCAGATGGGTTTTCCCTACCCCCGGCGGACCCAGCAAGATAACATTTTCATTGCGCTCCACGAACGCCAGTCCCGCCAACTCGCGGATCACTTTGCGGTCTATCCCCGGCTGGAAGGTGAAGTCGAACTGCTCCAGCGTTTTTATCCAGGGTAACCGGGCCTGCTTGAGCCGTGATTCCAGGCCCCGGCTGCGGCGCCCGTTCCATTCCTGTGACAAGGCGCGGATCAAGAACTCACGATAGTTCAGCTCTTCTTTCGTGGCCTGCTCCAGCAGGTTTTCCACCGCGCCGGTCAGATGGTCCATTTTCAGCCGGGTCAGTAAGTTTTCCAGTTCGTTCATTACTGTAGTCCCTCATAGGCATCCAGCGGTCGTTGCTCTACCTGGCAGGTCCGCTGCCACAGCGCCTGATGATGTTCCGGCACCGTCTGCCAACCGGCGGTAGCCGGTGACAACTGATGGCGGGCGATAAGTTCGTCATTGCCGTAGACTCGTAGCTCGTCGTCCAAAGTAATGCGTACCGTGACCTGACGCCCGCACCAGGCTTCGGGCAGGCTATAACGGTTGCCCTGTACGTCGATGTAGCCATCCCACGCCGCCTGGCGGATATCGTGATAACTCGTATCGAACGGACCGGCGGGCAACGGTTGCAGGGTGGTTTTTTCCGCCTCGAACCGTTCTGCTGGTGTCTGATGGAACTGGCGCAGGTCGCGTTGATCGGCCTCTTGCGCCGGCCACTGGTTCAGGAGCTGATTGACGTGGGCAAAACTGTCGAACCGGCGATAGTGAACGAAGAAGTTGTGTTTCACATAACCCACCATGCGCTCCACTTTCCCTTTGGTCCTGGGCCGGTGAGGCCGGCAGGCGCGAGGGATAAAGCCGTAGTGCTTCGCCAACGACTGGAAGCCGGCGTTGAAGATAACTTCTCCAGCATTATTGTGTTTGAGCACCGCGGCCTTCTGGTTATCAACCAGCACGGTTTTCACGCTGCCGCCGAAGTAACCGAACGCCTGCACCAGCGATTCGTAAGTGTGCTCCGCATCCTGGCAAGGCGCGGCGAAGACATGAAAGCGGCGCGAGTAGCCCAGCGTATTGACCGCGAAGTTGATTTTACATGGCTGGCCCGCCACTTCGGCTTCCACTTCACCCCAGTCGTGCTGCAACTGATAACCGGGCTGCGTTTCGAAGCGAACGGTTTCACGACCATGCCGGAGTCGGCGTTTGGGCTGGATATATTCCCGCAGCACGGTGGTGCCGCCGTCATACCCTTGCGCCTTGATTTCCTGGAAAATCACTTGGGCATTCCAGACATGTTCACGCAGGCGCATATCGATAAAAGCCATATAGGGTTCAAGTTTGCTCATACGCCGTCGTGGGAGTTCTCGGCGAGAACGTTCAGGCTCAAGCAAGTGCCTCCTGACCGTGCGTTCTGAACAACCTATCTGACAGGCGATGTCGATAATATAAGCGCCTTGAGTGCGCATTTGTTTTATCATTAGGTGGTCCTCTCTGCTTAACATGGCGCTTCCTCTTTCGGTGTCGGAACCTTAAAGAAAGACCATGTTGGGTGGAGTGGACAACTTTCCCGATGAATTACGACCTTATATCAGCGATACCGACA
>Ga0224527_1000043_pt1 | contig 94251 bp, 93 predicted proteins | sample CBST0metaG_FD_179882 | JGI IMG/M metagenome (GOLD analysis project Ga0224527, IMG submission 179882) | Peat soil microbial communities from Stordalen Mire, Sweden - C.B.S.T0 | ecosystem: Environmental > Terrestrial > Soil > Wetlands > Peat | place: Sweden: Norrbotten County, Stordalen Mire...
ATGGTCACGTCAAAACGGGTGTAAGACGCGTTATCGGTCGGACCGGAAAGGGCATTGATCACGGCGCAGGTGAATTCACCATTATTGCCTTGGACCTTGCGGATATTATTGAGATATCCGATACCGGTGACATTGAGGTTGAAAAATTCAGTCGAAGACGGAGCAGACGAATTTGCAGCGTTATTGGTTGAAGCATGATTGGTTGAAGCAGCATTGGTTGCAGTCATGATGTTTTCTCCGGAGTAAAAAAAAGGGATAGCGGAGAAACATTCATCCCATGCGGGAGAAAGTTTCCCGCAGGGGGTCAGCAGTAAATTTACTGACTGACTGAATTCGTAAAATAGGCCTTAACCCGAAGGTCTCTGTTTGCAAAGGTTGACAGATTTGGATGGACCGCTCGAAAGCGCCATCTCTCAGGTCATGATGGCATTGGCAGGTGATTACCCGAAGGCGTTCCTCTCAAATCACTGGAACATTGGCAGTTGTCAGGGACAACGATTAGCCAGTTCAGTTTTCAGCCAAGTGAAAGAGAAGTCAATATGTCGGATAGGAAAAATTTGGTAGAGGCAGCAAAAAATAAAAGCGGTACCGCAGGATAAATAAATACGGTACCGCCGTTGTGATCTGCACCATCAATCTGAGGTAAAACTGCTTTCGCAGTGACTCCGTTGGTTTGTTCAAGACCCGGCACGGTTTTCACGGAGTTTTGTGCCTTACAGGGCTCTTCTCTCAGGTGTGGGAGCGGCCTGTCAGACTGTTCTGCTGAGACACAATGCATGTAGCATCGCAGCAGACCGCAGTCACGGGGTGCGGCTTCAGAGCCATGTGCAACATAGCAAAATACCAGGGACTCCCGCAATCAGTTAATTCTGCTTTCGTTTTCGTGGCTTAACCGAACTCTTCTTTTGCTGTTCCGGCGTATTGACCACGCCCTTACAGCCCGGATACTTTTCACAGCCGTAAAACGCGCCTTTCTCACTGCGCCGTAGCCGGGTTTTACCGCCACAGAGCGGGCATGGCGGTGTTGGCGGCAGACGGATTGCCACATTCTGGCTGAGCCCCTGAGCGACTAATTGCCGCGTCCATTGCACCTGGCGGGCCATGAAATCTTCAAGACGCAAGCGACCGGCGGCAATTTCATCCAGCGCTTGCTCCCACAGGGCCGTCATGCCGGGTTCTTTCAAGGGACCAGGCAGCGCGTCTATCAGATCCATGGCGATGTCAGTCGCCCGCAACACACGGCCTTTGCGGATGATAAAACCCCGTTTAAGCAAAGTTTCCAATATCCCGGCGCGGGTCGCCTCCGTCCCCAGGCCGGCATTTTCTTTCAGGACCTTTTTCAGTTGCAAGTCGGTGACATACGCTGCAGCGTTCATCATGGCGCCAATCAGTGATTGGAAGGAGAAATGCTGTGGAGCTTTGGTCTGCAGAGAGTTGACCTCCGCACCATTAACAACGCAGACATCGCCCCGACCGACAACCGGCAGGGTCATATCGCCGCCTTCTTCAGTTGACTCGGTTTTGTCCTGCGGTGAATTGAACAGGACTTTCCAGCCGGGCACGACAACAACGCGCCCAGCCGTGCGGAACAGTTGCCCGCCGATGCTGAAATCGAGACGCGTCACGTCGGTTTCATGCAGCGGCAGGAATTGGGCAAGGTAGTGCCGGCGGACCAGCTCATAAACGCGACGCTCTGCCTCATTCATCTTATTCAGGTCGGTGACCTGTTTTGTCGGGATGATCCCATGGTGAGCGGTGATTTTTTTATCGTTCCAGATGCGGGACACAAAATGGGGGTCCACTCCGGCGACGAACGTTGCCAGGGAGGGGTCTGTTTTCACCAAAGCGGCCAGCACCGCCGGAATTTCCGCGCGCATCGACTTTGGGAGAAAACCGCAGTCGGTACGCGGATACGTCGTCGCCTTATGGGTTTCATAAAGACTTTGCGCCGTGTCCAATGCTTGCTGGGGAGACATATCCCACAGCTTGCCGCAGGCTTGCTGCAACGCGCCCAAAGAGAACGCCAGCGGCGCCGCTTCTTTCTCCCGCTTTTTTTCGTGATCAATCACCGTGGCCTTACCGACCTGGCGACATAACTGAGCCACCTGCTGCGCGATGGTTTGATGCACGCAGCGCTTTTCCTCATCCGTGTACATTTTTGCAGGCACCCACTGTGCCGCAAACGTCACGCCGTTTGCTTGCATTAGCACCTTAACTTGCCAGTAAGGTTTGGGCACGAACGCGGCAATTTCGCGGTCACGATTAACCACCAGTGCCAGCGTGGGCGTCTGCACTCGGCCCACCGACAGCACATCGTCGTAGCCTTTTTCGCGGGCTTTCAGCGTGTAGAGCCGCGTGAGGTTCATGCCGGTGAGCCAGTCCGCCCGGGAGCGTCCCAGGCCGGCGTAATACAAGGCCAGTGTCTCCTCGCCTGGTTTGATGGCGCCGAGCGCTGCCCGGATACTGGGCTCATCCAGCGCCGACAGCCACAGCCGGGAAACAGGACCGCGCCAATGGCAAAAATCAAGCAATTCCCGGGCAATCACTTCCCCTTCCCGGTCGGCGTCTGTGGCGATCACCACTTCATCAACCTGTTTAAGCAGCTTGGCAATAACGGTAAATTGATCTTCCGTCGCCTTTACCACCGTCATTTGCCACTGCGCAGGCAACACCGGCAATGCGCTGATATTCCAGGGCCGACCAAACTGCGGCCCATAGGCTTCCGGCGCGGCGGTCTCCAGCAGATGGCCCACCGCCCAGGTCACTGTCACGCCAGCGCCTTGCAGAAAGCCGGCTCCTCTTTTTGTTGCGCCAAGCACAGCGGCAATATCACGCCCCTGTGAAGGTTTCTCGCACAAAAAAAGACGCATATTGCCGCCCATCACGCTGTCCCGACTTTATCACCCGGCCGGTTACGGTAACGAATGCGCAGCAGATCCACGCTGGTCTGATTGACTGGCGGAGAAAAAACAGAGCGCCGGTTACCCAGCAAAACTGCAATATCAGGTTCACCCAGCGCCTCCACTGCCTGGCGCCAGACATCATTATTTTCGATGGCATCCTGACGTGAAACCGGATGCGAACGGTAACGCACCACACTGCCATAAATCTCCCGGATCAAGCGGCTGCCGTCACTTAACATATCGTATCGCTGAGTGCGGGAAATCAACCCGTAGTGAGAGGCCTGAAGGACCTGCTTGGCAAACTGGTCAAAACCGAGCAGAAGAAATACGCAGCGATAACCCAGCGGGGTATTGCTATACACGTGAATATCGAGTGGTTCAGAGACGAGGGCTTCCGTGATGGTGGCGCCCTTAGGCAGCCATTGCATATCTTTCTCCAGGCCATTGATGAGCTGACTCATCCTCTGATTCGCCAGGGTAAGCTTTTCTTCCAATTCCAGCATGGCGGCATCAGCCCAGGGATTATTCTTTAACGAATCCAGGTTGATGCGGGAAGCCAGGCTCAGGAAGCGCGGCATGCCCATAATGGCCGGCTTCGCTTTTTTATCCTCTTCCGCTTTTTCCGCCCGTCGTCCCAACCAGAGCCCACTCGCGTAATGGGTATGGAGCTCTATTTTCAACTCGGAATGTAATGCGCCGGTACGTTTATCACTATTATCTGCCATCGTTGTCACCTGCTAATCAATCAAGAAGGCTCAAATAGTCCTGAATCTGGCAGGTCATCAACAATGTGAAACTCTTTACTCGAAGTTAAAGTATTTTGAATATTCCGGTCTGTATATTTTTTGTACTTGTTGCGCCCCGCAACAAGGTCATTTTTTATACTATCGACGATGGCATGACGTATCAAAATCATCGACTGTACATTTTTTAACCTTGCTGCCACTGGCAGCAAGCTCACTTTTTATACAATCGACAATGGCATGACGTATCAAAATCATCGACTGTACATTTTTTAATCTTGCTGCCAGTGGCAGCAAGCTCACTTTTTATACAATCGACAATGGCATAACGTACCAAAATCATCAGCTGTATGTTTTTTAATCTTGCTGCCAGTGGCAGCAAGCTCACTTTTTATACAATTGACAATGGCATAACGTACCAAAATCATCAACTGTATGTTTTTTAATCTTGCTGCCAGTGGCAGCAAGCTCACTTTTTGAACAATAGCGTTTATTTAGCATGAAATAATTGGCTCTTTATCTGTGCAATTATACTGGCTACCTGCGCCGACGATGAGCGTGTTGTGGGTCCGGAGGCATCAACCATAGGCATGACCGCTGCAGTTTCCCGGGGCGTATTTTCAGCACCTGCTGGCGGTTCAGGCATCACCAACTGCCCTTCACGGGCCCGCTTAAGCATGCTCAATAACCAGCCCACTGGATTTGAGACCTGACCGCGACGCAATTGCGTAGTCAGCATGTCCATCAGGGCAACTGATTGAGATTCCGGTAGGGCCAGCAACTGACTTTTCAGCATATCCGCGTCATCAAGCGAAATCCTGCTGAGCAGCGAATCAGGCAACGTGAACGCTATCGGGTCTTTTTCACCTTTGGCCCCTGCTACGTACGTTTTTTTATTCACACCTTGTGTGAAACTACGTACGTTACGGTTCGATTTTCGAACTCCGGCATAAGTGGCTGATTCTAGACTGAGTTCGGTTTCCGAACTCGGTAAGTCATCCCCCTTTTCAAGACTGGGTTCGGATTCCGAACTCAGTGTTTTTCGCCTGTTTTCTGTGCTTTTGCTGCTGAGTTCGGAATTCGAACCGGGAATAGACGCTCTGCGCAACGCCGCCATTTGCATTGGCGAAGCTGTAGCGCCAAGACGGTTTTCAATCATGGACAATCGTGAATGACGATGGCGCATAGTCGGGTCGTTGCGAATTTCTTCCAGAACGGCCAACGCTGTCATGCGTACCGCTTTATTTTTGTGTTCACAGCTCGATGCCACAAGTTCCAGCCAGCCCGGGTCGAAAGTCTCCGCATCCCGGCAGCTCAGCGGCTCATCATGCTGGGCATAGATATTGCCCCTGACGCGGCCGTGAGTATCGCGTACGCGCTTGCACAAACTCAACCAGCCGGTTATTCGCAGCATCAGAAGTGCGCGACTGATGGTTTCTCGGGAGGCTTTTTCAGCGTGAGGAGAAGCCAGTTGCAGCTGTAACTCGTCATAGGTCGGGAAGACAGCGCCTTCGTTTTGCTGAGCATAAAGGCGGATCATCACCCAGGCGGTTTTATCCAGTGGAGAAAGCCGGGTATCCATAAACAATCGGCGGGGAAAAGCGTCATGGACATTCCCCAGGAAAAGGAGGCCACTACGCTCGTTGGTCACATCATTTTCTGACGTACGATTCGCCAGGTTTGTCTGCATTCGGGACAGCGTAAATTCAACGATGCTGTCTGGCGGTAATCCCATCGCCTTTTACCTCTGTTAAGCCTGACAATGACGGCACAACAGGGCCGGCCTGGCCCCGTTTTCGAGTACACTGGTTTACGGCGCTCCAGGGCGAGCCTGGTGCGCTATTTCCTGATTTCACGGTTATAGTCTTGATGACTCATCAGGAGCCAGCTTTGGCCGCCGTCCTTGCTGAGCATGCGCCAGAACGGACCGATATCCATCTTGAGATAGCCATTTTCCTGCAGGCGTTTACAGACTTTTTTCCCATCCTGCCATGAGGTATAAAGACGGCACGCTTTACGCCTGACAGACGCTGCCACGCACTGGCGTTCGCTGAAATCAATAATCTCCATTAGACTTCCTCCCGCAAATTTCCCTTACGGGCCGCCTCTCGGCACCATGTGTTGACCCGCGTCCATACCGCAGTCAGTGAAACGTTCTGTTGTTCCGCCGCCAGCATCATGACATCCAACGCTTCATGCGAGTCCGGCCCCGTCAGCCCTGCAGCTTTCCATTGTTTCCATATGCCGGCATCCGCTTGCTCATCGGGCGCCTGCGTTCGGCCCTGATGAGTATCGATGCCATTAAGACGGCGACGCGCACTGACCTCAGACGTGGTCAGTCCAAAGTAGGTTTGCATCAACTCGATAGACCCACCGAGCGCCAGGGCGCGGTCGATACGTTGCAGGCGCTTTTGCTCGGTGCGGGCTTGGTTGACGATGATCCAGAAATTGTCATGATTAATACTGAGATCCAATACCGACACCGTGCTCTGCATCAGGTAATGTAAATCGTCCACGGTGAGTTGACTTAATTGACGAACTTCATCAATCGACATCCCCAACGCCTCACACCTGCGGATGTTGCCTGATTTCAGCTCCATCAGCAGGTGGGTCAAAATCGCGTTTGTTGCCTGTGATAAATTCTGGCTCACAGTAAACCTCCGTTATTCCCCAAATCAGCGAGTAACCAAAAATCGGCTAACCAAGCGGACAAACAGACCATCACAAGCAGCAAATTACTCATCATTGCCTCCTTCCAGGGTGAGGGCGATTGCCGTAGGCTCTGCGCCTTTCAGACCATGATTCAGTTCGGCGCGTCGTCCGGCTAACCACCCCGACAGACGGGCACGTGAATCTCCCCGGCAACGTCCCGCGTCCCGCACGCCGACTTCAGACAGTTCGCTGCCGCCGCAGCGCCGCGAAAGCCAAAGTTTGAGGACATCAGCTTCTTTCTCTGACGGGGCGAATGATTCGAGGACCACCCAAACGCCGCTCACCCATCCCTCACGGAACTGGTCCGCCCGATTTCGTTTGGTTTGCAATTTGAGACGGCTCAGCCGGTAGGCCGTTTTCATATGCTCCTGAGTTGCCGCCTTAAGCTGCCGGGACAAAACAGTAAAGACATACAAGGCCACCTCGGGACGTTCATGCAGGCCGTAAAAATGCACAGAACGCCGATAACGGCGGTTGCCTTCACGCGTGATGGCCTGGTACCCGCTAAACCAGCAACGGCAGCCGGTGGCCATACACACCACCGTGGCCAGGGCATTGAGCCAGCCCGGGATGTTCACCGCATCGGAATAGACCTGACGGCATTCGGTCTCGTTGATAGCCACAAGGTTGACGTCAGTCTCAGACAGGTTATGTCGTTGCATCAGCTTCTGCGCCAGCCTGAGCGAGCGGGCGGCTTCATGGGCATTATCATTACGCGATCCCAGCGCCATCAATTTACGAATACGTTTTAACAGCTTGCCGTTAGCGTCCATATGTCACCCCGCAACCCGTTTTTTTAAGGTGTTCTAAAACATCCTGACAGCCGATACAAAATCTGACGCCCCGTACTGCTTTGCGACGCGCCTCAGGGATTTCCGAACCGCACTCTTCGCAATACTTCCGCGAAGCCGTATCCGTGCGAACCTGACTTAGGATGCTATTCAGGCTGCATTGAAAATACTGTTCGGTAATGGCCTGCGCCATTTCATCATTGAGTTCAAATGACATTGGGACCTCCCTGAGTCATATCGCGCTGTAGCTGCCGCAAACGGCGTAGCACGCGGATCAGACGCATGACTTTCACCACATGCACATCGTTGAAAACCGGCGTGTCTGCTTTTGCCGGTGAACCAAAAAAATTCACACAAAACGCAAACATGTTGTACGGGATATCGCTATAAACACCGGTCAAGCCACTGAGAAAATCGACAAACGAATCGGAACAGCCAAGGGCGACGGCATAACCGGCGGTATCGTTGCCCTTTGTTTCAGTAATAGCGTTGGCGCAGCCCATGGCTTCGGCCAATTCAAATGCCAGACGGTAAGCCATGTCCTGCAGGTGCTCGATGTCGTCTTGCAGCGCCGGGACGTGCCAGATATCGTTGACAGGCTCCAGACCTACCGCAGCGAAAGCGACGGATGACGCCGGCGCGACATGATCGTCTGCCGGCTCACTCAATGCGGAAAACAAATTTAAACCGGCATCCCTTTCGGTATCGCCACTGAAAACGACCGGGCCACCGTAGAGGTCCGGCTGAGTTTCAGTCCTTGTGTTAAAGCGATTTGCATCGCTATCAAGAAGACGCGGCATGCTGGAAGGCAAAGCGGGAACAAACGGCTCTGCATTATTATCAGGTGCCGGTTCCGGCTTCGTTGCCGAACCGGTCAATGAGCCAGACCGCAACCCGGTAATGGGTGTATGCTTTGTTTCCTGTGATGGAAGACGGGTGATGTCATGATTAGTCTCACCCGCTTGCTGTTGTTCCACTTCCGGAGTCGGCCCAGCTATCTTTGGCGGCGGCGGCGGATCGCCATAGAGTTCGCGTCGTTGTTGCTCTTTGGGATCAAGTTCAATCAGCCAGCGATCGTAGTTAAGCGAAGGATGCGGCAGTGCTTTGAGCAATTCGCCAATGAACTCATCCCGGAACATTTCCAAAGAGTAAACATCCGGATTATCGAACTGACGGCAAGCCACTGAAAATGACTCATCAAAAGCCTTGTTCGGCAGCGTATCAGCGGCAAATATTTTCCAGGTTTTTTCAGCTGATGATCGTAAATTCAGTAACGACAAAACCTGAATACGCGGCAAACCATTATCAAGTAAAGCGGGCAGTACCGGATAAAGGTATTCCAGCGTATCTTCCATACGACTGATGCTGGAGTTATGTATTGGGTAACCTTGCTGATTCAGCAATTCGGACAATTCGCGCAGGGTGACACTGCGTCCCATTTGCTCTTCCCAAATCGTCCGCGCTTTGTGAATACCGAATGCCTTCTCGATATAACTCAGATCTCCACGAATCTCGTTTTCAGCGAGATGGCCGATGACACACTGCAGGCGGCCAGGCCACGGTTTAAAAATGGTGTGAACCCGGTAAAAACGTTCTTCGCCGGTTTCCTGCCACAGGTCGCATAAAATTTCGTAACGTGTATTACCGCCATCACTGAAGATGAATACATCTTCACCATCCGGATCGCGGGTGACTTTAGGAATGGAATCCAGGCCCCGGGTACGAATCGAGGCCTTAATATCTTCATACCTCGGATTGCGCGTGGTACGCGGGTTATCTGGATTCGGCCGCAACTGATCGAGCGTCAGAACCATGGCCATTTCACTCACCGGCAGCACTGTCACACCACCGTGGTCAGCCGACTGTACCGGCTTTTTTCCCCGCATAAGCAGCGCGTCGGATAAATCAGGAACGTTTTTCATACTCATGAATAAGTCCTCCCCGACATGCCATCAGTGGACATATTCTCAAAGCGGGTAAAACATGCATCAAAGCGGAGCCTGACCGTGCCAATGGGTCCCTGACGCTGCTTACCGAGAATGATTTCAGCGATGCCTTGATCCTGCGTGTTTTCGTTATAGACCTCATCCCGGTAGATGAATATCGTGATATCCGCGTCCTGCTCCAGGGCGCCGGAATCTCGCAGATCGCCATTATTAGGGCGTTTATCCGCCCGGCTTTCAAGGCCTCGGTTGAGCTGAGACAATGCCGCAACGGGGCAATGCAACTCCTTCGCCAGGGCTTTTAATGAACGGGAAATTTCGGCAATTTCCTGAGTGCGATTTTCCTGACCTGGACAGCGCATCAGTTGCAAGTAATCAACCAGAATGAGCCCCGGTTGACCGTATTTTCGAACATTACGGCGAGCGCGGGAGCGCAAAACGGCAGGGGTAAGGCTGCCGGTATCATCAATAATGAGCCTGTCTTGCCACTCCTGAATCATGAATCCCGTAGCTGCACTGACTTTGGCCCAGTCTTCATCATCCATTTGGCCACTGCGTAAATTTTGCAGCGGCACGCTGCCAAGCATTGAAACGAAGCGCATCAGCAGTTGGTCAGCAGACATTTCCAGGCTGAAGATTTGTACCGGCTTTTGCTCTTTTGCATTCAACGCGCCTTGAGCAAACCCAAGAGCCAGCGCAGTTTTGCCCATTGAGGGCCGCCCGGCCAACAGGATCAAATCACCGTCCTGCAATCCACAGGTTTTCATATCCAGTTCGGTATAACCGGTAGGCGTACCCGTGATCCCATCCAATGAATCATTATGAATTTCAAGCTGGGCCATCAGATGCTCAAGCCCTTCAATCAAATTAACCGGCTGTCCTTCTTGGCTTTTTTCAGCAATCGCAAACAAACGCTGTTCAGCTCGTTCAGTCACCTCGGCAATGTCGGCCCGAGGCTCCGCGGCCTCGCGGCTGATATCACTGCCCAGGGCTACCAATTGCCGGGCCCGGCTATAGTCAGCAACGATCCGACTGTAGGCCTCAATATTGGCGGCGCTGGGGGTGTTTTTACTGAGTTCGGCAACGTAGGCAAAGCCACCGACTTGATCAAGCCGGGACTGCTTCTCAAGTGAATTAGTCAGAGTGATGAGATCGATAGGAAGACCCGCTGAAATAAGCCGGGCCATTTCGGTGAACAGCAGACGATGGGTTGACGAGCTGAAATCATTGACCGATAAAATCGGCTCAATATCGTCCCAGCGATCGTTTTCCAACATCAGCCCGCCCAACACGCTCTGTTCGGCTTCATTCGAATACAACGGTAAAACTGGGCTTTGTAGGTGTCGGTTATTCATCAGGGGCCTCCTCTGCCCGGATTTGGCAGCTGATGAACGTGTCATTTAAACGACGATAATTGGTTGGCGAAACCAAAAATAACGGGTGATCACTCCAATCAGGATAAAGCGGATGCCCGTTAGGCCCTCCGCTCCAGCCGATTTCAAAAAGTTGCTTTTTATAGGGCGGTGTACCACTCGCCGTCGGAACCACAGCATTCTTATGCAGTTCAGATTCACTGTAGAGGTTATAAAAATCCACCATGGATGCAGGTACGCTCCAGACTGCTGAAAGCAATTTGGCGAGTTTCCCTGGCGCCAGCTCATCCGAAGTAGCTTCAAAAAAAACCATGACTTCATCAACGGACTGATGAGACCCCGTTTCGCAAAAACAAAAAGCCCGGTAGATTTTTTCCATCATGAACCCGCCTTAGCAGAGGTCACCATGAAGTCCTCAAATCGCGCCCGCCACTCAGGCAATAACTCACACGCCAGTTCGAACATGGTTTGAGCCGCCGGCAAGCTGCGACGATCGGTATGAGTTTCAAGACGGTGAACTGGCTGACCGGTTCTATGGCCGACCTTATAAATTTCCAGGTCGAAAATTTGCGTTTTGAGCAAACTGATGGGGATGTCACCGGCGCGGTCACTGTATTTGCCGTCAGCGATGATGCCGCCAAGTTGAGCCAGAGTTTCACGAGATAGTGTGGTGTAATCCATGCAATTCATCAGGATTTTGACTTGAGGGATCTTGACCCCGTAGCAAGCCAGCGGCAGCAATTCCTCCAGCAACCCCACGGTACCGCGTAAAAACTCCCGTACATCCGGCAAAACGGGCTTAACCACAGCCACAGCAGAATCTGTCGCGGAGAGCAGGATAAGTTCAAGCATCACCGAACGTGCGCCCTGTGAATCGACGATAATGGTTTCGTAGCCAGAGAACAGCGCGTGTTGGAGAACGTTTCGCAAGCGCATCCGACCATCGGGCGCATGTAGCATGGCCGTTTTCAATTGTTCATGGGGATCATTCGAGATAATCAGATCGAGATTATCAATAACGGTGTGGGAAATGATTTTTTCAGGGCAATTGAGGTCAACTGTCTGCATCAACAGTTCATAGAGACCAGCGGGAGCTTCGTACCGAAGAGCGAATATGCTGCTGGCCGTAGGCTGAGCATAATCGCCATCAATCAGAAGAGTTTTAAGACCGGCATCAGCCAGAAAACCGGCGAGATTAGCAGCCTGGGTAGATTTACCTTCGCCGCCTTTTGTTGAAATTACTGGAATAACATGCATTTACACACCTGAATTTGAGTTTATTCAGATGTGTATCAGGTTTAGCCATTACCTTTACAGAAAATCAACAACCCAAAGATGGGATTGAAAATCCCCGTGTCCTTGGTTCGATTCCGAGTCCGGGCACCATTTTTGATTAAACCAGCTTAGGGCTGGTTTTTTGCTTTTCATTGTGCGGACTCTCCATCGAACTACGTTCGATGACTCGCCTCATAAATGAGGCTCGCCCTGCGGGCCAGCGCTGAAGCGCTGTGCAAAAACGCCTGCGGCGCTTTTGTCCGAGTCCGGGCACTATTTTTTGATTAAACCAGCCTAAGAGCTGGTTTTTTGCTTTTAAGACATTCTGTTTCCTTAACTATCTAACTCCTCTATAAATTTTACCCCGTCATCGGTGCGTATCCAGCGCGGCGCCCGCAGTTCGTCGGCGAAATACACCACCAACTCGAACAGCAGCCCGGCAAGCGTTGATTCCATCTCCGGCGATAACGTCCGTTCCGTCAATAACTGCGCCAGCGTCTGGCTGTACCCGCAGAGCACATCGGCATCAGGCTCAAAGCGAGGCGAGGTTATGGGCCGAGCATCCACAGTCAGGCTGTCAATCAGATGAGGCGGGATAGCGTCATCCAATGTGGGACGCAAGTGCGCCAAGCAATCGGTAAGCCGTTTGCAGAGCGCTTGGCGCTGCGCCGGATCATCGCTATTTAGCGAAGCATCGGCCAGGTTTTCACAATGACCGGCCAGGACGGTGAAATCGGTGGTTGAATCGAATGGGATGAAAAGTAACGCGTGAGTTTGGGTAGGGATTGTAGCCATAGCCATGAAGCTGCCTCCAGTGAGTGAAGAATTATTCCCACCACCAGAGGTTCCAATCTCAGGGTGGTGGACTGAACAGGGTTGGAACTACCGGCCTCACTGACACCGGCGCACCTTGCGGTGCCCCCGTCCAGCCCACCATAATTTGGGTGTAGCTAAACGCGCGACATAAAAAAAGACGCAGCGGCGTCTTGTCGCCAGTGAGGTTAATCGGGGTTCCAATCCCAGCGCCTGATTTTGCAGGCGCTGCTAGAAGATACCGTTAACGGCAATGGACCGCAAGGGATTTTTGGGCGGGGAATGGTCGCTAAAAGTTTTAGTTCAGTATTGTTTATCAGGTAGTTAGCTAGGAAAGATTTAAAGTGACCATTATAGTCCGGCGCCCTGCTTAGGCGGGTTTTTGTTCTGTGAAAATGTTGGTTTTATTTTCCCTAGCAGAGGCAGTTGGGGTGAAATCAGCAATTGTTTCATATGCCTTTGCATTGGCTCAACCAAACGCCTTAGACTCTCTGCGGGCCAATAGCAACACTTCCCCCCTGAAGTGATCAAGTAAAATTGGTCACGTTATTAGAGAAGCTGCTTGTCTGTGCACCTGAGTGATAGTGAGAGTAACACGCTGGATTTGCTGATAACACTCACCGGCAACACTGTCTGGCCGGACGAGGAAGAGTATGCCCAGGGCACTCGCTGGTATATCAATCTGCCGGATGCCACCGATATGCTGTGGTTGCTCAAATCGATAGAAAGGATCTCGGAACAAGAGTAGTAATCGGGAACCGATATGGGGGTAACGTCGTCATATCAGGCATGATATAATTGCTGTGCTGGTCAAACCTCTGGAACAATGATGAATATTTCTTTACGGGAATTTTCCTCTGATAACAGCCCTTATCGGTATCTGATGACGGTCGATAAACTTGGTGGGCTAAGTTGCGAATATATTATTGTTCATTGTTGATGATTTTAGACACCCCCGACTTTTGCCTCGCGGAGACGTGGTGGCCCGGGTGGAAGATGAGTACGGGGGTATTACTGTTATTGATGACAAAAATTATCGCATTCTGAGCTTTGATTCAATTTTCGAACAAAGCAAAATGCGAAAAAATGCCCCTGCGTTGCCTGTCCACAACTATATCAAAGCCATGCTGATGGCGGTGGTCCTGACTTGCGTGCAGAGGGTTCTGGTCCTGGGGTTGGGCGGCGGAAGCCTGGTGCGATCCCTCCATGCTTACAATGGGGAGATAACGATGGATGTGGTGGAGCTGCGGGCATCCGTGGTGTCGGTAGCCCAGCACTATTTTTGTTTACCAGATAGCGCCCGCGTTCATTATCTTGTCGAAGATGCAGGTGGCTTCATCACGCAAGAAAGCACGGAGGCTTATGATCTGATTTTTTCGGATTTGTATTCGGCGGATGCCATGTCACCGGTGCAATCAAAAGACAGTTTTCTGGCGGCCTGCGCAGAGCAGCTCAGTGCGAGAGGCTGGCTGGTCATGAATTACCATGGGCCGCTTGGGTGTCACTCGTCCTTTTTCCATGCGCTGTATGCGTTGTTTAAGGCGGGACTGTATTGTACCGCGCCCAGTGGAAATGTGGTGATTTATGCCAGTAAAGCCCCGATCGATGCCCCTCTGCCACAGTTGCAACTGCAGGTGAAAGCGGCAGGTCAACGCTTTGGTTGTGATTTCGGGCCGCTGGCTCAAAATCTGGCGTTTTGGCCACGATGCTTTTAGCTCACTGAAAATGCAGTAAGGCAATAAACCGCTGTGGATTGTTGGAAGGTACCATGGAGAGGGAGAAGTTACCGGGAACTGGCGACGTGTGCTCAAATTCTTTGGGCAGACGGCGCCAGTTGAACAAGCCGCAGGCGTATTAGCCATAATAAAATGCGAATTTTTGGTCCGATAAAGCCAGACGATTGAATCGCCCTCTTTAATCAAGGCTTTCACGAGCCCCCCATTATTCATAACCCCCGCCTTATCGTCAGTTGACTGATAATACTAAATGGTGAATATCACGGTCTTTGCTATCCGTCCTGATAAGAATCGTCATACGGGACAGAGGAATTTAATTACGTCCGGTAATCTTGCAATGTAAATTGTCACGTAGTAATTAAAATCAGGCTAATAACAACGCCATGCAATTACCGACCGCCCTACCCTGTTACTTCCGACTTTTGCCGTTTTTGGCTTTTCAGGAAATTTACCACGGTGCCGCCAGGCCGGATAGCTCCCATTTCAGCTGTTTTTAGTCGTGGCGGCAGTGGGGTAGAACACTACATGTAGTGTTGTCGGTGTTGTCGGCCTAGGCGCCCAGAAGTTGAGGGGGTGAGATCTTAGAATAGCTTTTTTCGGATCTGGCCGTAAAAAAGAATAGATATTGTACATATTCGTTATATATGTATATGCCTAGCCTATACATATGGTCGACATATGTATATACTTCTCCTATGTGGGAGAACATCCCTGGCACACTCAGCATATGAGGTAAAACCATGCGAACCGTATCTATTTTTAAAAACGGCAATAACCGCGCCATCCGTCTGCCCCGCGATCTGGATTTTGACGGCGTCAGCGAGCTGGAGATTTTCCGTGAAGGGGACAGTATCATTTTGCGTCCTCTCCGGCCGACCTGGCGGTCGTTCACCCAGCTTGAAAAAGCCGATGCGGACTTTATGACGGAGCGTGAGGAGATTGTCAGCGACGAAGGACGTTTTGAGCTATGAGCAAGGCTTACATGCTGGACACCAATATCTGCTCTTTCATCATGCGCGAGCAGCCGGAAGCGGTGCTGAAACAACTCGAGCAGGCCGTACTGCGCAATCACCGCATTGTGGTGTCGGCCATCACTTATGCCGAGATGCGTTTTGGCGCCATCGGCAAAAAAGCCTCGCCGCGCCACACGCAACTGGTTGACGCATTCTGCGTCCGCCTCGATGCCGTGCTGCCCTGGGACCGGGCCGCGGTGGACGCCACCACCGACATCAAAATCGCGCTGGCGGCGACCGGCACGCCAATTGGCAATAACGACGCGGCCATTGCCGGCCATGCCATCGCGGCCGGCGCTGTCCTGGTGACCAATAATACGCGAGAGTTTGCGCGGGTGCCGGGGCTGATGCTGGAAGACTGGGTAAAATAAAACATTCCTAATGCGAGGCTGGCGTCTGCCCTGGGGGAGGACTGAATTCGGGGAAATGAATCGGAAGTGCCATTCTGTGAATCAGAGAAAAACGTCACCGGATGATAATCGAAACGTCTAAGTGAATTTTTTCATGCAAACTAACAAGGTTAAGTCTCTATAACCTTAACCGGCAAACCTGACTTTAAGGCTGGCTTTTTGTGGGGGAACGACGGGGTTTACCGACGACAATTTCCACATCGCGCCCCAGACGCATCAGGCATTCCATCATTTTTGCTTCACTTATCCCGCGAAATTGACCACGCAGCATTCCGGATAACGTCGGTTGCGGCATACCTAACAACTCGGCCGCCTGCATCTGAGTCAGGTGTTTAGCGCGGATAATGCCAGCGATTTTTGTCGCCAGGTGGGCTTTTACCTGCATTTCAGCAGCATCTGAAAATCCCAGATCGTCATAAACATTACCGCTGCCTGTTTCAATTTGTTCTGACATTTCAGCCCTCTTTTGCATGTTTTTCTGCCTATTTAAATCGTTCGTCAATTTTAACCATATCGGGTTTAGGTGTTTCGAACTGGGTATAGGCCTTCAACTCCCACGAGGCGATAAAAAGTGAAGCAAAGATGAGAGCACGTAAACTGTGGTGCCAGCTTTCTTGCCACTCCGCCATGTTCAGTATCTTCTCCGAGGTATCAGGACAGTCAGCTAGGTTCTGGGTGGCCAGACACAACCAGGCGCCCAACTTATGCCACATGTTGACGACCTTGGTCATATAGGGAGAGAGCAGCGGATTCGTGGTGACAATATGCGCCTCATCAATGACCAGTCCGCCGGGAGAGGTCTGCAACAACAAGTGAAGATCGGCAAACGGTACGAAGATAGCCAATCAACGGGAAGTTGCATCTGGCTGAGGCCGCTCTTAGTGGGTAAATATTGCGCTAACCCTAACTCGTAAGCTAGACTATAGTAATGCTTACGGACAGGGAAGATGGCAAAGGGACAAATGGGGATTTATTTAACGCCTGAATTTGAGGAAGACCGAAAGACAGCGCGTATCAGCGATAAGATCTTGTGCAAAGCCGCAAAAGCAATACTTTCAGGCCTTCCCGGTGATCATTTAGGTAAGTATACGTACAAAAAACGCCTTGCTTTGCCCGCTGTGAGCCCACAAGCCGGTGCCCGGTCGATAGTATTTTTCAATAATGGCGTGAATGTTTACTTCTTTGATATGTATCTGAAAAGTGAGTTATCAAAGAAAAAAGGAAAAGAGCTTGAAGATGATGAAATCGACGCCTATTGCAGGATCGCGCCTGATTTCATCGCCCTGACGGTAGAGCAGATAAATCGGCTGTTGGATGTTAGAGAACTGATTGAATTGAGGTAAATTGTGATGAGTGATCGCCTGAAACGCATCCAAGGTATGGCCCAGCGCTATAACAAATTGGGCGTGGTTAAAGATGAGACAGTAGCCGCCATTAATGCAGCGGTTGATGTGCGCAGCATCCCGAAGGTTCGCGCGATGACTGGCATACAGATCAAGGAAGTGCGCGTGCATTATAAAATGTCTCAATCGGCGCTTGCTCGCACGTTAGGCATGTCAGTTGAGAGCGTGTCAAAGTGGGAGCGTGAGGAAAGCAAGCCAAACCAGGCAGCGCTACGCATCCTCAATGTTATCGAAGACAAAGGACCAGAAGTTTTCATGGTCTGAATTTAACCGCTGATACTCGTGTTTAAACGAAAGGACGTGAGAATCCCCGTTCCGGGGGCTTTTTTATGCCTGCGGGAATTCTGTCGTTGCGGGGAAAAAAACATGCCTTTGCACGCGTTTTATCACGCCTAATAGACTGCCTAAATAAGCAGAGCTGGGATGAGCTTTCGCAATTGATAAGCAGGCGATCGAACTGCACATCATGACCTGAGCAATTATTGCGATATCCCTCCAGAGTTTATATGACTCACAAAATCAACATTAAAATCAAAGTGGCAGTCAAGACGTTATGTTTCTCGTTTGTTTATTTGAGCGCAACGATCTTAATAATCGTGCCACGCCTAAAAGACGTTAAATTACTGCCTTGTGGAGACTGGTTATTCAAGAAATCTTTCGAAAATGCCTGTTTCGCCACCAAAAATCCGCCTGATGTTCCGATCGGGCACGCTACCCATATTTGTCCGCCACTTTCTATATCTGCAACCTCCAAGTCACTGCGTTGCACCCCATGAAGTGCCTGATCGAAGCGCATCATTTCACCATGGCGATTTTGACCAAACGGGTGCAAGCCTTCGCCAAAAGCGACCAGCGTCTTATCCGCGGCGGCTGTCAAGGATGTTGGCACCCTTAGTCATTTTTTATGCTGCATTTTCCAGCGCTGTTTCCGGTTTGTCCGGATTCAACATCACCACTTCGACACGCTGCCATCGGCGACAGTGTTTTGACCACCGTTCCGGGTTGGCCCTTTGGGCTGATTCATACAAGGCTTTTCGGTCTGCCAACAGGGCAATGTCATGCCCCTGATGGCGTTGTTCCGGCGTCACATAACTGATAGCGCTATGCCTGTGCTCTTCGTTGTACCACCGGCTAAAAGACTCAACCCACTGTCTTGCTTCATCCAGATCCACGAAGCCCGATGACGGCCATGCCGGAACATATTTCAGCGTCCTGAACAGCGATTCCACATACGGGTTGTCGTTACTGACCCGCGGCCGGCTGTGTGAACCGGTGATCTGCAGTTCTTCCAGTTTTGCTTTCAGCGTTTGAGATTTCATCGGCGCCCCAGCACGATTTGTGCCGGTGGCAGACTGACATACTCCGGCTCGTGACACACGGCCAATATCTGATGCTCTTCGGCGAGAGTCAGTTTATTGGCCGGTCGTGGGCGCACCGCCGAAGGCCGGCGGTCTTCGGCCTGTCCGTTCCAACGCCGCCAGGTACGCAGGCTGATGCCCACTTCCCGGCAGGCTGGGACCAGACGCGCGCCGGCGTTTGTCGCCTCGCCTATCCACCGGATAAATTGCACGCGTTCGTTCGCTGGCGTCAGTCGTCCTCGTCTGCTATCCCGTAATAGCCATTGAGCTTTTTTCGCAACACCAGCAACGCGGCCGCCTCCGCCAGCGCTTTTTCCTTACGGGCCAGTTCTCGCTTCAACCCTTTGATTTCTTTTTGGGCCTGCTTTTGCGATTGCCGGGTATCGGGTTGTGGCGTTTGCAGAAAGTCCTGCTTCCACTGGGCTATTTGTTCTGGATAAAGCCCTTTACGACGGCAATATTCACCTAACTCGGCTTGGCTGAGTGTGGCAGTTTCCACGATGACGGCAAAACGGGCTTCGGTCGACCATTGTTCAGTGGTTTTATTCGCTCCGGGCACGGGCTTTCCCTCCAATTTAGTCTGAATACGCCAGCTATAAAGGGTAGCTTCCGATATTCCTTCCTGCTGTGCAAGTGCGCTAACAGTCATGTTGTGAGGGGGGAGTAATTTGTCCAAAACAGCGGCTTTACGCTCAGGTGAATAACGTTTCATGTCAGGCTCCACTACCCCCCAATTAGATTTTCAGTAGGGGGGTCGAGTAGCCCAAGGGAACCACCCCCTCAGGCTCTCACAGAACCGTACGTGAATCTCTCGATTCATACGGCTCTTCTTATCCAACTACCTTTGTATAGATAAATACCCAGTGCGCAAACAATTTAGGACATTGCCCTCTTATCTGTTTGAGCCAGTTCCATGAACGTCGTTTGTGTCCACGGAGCCGTTTGTATTTGTTACGGGCCCATCGTCCCAGATGCAGATCTATTCTGACCAAGGCTCGGGACAATATTTCTGGGTAAAATTTTCCGTAATACGGTGTTTGTCAATGGCTATTGTACCCATAAAATAATCATTGAGGTCCGACTCTTTGAGATTCTGCTGTCTGCGCCTCGTTGAGATGACTGTCAGAGCCGACATTTTCGGGCTTAAGTTTTTCTTCATTAAACCACTCATACAGATGCCGGCGAACGGTCGTTTCATCAATCAGCTGAGACTTGGTGATCATGGCTGCGGTCCAGCCATCAGCGGCAAGTAGAACACATCGGATTCGGTCACGCACAGGCCAGTCTCTGCTGTTCTTGTGCAGTATTTCCAGAGCTATCCGTTGTTCCGAGGTCAGATGTATTTTCATGCCAACCAGCATGATCTCCCTGTTTCACGAAATCAAGCACCTTCAATGATCACAGGTATATTCCTTATTTGATATTGTCTAAATCGATGATGCCGCCTTTTGAACCCGATGCTGCAAATTTAGAATAAAAACTTAAATAACCACGTTTAAACTTAGGTTCTGGTCGTTTCCACTCTTTTAATCTACGTTCAATCTCTTCATCGTCTACTAATAGAGTTAGCCCTCTATTTTCAATATCAATTTCAATTTTATCACCATCTTTTACAATAGCAATTGGACCGCCCTCTGCTGCTTCTGGTGAAATATGCCCGACAAAGCAACCATTATTGGTACCAGAAAAACGACCATCAGTAATTAAAGCTGTTGTTAAAGCAAGTCCTCTACCGTAGAGATATTTCATCGCTTTAAACATTTCTCTCATACCAGGCCCACCTTTAGGACCTTCATATCTAATTACAACAATATGTCCATCTCTAACTTTGCCACCTAGAATAGCTTCCTCAGCTTCTTCTTCACTATCAAAACAAATTGCATCACCGATAAAGTGATATAAACTTTCATCGAAAGCTCCTGGCTTTGTTATACCGGTATCTGGTGCTAAGTTACCTTTTAATACTGCAATACCGCCTTTATAACCAAACGGATCAGCAGCGGTACTAATAATGCGTTTATCTTCTGGGTATTGATATACATGATGTTTAATATTTTCACGTACTGTTTTACCTGTAACTGTCATTTCGTCTAATTCAAGTTTTTCTTGAAGCGCTTCCATGACTCGAGGTACACCACCAGCACGATGGAAATCAACGCAATTATATCGGCTGGAAGGATTGATCTTAGCAACATGTGGAATTTCATGACTTAGTCGATCAAATTCGGCTAAAACATCAATATCTAATTCTGCTTCATGTGCAATGGCGATTAAGTGCATTACTGCATTTGTACTTCCGCTTATTCCCATGCATACTTTAATAGCATTTCGAATAGACGCCTCAGTAATTATTTTTCTTGCTGTGATTTTTTCTTTCGTTAACTCAACTATTTTAATTCCTGTTAACTCAGCCGCACGCATTCTATCAGCTGAAGTCGCTGGGATCATACCAGCATCTGGTAGTGTCATTCCCAAAGCTTCAGATAGTGAACACATTGTGTTAGCGGTACCCATAAATGCGCAAGATCCACAACTAGGGCAACTTAGGTTTTCTAATGTCTTATATTGACACTCAGTTATTTTACCTGCACTAAGCATTCCTAGTGCTTCAGCGCTTGAAGTTTGATCTGATTGGCGCCCATCAAATTCAATACCGCCTTCCATTGGTCCACCGGGCAAAAGGATACATGGAATATCTAATCTGGCAGCAGCCATCAACATTCCAGGAACAATTTTATCACATGAACCAAGTAGAACTATGGCATCAACCAATTGAGCCTGTGCAAATATTTCTATACTATCCGCTATAACTTGACGAGACGGTAAAATATAATGCATGCCATCATGGCCTTGGGCCATACCGTCACAGCAAGCTATAGTACCAAATTCAACGGGTGTTCCTCCTGCTGTAAATATTCCATCTCGGACACGTTGAGAAACTTGACGAAGGTTATAGTGACCAGGTACTCCTTCAGTCCAAGAGTTAGCTATAGCAATGATAGGCTTTCTTAAATTATTGGTTGAAAAACCCATTGATTTCATTGTTGCACGATAATATTGATTTTCAATACCGCGTAGAGTTTTTTCACTTCTATATGACATTATATATTCCTTTTATTTACATTTTTTTGAACCACATTATTCAAGGTTGATTTAATTATTTTTTAAATTAACCTCCGTTAAATTCGTTAGATATTTCATTCGCGGTGGCTATTTTTTTTGATGCTTCATCAAATGTTAACTTACCCTCAATATCTAGAGTTGTTCTTACTAAAGATATTGCGGCAAGTAAGTGAATCAGCGCATTGGTACTGCCGCCAATGGCCGCATGGATTTTAATCGCATTGTCAAAGGCGGCCCGGGTGAGAATTTTACGGGCGGTGATGCTTTTTTCCGCCAGCGACATGACCTGATGCCCTGCCGCCCTGGCGATGCGGCGGATTTCGCTCAAGGTAGCAATAGCGCTGTCGGGCAAGGCCATGCCCAACGCTTCAGAAACACACTGCATCATGCTGGCGGTGCCCATAAACTGGCAGGCGCCGTAAGTGGGGCAGCCGCTGCGCTGGAAAGTTTTGACTTCCTGGATCGGGATTTCTCCTTTTTTCCATTTGGCAAATATGGTGCCGGCGTAACCGGAAGTGGTCATGTTCGGCGCGCCGCGCTGTGAACCGCCGGGCACATGAACGGTGGGAATATCAAGCCGGGCGGCGGCGATCAGGTGCGCCGGCACCGATTTATCACAGCTAGACAACAGCACCATACCGTCCCAGGGGATCACCGAGGCGTGGATTTCCACCATATTGGCAATGGCCTCCCGCGAGGCGAGAATATAATTCATGCCGTTATGTCCCTGCCCCCACCATCACAAATATCGGTGATATGGTGGCGGGCGGCCCGACCGCCTGTTCCATGTACGCCCAGCACAGCTTCATAACTCAAGTCTCCAAGATGGAAACTGCCGGGGTGGCTTTCGCCAAACACATCATCGATCAGAATCTGGGGTTTATTGGTATCGTCTTTCGACCAATTCATCCCCATGCGCAACGCATCGACTTGAGACCATAAATCACGCGCGTTTTGACATTGTTGCTTCATTTTACATAACTCCTGACAAAATTAACCGGCAAAAAGTTTTTGCTACCTTTCTGCCATGACATTCTCGATGACCTGACTTGCGGTGCGCGCATTGGCGGTTATCGCCGGCAGGGTGAAGGTCAGCGCCGCTGCAATGAGTAATGAACCGACTAGCGTATACAGTGCAGTGGCCTGTCCAACATTGGTGGTCAATGCACCCACCATATAAGGACCGATAAATCCCCCCAGATTGCCTAGCGCATTAACCGAACCGCGCACCCCGCCGACCACATTGGGGGGAAATAACAAGGCGGGCAAAGTCCAAAAAGGCCCGGCATACGCTTGCAGGAAGAAACCGCAGATCACCATCATCCCATACGACATCCACATATTCTGTTGCAACAGTATCGATAGGAATAAACATAAGGCAAAACCGATAAAAGGCAGCGCGGTATATAAACGACGGTTCATCGTGGCATCGCAACGCTTGGCAAACCAATATTGGCCGGCTATGGTCAGGATATAGGGAAAAATAGACAAGATCCCCACTTTGCCCATACCGCTATGGGTAATTTCTTTGATAAGCGAAGGCATCCACAAAGAGAAACCGTAAAATCCGACCTGCATAAAGAAATATATACCGATCAATTTCCAGATATTGATATCACCCACTATGTCATTAAACTTGCTTTTTTTATCCGTAATATAGGGATTATTGAGTTGATCTGCTGCAAGCTGAACTTCAATCCAGGTTTTTTCCCGGACGGACAACCATTTCGCCTGATGTGGGTGATCGGCTACCATGGGGACCCAGACAAATAATAACGCTAGGGAAAGTACCCCTTCGATAATGAACATTTCCCGCCAGCCATGCAACGCGATAAGCCAACCGGACAACGGACTGGTAATAATGGCGGCAACCGCGAGGTTCATCTGAAAATATGCAATGGCCCTGGCGCGTTCTCGATTAGGGAACCAGTGACTAATTAAGGCTAGGATAGCCGGATAGACACCACCTTCAGCCACGCCGAGAATAAATCGGATAGCCAATAATTGCCAACTGTTGTGCACAAAACCGGTTAAAATCGCAAAAAAACCCCAAAATACAATAGTATAGGCAATAAATCTCTTGGCGCTGTATTTCTCTGCGACATGACCGCCAGGGACTTGTAAAAACATATAGCCGACAAAAAAAATCCCCGCGGCCAGTCCGGCTATAGTCGCAGTCATACCCAGTTCTTGATTCATACCGCCGGCCATGGCGATAGCAATATTGGTCCGATCCATATAAGCAACAATGTATACCAGCATGGTAGCCGGTATTATCTGTAGCCATCTTTTATTAGGCACCGAGTTTGAGTCAGTTTTCATTTTTATTTACTCACAAATATAAGGCTCTTTAGGTAGAGGTTATCCTTATTTTCACAAAGATAGCTAAACAGTGCGAAAATACACAAAAAGTTTTTTAAAACCGCGATGAAATTTTATTATTATTGTCAGTCGATAAATAAAAATCGGCTAATCTAGCCATCGTCTCAAATTGATTAAATAATATTATACTAAAGCTATTCCGCTGCGTTGTAAAATCTGAGCGACAAGTTGTTTTTTATTATCATCAAGTGGCATGGACGGGGGCAAGACGGCCGTGGAAATATCGGTACCCGTCATGACGATCGCTTCTTTAATCACCGCAAAGAACGGCGTATCAACCGCATACAGTGAGGACAGACTGGCCAGTTGCCGCTGTAAACGCTGGAGGGTGGCGAGATCTTGATCTTTAAAGGCGCGATAAATACCGCAGGTCACCTGTGGCGCAAAATTGGCTGTTGCTGGGATACCGCCGTTGCCTCCCAATAATAAGGTATCCAACAGATATTCGTCATAACCGGCAAATATAATAAAATCCGGCCTGATGGGCCTGACCCGATTGATGATTTCCCGAATATGGCTGATATTATCCACGGTGTCTTTAATGCCGATAATATTGGGCACATCAGCGGCTAACCGCATGATAATATCCGGACCGATATCCTGTCCCGTGAGTGCCGGGAAATTATATAAGAATACTGGTAACGTCAGCGTTTCGGCAATTGTCCGGTAATGCTGATACATGGCTTCATTGCTGATAGTGGTATAAAAAGGATTGACCACCAACACCGCATCGGCCCCGATGGTGGCGGCATGCTGTCCATAATCGATGGTTTCCTGAGTACCAGGAGCAGCGATACCAATCAGAACGGGTAAACGACCAGCCACGTGTTGTACGCTGAACTCAGCCACAGTTAAGCGCATTTTATGATCCATATGGCAGAATTCACCGCCGCTCCCCAAGATCAGCACGCCATCCACGCCCGCCGCAATCAGCTTATCGAGCTGCTTGGCCATGCCAGCACGGTCAAAATTTCCTTTATTATCGACGATGGTAGGAACCGGAGGAACGATACCTTTAAATCTATCTTGATGTTTCATAACAGCCTCTATCGTTGTTATTCATTGTTCTACATACAGAACACATGTTCTATATAAAGAATAATGCGCGAAAGAAACCCTATCGTCAATATGACTATAGAGTGAACTGTGATCGAGATCCTATTTTCTATTTTTTAACGGAATAACAACCCAGCGGCAGGAAGAGGAGTCTGTAGCCCCTAAGGAATTAATGGCTGAGGATATTTTGTAATGCCTGGCAGGCATGTCCAACTACGGCGGCCAAGCTGGCAAGATTTTCTTTCGGTAATTGGAACAAAACGCCGGAAATGCTGATGGCGGCAATCACACGGCCTTGATGATCACGCACAGGAGCCGCAATACAGCGCACTCCAGGGCTGTCTTCTTCATCATCGTAGGCCCATCCTCGTTGACGAATTTGCGCCAGTTCATCCTTAAGCGCTATCTTGCTGATAATGGTACTCTCGGTATAACGCGGGAGCTGCTCGCCTTCCGGCAACAGGTCATCTATTGTTTCTGCCGGCAACCATGCCAACAGGGCTTTACCCAGCCCTGAGCTGTGTAACGACAATCGTTTCCCTTCCCAACTGCGGATAATAATGGCGTGAGGGCTTTCAAGTTTAGCCAGGTAGATGGCCGAGTTCCCTTCCAATACTCCCAAATGACAAGTCAAATGCGTGGTATCGCGTAAATCGGTCAGTACCGGCAGCGCCACCTTTTTGATATCAAATTGTTCGATAGCCCTATTGCCGAATTCGTATAAACGTAAGCCCAGTAAATAGCGATCATTCTCCTGACGCAACAGTCCGTGAGCGACCATCACATTCAATAATGTCGAAGTACTGCTCTTGGGGAGCGCCAATCCCTGATAGATCTGACTGAAGGTTGCGCCGTTACGCAACATAAGGAAATCACAAACTCGGACAAACTTATCCAGTGCGGGAATTTGACTGACTATCGCTTTCATAAGGCCCTGTTCCAGCAAAAAAGAAGGCTAGGCAATGCACTGGCTACGAAAATACGGAAAACAACCGCCATGCTTTCTAACGTCGCAGTAACGGGTGACAGCGGGCAAATTGCCTATAATTTAGGATGTTAAGCGCATCAATTTATATGAGGTTACTATGGGAAAGCAAGGAGTTTAAAGATCGAGGGGTCAGGTGTTACTGCCGATAATTAGACTAAATTCAGCTTTGTTAGCCATATTCCCCACGCTCTTCCCTGGGAAAACACGACACGTGCAGTACCTGCCGGTCAGCCGTAAGCTATCCAGCGCGGCGCCCGCAGTTCGTCAGCGAAATACACCACCAAATCGAACAACAACCCGGCAAGCGTTGATTCCCTCTCTGGCGATAACGTCCGTTCCGCCAACAGCTGAGCCAGCGCCTGACTGTACTCGCAGAGCCCGGCTCAAAGCGAGGCGAGAGTACGGGCCGGTCATCCACAGTCAGGCTGTCAATCAGATGAGGCGGGATAGCGTCATCCAATGTGGGACGCAACTGTGCCAGGCAATCGGTAAGCCGTTTGCAGAGCGCTTGCCGCTGCGCCGGATCGTCGCTATGCAGCGAAGCGTCGGCCAGGTTTTCGCAATGGCTGGCCAGAACGGTGAAATCGGTAGTTGAATCAAATGGGATGGAAAGTAACGCGTGAGTTTGGGTAGGGATTGTAGCCATAGCCATAAGGCAACCTCAGTGAGTAACAAATTATTTCCACCACCGGAAATGCCAATTTCACGGGTGGTGGAACCGGGCGGGGTTGGCATTACCGGCCTCACTGACACCGGCGCGTCTTTCGACGCCCCCGTCCGGCCCACCATTGAAACGTAGCCGAACGAAAGACACAAAAAAAGCGCAGACGCGCCTTGTGTCGTCAGTGAAGTTACTCAGGATGCCAATCCCAGCACCTGATTTTGCAGGCGCGGCTAAAAGATACCGTTAACGACCATGAACCGCAAGGGATTTTTAGGCGGAGAAGGGTCGCTAAAAATCCCAGTTCAATATTGTTTATCAGATAGTTAGCTAGGAAAGATTTGAAGTAGGCTAGAACCCTGCACTCTACTTAAGCGGGTATTTATGCTGCGGGAATGTTGGCTTTATTTTCCCTAGCGGAGGCAGTGGGGGAAATACAATGCGATTTTAAGGGTATAAGGGCCAAGCCTGGCTGGCTCGAACAAGGCTTTATTATTCATAAGGATTTTCCATGAGTGATCATCGTAAGAGGTGACAGGTGGAGATCCTATCACCTTCACTTCGTCAACGATTATGCTCCCAGCTGCTTAATCAGCTGGGCCGCCGTTGCTGCCGAAGACATTGGGTTTTGCCCGGTGATCAACCGGCCATCGCTGACCACATACGAACTCCAGTCAGCGCCTTTGGAGTAAATCCCACCTTTGGCAATCAGCTCGTCTTCTACCAGGAAAGGCACGATCTGGGTCAGCCCTACCGCTTCCTCTTCGCTGTTGGTAAAACCAGTGATCTTACGGCCTTCAACCAGCGGTTTCCCTGTCGGGGTTTTCACATGGCGCAGCACGCCAGGTGCGTGACAGACCAAAGCAACGTGCTTGTTTGCCGCCAGGAATGCTTCGATGAGTGCGATTGAGTTTTTATCTTCGGCAAGGTCCCACAGAGGGCCATGACCACCCGGATAAAAAACGGCGTCGTAATCAGCTTGTGAAACGCTGTCGAGACGAACCGTTGAAGCCAGTTGTGCCGTTGCTTCGGCGTCTGCCTCGAAGCGGTGGGTCTGCTCGGTCTGGAAATTAGGTTCATTACTTTTTGGGTCTAACGGCGGGTTACCGCCCTTCGGGGAGGCCAGCGTAATTTCTGCGCCGGCATCTTTAAATGCGTAGTAAGGGGCGGCCAGCTCTTCCAGCCAAAAGCCGGTTTTGCGCCCGGTGTCACCCAGTTTGTCATGTGAGGTTAATACCATAAGAATCTTCATAATAAATCTCCTGCGTTTTAGATTAACAATCATGTATTAGACTAGTGGTCTTCGAATATTATGAAAACTTTCTCATCTGTCATGTGCCAAGCACTTGCTCTTAGCAGGTGCCTAGCACGATGCGATAAAACACAAATTCCAATACTTATTCATCTACGGTTTTTTCACATGTCGATGACGTACTCAGTTAACTTTTTTTTGCCCATACTGCCTGAGCATTCGTGAATTCACGTAGGCCGAAATGCGAGAGTTCGCGACCATACCCACTCTTTTTCACCCCGCCAACCGGAATGCGGGCATTAGTGGCGGAAAATCCGTTGATGAATACTCCCCCCGTTTCTAAACGTCGGGCGATTCGCTGGGCACGAGAAACATCTCCCGTCCAAAGGTTGCCCCCTAAGCCGTAATCACTCGTATTTGCCAGCTCAATGGCATGCTCAACGTCATCTGCGATAGTCATAGCCGCAACAGGGCCGAATGTTTCCTCATCGAATGCGGCCATCCCCGGACCGACTTCGCCCAATACGGTAGGCTCATAAAAATTGCCACGGCCCTCAATTTTTTTACCTCCCAGAAGTAGCGTCGCGCCTGCAGCAAGAGTACGTTCCACTTGATTATGCAATTCATCGCGTAAATCTTTTCGCGCCATCGGTCCGACTCTATTTTGCGGGTCCAGCGGATCGCCAACCTTCAATTGCCTGACGGCAGCGATGAATTTCCGTGTGAATTCCTCTGCGATAGGTTTTTCCAGAATAAAACGCTTAGCGGCCAAGCACACCTGGCCCGCATTTTGGAATCGCGCCTCAACGCCTGCTGCAACAGCCAAATCAATATTGGCGTCAGCGAGCACAATAAATGCGTCTGACCCGCCCAGCTCCAGCAAGCTTTTTTTCAGTGCTTTGCCAGCAATCGCCGATACGGCAGAACCCGCCCGCATACTTCCCGTCAATGTCACCGCTGCAATGCGATCATCCGCAATCACCTCTGCAACGGTTTCGTTATCAGCAATGAGATTGGCGAATAAACCTTTAGGGAAACCTGCGCTTTCATATGCATCCTGCAAAGCATAGGCAGAGCCCATAACATTGGGCGCATGCTTGAGGATAAAAGCGTTACCCGACAGCATAATCGGCCCTGAGGCGCGAATAACCTGCCATAAAGGGAAATTCCAAGGCATGACGGCCAAAATAGAGCCAATCGGCAGATATGAGACATGTACCTGATCGTCATTTTCAACAGAAACAGGTTCATCGGCGAGGATGGCTGGGCCATTGCTGGCAATCCAGTCAATGGTGGCCGCACACTTCTCAACTTCTGCGCGGGCAGCAGTCAGGGTTTTCCCCATTTCAGCTGTAATGATCCCGGCCAAACTTTCTGAGCGCTCACGCAAAATGGCAGAAAAACGACGATAGGCTTCTACGCGTTGCAACATAGGAGTAGCACGCCACAGGCGAAAAGCCGCGTTATTTTCTGCCAGCATACTTTCTACTTCGTCGGCAGTTTGGAATGCATAAGTCGCGATTAACTCGTCAGTCGCAGGATTGAGTGAAATCGCAACGTTGCGAGACGGGACATTCAGCGTGACAGATTGAGATGACATAATTATTGCCTCTAAGTGGTTTCAGGGAAGCACGTTGTGTGCTGCGATGAAACCCAGTTTAGGCAGGTCGGATCATCTCAGGAAGGCGTCTTGTTATCCTATGACTGTGAGTCATAGTCAACGTGTCGAGGAATATAGGTCACCAGGGATAGGTCGGGCCTCCCCTCTGGCGTTAGTGCAACATAGGTAAATTCAATATGTCCGGAAGTGGGATGCAAAAGCCGCTTGCGCCCCTCCCCCATACCTCTAACTTCCGTATCCTGCCACCACTCCTTGAATTCCGGACTTTTTTCAGAGAGTTCTCCAATGAGTTGGTCGAAAGGCCTTTTGTCCTGAGCACGGGCACGTGACGCGCGGAAAACGAAAATCATCCCCCGCGCCATCTGCTCCCAATCTAGGATCTGCGTGCGGTACGGCCGATAAAGAAATAACAGGCGCAACGTATTACGCTCATGAGGTTGCAGCGAACCATAATCGATAAACAAATCAGCGATCGCATCATTCCAGGCGAGAATATCGAGTCGGGCATTTCTCACATACGCAGGAATGGGGTTGATGGCGCGCACTAGCCTTTGCAGACCATCACTCATCTCACCCTCAAGGGTGTGTGGTACCGGTTCTTCGCGCGGTGAAAGGGCAAAAAGATGGGATGATTCGACTCTGTCCAGTCGGAGAACATTAGCTATACGTTGGAGTGCATCTGCGGATGGCCTGATCTCTCGCCCTTGTTCAAGCCAGGTATACCAGCTGACGCTGACGCCAGCCAATACGGCTACCTCCTCCCGGCGTAAACCTGGTGTACGGCGTGCTCCCGCATGCATACCAAATTCTTGTGGGTTCAGGCGCGCGCGACGACTTATTAGAAAAGCGCCCAGTTCTCGACGTTGTTCCGGGGAGGTTTTTTTCACCATATAGCGTTAGATTCCCGTGCTTAGACATTCATTATGGCTGCGCGCAAACCTTATTACTTGATAGTGTTTTATAGCAGCACAATCAAGTAATTACAGCCGGCAATGTTGAAGCTCTCACATTTTGTTTTATGACTCCAGGTAGTACTCGCCGAGACTACCGAAGTACGTGACGCAACGCTCGGCCAGGCCCACATCGTAGCGTATGCCCCAGCCCACCACGTCGAAGCGAGAAATTCCTGGAACGTGGTTGTTCCGGATTGATCTGCTCTGAGCGCGGTGATCTGAGTATCTTCATCGAAAGGCGCGACGTCAACCGCCCCCGTGACCAGTGGCTCTAACTGCTGGACAACCGCATCGTGCTTTGTGGTGTAGGTGTTTTGACAAGACGGCTGATGCCACACGTTCGATGTGATGCCCGCGCTCGTCGGCGAAATGCACCACCAAATCGAACAGCAACCCGGCAAGCGTTGATTCCATCTCCGGCGATAACGTCCGTTCCGCCAATAACTGTGCCAACGCTTCCCCCTATGTCAGATGGAATGGCCTGACCTCGTTGGTGTTGGTGGCGGTTTTGCTGGTAGTCCGTTGTCACTTCTGGTGAGGGATGGGTGCAGAGCACAACCTGAAGGTCGGTAAAAAATTGCTGTGTGCAATTGGCAATCAGGCTTAATCGCTATTTGAACTTTATTTTTAACTTGACATTGCGTCGAAAGTTCTTGCAATTCAACGCAATGCCAAATAGTCATAATAGTTTGATCAGCCGGTAAATCATGGAAGCAATGTTGCCAAGTAGAATTATGTGGGTTAGCTCCCCCCGATGCCGATAACCAGCGTTGAGACAATAATCACCGCCATACCAAGTAACTGGCAACGTATTGGTTTAATTGAAACGTTTTTCCATTCTTTAAGGACGAATCCCCATATCCCGCCACAAAGCACTAGCATCGACATATGGAATGTCCAACTGACAAAGCCAAGTTTGAGGCCGGTCATTTGCACATGTCCCCAGCCGTAGAAGAAAAACTGCAGATACCAGATAACCCCGCCCGCTGCCGACAGGATAATGTTGCGCAAAAAATGGGATGGGTCTTGTCTGATTTTCTGTAACGTGTGATTTTTTTTCCCCTTAATCAGACAATAAATCAGATTGGTGGTAAATCCTCCGAGCATAATGATGACATATCCTGGCATAATCTGATAAAGGGGATCAACGCCTTGGGCCAACGCCATCTGCTGAATAGGTCCTGCCGCCTCAATGGCAAACGCCATAAAGGCACTCATGATGCCGCAAAATATAGCAATGATAACGCCTTTGCGGACATTTAATTCAGGGTTTGTTATACCGGATTCTTTCTCTTTCATCCGGCCGGCCAGTGTGGTGACAGCAATACCAGCAACTGCAATCAGTACACCCATGAGCGCCATAACGCCGGCATGACTGCTGAATAACTGGAGAAATTTCCCGCCAAACAGCGGCGGCATCAGGGTGCCCACCACTAACGTGATACCGATAGCAACACCGTAACCCACCGAGAGCCCCAGATAACGCAGTGTCATACCGAAGGTCAAACCACCGAGACCCCATAACACCCCGAACATATAGGTCCGCAAGACCACGTCAATGGGAATCGAAAAGTAAAATGCGGCAACATGGGGCAGTAGTAACGATGCCACCAGGATGGGCATAATAATCCAGGAAGCGATACCATTGACCAGCCATGAGGCTTCCCATTCCCAGTTTTTGACCAACTGAATCGGAATATAAAATGAGGCTGCAGCCAGTGCGCCAAGCAGGTGATAGAAAATACCATATCCAATAGAGTATTCCATATGCTCGCCTCAAGCGATTTTCAGGGCAGAAACACCCAATAGTTTCGCAAACTGTTCAATGATTTTGCCCTGATGGCCGCTGCCGATGGCACAGTGATGAGCCGGGCCACCGAGGCACCATTTTTCCGTAAATTCCCTCGCTGATAAGGCGAATTTATAGTTGCTGTTAGTATTCCCTATATCCAACACCGGCCCGGCAACTGACTCTCCTTCGGCATACTGCAGAACGATACTGCCGCCACGTTTTTCGACAACGGAAAGAAAGGTGACCGGGCCGGTGGCCACCGACATCTGAATAGAAACGCCCTTACCAGGTTTACCGTGGTAAACCGGTAGGGGAACCAGTTTCACCTTGGACTCAGACATTTGCGGATGAGCAGGACCATCATGTCCCCACTGCACCGTGTCATTTTCAAAATTGATGCCGTAGGGTTCGGAAAAAGAGCCGCCAGCCCCCAACAGACTCATGATTTTCATCGCGATGACATTTTTGATTTCACATTCACCGGCGACCGGGATACCCTTATAAGTTAATAACGTATTCCCCATAATAACCGAGGTGATAATATTTTCATGTTGAGACCCTGGCGCGCCTTCATAATAATAGGCTAAGGCATCGAGTTTATACTTGGCCACTAATTTATCAAGCACGATGGAAGTATTGACCGCTCTATCAATTTCGTATTGCTCACAACTTTCATCAATATCAAGAACGGAATGGACTTCATCATATTTTTGATGAATTTCTGCTGGGATTATTTTATCAAGATTATCCACCAGCTCACAAAGTTCTAATATTTTAAATCTTACGCCTAGTTTGGCCGATAGATTTGTCATATCGGAATAGACATCATACATGCCATTATAATAATGGCCCAAAACACCAACGTTGGTGTTTTTCAGTGTATGGAATAGCTGAAAGGCACTAAGGTAGCTTTCAATTTTTTCCCAGGCAATGCTGTCATTAAGATAGCCGACCACCAGTTCAAACGAAATGTCCGCACGCTGGAATACATTCGCCAGCTCGGGGGCGGTACATGCTTGACAGTGCGCTAACCATTGGCCAGTTCTGGTTCCCCGGTCACCCGCATTATTAATATCCGCCAAGGGTATTTTACTATCAGGTTGCAGTGCGAGTACCAATACCGGCACATTGAGTTTCTGTACTAACGGCAATACTGTTGAACTCAGTGCATAAGTGGTAATATAGAGTACTAATATATCGACCTGTGATGCCTTAAACAAATTTCCCGCTGCATCTGACTTCTCATTATTGTCCACTAAACCGCCATTAATGACTTCAATCCCTTTCCTGGTGAGGCGTGAGGCGACTTGATGTAAATAGCTTTCCAATGCTTGCTGTAAACCTGAAAATTGAGGCCAGTAAGTATCTAACCCAATACCGAAAACTCCCAATTTGATATTCATTCTATATCACCTGCCAATATTGAATTAAGGAATATTTAACAACCTATATTCCGCCAAAACAAATTGTTAAAGGTCTTCCGTGCTAAAATAGACGGATTATTGTTATCCTAACGTAGATGGAAAAGTCAAACCTGCCGCTCAATGCCACATATTTTAAGCCAATGGCATTTTTGTCATATTCTAAGTGATCAAGATCACATTAACAGATAGGGCAGTTATTAGAAGGTCAAAATAAACTGCATCCCACCGGCCAGAGAATCATCAGTCTTCTTCACGCCTCCAGGATTTTTAATATAGTGAAGATTAGGACGAATCATAAGCCACTTAGTCGCATTATATTCATAATTTATTTCGAAACACTGTGCTGAATCTTGCACGGGAACATACAAAGGGTCATTAATTGGAGTCACATTATTTATAGAATTTAACAACTCTGCATTCCGCTTTGTATAATCACTCACAGCGAAACGAGATACGTCAAATCCAATAATATCTTTAGCGCGGGAAGCGGTTGTGATCCCGCCCAGGTAGCCGAACGTATGGGTATTAAGCCTCCCACGATACCCCGGATGGAAAAAAATATCACATCGGCAAGCATAGAGACATTAGCCCGTTACGCAAAAACTTGTGGTGTTAATAATGCGACGCTGTATTTTTAATCAATTTCACAAAGGCGACTCGCGGGCCTCGCATGGCGTGCGGATTTACGCCAACAATGCCGCTTCGCGCGCGTTGCGTTCTCAGCTTTCCACCCCCACCACAGCGGCCTGTTCCGGCCAGATTTGAAGTGCCAACCTACCCACCTGCAGCAGTTTATCGCGTGGCATTGCTGAACGCGCTTGCAACGACATTCCCTGTAAGGTGGTCATCAAAAAGTCGGCAAGCGTGTCGATGTCAGTCGAAATCGGCAATTCCCCACTTTCGATTGCGGCCTTCAGCCGCTTTACAAAGCCACCCAGCAAAAGCGCGCGTTTATCGTTGAGCTTACTGCGCAATGGCTCCAGCTCAGGCGAACAAGTTGGCATGGCGAGCGCGAGCATACACCCCTTCGGTTGATCTCGCCGGGTCAGTTCAAAGGCCGTAATTTCAAAAAGCCTCTGAAACGCTTCGCGGGCTGATCCTGCGCCTTCCAACACAGCTTCCATGTAATGTCCGCGGGTGGACTGGTAGAGGTCGAGAGCTGAGAGAAAGAGCGCTTCCTTGTCACCGAATGTGGCGTAAAGGCTGGAAGTGCTGATACCCATAGCCCGCACGAGGTCATCGACGCCTGTTTCTTCGAATCCGCGCTGCCAGAACGTCATCATGGCGGCTTGCAAAGCAGCGTCTTTCTCAAAATTCCTCGGTCTACCGCGTACTGCCATTTACGTCTTCCTCAACATTATTGAAGCACTCGTTACGAAATTAATTATGGCCAAAGGTTCACTTTCTGCGAATACATGTCATAGTATAGTATATGAAGCGGTCGTTTCATAAATAACCTTCGGAGACAGTAAACATGTTTGAACGCGATCTCAACCTGCGCTGGAATGTCCACTCTATCAGGACTGGTAGACCCGACATAGTACCGGTCGTGTTGATTCATGCACTGGGGCTGGATCTGACCTTTTGGGACCATCAGATCGAGGCCTTACGAAAGAATCATGATGTCGTTGCTTTCGACCTGCCTGGGCATGGAGAAAGCGGCGGCGGTCCGGAAGACTGGAAGCTTGAGGCCCTTTGTTCGATGCTCAAGGACACCATCAGCAAAACTGGCGCTGCAAGCGCCCACCTCGTTGGATTGTCTGTTGGCAGCTTGATTGCACAGGCATTTGCGCTTGCCGAGCCAGCCATGGTGGAATCCTTGACATTGATGGGTTCCGCCGCCACGTTCACTACTGAAACCCGAGACTTTCTCCGGGGTCTGGGCAAACTAACGCTGGACGGGGGGATGGAAGCTATCGTGACATCTTCGATGCCCTACTGGTTTGCCGCCGCGACGAAGGAACAACGACCGGACATTCTCGACCGAACCGCGAAAACCTTGCGTCGTAACAACACTGCTCTCCAGGCCGCCGCGTGGCAGATGATCAGCGATTACAGTGTCGACGCCGAATTGAACCGGATCGATTGTCCAACATTGATCATGGTTGGCGGTCAGGACGGAAACACCCCGCCACAGGCGTCCGAGCTTCTCGCGAAGCTGATTCCTCGGTCTGAACTGCAGGTCATTCCCGGCGCCGGTCACATGCTGCCGTTCGAGGCTCCCGAGGTGGTGAATGAGCATTTGTCGGCTTTCTTGCAGAGAGCGGCGACATATCGAAACGCGTAATGAACTTGGGAGATTCACCTCGGCTCCCGCCGAGTGACTGATTCAATACAACTAAGTCGCGTGAGGTTTATTAATCCCTGGCGATGGATTAACCAGAGGGGAGCAGGTCAGTTCGCCCTCGACTTAACGCATATTCTCTCACCAGAATAGCGTTTGATTTTACGGGGAAATTTTTCTCTCACGCTGCAGGACCAGGCTGATCGCCGCCGGCAGTACGGTTAAGGTAAACAACGTCGCCACCACCAGTCCGCCAATGATGGCGAACGCCATTGGCCCCCAAAAGACTTGATGAGAAATGGGGATCATGCCGAGGATCGCCGCGCACGCCGTCAGCAGGATGGGACGGGCGCGATGCCGGGCAGCGGCCACGATGGCGGCATCCCCCGCCATGCCGTTCCTGGCGTTGACATCCACTTCACTGATCAGGATCACCGCATTACGGATGATCATGCCTGCCAGCGCGATCACCCCTAGCAACGCCACAAATCCCATTGGCGTGCCGGTCGGCAACATGGCGCCGACCACGCCGATCAGGCCAAAGGGCGCCATGAAGAACGCCAACAACATACGAGACATTCGCTGCAACTGAATCATCAATAAAATCAGCATCACCAACAGGGTGACAGGCAATACCGTATACACTGACGCGTTGCCCTTGTCGGACTCTGTCACCGTTCCGCCCTCGGAGATGAGATAACCCGCCGGGAGCGAAGCTCGATAACGTTCAATCGCCGGCGCCAGGGCGCCCGACACCGTCAGTGCGCGGGCGCCAGGAGCAACATCCGTTTGCACCGAGATAAAAGGCACGCGCTGACGCCGCCAGATAACCGGTTCGTCCAGTCCATAGGTGATTGTGGCAATTTGTCGTAGAGGTACTCTGTTCCCGTCAGCAGTGGCAATCTGAAGATTCGCCAGGGCGCTGATGTCGCGCCGATCCTTGTCAGCGCCCCGCAAGACGACATCCACCAGTCGATTACGGTCGCGAACCGTGGTGACAGTGACGCCGGAATAAATGGAGGCCAGCGCGCCGGCGACATCCTCCGAACTCATGCCTGCGGCCCGCGCCTCGGTTTGGTTAACGGTTACTCTTACCGCCCGCTCCGGCTCACCCGCCGTAAGATTGACGTCGCGGGTGTCCGGATTGCTCCCCAGCAGACCCGCCAACGCCACGGCAATATCCCGGACACGGCCGATATCCGGTCCTGATACGCGATATTTCAGCGGCCAGCCGACGGGCGGCCCAAGCTCCAGTGGAGATACACGGGTGATAAGATCGCCGAAATCATGCCGAAGCGTTTTTTCCAGTCTGGCGCGCACGGCATCACGCTGTTTCAACCCTTTGGTTACGATGACCAGTTGGGCGATATTTTCATTATCCAGCAATACATCCATGGGCAGATAAAAACGCACCGCACCGGACCCAACATAAGTAGAAAAATGGGCTATGTCAGTATCTTGCTTTATCACCTCTTCCAGCCGTTCAGCCTCGCGCGCGGTAGCCGCCTGTGAGGCATTTTGCGGCAACGTCAGGCTAACCAACAGTTCAGGTCGGTCGGAGGCCGGGAAAAATTCTCCATCCAGACGCGTTGAGGCAAATATCGCCAGCCCCAGCAAGCACAGTGCCATGCCCAGAGTTACCCCGCGATGCCTCAGAACACTGTCGAGCAGACACGCATAACCGCGGGCGAGCTGTCCCGGTCCGCGGTTATGCCGCTTTATCATGGACGGCAGCAGCCAAACACCCATCAACGGCGAAAAGAGCACAGCGACTACCCAAGAGCAAATCAGTGCAATCAGCACGACGATAAACAATGAATAGCAGTATTCTCCCGCGCTGGAGGCGGCAAATCCCACGGGGATAAAACCGGCAATCATCACCAGCGTGCCGGTCAGCATGGGAAACGCTGTGGTTTTCCAGGCATAGGTGGCGGCCCGCTGGATAGGCTCGCCCTGCTCAAGCTGCGAGACCATGGCTTCGACGGTGATCATAGCATCATCCACCAACAGGCCGAGCGCAATAATCAAGGCGCCGAGTGAAATGCGTTGCATACCGATCCCGGCGATGTTCATTCCGACGAAGGTCATGGCCAACACTAGCGGAATGGCGGCGGCCACGACCAGGCCGGCTCGGCTGCCTAATGACACAAACGACACGGCAAGCACAATCACCACGGCTTCCAGCAGGACACGCAGAAAGCTGCCGACCGCGTCGTCGACCACCACAGACTGATCGGCGACGTTTGTCACCTCAATTCCATGTGGCAGGCGCGCGGCAATATCCTTTATCTTCGCCCGGACAGCCTGTCCGAACGCCAACATATTGCCCGTGGGCGCCATGGAAATGGCCAAACCCAACGCCGGCTGGCCATTCACCCGGAAAGCGGGCGACGGCGGTTCCGCCGGCTGACGGCTGATAGTGGCGATATCAGCCAGCGGAATAAAGCGACCGTTGATATGCAACGTGACCTGCCGCAAGCTCTCATCAGAGATAAATGCCCCGCTGACCCGGACCATAATGTTCTCGTTTTCGGTGCGGATGATGCCCGCGGGCGCCACCGCATTTTGCGCTTTCAGTGCGTTCGTCACCTGCTGCATATCCAGTCCCATGCCGGCCAGCTTGGCTGGGGAAAAGGCTAACACGATCTGTTCTTCTCTTGCCCCCAGCACCACTATTTTGCTGATATCCGGCAGAGTTAAGAGTTCGGCGCGCACATCGTCCACCCGGTCACGGAGTTCCCGTTCGCTGAAACCCTCGCGGGTAAAACCGTAAATCGTGCCGAAAGTATCGTCAAACTCATCATTCACCGCGGGTGCGCCGGCGCCGTCGGGTAACGAGGGCGTCACATCATGCATTTTTTTGCGTACGGTGTACCAGATGCCCTGAACCAAAGCCGGCGGGGTGTCATCCCTGAGGTTAACGTAGATGACGGTTTCTCCCGCCCGGCTGTAGCTCTCGATATAATCAAGCCAGGGCGTTTCCTGTAGTTTTTTCTCCAGCGTGTCGGTGACGAAATTGAGGGTGTCATCAACCGTGGCCCCCGGCCAACTCGCCGATACCACTGCGGTTTTTATGGTGAATGCCGGGTCTTCGTTGCGCGGCAGCTTTTCATAACTTATGACGCCGCCGATCATAATAACCAACATCAGGAACATGACTAACTGCTGATGTGCCAGCGCCCAGGCGGAAAGATTGAATTTTTGACCAGAGGATGTCGACATCAGTGGTTCTCCTCCAGACTGATGGACTCACCTGGTCTCAATTTGCTTACGCCAGCCGTCACCACCCGATCGCCTTCGTGAAGACCGCTGGCAACAAAAATCTGTGATTCACCGTAACGCTCCAGGGTAATGGTCTGTAGCCGGAGGGTGAATTTTTCAGGCGTAACGACAAAAACCGCTGGGCGAGGCCCATCACGGGTCAGCGCTGAAGCGGGCAGGATATACGCTTTGTCGCCGGCCAGCCGGATGGTGCCTTGCACGGTAGCCCCGTAAGGCATCGTCGCGGGTGGATTATCGATCGCGACGCGAACACGCCAGGTGCGTGTGACGGGGTCAGCTTGCGGGCTTATATCCCGAACATGACCGCTGGCGGTCACCTGGGGGTCGGAGAGCAGCGATATGCTCACCGGCGTGCCCTTCCGGTCGATCTTTATCAGTGACTCAGGTACGTTGAACACCGCGTCCCGACCTGAAAACAATGCCATCCCCACCACTTCCTGGCCCGCAGCGACGAACTGTCCCGGATTGCCGCTTACGACGGTAATGATGCCGTCCGCCGGGGCATTCAAACGATTAAACGCAAGCTGCTCCTGCGCATTTGCCAAGGTGGCCAGCAGACTATCCTTGCGTGAAATGGCGGCATCCTCGTTGGCTTGCGCCTCATCCAACTGCGATCGCGCAATGGCACCCGTTGCGACCAGTGATTTCATCCTGCGCAAATTTACGGCGGTGAGTCGTTCGGATGACAACGCGCTGGCCAGATCCGCTTGTGCGTTGTGCAATTGATTTTCACTCACGGTCGGATCCAGCGTGGCAATCAGATCACCCCGCTTAACGCGGCTGCCCACATCGACCGGTCGTGAAAGCAAACGACCGTCTATACGAAAGGCCTGTGCGGACTCCTCGCGCGGGCGAATTTCTCCGGTTTGGGTATAAGGCGAACCCATCTCACTGCTGGACACTATTACCGTCCGTACCGGACGCGGCGGCTGAATGGGCGCGTTCACCTCATGACAGCCGCTAAGCAACAGACCGACAGCCAATGACAGCCCATTCTGGGTATGGATTTTAAACACATGGCGCAAGGCGCAGTAAATGATATTGCCGGATGAACTCAACATAACGTAATCCCTGATAGCACATAGCGGGATTAGACCGGTTCTGTATCCAGATTCCGTGTGTGAATTCTCAAGGAATAGTCAAGAAAGCGATAATTTTAGGTCGGCAGGTCAAGAATAAAGCGCATACCGTTTTGCTGATGGTTTTCCGCCCGCAGGCTGCCACCGTGCGCCTCGCAAATGGCGAGGGCAATGGAAAGCCCGAGTCCGCTGCCGCCCGAATGCCGGGCGCGGGAACTGTCGGCGCGGGAAAACCGCTCGAATATCTGCGGCAGAAAATCCTCACTCACGCCGATACCGTAGTCCCGAAAAGTCATCACAACGGCCTCGCGTTGCCGCGCGATCGTGATATCCAGGCGATGTCCGTCGCCGGCATATCGCAGCGCATTGTCCATCAGAATGGTCAATACCTGACCCAGCCGCAAAGGATCGACATCACAAATGACGGCGGGATGAGGCTGCAATTCAATAATAAAACCGGCCGGTGCGGTCTGCGGTTTCAACCAGGCAATTTTTTCCCGCACCAGTTCCGTGATATCAATGGGCAAGGTGGATAGGGACAATTGACCCGCCTGGGCCATCGATAGAAGATGAAGATCATCAATCAGCCGGTTGAGTTGACTGAGCTGTCGCATGACCTGGGCGAGTTGCCTCGCATCGGGCGAAAATACACCGTCGAGCATACCTTGTAGCCGGCCGATAGCCGCAGTCAGGGGGGAACGCAACTCGTGGGCCATCGCCACGTGCGAGGCTTTAAGCTCACGATCGTAACGTTCGAGCTGGGTGGTCATGGCGTTAAAATCTTGCGTCAGGGTGACCAGCTCCGCTGGCGCACCTTTTTCCAGGCCGGCGCGGGTGGAAAATTTGCCTTGCGCCACCGAGCGGGCCGCCATGGCGATGCGGCTAAACTGGCCGGAGAGCGGCCGCGCCGCCCGCAGCCCCAACACCAATATCAGCGGAATAGCCACCAACACCAGCAGGGCAAGCGCCAGCCAGTCGGTGGTGGCGATGGAAGGATCGGAGAACTTCGGGCCGTACCAGGTATCGATAATGTCATGGTAGCGTACGGGATTAATTGCGGGATTGTCGCGCAGCCGGGCAAATTCTTTTTGCACCGGTTCCGGCATCGTGTGGGCTATCCAGGTGCTCCACAACGCAAAACGCAGCCACATGCAGGTGGCGATAATCACCACAGAGCCTATCGCCAGCGACAATATGCGCACGCATAACCAGCGCCAAAGCGAAGATTGCCGCTGTTTTTCCATCATGGCTGCGTGAACCTGTACCCTACCGCCCGCACCGTTTGTAACACGCCAATAATGCCCACCGCTTCCAGTTTTTTACGTAAATTATAGACATGCGTATCGACCACCCGTTCCAGGGCGTCACTTTCCGGCAGACAATGTTCCAGTAAGACCTGGCGAGAGAATGCTCTGGTGGGCGCCTGGAGGAAGATAGCGAGCAGGTTGAGTTCCGTCGGCGTCAGATCGATAACGGACGGGTTATCCTGCTCATCACCCCCTGTAACCACCAAGGCATCCATATCCAGCCTGAGCGTACCGAAAGACAGGATCGTTGCCGGTTTGACGCTTCCGGCACAGCGGCGTAATACCGCATGCACCCGCGCCACCACTTCGCCAGGATTATAGGGTTTGATAATATAATCATCCGCGCCATAGCGCAGGGCGCCGATCCTATCCGGCACGTCCCCCATCGCTGTGACCATGATGACGGGCACATCGCTCTTTTTACGCAACCGGGTCAGGACATCAGTGCCGCTCAGTCCCGGGAGCATAACGTCCAGCAGGACCAAATCCGGTCGCCAGCGTTGGGCCATATCCAGTCCTTTCAAGCCGTCGGCGGCAATGGCAACCTGAAAGCGCTCCCGCTGAAGATAGGCCTCCAACACATCCGCGGCGTCCATATCATCTTCAATAATCAGCACCCGTTTCTCGCTCATCGCAATTCCTTGATGGTTTCTTGACGCGTCTTAGACAGGAAATTGACGCAGGGACGTTATTATCGCCGCCAGTACTAGCTATGCAACCATGCGGCCAGTGGAGCATATAACGTTATAACCATAGAGAGCTACCATGAAAATCACCGCCATGCTTTTTCTTGCCCCCGTCATTTTGCTGAGTCTGGGTGCGTTGAACGTACAGGCGCAAGACGCCGACGGCACCCCGCCGGATGGGCTAACCGTAGGTCTCGCTGCACAAAACGCCCCGGACTATAGTGGATCGGATGCACGCAAATGGTCCTTTTTGCCGGTCATTCAAGGGCGGTCAGGGGCGTTCTTTATTGATACCCAAAAGGGTATCGGCTATGACCTCCAGGCCCCTGGCGGCATGTATTTTGAACAGGCATTGGGATACACCCCAGGACGGACGGATAAAAAATCAGACTGGCAGGAGGGTGACGATAAACTCAAGGGCATGGGCAGTATCAATGGCGTGATGAATACCTCGTTCGCACTCGGTTGGCAGGCCACCCCCTGGCTATCGATGGAAGCAAGAACCCTTCTGCCGCTTACGGATAGCCAGGGCGTTCAATATCAAGCATCGGTCACGGGTATTCTGCTGCAAAACGCATCCGATATGGTGGCCCTGCAAGGAGAACTGTTGTTTGGCGATGCCCGCTATAACAATACCTTCTACGGTGTTACCGCGTCGCAAAGCCAGCGTTCAGGTTATGACAAGTTCGCCACGGGCGGCGGATTGTACGGCGAATCGGTTTCGCTATCCTGGAATCATCAATATTCAACGCACTGGGGCTCAAGCCTCAGTACCGGTTATACGCACCTGACTGATAAAATCAGCGACAGCCCGATTGTATTAAAAGACGGTGGCATCGACACAACGCTTGCCGTGACCTATTCGTTTTGAATATTTATCTTTGCCCATGAAAAAGACCCGCTATACCGAGGAATAAATCGCACAGGAAATGTCTGGGACAATTCCCTTTTACCCCATCGTCAGGAATGAGTTGTTTTCATTTTTTTCAATAGGTAGACTGGTCTACCTATTAAGTTGACGGGGGACAGCCAGTGAAAGAGGTAACTTTAGGTGCGGAAACTGCCTATGAGAAACTGTTGAATGCCGCCCGGACGCTCTTTTACAGCGATGGCATCCACGGTACGGGTATCGATGCCATTGTGAAACGTGCCGGTGTCGCTAAAAAAAGCCTTTATAACAACTTCCGTTCGAAAGATGAGCTTGTTCTTGCCTACTTGGAAGCGCGTCATGAGGAGTGGCTGGCTCTATATCGAAAGCGTGAACAGGAGGCCAATACTCCCCGTGAAAGGGTGATTGCCGTGTTCACCGCCTATGGCGACCATGCGGAATTCACATACGAACAGGGATTCCGTGGTTGCGGATTGCTTAACGCGGCCGCAGAGTTTCCTGCTGGTTCACCCGGACGTCAAATTGTACGCAGGCATAAAGAAGAAATCGAGGACATTCTGGCCGATAACCTGACCTCCATAATAGATAACGATCCTGTACGGGTTCGCTGTGTCGCCCGGCATCTCTCATTCCTGCTTGAAGGCGGCATTACCCTTGCGGGACTGGAAGGGAACAGTGACTGTATTGCACAGGCAAGTCATATGGCTGAAGAATTAATGGAGGCATTTTGACCCATATTGATGTTAACCGTTTGACCGGGATGGCCAGTGTATTTATAGCAGCAATTCTCTGGGGCACCACGGGAACGGCGGCCACGTTTGCGCCAGAACTCAGTCCGCTTGCTGTCGGCGCCGTAGCCATGGGCATCGGCGGTCTGCTGCAGGGCCTGATAGCTGCTGGTATCATTTTACGGCAGCGTCAACAGATAGCCCGCCAGTGGCATTATCTGCTTACCGGTGCGCTGGCCGTGGCCGTGTACCCGCTAGCATTCTATGCTTCCATGCGCTATGCCGGCGTGGCGGCAGGTACTGTCATCTCGATTGGTTCGGCCCCGTTGCTGTCATCCCTGATTGAATATCGTCTGGATGGGCTTCGGCTGACCCGAAAATGGATATCTGGAGCGACCATCGGGGTCGCTGGTATGGCGCTGCTCTGCTTGGCGGAAAATAGCGCTCATCATACTGGCGGTAGTGAGCATGCCACAGCTGGTATGCTGCTTGGCTTGGTGGCCGGTTTCACGTATGCCCTGTATTCTTGGTCTGCGCGTCGGCTGATGCAGAAGGGAGTAGCGCCCAGGGCAGCCATGGGCGCTACCTTCAGTGCCGGCGGCGTTCTGCTGATGCCGGTCCTGATGACGACGGGGGCGCCTTTGTTACAGTCATGGACCAATGCCGGCGTAGGAATTTATATGGCTCTGATCCCGATGTTCATCGGTTATATCTGCTACGGAATGGGGCTGGCCCGTATAAGAGCCAGCACTGCGACGACTATCACTCTGCTTGAGCCGGTGGTGGCGGCGGTGCTGGCGGTAATGCTTGTGGGTGAAAATCTGCCCACGGGGGGCTGGATCGGCATTGGGCTGATTGTAGCATGTCTGATCATTATTACCGTACCGGCAGGAACGTTTACCCCGCGCCTGCCGCGACGCCGGGCTTCCCAAAGTTGACAACATAGGAGAACTTCATGAAAGAAAAAGCGTCATTTGACGCATTCGTCTCCCTGTGACATCCGCGTCGGAACCATCATCAAGGTGGAAGAGAGTTAAACCAACAAACCTACCTGGAAGGCGATGGTAGAAACACTTATTTAGAATGTTTCCCAGCCAGCATTACCCTTTTGTTTCTCGGAAGGCTTATTGGCGAGATCATGCGAAACTTTTGCAACGCTTTGCCTGACCTTTTCTTGCCTACTTTCCGGTTCATGCACTTTGAACACCTGGACAGTTTTAAGCAGCAAAAGCACCTGTTCCATCAGCGAGGCGCTGGCCGCCGAGGACTCTTCCACCAGCGAAGCATTCTGCTGCGTCACACCGTCCATTTGCGAAACCGCAAGGTTGACCTGATCGATACCGGCAGATTGCTCCTGTGATGCCGCCGAGATTTCCGCCACCGTGTCGGTAACGCGCTTCACGGACGAAACGATTTCATGCATGGTTGCACCAGCGCGTTCCACCTGCTCGGCGCCTATGTTGACCTTGGCTGTCGAGTCCTCTATGAGCAATTTAATCTCCTTGGCAGCAGAGGCCGAGCGTTGAGCCAGTATGCGTACTTCGCCTGCCACCACCGCGAAGCCCTTGCCTTGCTCCCCTGCGCGTGCGGCCTCCACCGCCGCATTTAGCGCCAGTATATTGGTCTGGAAAGCGATGCCGTCGATAACCGATATAATGACGGAAATTTTGCTTGAACTGGAAGAAATCTCATTCATTGTCTGGATGATTTCTGATACGGCCTTGCTGCCGGACTCGGCCATCTGGGAAGCACTGGCGGCAAGTTGGCTGGTCTGGCGCGCATTGTCGGCGTTTTGCTTGACGGTAGAGGCGAGTTCATCCATCGAGGAAGCGGTTTCTTCAAGAGAAGAGGCCTGCGCTTCAGTGCGGGACGAAAGATCTGTGTTGCCTGCCGCAATTTCTTTCGAACCGATGTTTATCTCTTCAACGCCAGAGCGAACTTGCGTGACCAGGCGCATCAGGCTCTGCTGCATGCCGCTGATGGCGGAGAGCAATCTACCAATTTCGTTTTTGCTTGTTACCTGTATGTTGGCGGTTAAATCACCTTTTGCGACTGCATCGAGTTGCTCGATCGCATAGTTCAGCGGCCGCAGTATGATGTTTCGCAATACGTACAACATGGTAATAGCTATCATCAGGGCGATAAGCAATACGATTGTCATCGTCCACAACAACCGGCGGTATTCGCTATTTCGTATCTGAGCCAGCGTGTTTACCGTTTCACGCGTATTTTTCTGATACTTCTCAAGCGATGTGGAAAATCGTCCCCCGGCATTGTCGATATTCCGTATGTTGATATCGTAGTAGCCTTTCACATCCCCCACCCGCAACAACTGCTCTGCTTGGTCGAGAAGTTTGCCCAATGCCTCCGCCGACTCCACCAATTCAGTCTTTATAGCTTCGTCGCTGCTGAGCAGCACGGGAAGATCTTTGAATATTTGGATATTGGCCAGCATGCGCCCGTGGGTCGTCTCAATGTTTCTGAAAATCCAGGGATCGGCTTTACCCTCTTTCAACAAGCTGGCATACACCAGGGCAAAACCTGCACGGGTACGTGCAGAATCTTTGTAAACATCATTAATCAGGATCACCCGACTATCTGCCTGGTGAACGAACTCAGTGGTGTCGTTTGAACGCGTGAGCGCGAATAGACCTGCGCAGGAAATCGCCAGAATCATTAGAGTAAAAATGGAAATTGCGCCCGTCAACGCAACTCGGACTGAAATATTTTTCATTAATAGTTACCTTCCATAATATGAACAGCAAATAATTCAGGGATAAGTGCAATTTATCTTTATGCTAAGTCAACTCGGCGTTCTGTACCTGTCGGATTCTTTCTGGGGAAAGATGCTGTAAGTTGCAATACAACGACAAAAAACCATAAAACTTTAATTTTTGACGTTATCTCGCCACTCTCAAGGGAATTTTGACCACGTCAAAAATGGACTTGTGCCAATGTCCCTACTAGCCAGGCGACGGATTAACCAAAGGGGAGCAAGTCAGTTTCATTCCGAGTACCTCTTACTGAATTATTTACAAGGCATACTAACAACCAAATTTTTTGCAACAGTGCCATTTATTCTTCGGCACAGGCAATCTGTAAGACCGAACTGACTATTTTCTCCATGCATTCATCGGTAACGGGCCCCATAAGAGCATGTAACCCAAGTGTGTGGCCCACACCCGCTAACAATGACATGTCGACATTAGGGAAAAAACGTCTGTTTTCGACATAAAAGGAATATTGCTTTTCATTGTCTAATTGAGTGTCCATATCGCCCAAAAAAACAAAAACTGGGAATGTCGTATTTTTTAAATTAAAAAACTCAGGCGTGGTATCGTCAGCAAACGATTGTTTCCACCACGAGTATGCGTATTGTGTAAAAGGTGCCTGTGCTGGCCATGGCTCATCATCGCGGTGAGACAAAGCTGCTGCTTTCTGCTTTTCAAAATTTATGATCCCCTCTTTAAGAAAGTTATCAAAATCATTATTATTCCAAAATCCTTTATAGGGAATAATTTTACTTAAATTGTCAATAAAAGCCTGCGGACTTTTCCCATAACCGTTTTTAATATCTTCAAAAGTAATAACGTCATTTGAGTGAGGTATCATTTTAAGCCATTTAATGTATCTTCCATAAAGCTGCCATCTCATGACATCAGTCATCGAAAGAACCGGAGGTGAGATTAAAATCACGCCATGTGGATTGACATTATAGTTTGCAATCAATCTGGAAATATTCAGTCCACCTTCGGAATGCCCGAGAAGGATAACTTTAGATATATCGAGTATTTCTGAATTTTGAATTAAAAATTCATAAATGGTAAATATGTCATCGTACTGGCTGAGTGGAGTAACCGTACTTCTGATATCACAATCGACGAAATGCTCACGAAAAACCAGATCTTTTTTTAAAATGAACTCAGGTTCATCGAGCAAAGCATCCCGTCGGTGACTACTGACGCCACGGCAGTCATAACGAGCAACCGCAATTCCAGAGTTTAGAAGCTCCTGAGCCAAAGCTAAAAAAACAAAATCATTATTGGTATTGCTTTCACCAATAAGATAATCCCGGTTATGAAGCCCAGAACCCGGACACATAAGAACTATGGGTATACCTTTCTCACGGGAGGCAGGCCAGTTAATTTGGCCATGAAGACAGGCTTTGCTGTCTTTGGTTTGAAGTGAAAACAGCTCTGTTCGGTATAACTTATTGAATTCATCGATAGATAAGTAATCTTTCATGATAGGTGACCTGCACTCTGCAGTGTAAATTTGTTTTACAATATCGGTGCAGAGCTCATTAATAAGCAACCGCGCCGAGGATGATCGCTCCGAATGTCATCTGCCAGGTCGTCAAGGAAAATACGCCTATCGTCGGGTAGCGACTATACAGACGACATCCGCACATTATTCCCTCCACTGAGAAAAAACTGAGCGTATGACTCACTTTGATTGTCTCCTGAAGGGTATTAGGGTAAAAAGACCCTATACCCTACGGAGGCGGGATAAACCCGAAATTCGCACTGATGAAACCTCAACACAAGGGCAATGACTGGCTTTATCAAGCGCCTCCCGTCAATGATATCGACATGATCGAGGCCTATTTTGCCGGCCATGCCTACGATCCCCATCGCCACGATACCTATGCCATCGGCCGCACCTATTCAGGGGTGCAGAGTTTTCACTATCGCGGCGCGCTGCGCAACAGCCTGCCAGGCGGCACCATGGTGCTGCATCCCGACGAAGTTCACGACGGCCATGCGGGCAATCCGGAGGGGTTTCTTTATCGGATGATGTATGTCGAGCCGGCGTTGATCCAGCAGGTATTAGAGGGCAAACCACTGCCATTTATCAAGGGTGGATTAACCGATAACGGACGATTATCCAACGCCGTCAATACGTTGTTGCGCAGCATGGACATCCCTCTGGAACCGTTGGAAAAAGAGGACGCTCTGTATGATTTGGCGATGGCGATGAACGAAGCGTCCGGCGCAAGGGACAGCACTAGACGTTTTGATTATGCCGCCGCACAAAGAGCCAGGGAAATGATTGATGTCTCACTCCATCGTCCCCTTACCCTTGCAGAGTTATCCTCCCATGCAAACCGAGATCGCTGGGGTCTTTCGCGGGATTTTCGCCAGGTTTTCGGCACTTCGCCTCACCGTTATCAGATTATGCGCCGGCTTGATATCGTCAAAAGATGCCTGGTCAGAGGCATGGATTTAGCCGATGCGTCGCTGATAGCCGGTTTTTTCGATCAAAGCCATATGAGCCGCCACTTCAGTCATGCTTTCGGCCTGCCGCCGGGCAAATGGCAAAAAATAGCCACAGCCGCACTCATCGGTATAAGAAAAAGATAATCCTCTAAGCATCCCCTTGTTGGGAAAAGATAAAATGTCGACCGCATCCACGCGTTTGGCTAAAGGTAAAATCGTGATTGGCACAAACGTACTATAAAGCGCCGATCTCGCCAGATAAACTCACGTTTAATCAGCGTATTAGCAATAACATAAGACGCATTCTAAAACAGTGACGGCGGGATGTAAGCATGGAGATTTTTCTTTTTGCCCTGAGCGTAATGTACAGTCCGGGACCGGTTAATATTCTGGGATTTAATGCCGGGCTCACGGGTCAGTTAAAAAAAACGACCGACTTTTTTATTGGCGTGGGTCTCGCGCTGTTTATCTATTTCATGCTTTTTGGTTATCTCGGCGAGGCATTGATTCCAACCCGATATCTGCCTTATATCTCTATGGTGGGAGTGATATACACGGCTTATCTTGGCGTTAAAATTTTCCTCAGTCATGCCAGTCTGGATAACCGCGGGGATAAACACGTCGGAAAAATATTATCGTTTCGCGACGGCCTGTTAATTCAAGCCCTCAATCCCAAGAGCATGCTGGTGGTATTGCCCATCACGACCATTATGTTTCCCGCCGCTCATATCAACGGCGTCATGATTTTCCTTATTTCGGTACTGCTGGGTATCGGCGGTGGCGGCGCGCCGGGATCCTATTCATTAATGGGAGCCGTCATCGGCGGAAAGATCACCAATAAAATCTACATTCATCGTTTTAATCAATTGATGGGGATTTTACTCATTATCGTTGCTGTCATTATGTTGTGTGAATTGATAGCGCCTTATTATTAGTCATTCTTTATATTAACTGACCGGCTGATAAGCAAGCTGGAAGGCAACCCTCGCATGCTGAAGGGACATGTGGATAAATTTATTATAAATTTCAATCTAATAAATAACGGGATTTCCGAGTCCGGGTACCCGTTTTGATTGAACCAGCCCGACAAGAGTTGATTCATCCGCCATCATCTGCGCAGTTGACATGCGAGACTACTCTTGCGAGAATAGTCGCATGTTGATTTTTGCGGCAATAGTCATATGTCAAGCATCCGGCTCTACATTCTCGGCGCGCTCGTCAACGAAGGGGAAATGCACGGACACCAGCTCCGCCAGCTCGCGGACAAGGAGCACATCACCCTGTGGACCGACATCTCCGTCGGCGCCCTTTATGGCGCGCTCAAGCGCATGGCGCACGAGGGGCTCATCGAGGAGTCGCGCACCGAGCGTGAGGGTGGCTACCCCGAACGCCAGATCTGGCGGATCACCGCCGAGGGCCGCATTGCCCTCGACCGACTGCGCGAGGAGGGGCTCTGCGAGGTCGTGTTCCGCCCCGACCCGTTCGACCTCGCGATGTCGCGACTGGACCGCGATCGGCTCGATGAGTTCCCGGCCGCGCTGGAGCTCCGCCTACAGCGGCTGCGCGCAATGCTCGCCCACGAACGCGCCAAGATCGAGCAAATCGCGCAGAACCTGAGCGTGAATGAGAAGTTCGTCGTGCTCCACCGCGACGCCCGGCTCGAAGCCGAGGTCGCCTGGCACGAGTCGCTACTGGAAAGGCTCCCTGAAATCCTCGCCGACGAGAAAAAACGTCAGAAGGAGAACCGTCGATGACCGCCCCCAACATTTCCTAACAGGGCCACCATGACGAGTTGCTGACGCGCGGCGGCGTCTATTTCGGGCTGGTTTCCGCCACAGGAATATTACAATGATGAATCATGCGAGTTCAGAAAAGAAATCGTGCATTGGGAAATCGAACGTCATGAGACAGCGCGCAAAATACGGCATTGATGCGCCATCTCCGCGCTACGCCTGCCGAAAGCGTTATTCGAGCGGTATTTCATATACTATCTCAGATACTCGCTATGGCTCAGGAAGATAATGGCGCTTTATCGAAGGCGTCGGTCATTGCTCAGGATGAAGAATTCCGCTGCGAGTTTAAAAGCACAATTTTAGGCAAATGGCATTGAAATCTTAAGGTGAGAGAACACATGGCGGAGTTTCAATCGAATGTAATCAGTCATTTACTGGGCTGGTTAGAAAATAATCTGGATCAACCCTTATCTATTGACGACGTTGCTGCAAAGTCAGGTTTTTCTAAATGGCATCTACAACGTATATTTAAGTATACCACTGGCCATAGTCTAGGTGCTTATACCAGGGCAAGAAGATTATCCAAAGCTGCCGTGGCACTACGCGTAACCAACCGCTCCATTCTGGATATTGGATTTCTGTATCATTTCGATTCACAGCAAATTTTCACCCGGGCCTTTAAAAAACAATTTTCGCAAACTCCGGCACTCTATCGCCACACCGCAGACTGGCCTTTAATCGGACTCTGCCCGCCTATACGTCAGAATATTACCAAAGTACCCAAACCAGACTTTATTGTGATGCCCGAAACACGCTTGGTTGGGGTGACCAATAGTTATTTCGGTACGTTAGAGAAAATGGATGACTTTTTTAGCCATGATGTTAGGACTCCCCTCTGGCACCAGTATTTCAAAAAAACGACATCTCTCCCACCGAGTCTTTACGGGCTAAATTACTTGGTACCGAGTGAAGGACATAAAGGGGATATGATCTTTTATTACACCACTGCATGGAAATCCGGACAATTGCAGGATTCTATTCGGGAGGGACAACCGGTAATGCTTGGGGGCGGATCGTATGCGCAATTCACCTATGAAGGACCAGCCGACGGTCTACAAAATTTTATTATTCAAGTGTATGACACTGCCATGCCAATTTTAGGCTTAACACGACGGCAAGGACATGATATCGAGCGTTACTATCTATTACAATCGAAGCCTCAATGCTCATCTCCTTGTATATTGCACTGTGAATATCTCATACCCATTTGTAATTAATATGCCTAATATGGGTATTAAGCTTCCCACGGTATCCCGGATGGGAAAAAATATCACAACGGCAAGCGTAGACACGCTAGCCCGCTACGCAAAAGCTTGCGGCGTTAATAATGCGACGCTGTATTTTTAATCGATTTTCACAAAGGCGACTCGCCAGCCGCCTGACGGTTGCAATACGCTTTATTCAATCAAGCTTTTTCAGCTTCACCGGTGCACTGTGCCCGCCTACGTTCAGCATTAACAACGCCAGAACAATAAGTGCGATCCCCGCGCCTTCCACCATCCCGGGATTTTCTCCCAACAGCCACCAGGAGAATAACACCCCACATGCCGGAATCGCCAAGGTACTCAACCCGGCCACACCCGCCGGCAGGTTTCTAAGCACAAACAACCACAACACAAAAGCCATTGCCGTGTGCTTATTTCGCTGATTGCGATCACTGATTTCGGTGAGTCCGATCGCGCTTTTTTCCCCTGACCGGCGTTCTGATTGCCTCGGTGGAAATCTACCACTTCCGCCGGATAGCGGCCGCCGACGCCCAGGATTTCGCTCCATTGATTGGCAATGACAGCCAGGCGGCGATAGAACACCGTACGCCACGTCTCCAATAATGTCGGAAGATTGGCATTGAAGTAGAACAGTTCGCCGTGCCCCAGGTCTGCCGAAGCCAGCGGAACGCGATGTGCGGCGCTTATGGTTTCGGTCAGACGCGCCAGTTCGCGTGCCGTATCCGCGTGCAACAAGCCGGGCAACACGGCGTAACCTTCGATGTCCAGTTGCGCGGAAATGCCAACCCAGTCCAACCGATCAATATTCGTGCGCATGCGGTCATTTGAAGGTTCTTCATCAGCTCTTTGCTTCGCGGCGCAGCAGCTCGCGCTTGCGATCCACGCCCCAGCGATAGCCGGCAAGATCGCCATTGCGCCGTACGACGCGGTGGCAGGGAATAGCCACAGCCAGGTGGTTTGCGCCGCAGGCCTGTGCGACAGCGCGCACCGCTTTGGGCGATCCGATGCGCTCGGCGATCTCCGTGTAGCTCACGGTCATGCCCGGGGGAATTTCACGCAGCGCCTGCCAGACACGTTCCTGGAAGGCGGTACCCCGCACATCCAGCGGAAGATTCAGGCCGATTGCCGGCGCTTCGATGAAGCCCACAACCTGCGCCACCAATTGCTCAAACTCACCGTCACAACCAATGAGCTGCGCCTTGGGAAACTGGTCCTGTAGACCGCGCACCAGAGCGTCCGGGTCATCGTCCAACAGAATGGCGCAAATACCGCGCTGACTCTGCGCGACCAGAATGGCGCCCAGCGAACATTGCCCCACCGCGAAACGGATGACCGCTCCTACACCGCCCGCCCGGTAGTCCCGTGCGCGCATGCCCAATAGTTGGTCGGATGTTTCATAGAAGCGGCTATTGGAATTGAAGCCGGCGTCATAGATGGCGCTTGTGATAGAGGCTTTTGGGGCGCTCAACTCCTCGCGTAGCTTGCGGGCGCGGTAGGCCGAGCTATAGGCCTTGGGCGTCAGGCCTGTTTCAGCTTTGAACAAACGATGAAAATGAAACGGACTCAACTCGACCTCGGCGGCCAGGACGTCGAGTTGGGGCGGCGTCTCCGACGTTTCGATCAGCCGGCAGGCGCGCGCCACCCGCTCGGCGCGCTCGGACGCGGCACTGGTCTGGTCGCCATGCGCACGGCGGCTCGATCGATACCCCGCCACTTCAGCCGCCTCGATCGAATCGAAGAACTCCACATTCTTGCGCTTCGGTAGCCGCGCAGTGGAACTAGGATGGCAGTACACGCCAGTAGTCCGCACGGCATAGATGAAGTGTCCGTCGGCGGCGGCATCCCTCGCCCGGACCGCCTCCCAGCGAGCATCGTCCGTATCGTAAGCAGTCGTCGTTTTCATGGCGGCAATCCTGAATTCGTTAATCACAGCGCCAGTATAGGCGAGACTTCATTCGCAAGAACTCTGATTCTTGCGAATGAATTTCATCGGCAGGATGTCGGAGCGCGCCAACGAATAGATCAGGAACATTTCCATCGTCCATTGCCCAACGCCACGCAGGGATGTCAGGCGCTCGATCAGCGTGGCATCTGGCAGGCGGAGCGCTCATGTCCACCAAAAGGAAACGTGGCGCTCATGCCCCAATTGCTGACGCTGGCTTTGAGTGCTGGTATTGAAAAGAACAAGGGTTTACATGTTCGTCTCACTTGGCATCGTGGAAGATGAGGCCCACGGTGTGGCGCTTGCCGCTGTGAATGCGGGCGGTCGCGGCGGGCAAACCACCGACCAGAAAATCGTCGAATGCCGGGCCCGTGTGGATGCCCCCCCTTCCCACTGACCGACGACGGCTTTATTCTGCTCTTCTTTGCTCATTTGAAAGTTCCTCGCAAGTAGTTTCAAGAGGGTCATCAAAAGCATTCGATGACCTGAGCAAGAGAATTCGCATCCGTCTGTTATTCAGAACTCCGAATCTTACTGTTTAAGTAAATCCGCTGTTTTTTGCAGCAATACCAGAGGAGCGCCCATTCCAGTTAGAATCGCAAACCCTCGCTATGGATGCTTCCAACATGTGCGGGATCAGTGTCCCGAAGTCATCCCGCAACCGCTTTCGCGGCACCAGTTTCGAGGCGGTACGCCGGGTATCATCAATGTGAAACACCACATTCAAATCCCCCCCGGGGTCTTGAGGATTGATTAGCTGATAATATTTTTTCCACAAATGCTGCAAAAGCCCGAGCTTTAGCGCTTGCCATACGACCAGATGGATAAACCGCCCATAAGTCCAGGTGAGGAAGTTCCCAGTCGGAAAGCACGCGACATACTGCCCCACAGGCGAGTTCGGGTGCGAACATCCAGTCTGAGACAACTGCCAGCCCCATATCTCCGAGTACGGCAGCGCGAACGCCCTCGGCAGCGCTAACGTGCAGACGACCGCGCACCTTCACCGTTTCTTCGGTGTCTCCTCGCCTGAATCGCCAGGTGTCGCCCAGTTGGCTATAAATCACGGCATTATGATGGATGAGTTCAGCGGGTGCTTTTGGCGTACCGGCGTGAGAAAGATACGACGGTGTTGCGACTACCGATCGGCCCCCTGTGGCAATCTTTCTCGCCACCGCGGACGAGTCCGACAGCGTCCCGAGCCGAAGGGCAATATCGATGCCTTCAGACACAAGGTCGATCACACGATCATCAAGAATGACATCAATGTCCAGAGAGGGGTGAAGTACCAGGAATTCGGGAAGCCGGGGCATGATCATCAGGCTAGTGAAGGTTGCCGCAGCTGAAACGCGAAGTTTTCCCGTTAGTCCGGCGCCTGCGCCACGCGCTTCCAACTCCGCTTCTTCCGCCTCATGGATGGCGATTCGGGCGCGTTCATAAAAACGGAGTCCCGCATCAGTCGGCGTCAGAGTGTGAGTTGACCTGATAAGAAGTCTCACCTGAAGCCAACTTTCAAGTTGCCTGATCGTTTTTGAAATTGCAGGCTGGCCGACACCAAGCTGGCGAGCGGCCCCAGAAAATGAGCCGGCATCAACCACACGTACAAACGTAGCCATTGCCTGAAATCTATCCATCATTCCTCGCAGGAATATAGATTATCGCTTTTGACAAGCTACCGTAATTATTTGGGAATGACAATAATGTTTATCTGCGCGACGGAGCCTCATCAGGACATCCGTCTCATTACCAACACAAGGATTTTTATCATGACTGCTTATTTTGTAATGATCCGGGAAAAGACGACAGATAGCGATTCGCTTGCGGAATATGGGCCTAAAGCCGCCCTGGCGGCACAAGGGCATCCGTTAAAAGCACTGGCTGCTTATGGGGCATTGAACATACTTGAAGGCGACGGAATAGAAGGCGCCGTCATTCTCGAATTTCCGGACATGGCCGCAGCAAAGCACTGGTACGAGAGTCCGGCTTATCAGGCCGCGGTCAAATTCCGTCACGCGGGTTCACAATCAAAAGCTTTCTTGATCGAAGGCGCCTGACAACACAATAAGCCAGCCGGTATAGGCTGCTTTGCCACAATCGACGATGAGGCGTCATCCATAAGCGTATCAATGCAGAAGTATCACTGACTACATTGCCTTAGCCAGTGAAAAAAATATAAGGCTGATATGATCGTTTCAGCTTTATAATGACGAACCTTGACATCTTGTGTTCAGCAAAAAGCATAATAATTCTTTCTGGACCCATCGATCAGTCCAGAAAGAAAATATGCATCTCAATTGAGTTCTATTGATAAAAAATCTTATGAAACCGTTACGACCAAAATCTCCCACGCTACTGACCTTACAACTACGCAGGAACGTCATTCGTCAATTTATCCGGCGCGATAAAACCCCTGTGGTCATTTTATTCCTGTCAGCGCTGGTAGGGACTATCGCCGGTCTGATAGGCGTGGCATTTGAAAAAGCGGTGGATTGGGTACAACAACAACGCCTCTCCGCGTTGGCTCATGTCGCCAATGTCTGGTTTCTTGTTTGGCCGTTATCTTTCATTTTCTCCGCATTGCTGGCGATGCTGGGCTATTATCTGGTTCGTCGTTTTGCGCCGGAAGCCAGTGGCTCGGGTATTCCGGAAATAGAAGGCGCACTGGAAGAACTTCGGCCAGTCCGTTGGTGGCGAGTGATCCCCGTAAAATTTATCGGTGGCATGGGAACCTTGGGCGCCGGGATGGTGTTAGGGCGGGAAGGACCGACGGTACAAATGGGGGGAAATGTCGGCCGCATGATATTGGACATCTTCCGCATTCGCGGCGCCGAAGCGCGGCATACCCTGCTGGCAACCGGTGCGGCGGCAGGGCTTTCAGCGGCGTTTAATGCTCCGCTGGCAGGTATCCTGTTTATTATTGAAGAAATGCGCCCGCAATTCCGCTATAACCTGATTTCAATAAAAGCGGTATTTATTGGCGTCATCATGTCGACGATTGTGTTTCACTTTTTTAATGGCGAACATTCAGTTATCGATATCGGCAGATTAGCTTCCGCACCCATGAATACCTTGTGGTTGTATCTGATTCAAGGGATGCTCTTTGGTCTCGTTGGAATGTCGTTCAATATTTTGGTATTTCGCAGCCAGGACCTTTTTGCCCGCTTAAATGGCGGCAACTTACGCAAAATCCTGCTTATTGGCGGCATACTAGGCGGGGGGTGCGGTATCCTTGCGCTCGTTCAGCAAGCCGCTATCGGTGGCGGCTTTGCTTTAATCCCCATCGTTGCGACTGGCAATTATACCCTGGGTATGTTGGTACTCATTTTTATCGTCCGCATGGCGACCACCCTACTCTGTTTCGGTTCGGGCGCTCCCGGGGGGATTTTCGCGCCCATGCTAGCCTTGGGTACCGTCTTGGGTACGGCGTTTGGCATGGCGAGCAGCCATTGGTTTCCTGATTACGGCCTCCAGGCCGGAACCTTTGCCATAGCCGGCATGGGGGCGTTATTTGCCGCGTCGGTACGCGCGCCGCTTACCGGGATAGTGTTGGTATTGGAAATGACTGATAACTATCAGCTCATTTTACCGATGATTATTACCTGTTTGGGCGCCACGATAGTCGCACAGCTTTTGGGCGGAAAACCCTTATATTCCGCGCTGCTTGCCCGTACTTTACAACGGCAGGAGGCTGCGATGGCAATGTCGGTGGATAAGGTTACCGATGATGAAAATACCAGCACGCGCGAACCGATGTAAAACTGCTCCTTCGCGGTGGCTCATATGTTTGCTGATGTAGTGAATTCAACCCCGCTCTCTCCGTCACATCCTTGACCGGGTTAAACATAAGTTGGGGTTGGCTTCGGTCTTGATATCTGTTGACAGTCGTCGGTAACCTGACACAATTTTGCTCGCTGCGGGTCGTCAGACAATTGAAGCAAATCCACCTGCATTAAACCTGCATTAAAAATTCTCCCCGCGAAAATGTGAGTACCCTATATAATAAATAGGGTAACACTTGATTTAGTGTTTACCTTACAACCCGCCTACAACCACATCACCTTTAGCCTCAAGCAGCGAAGATTTGATACGCTGTTCGGGCACAAGCATGGCAGCCGCCGGCACGGGGAGAGTTTGCTGAAAACGACGAATGGCAAGTGAAAAACTGACGCAGTAGTCACTACGTCAAGGGCTGACGCGAAGTAGCGCGAACAGACGGAGCGACAGATTGCGCCGGTTATCCCCGTTCAGGAGGATGACACACAACGGTCGCATCGCCGGACCGTGTCAGAAAGACTAACAGAACTCTCAGGACTCACCGCGATGACTGCCCAATCCAACTCTTCCGCCGCAAAAACAGAGGCTACGCCCGCGGCTGGAGAGGATTTAAAGACGGCGCCCCTGGCCGAAGTGGAAAAAAAACTGGACTCGTCGCCAAAAGGCCTGACGCAGACCGAGGCGCAAAAGCGTCTAGACCAGTATGGGCCAAATGAGATCACAGAGAAGAAGACCAATCCTATCCTGAAATTCCTCTCTTACTTCTGGGGACCTATCCCCTGGATGATTGAGGCGGCGGTAATCCTATCAGGCGTGGTTCGGCACTGGCCGGACTTCTTTATCATTCTGCTATTGCTTGTGACCAACTCCGTGGTGGGATTCTGGGAAGAACATTCGGCCGGCAACGCCATCGCGGCACTGAAAGCCAAGCTCGCGACCAGTTGCCGGGTGAAACGCGATGAAGCGTGGGCCACCCCGCCGGCGCGAGAGCTGGTGCCGGGTGATGTTATCCAGCTTAAGTTGGGCGACATTGTGCCGGCGGATGCGCGCTTGTTGGATGGTGACCCGATGTCAGTCGATCAGTCCGCGCTTACGGGGGAATCCTTGCCCGCGACGCGCCACCCCGGTGACGCGATTTTTTCAGGCTCTATCGTGCGGCGGGGTCAGAATAACGCCCTGGTCTATGCCACGGGCGCAGACACTTACTTCGGCAAGACGGCAAAACTCGTCACCGAGGCGCATAACGTCAGTCATTTCCAAAAAGCCGTGTTGAAGATAGGCAATTATCTGATCCTTCTCGCTGTGATTCTGGTGGCGGTCATTATCGGTGTCTCGATATATCGCGGCGACCCAATCCTGACCACCCTGCAGTTTGCGCTGGTGCTGACAGTCGCCGCGATTCCTGTGGCGATGCCGACAGTGCTCTCGGTGACGATGGCAGTCGGTGCGCGACTGCTTTCCAAGAAAAAGGCGATTGTGAGTCGTCTGGTCGCCATTGAGGAACTTGCCGGAGTGGATGTATTGTGCGCGGACAAGACCGGTACGCTCACACAAAACAAACTGACGCTGGGTGATCCGTATTGTGTTGGCGATATGACGGCAGACCAGGTCATCCTGGAGGCCGCGCTGGCATCGCGTGCCGACAATGACGATACCATCGATCTGGCAGTATTAAGCGGCGTCAAGGATGCGCCATCGCTGAAAAACTATCAGGTGCTTCACTTCGCGCCGTTCGATCCCGTAAACAAGCGCACGGAAGCCACAGTCAAAGACAAGGACGGTAAAACATTCAAAGTAACGAAAGGCGCGCCACAGGTAATACTGGCGTTGTCGAGCAACGGCGATGAGATGAAACCGGCCGTAGAGAAAGTGGTGGATGACTTCGCATCACGGGGGTTTCGTTCACTGGGCGTGGCTCGCGCCGATGCCGAGGGCCCATGGCAACTGGTGGGCGTTTTGCCGTTATTCGACCCGCCTCGGGACGACGCTAAAGCCACCATCGCCACGGCGCTATCGATGGGCGTCAAGATTAAAATGGTCACCGGCGATGCGCTGGCCATCGCCAAAGAGACCGCCAAAAAGCTGGATATGGGCATCAATATCCTCGATACCAGTCATTTGGATGCCGACGGGCAAAAGGACTCGGCCGCGGCGGGAGATGCCATTGAGCAAGCCGACGGCTTCGCACAGGTATTTCCCGAACACAAGTTCCATATCATAGATGTATTACAGCAGCATGGACATATCGTCGGCATGACCGGCGATGGGGTGAATGACGCTCCCGCGTTGAAGAAATCCGATTGCGGCATCGCCGTTTCGGGTGCGACGGATGCGGCGCGGGCGGCAGCCTCAATCGTGCTGACCACGCCGGGCCTCTCGGTTATCATCGATGCGATTAAGGAAAGCCGTCGTATTTTTCAGCGCATGAATAGCTACGCGATTTATCGTATCGCGGAGACGCTGCGCGTAATGCTGTTTATGACACTGGCCATCCTGATATTCAATTTTTATCCGCTGACGGCGGTGATGATCGTCATGCTGGCGCTGCTCAATGACGGCGCTATTTTATCGATCGCCTATGACAATGTGCGGTATCGGGACCAGCCCGAGGCGTGGGACATGCGCATGGTACTGGGGATTGCCACGGTGCTCGGCGTCATCGGCCCGATCGCCGCATTCGGTCTGTTTTACCTTGCTGACCGTGTCTTCCATCTCGACCGGGCGCATGTGCAAACATTGATGTATCTGATGCTTTCAGTCGCCGGACATCTCACGATCTTTCTGTCACGCACTCGCGGTCCGTTCTGGTCCATTCGCCCGGCAAATATCTTGCTGATTGCGGTATTAGGGACGCAGATTGTCGCGACGCTGATCGCCGTCTATGGTCTGTTCATGGTCCCATTGGGCTGGAGTTGGGCGTTGTTCGTATGGGGCTACGCTCTGGTTTGGTTCTTGATCAATGATGGCGTTAAGCTACTCGCTTACCGGATATTTGGCCGCAATACATCTGCATCCACGCCAACGGCAAGCACAAAACTCACAGTTGAAACCCATGCTGAACCCAAAACTGGCGGCAATATGTAACCCGTTTTGTGTAATTGTAGCGCCATCCTGATTTGACCTTATACGTCGATTAAGGTGGTTCTTAATAAAAATTTAATCTTAATTGTTACTGAGACTACTGGAAATGACATTTCCATCAATATTTATTGGCATCACCAGGCTTGGTGAATATTTTATTAAATATAATTGTTAAATTTGAAAAAATATAAATATCTGCTATGGGCATTGTAGGAAATATTTTAAAGCCCTATTGATTGTGAATATTTCATTCGAAAATTTTTTTATTCTAAAATTACACCTTATGCATCGTAAGTTGAATTAAAAATATTCGTAACTGTCACTGCACGATGTCACTTGTGTCAATAAATTTAAGATATTTCAATAAAGGATGAGCGTAAATGACCTTTCTAAAATCAGAAACGACAACCACCGATACGAATGCCGATGAATACGACGCGGTCATTTCCGGATCGTCGCTGCCTAAATACCGTATTCCCGAAAAATCATCCGAATCCCGGGCGGTGCTTGACCTGGTTCGCGACGAGTTGTTCATGGACGGCAATTCCCGCCAAAATGTGGCCACGTTTTGCACCACCTATGCGGATGAGGAGGTGCGGAGCCTGATGGAGTTATCCATCGACAAGAACATGATTGACAAGGATGAGTACCCGCAAACCGCTGAAATAGAGCGGCGCTGTGTGCATATGCTGGCGGATCTTTGGCATGCGGAACAGGCATGGGAGACCACCGGTTGCTCCACCACCGGATCGAGTGAAGCGTGTATGTTGGGCGGACTGGCCCTCAAATGGCAGTGGAAAAAGCAGCGCGAAGCGGCGGGGAAACCCACGGATAAACCAAACTTTGTTTGCGGGCCTGTCCAGGTGTGCTGGGAAAAATTCGCCCGTTATTTTGATGTTGAAATTCGCCAGGTGCCGCTCATCGGTGATGCTCTTGGTTTGCAGCCCGGTCAGTTGGCGGATTATTGCGATGAAAACACCATCGGTGTCGTGGCGACGCTCGGTATTACCTTCACCTGTGTGTATGAGCCGGTAAAAGCGCTGTCGAACGCGCTGGATGATTTGGAACGCGAAACCGGTCTCTCTATTCCTATTCATGTGGATGCGGCCAGCGGCGGATTTGTCGCGCCCTTCCTGCAACCCGAACTCGAATGGGATTTTCGTATCGAACGGGTAAAGTCCATCAATACCTCAGGACACAAATATGGCCTGGCGCCCCTTGGCGTGGGCTGGGTGGTGTGGCGCAGCCAAAAGGATCTGCCGGACGATTTGATTTTCTGGGTGGATTATCTCGGCGGCAACATGCCGACGTTCGCGCTTAATTTCTCCCGGCCGGCTGGACAGATTATCGCGCAGTATTACCTGTTACTGCGTCTGGGGCATGAAGGTTATCGGCATATTCAACAGGAATGCGCCGATACCGCCCAATGGCTGGCGGACGCTATCGCCAAGCTGGATCATATCGAGATGATTTACGATGGCCGCGGCGCGTTACCGGCGGTCTGCTACAAACTGAAAGATCAGAATACAGCCGGTTTTACCCTGTTTGATGTATCCGATCGCGTCCGCATGCGCGGTTGGCAAATTGCCTCTTATAAGCTGCCGGCCAAGCGGCAGGAAACCATCGTCCAACGTATTTTGATTCGACGCGGCGTTACGCGCGATATGGCGGGAATGTTGCTGAAAGACATTAAACAAGCCATTGATCATCTGACTAAAAATCCGGTATCGCACTCCACGTCCGGCCCGAGCTTTCACCATAATTGATTCGTTACTGTCTTCTGACAGGCTTAAGGAAAATAGTGTATGGGTACGACAGCAACGCGCGGCAAGTTCCTCAGCGCCGGTTCGGTAGGGTTAATGACGGCGGCGGCCGTGGTGACCAGTCTTCGCGGTTTGCCTCTCTTGGCGAAAGAGGAGATGACGATGTTTGTCTATCTGGCTTTTACCGTCATTTTTTATCTTATTCCCGCTTCGCTGGTTTCCGCAGAGCTTGGGGGGGCTTACGCTGATCGACCAGGAGGTATTTACACCTGGGTCGGTGAGGCGTTCGGTACACGTTGGGGATTCCTGGCAATCTGGTTGCAGTGGATTCAAAATGTGGTGTGGTATCCCGTGGCGCTGACCTTTGGCGCAGCGGCGATTGCTTATACCGTGGGGCGCCCCGCGCTGGCCGCCAATGGTATCTATGTCGGGATTTTTTGCATCGTAACCTACTGGATCGCCACCTGGGTGGTACTGAAAGGCGTTGAGGTTTTTGCCCGGATCGCCAACTGGACGTTTGTGATCGGGACGATAGTCCCGGGTATCGCTTTGCTGGCCTTGTTCGGCTATTGGGTAGCAACCGGCCATGCCTTGGGATGGGAACATTTGACCGATCCAACGTTATCCACCGGCGGCCATGCCCGCTTTTGGCCGGAAATCCATGGATTCGGTGCAATCGCCTTTCTGGCGGGTATCGTTTTACTGTTTGCCGGCGTCGAGGTGCAGGCGGTGCATGTCACCGAAATGCGTAGCCCCGGTCGCGGCTTCCCGGCAGCCATTGGTCTGGGCGCTATAATTTCGGTGCTTATTTTTGCCCTTGGCGCATTACCTATCGCCGCCATTCTACCTTATAAAAAAATCTCGCTGCAGTCCGGTGTGTTTGACGCGTTTGGCGCGGTTATCACCGATATCTGGCATCTGCCGTGGCTGGTGTCGGCGTTGTCCCTTCTGGTGGGGATCGGCGCCATTAGCGGCGTACTGGCGTGGTTGGGCAGCCCATCGCGCGGTTTATTGGCAACGGCTCATGGCGGTGAATTGCCGCCGGTGTTAAAGGCGAAAAACAGCCACGGCATGCCGACTCATATCCTGCTCATACAAGGGATTATTGTGACGGTGATGTCGTGTTTTTATTTCGTCATACCTAACGTCTCCGTGGCTTTTTTTCTTATTTCGGCGATGACTATCGGGCTGTATCTGATTGCCTATATGTTTATGTATGCCGCTGCGATCAAGCTGCGTTACTCGGCGCCAGCGTTACCTCGACCGTTCAAGGTACCCGGCGGTTTTATCGGGATGTGGCTTGCCGCCGGCGTTGGCTTCGCGGGGGTGTTTTTCAGTTTCGTCGTGTCGTTTTTCCCGCCGGATCAATTGCCGGTGGGATCACCCGCCATGTATGTGGGACTGGTGTTCTTCGGTATTGTATTGTTTGCCGGCGTTCCCATGATCATCCATCATTTCCGCCGCCGCGGCTGGGTCAAGGAAGGCGAGTCGGTGCCGCCATTAGCCGCTAAAGCGTAATCCCAGGCAATATGTGTATCCCAGGCGGGTAGACCTGCGGGCGGAACTTACCAAGCCAAGGAGCACCCCCAGACAGTGGCTGTGTGTAACGAGCCGGAATATGCCAGTTTGCCGCTGGGCGCAGATCGTGCCACGGCTGGCGGACAAGGGCCTCTATCTGGCCAGTGAAGCGACGTTTTAGAAGAAGAAAACGCCGTATACGCCATGATGCGATTCGGCATTGGGTCAAATTTTTTGATATTCCTATCCCTATTCATAGAGGCATGCGGTATGAAACCACGTAAAGTGATGATCATCGGCGCGGGCAATGTTGGCTCCTCAGCAGCTTATGCGCTACTGAACCAAAAAATTTGCCAGGAAATAATCCTGGTTGACCTTAATTCATCATTGGTGGAAGGGCAGCGCAAGGATCTCGCCGACGCGGCGGCCTTTATGCCCGGCCATATCATTATCAGCACCCGGCCGGTAACAGATTGCGCCGATGTGGATATCGCGGTGATTACCGTGTCCGCCGGCGCCATAAAACCTGGCCAGACCAGACTGGATGAACTGGACGGCACCGCCCGCATCGTAGGCCTTATCGTGCCGGAGATGATGCACAATGGCTTTAACGGGATATTTTTAGTCGCCACCAACCCGTGCGACATTATCACCTATCAGGTGTGGAAACTCTCCGGTCTGCCTCGCCATCAGGTGCTGGGTACCGGCGTATGGCTGGATACCACCCGTTTACGGCGCATCCTGGCGGAGCATCTGGACATCGCGCCCCAAAGCGTCGATGCCTTTATACTCGGCGAGCATGGCGACACGCAATTTCCGGTCTGGTCACACTCTTCGGTCTACGGCATGACGCTCAATGATTATAGCCGGTCAATAAACGGACATGATCTCGATATTGCGGCATTGGGCGAACGCACCCGCCAATTGGGTCTTGAAATCTATGCGCAAAAAGGCTGCACCGAATACGGGGTTGGCGGCACCATTACCGAAATCTGTCGTGATCTGTTTACCAGCAGTCACCGGGCGCTGACCGTCTCCTGCGTGCTGGATGGCGAATATGGTCAGGAAGGCTTGGCCATCGGCGTTCCGGCGGTATTAACCCAACGTGGAATCGATAAGATTATTGAGCTGAATCTAAACGAACTGGAGCAACGCCAGTTTGATAATTCGGCTGCAGTGATAAAAACCAATATTCAGCGATTGGCAGTGCTCCACCATTAACCTCTTTGCCCATTAACCTTTTTTCTGACCGACCCGAAAATTTTAAAATACAGAAATATTTGTCTTACACTGAATAACTGCGCGAGGTCGTTATTCAGTTTTTTCAAAAGTTATTGATATCGGGCATTCCAACGATCATGACCATGCGTGGTTGGGCTGCCACCGATATTGACATAGATGTAACTGTCCTTTTCCATATTCACAATTATATCGTCACTATTTGAAATACTCATATTTTTTGCAAGAATAGTTAGCTTTGTGGTGTCGACCTTATAGATACATGAACCTATTCTTGCTTAGAATAATGATTCCCGCCTTATTTATCGCTGGGTTTATTCATCATTTTCATCATGGATGGCCCACCGGTTTTGATAAATATGACGATCAGTATGAATGAGATAAGGAAAAATATTATGTCCAATATGCTAGTATAATTGAGATGGAAGTTGCCCTGAACTACCGCCATATTGTGGTGTTGAGGTATCAGCCCGAAAAATGAAAAAATTATCTGAACTAAGGCGCCGGCTCCAGCCATGGCGATATAAAAAACAACAAACAAATAAGCTGCCATCTTGAAACCATAATACTTGCGATAAATATTTAATATGGGTGGGATGATAAGATCGGCGAATATAAAAGCGGCCACACCGCCAAAACTTAGGCCACCATTCCACAGAATGACAGCCAGGGGAATATTCCCGACAGAGCAGGTAAATGAAAGAATGGCGATTAGAGGTCCCAATAGAATATTCCACACGGTGGCCAGATGAGGATGCCCCACGAGAAAAAGCATTGACCAGACATCCTTCGGGACCCAAGCGCCTAATATGCCGGCAATCAGTAATCCTACGCCGATATCTTTCCACAACATGGACCAATTCATAACGAAGTAATGGCTAACGGCAATCCAGCCCTTACGTGAGGATAACCGATCCTTCCAGCCGCCTTCCCGTTTTCCCACCGACATAGCTGCATGACCTTCCATGGGGCCGCGAATGTCGCTTTTCGCTTGCCGGATTGCGTTCTCTTTCAGATCATGCCCCGGAAAGACATGAAATAACGCCACAAGGATGGCAGCCATGATAAAGCTCCCGGCGAACTCGGCAACAGCGAATTGCCAGGACAAAAGTAACCACATTAAAATAACCAGCTCTAACACTAGGTTGGTCGCCGCCAACTGAAACACCATGGCTGATGTAAAATCGCCGCCTTTACGCACGATAGAGCGAGCTATTGCCACGGCGGCATAGGAGCATGAAGAAGATATCGCACCAAGGGACATGGCCGTGAATAAAGATTTGCCCCTTGAATCAGGTAGCAGGCTGGACATTTGATCTTTCGATATGGCAACTTCTATAATTGCGGAAAATAGAAAACCCAGAGAAAGTCCCCAAAATATGCTCCAGAGCATATACAAGAACATTTCGAGGGCACTCCAGATATGGACTGCCATAAATATTATCCCCCTACCGATGATATTTTAAAAAATTAAACAGTAAACTCGCATCATAGGTCAATATTTTTAGGCTGGGTTTAATTTAGGATATACTTTTATTTTCAGCCAAAATAAGTCCATTACTGCATACATACACCCATGACACCATAGCGAGGATATTAAAGCATCTTAAAACTGTTGTTCAAGTTGCGATCAATGCTTCTATTAAAAGGATAGTCTATGATTTCTATCAAGTCGAAGATTTCAGTTTTTTTAAATTGCTCGATAAATCAATGAAACCGATGGGAAAAACTCTTTCCCAAGACAAGCCGTACCCAATTCGGTGCCACTGACATTAACATTTAACAATTGCTGACTATAGCTCAGTCCTTTACACCGGCACCGAGAACTGGAAACACGCCCCGTGTTGTGGTTCTTCAATGAGCGTAATGTCGCTGCCGTGCAGTTGCAGAATACGTCGGACGATCATCAGACCGAGCCCGCCGGCCCGGTGTTTATTGGCGCTGAGGATCGACGGGCGGACGAACAGACTGTCTTTAAGCTCAGGAGCAATACCCGGACCGCTGTCTTTAAGCCGCACCATTACCTGCCCTTCGTTTTTCCACAATGTGATCTCGATGGTGCCGCCGTCAGGCGTATGGCGTATGGCATTATCCAGAAGATTGGTCAGCACTCTTTCAATCATACCCAGATCCGCGTTGACCAGTGGGATGCCAGGCGTGATATCAGCCTGCAGTTTCTGCCCGCGCGTCTCGGTTGCCAGTTCAAATTTTTGGAATACGTCCTGCACCAGCTCGCATAGGGAAAACGGCTCTTTCTGCGGTTTTACCACGCCGTATTCCAAGCGGGCCAGTTCGAACAACTCCTGAGCCAGCCGCCCGACTTTTTTACTCTGCGTCAACGCAATACTCAGATAGCGCTTCCGGTCCTCATTGCTCAGATGATCCGATTTCACCGACAGTGTTTCCAGATAGCCATGCAGTGACGTCAGTGGCGTACGCAGGTCATGCGAAATATTCGCTATAAATTCACGCCGCTGCTGGTCCTGTACCATCAGACTTTGCCATTGCTGGTCTATACGTTTTGCCAGCGCGACAAAAGCCTGCTGTAACTGCGTCACTTCATCGCGCGGAGCACCGACTGGCACAGCGCTTTTCGCCAGCGTCTGAATGGCCTCCATCCCACCACTGTCCAGCATGGCTATTTGCGCCGTCAGTTTGCGCACCGGGCGCGTCACCCAGCGGAATGCCAGCGCACCGGCCAGCAAACCAAACAACACCACCAGTCCCATAGAACGCAGCGCCATATAAATCGCCGATTGATATTGAGCATCGCTGCTCAACGCGCTGTATGCGTCGCCGAGCAGTATGATATACACATAACCTTTGGTCACGCCGTCCACCTGCAACGGCGCGGCACTAAAAACCTGACGGTTTTGCGGCTCGCGCGGGTTATCGCCGTAGACCGGCATTTTCGCGCCATTAAGCAGCGCTTTCACCGGTGCCAAGTCAATCTTCTGCTGTTGTAGTTTTCCTGCCGGGGCCGCATTGCCGACGATATTGCCGTCTTTATCCAGCAGATAGACTTCAACACTCGGGTTGACCGCCATCAGTTGATCAAATAACGTGTGCACCGCTTTCGGATTCAATCCCTCCTGGCTGAGCAGCGGGTTATTGGCCGCAATCTGCGCCGCCAGATTGACCGACAGCCGCTGGATCACCGACTGGCTATATTGAGTGCTGGAACGCACCTGCATATAACCGGAAAGCGAGCAGCAGGCGATCAGCAACAGCATGAATACCAGTGTCAATCTTTGCGCCAGCGTGAGATTGTTCATGATTTACCCTTGCATGCGTTCAGCGGAGGACACGAATTTATAACCTTTGCCCCACACGGTCAGAATTCGCTCCGGCTCAGCCGGATTAACTTCTATCTTGATGCGCAGCCGGTTGATATGGGTGTTCACCGTATGTTCATAGCCTTCGTGTTCGTAGCCCCACACCTGATTTAACAGGCTGAGGCGCGAAAACACTTTGCCGGGATTTTTAGCAAAAAAGTACAACAGGTCGAATTCACGCGGCGTCAGCTCAACGGACTGCTGATTAAGCATCACTTCACGCGCAATTGGGTCAATTACCAGACCGGAAAAACTCAAGGTTCCGGCGTCCATTTTCAAATTGCGGCTCATAGCTTCCTGACGGCGGAAAAGCGCTTTGACCCGCGCCACCAGCTCCAGCATCGAGAAAGGCTTCGCCAGATAATCGTCGGCGCCCAGCTCCAGGCCGAGCACGCGGTGCACTTCGCTGGAGCGCGCGCTGATAATAATGATTGGCGTATAGCGCGTCATATTACGGGCGCGGCGGCAGATCTCCAAACCATCGACGCCCGGCAGCATCAAGTCGAGGATTAATGCGTCCCAACCCCCTTTTTCCAGCAACGTCGCGCCCAGATTGCCGTCGCCGGCATGGGTAATTTCATAACCTTCATCGCGCAGATGCAAGCTCAGTAATTCAGCGATATCGCCGTCATCTTCGACGATCAGGATTTTTTTAGATTTATCCATATGTTCATCTTCACGCGTGGCTTCCCCATACCGTATGAGTCTACACAAGCAACTCACCCGGAGTTATCACATTTTATTTAACTTTGCGTGAGGTCTCCGGGAACAAATCCGCTTAATACTCGCCACATCACGCGGCGGATGGCAGGAAAAATCATGATGCTGGAACCCCATTTACCTACGGGCACTCAACAGAAACCCAAACCGGCGACAGTCCATCCCTTATGGCTGCGACTGACACACTGGCTGAATGCGCTGGCGGTGCTGGTGATGGTGACCAGCGGTTGGCAAATTTATAATGCTTCGCCGCTGTTTGATTTTGACTTTCCCCCAACAATCACCCTCGGCGGCTGGCTGGGTGGTGCGATCCAATGGCATTTCGCCGGCATGTGGCTGTTTGGCTTCAACGGTATCTTTTACCTGCTAATGAATATCCTCACCGGCCGCATGAAACAGAAATTCTGGCCGCTGACGCCACGCGGTATTTTTAATGACCTGCGGGCGGCATTACGCGGCAAGCTGCAACATGACGATTTGCACCACTACAACATGGTACAGCGCGCGGCTTATGTGTTTGTAATGCTCGACGGCATTCTGCTGGCCATTTCCGGCCTAGTGGTATGGAAGTCGGTGCAATTTCCGCTATTGAGGGAATTGCTCGGCGGTTATGACACCGCACGCTATGTGCACTTTTTGGCAATGGCTGCTCTGGTGGGGTTTGTGGCGCTGCATTTGGTGATGGTGGCGCTGGTACCGAAAACCCTGATTGCCATGCTGCGTGGCCGCTAAGGATAACAGATGAAAAACAGCATAAAAAAAAGCATCAGCCATATTTTCAGCGCTGCCGAGAGCGAGGCCATTGTGCATGAGGCGCAGAAACAGATTATCCGCCAGCTCGATGCGCCGTCACGTCGTCTTTTCTTACAACGCGGATTGACGCTTGGCGGCGTGGCGATGCTGACCGGCTGTGACATCAGCGATAACGCCAGCGTAGAAAGTGCGCTCGGTAAGATTTCGGTTTTCAACGATCGCGTTCAGGGCTGGCTGTTTGGCTCGACGCGCCTCGCGCCGGTATATGCCGAATCGATGATCACCCGCCCGTTTCCGTTTAACGCCTTTTATGCCGAAGACGATGCGCCTGAAGTGGACGGAATGACTTACCGTCTGAAAATCGCCGGTCTGGCGCTGGATAAACGCGAATGGTCGCTGCCTACGCTCTACAAAATGGCGCAGGTCAGTCAGGTGACGCGACACATTTGTGTCGAGGGCTGGAGCGCTATCGGTAAATGGGGCGGTGTCCCTTTCGGTGATTTTTTACGCCTGATTGGCGCCGACCTCAGCGCCGAATACGTCAGTTTCAAATGCGCTGACGACTACTACACCAGTATCGACATGGCGACGGCGCTGCATCCGCAGACCCTGCTGGCGCTGACTTACGACGGCCGGATTTTGCCGAGAAAATACGGTTTCCCGATGAAGCTGAGGATGCCGACCAAACTCGGTTATAAAAATCCCAAGCACATAGAACTTATTGAAATCACAAATAAATACCCTGGCGGGTACTGGGAAGATCAGGGCTACAACTGGTTCGGCGGAAGCTGAGTTCCACCGACGAATAGACATTACGTACGCAAGACTCTATGCCGTTTTACCTCAATAAAACCCGGAAAAGGAAATACTATGAAAAAGCTCACTGTATTGATGATGACTGCCGCGCTGATGATGGGTGCCGTGAGCACCACTTATGCCGCTGATGCAATGATGAAAAAAGACAGCATGGGCCACACATCCAAAGACTGTATGAAAAAGGACAGCATGAGTAAGGACTGTATGTCCAAAGACAAAATGTCTAAAGATCATATGAAGAAAGACACGATGAAAAAAGACGCAATGAGTCAGTAACGCTCGCGCTTGTCAGCCTATTTTTTTAATGGGTAAAATGCCTCCGGTCATTTATGGCCAGAGGCATTTTTATAACTCTTCTATTATCAATAATGCCATGAAATTCTGGTCTCAACTCCATATTATTGATTAATAAATACTTTGTTTCTTTGTGAGTGCCGATTATATGTTTGCTAGTGCCGATGTGAAAATGGGTTTTCCGCCCTTAGGAAGGAAGACCCATTGATCCGGCACTACTGTGCCAAAGTCCCAATATGTTGATTTTCGAGACATGCCAGGCCGGAGTTGGCGGCCCACGTCGCTTTTACCGCGCCGTTTTGTTATTCCAGGGCATGGTCAGCAATAGCCGGGCAAGACCGCAGTAACCGCTCACGCCGGCAAATATTAAACCGACACCGACCAGACCGGATAAAACAAAAAAACCGATGTTGGCGCTGTAACCGAGTATGACGCCAATCACAACCAGACTCCCGGCAGCGATTTGCACCTGACGCATAATATCCAACGGCTGTTGATGGTTGATCTGTACCGGCAATCCCGCTTTTTTCCAGGCGTTTAATCCGCCCGCCAATAGATAAACTTGTGCGGGCGCCACCGCCGATGCCAGCAATGCTGCATTTTGCGTTGAACGCATGCCGGACAAACAATGAAAAATAATTTTTGATGAAGCAGTGAAAACTAATCGTTCGCTGCCGGCGGTCAACATAGATAAGGGATGAAGCTGCGCCCGGTCAATATGTTCACGCGCAAATTCTTCCGGCTGGCGAATATCGATAAGCAAAGCGCCATCATCCATCATTTGTTTGGCGATCACCGGTGTAACGGATTTTATGGCTGACATCATCAAGCTCCGATTAAGGACAGTAAATATCCTTGAGCACGGTAATGATACGCTCAAGCTTTGGATCAGCGATACGGTAGACAATAGTCGTACCGGTACGTTTGGACGACACCAGACCCTCATCACGCATACGGGCCAGATGCTGCGAGGTCGCCGATGGGCTGAGGCCTATCGCTACGGCTAGTGCACCAGCGCTGACATGCCCATAACCCAGCAACATGCACAGAATCAGCAGCCGTCGTTCGTTGCCCATGGACTTTAATAATGCCGCCGCCTGTCTGGCGCTCTCCTGCAAAAGAGTCAGCTCGTCGGGGACTATCATGCGTGGCCTTATTTTAGCATTTCCTAAATTTAGTAAATACTAAAATATCCCGCACGACTTTTCAATGGATTTGTTGAGCCCGGAAGATCCAAGCGGACGTTTACCTAGCGGCGGATAAGTATCCCGACTGTATCAACTTCTGTAGCCATTCATCATGCCATTACCGCCATTACCGCCATTCATCATGCCGTTACCACCCATCCCGCCATTCATCATGCCATAACCGATCATCCCACCGTTCATCATGCCGTAACCCATGCTGTTCGGCATGCCGGATTTCACCAACTGGGCGTGCAGCGCGCTCTGCTCTGCATACATTTTAGCGTTCAGCGTACCCAAGTCCGCGGTCAGGGCCTGTATCCTGCCGGCATCGGGCTTATCACCAGCGTATTGCGCGCTGATTTCGGCCTGTTTAGCCAAAATCTGTTGTTGCAGCGGCGCAATTACTTTGAGATGTTCGTTGTAGATATTTTGCTGTGCCGGCGCCAATTGGCAACCGCCTGTTCCGTTTCCCGTGCCGGTATTGGCCGGCGCGGCCCCGGCGAGACTGGAAAACGCCAGCACACTGGTCGTGGAAAACAACGCGGCAATCATATATTTATTAAATGTTTTCATGATTATGACTCTTATTTATCGGGAGATAATATTTTGCCATTCTAGCGGCGCTTAACCGCGCCACATCACAAGTGAATTATTCAATGTGAACGTTCGCTTTTGATGATCCGCCAGAGACAAGCCTATCTTTGTAAGAGCAAATCTCATGCCAGTCATTTAAATCGATGTAATTTATTGAATTTAAAGTTATTTAGGATAATGGGAAAGATAACTTGAATAAAACAGAAACTTGATATGGGTAAAATTTACCCATATCATTTGATCGACTGGGTAAATAGGTGACAATATAGGTCACCCATTCTCACCGGTGATCGTGATGTTCAACTGGTCTTCCTGGCTTAATCTTCACCCGAGAAAAACCGCGCTCAGCCTATCCCCTTGGCTGCTCATGGGCCTGACGGCGATCCTGGCATTGGCCATTACCGTCTTGGCCGTTAGAAATACCGAGCGGGAAAAAAGCTATATCACGCAGAATCTGGTTAACCGGGCCGATACGCTGATCTGGGCGCTGGAAGCCGGAACCCGCAGCATGATGAGTTCCCGTGCGCTATTACAGTCGCTGGTGGCAGAAACCGCACGCCAGCCAGGAATTGAATACTTAAGGGTGGCGGACAGCCGGGGACGTATTATCGCGGATAATAATGAGAACAATATCGGCACTATCCTCGCTAACGCCGGCAGTTTACCAGCGCCGCCCGCCGATACCACCCAATGGCGGTTACGAACTACGGCGCAAGGCAGGGTTTTTGAAGCCGATCGTTTGTTTTTCGCCGTCCCGATGCATCATCAAATGGGTGGGATGGGAGAGAGCATGTCCTCGCCGGATGATCATGACAGGGTCTTTGTCGGCCTGGACCCTATACCGCTTGAGCAGGCATTCGCCGGCGATTTGCGCAATAACCTGTTTGTTGCGTCCCTGGTGGCGCTACTGGGCTTTGGCGGTTTTATTTCGTTATTCTGGGCGCACAACTACCAGCGTTCAAACCGGATGCTGAAAGAAAGCCAGGCTCTGGCGGCCGAGGTGGTGACCAGCCTGCCCATCGGGCTACTGACCAGCGATCCGGCAGATAATATCGTCATGGTCAACGACGCCGCCGCCGTCATGTTTGGTCTTAGCCGCGACCAATGCCGGGGTATGCCGCTGTTTGCCATTGGCGGCCTGGACTGGGTAGCCATCAGGACAGTCCTGCTGCAACAAGAAAAAATCATGGAAAAAGAAGTGGAACTGATCGGACCGCAAGAAAATCATTTACCCGTCAGTTTAAGTGCGTCCCGAATCCTTAATGAAGAGGGCCGCTTCCTCGGTTCGGTATTTATCCTGCGCGACCTGAGCGAGGTGAGGAAGTTACAGTTACAGGCGCAACGCAATGAACGTCTCACTGCCATCGGCCATCTCGCCGCCGGTATTGCCCATGAAATTCGTAATCCCCTGAGTTCCATCAAAGGACTCGCCACCTATCTGCTAGGCAAATTTCCGCAGGCGGGAACGGAAAATACCGCGGCAAAGACCATGATTACGGAAGTGGACCGCCTTAACCGGGTGGTTTCGGCATTACTGGATTTCGCCCGACCGGAAGTGATGGTGTTAACCGACGCCGACATCAACGATGTTATCAACGTGGCAGTGCGTTTAGCCGCAACGGATGCCGCCGCGAAAGATATCCATCTGCTTTTTACGCCAAACAGCGATTTGCCGCCTATCCCATTGAATAGTGAGCGGTTCACCCAAGCCATGCTTAACCTGTTGCTTAACGCCATTCAATCTATGAAAAGCGGCGGGTATGTCACACTCACGGCCGTGGTGGACGAAAAAAACGAGCGTCTGGCTATTGCCGTCGCCGATGTCGGTCCCGGAATGTCTCAGACGACGCTGTCTTCGCTTTTCACGCCTTATTTCACCACCAAATCCTCCGGGACCGGACTCGGACTCGCCATTGTTCATCAGATTGTGAAAGGCCATGGCGGGGATATTATTGTCAGCAGCCGACTCGGTGAAGGCACCAAATTCACGCTGCTGTTGCCGTTGGGGAAAACACCACAGCAAGGGGTAATAAAGCAATGACATTACTTGTCGTGGATGATGATAACAGTCATCGTTTGATGCTGCTGACGCTCCTGGCCGACTGGGGCTATCGGGTGGAAGGTACCGGTGACGGGGAATCCGCCGTCGCCCGTTGCCGGGAAAAAGCATTTGAATTAGCGCTGATTGATATCCGCATGGCGGGCATGAACGGCATCGAGACGCTGCAAGCCATTAAATCCTATAACCCCGCTATTCCCATTGTGATTATGACCGCCTATTCGAACGTGGAGACCGCGGTGGCGGCGCTGAAGGCTGGGGCTTACGATTACCTCACCAAGCCGCTGGATTTCGATGAATTAAAGCTAACGCTGGCGCGCGTGTTGGATCATGTCGCGTTAAGTAATGAAAATAAGGCATTGCGCAGCAAGCTTGCCGCTTCATTCGACAATAAAGGTCTGCTGGGTCAGAGCGCCGCATTACGGCAGTTGACCACGTTACTGGGTACCGTTGCCCCGTCCGAAGCAACCATATTGATCACCGGCGAATCCGGGACCGGCAAGGAACTGGTCGCCAGAGCGATTCATAGCAACAGTGCCAGACGTAACGGACCTTACATCACCATTAATTGCGCCGCCTTGACGGAAACTTTGCTGGAATCGGAATTGTTCGGTCATGAAAAGGGCGCGTTTACCGGCGCGGAAAGAGCGCGGGACGGGCGTTTCGCGGCGGCCGACCAAGGCACTATTTTCCTCGACGAAATCGGCGATATGCCCCTTTCGATGCAGGTGAAATTACTGCGGGTTATTCAGGAACGGGAAGTTCAGCGGGTGGGCAGCGACCGGGCGACCAAGGTCGATGTGCGTATTCTCGCCGCCACCAATAAGGATTTGCAGGAAGAAGTGGACAACGGCCGTTTCAGGCGGGATTTATACTATCGGCTTAATGTCGTTGCCGTGAAGATGCCCGCGCTGAGAGAACGGATCGAGGATATTCCCTTGCTGGCGATGCATTTTCTGCAGCAGTTCGCGCAAAAAAATGGCAAAACGGTCAAAGGTTTTACCCCCGAAGCCATGGACCGACTGCTTAAACATCCCTGGCCCGGAAATGTCAGGGAATTGGAAAATGCGGTGGAACGCGCCGTGATCTTAATGATCGGGGAATATGTCGACACACAAGACTTTCCCGCCACGCTGAACGGCAAAGACGTCGCCATTAATGTTTCGGAATATACTCCGCCCACAATGACATTGAATGAAATAGAACACCGTGCGATTGTTAATGCCTTGAAGACCGCCAACGGTAATAAAAGTGAGGCTGCCAGGCGCCTAGGGATCACCCGGAAAACACTCAATGCCAAAATTCAGCGAAGCGAAGAGTAATTGAGGCTGTAGCCAGGGTAATAAAATCTCGAAATAACCGCTGCCGGTAATGGTAACGAACGGTTTCATCAAATAGTGAAATAAATTGCCAACTGTAATTTGCCGTTATAGCCATAACGTATCTCCGCTTGGACATACGCCCCAAATGGGGGTATTCCCCCTTTCAAGTTGGTTTAATGGCCGTACGGCGTCCCGGTGTTTAGCGGATGAAAGCAGTCAGCGCCGCAGATATATGCTCTACAAACGCCCTGACCTTAGCCGAATGCTTGCGTTCGGACGCGCTAACATGGCCTTGATATATTCCCGTTGAACGTAGCCGTACCGCGGGATATGGTCGCGGTACGTTTTGGCGGAGAGGCCCGTATGCTGGCGGTGGCCGCCCCTTCCTATCTAGCCAGCCATGAAGCGCCCCGTGTTCCCGATGATCTGTTGCATCACCACTGTATTCGTTTCCGTCCGCCAAGCGGCAAGCTCTATCGTTGGGAGTTTCAACAGCGCGGTCATGACATCACTCTCGATGTGCCGGGAGCATTGACGCTCAACAGGGTTGAATACATGATTGAAGCAGCCCTGCGGGGGCTTGGCATCGCTTTTGTGCCAGACCGTCCTGTAAACCCTTATATCGCCGACGGCAGGTTGGTCCAACTTCTCGACGACTGATGCCCTGCGTTTCCCGGACTGTTTCTCTATTACCCTGGTCACCGCCATGTGCCTTCCGGTTTGCGGGCTTTCATCGATTTACTGCGAGAACGGGGAATCTGAATCGCCAAACTACGGGTGATGATTCATGGGGAACCTTCACTACGTCATGCAAGATGAGACGGGTAGTAACAGTAATGACCCACGCCTATGATCTCTGCAATCGGTCTCAATTCGACCAAATATCCGCGCGCGGTCGCACGCTCATCTTCAAGGGAAAATGGTTATGTCAAAAACCTGGTTTATCACCGGCACATCGTCTGGTTTCGGGCGTTTAATGACGTAGAAACTGCTTGAGCGTGGCGATCGCGTGGCAGCTACCCCTCGCAAACCGGAGATGCTGAACGATTTGAAGGCACGGCAAACAATGATCGAGTCAGCCGACGTTGTGCCTGCGCCTAAACGACTGACTCTCGGCGGCAACGCTTATCACTTGGTCCATACTGCCTTGACCGAGCGGCTTTCAACACTGGAAGCACAGAAAGACATTGCCTTGTTGGCTGACAGAGCGGGCGTCTGCCGTCACGTTAAGTGACGCTGGAAAACAGCTAGCCGGGTTGAACGCCAAGGATATCGGTTTCGACCAGGTCAGCTTTGCCGACATGAGCTCCGATGGGCGCCCTACCACGGCTGATCAGTTGGTTCAGTTCTTGAAAGACGTTAACGGGCGTACTGTCTCGGCGCCGCTGGGACCTGATGGAAAATATGATGGCACGACTTCAAAGGACGACTTTATTAGCGCTATCGGACAACTGGACGCTGGCGGCAGCGGAACCTCTGCCTCGGCGGAACAACTCTTTAGCGAACTCGATACCAATGGCGACGGGTCGATTTCGACGGATGAGTTATTCAAAGGACTCGGTCAAATTGCAAGCGCGCCAGACAGCAATAGCTCGCAAACTCTGATGCATCTGATGGACAGCAATGGTGACGGTACGGTCAGCTTCGACGAATACGCGACTGTACAAACAGCATTAACAGCATCGGAGAAACCGACGCCGACGGTGCCAGTGCCGGTCAACCATTCTGGAGAGTAAAACTGGCGCCGGCCCGAACGCCAGTCCGTCCTAGGCTGAGCTGTTTCCACGATAGATGCCCGTCTGTTGGAGATGGACATCTAGGGTTGAAATACGCTTTATTCAATCACGCTTTTTCAGCTTCACCGGTGCACCATGCCCGCCTACGTTCAGCATTAACAACGCCAGAACAATTAATAGCAATTTTTGCGAGAAATAGCGCCAGATAAAACTGGCGCTATTATTAACGAAATAATGATGATGTAAGGCCGAAGCGAAGAGTTGTTGTTGCCTTGAAATCATTCCGGATAAAACTCCGAATTCATAAATTCTTCAAAAGACCACGGGCAGGAAGATGGGAAAACGATACGTTTGATATTGGTTTCACGCTCCGCACTGATCACCGCATCGCCGTAAGCATCTTCGATAATTTCCGGAAGATTATGTTTGAGGCTGGGGTTTTTCTTCAGGCGGCGCTCAATCTTACGGCGCTGTTCCTCAATGGTCAGTCTCCAGTTCCGTCCTTGTCTTTCCGCCTCGAATTGCCATTTCAGCAAATGAATGAACAGAACTTCAAGACGAGACTCAAGCTCATTTTCCGCACTTGTTCCCATTGACTCAATTTCCTCAAGCAAATTTTTGGTATCCAGCTCGGCGAGACGGACTGAACGCAATAAACCTGCTTGTTCCTGAGTCCAGCCATAAAAGTCACTGTCATAACGGGTTGTCATAGTTACTCCCCTGAATTTCAGGATATTCTGCGGATGCACTGAGTTTGTCAGAAAAAAAACGCGCCAGTCAAAATCGGCGCATAGGTTCAAAATTATTCGATATTCCGTTCAACCTGTTGCTCTCGCTTCAAGCACTTTCCGCTTAGGCGATCGCATATACCGCATGTTGGGACAAACCCTATCCATGGCCGCGAAACAGAATCTCGTCATCACAATCCATCGGCAATTCATTGCCCATTGGTTGAAGTCGTGGCTATGGAGTCCCTACCGATAAGCAGCCATTTTGTTACATATTTTCGGTACTGAACCGGCGCAAAAATCACTTTGTGAGCTAATACTTTGAATAGAGAATAAACACTAACAAAAGAAAGATACGGTCCTGGCTCAATGACTGCTGATATGCCCCAACGTTTTTTTGACGGTCACAACGACCTGTTGCTGAGTTTGTGGCTGCATCATGGTGATGACCCAGCAGGGGCTTTTTACGCCGGGCTGGCGGGCAAGCACCTTGATTATCCGCGAATGCGCCGCGGCGGATTTGCAGGTGGTTTGTTCGCGGTGTTTGTACCGCCGGCGGGCTATTTGGCCGAGATGCGGCAACGGGGGTTAATCAGTACCGAGTCGGAATGCGATCCGTTGGCCATTACCGTAGCGCAGATCGGGATTTTGCATGAAATGGCGCAGGATCCCCAAGGCCGGGCCCGTCTCTGTCGTTCAGTGGATGATATCGAACATTGCAGGCAGAACAATGCGTTGGCGATGATATTGCATATCGAAGGAGCGCAAGTCCTCGACCCCGATCTGCTCTTGCTGGATCAATTTTACCAGCAGGGCCTACGCAGTATCGGTCCGTTCTGGAATGAGCAAAACCAGTTTGGCGCCGGAGTGAAAGGAGATTTTCCCGGCTCGCCGGATACCGGCCCCGGCATGACGCCGGCAGGCAAAGCGCTTATTCATGTCTGCAATCAGAAAAAGATTCTCATTGATCTGTCGCATATGAATGAAAAGGCGTTTTGGCAAACGGCCGAACTGAGTGACTCACCCTTGGTGGCGACGCACTCCAACGCGCACGCTCTCTGCCCACAGCCGCGCAATCTTACCGATGAGCAACTGGCGGCGATTGCCGTCAGCGATGGTTTGGTCGGCGTCAACTTTGGCACGGCATTTCTGCGCGGGGACGGTAAGCGTGACGGCGATACGCCGATAACCGACATTGTCAGACATCTGTGTTACCTGATGGACAGAGTCGGTGAAGACCGCGTCGGTTTCGGATCCGATTTTGATGGCGTAAACGTGCCGAGCGCATTGGGCGATGTTGCCGGAATGCCGCTGCTGCTGGAGGCGATGACCCAGGCGGGTATCAATGACGCACTGCGCGAGAAACTGGCCTGGCGCAACTGGCTAAGCGTGCTGAAGCGGACATGGGGTTGATAGGCAAGAAACCCGGTCACAACCGCGAAACATAGCCGAAACGTCGCTCACTGCCACGTGATGATGATTCCGAACGTAGCCTAGTGCCGCGTTTTCAAGGTGTTGTGTTGTTCTTTGGACTCATCCCCCTCGTTGTACGAGGGGGATGAGTCCTTTATATAAACCTTAAGAGGAGAAATCTGATGACTGTGTGGACAAAACCGACGTTTGAAGACTTGCGTCTGGGTCTGGAAGTGACGCTGTACATTTCCAACCGTTGATCGCCAATGCCCGTGCTACTACGGGCATATTTCTTTTTGAATTTCCCGGTTAGCATATGCAGATAAAAGTTCTAGGCTCCTCGGCGGGCGGAGGATTTCCGCAATGGAACTGCAACTGTAAAAATTGCCTTGGCGTACGCACCGGCACAATCAATGCCTCCGGGCGGACGCAATCCTCTATTGCCATCAGCGATAACGGTACCGAATGGGTACTGTGTAATGTTTCGCCCGATATTTGCCATCAAATCCTGGCAGCCCCGGAATTATCGCCCGCCCCCGGCGTGCTGCGCGGTACCGGTATCGGCGCCATTATCCTCACTGACAGCCAAATCGATCACAGCGCAGGCTTGCTTAATTTGCGGGAAGGCTGCCCGCATAAAGTGTGGTGCACCGACGAGGTACATCAGGATTTAACCACCGGATTTCCGGTGTTTACTATTCTCTCGCACTGGAACGGCGGGCTCGAACACTACCCCATTGTGCCGGGGCGGGCATTCAGCGTCGCCGTCAGCCAGACGATACGGTTTACGCCAATCCCGCTACTGAGCAATGCGCCGCCTTATTCCTTGTACCGCGACAGTCCACTGCCAGGCCACAACGTCGCGCTGTTTATGGAAGACGGCCGCAGCGGCAAAAGTCTGCTCTACGCGCCCGGTCTGGGCGAGCCGGACGAAACGCTGATGCCATGGCTGAGAAAAGCCGACTGCCTGTTGATTGACGGCACACTGTGGCGTGATAACGAACTGGCGCTCACCGGCGTAGGCCAGCATACCGGCAGAGACATGGGGCATCTGGCGTTATCGGAAGAATGGGGCCTGGCCGCATTGCTGGCCTCCCTGCCCGCTGAACGCAAAATCCTGATCCACATTAATAATACCAATCCCATCCTTGATGAAGACTCTGTCGAACGCCAAAGTCTGACGCGACAAGGCATCGAGGTGAGCTGGGATGGGATGCTGATTGAGGTATAGCTATGACACAAACGCAACCGCTGTCTCCACAGGCCTTTGAACAGGCGCTGCGGGATAAAGGCGCCTACTACCATATCTATCATCCCTATCATATCGCCATGCATAACGGCCGGGCGACCCGTGAACAGATCCAGGGATGGGTGGCGAACCGCTTTTACTATCAGACCAGCATTCCGCTAAAAGACGCGGCGATCATGGCCAACTGTCCGCATATGGAAGTGCGTCGAAAATGGGTTCAACGCATCCTTGACCATGACGGTCATGGCGATGGCGATGGCGGCATTGAAGCCTGGCTGCGCCTCGGCGAAGCCGTGGGCCTCAAGCGCGACGCGCTGCTATCGGAAGAGCGGGTGTTGCCGGGCGTGCGTTTTGCCGTGGATGCCTATGTCAACTTTGCCCGTCGCGCCAACTGGCAGGAGGCGGCGTGCAGCTCGCTGACCGAGCTGTTTGCGCCGCAGATCCATCAGGCGCGGCTTGATACCTGGCCCGGCCATTATCAGTGGATTGAAGTGGAGGGCTACGACTACTTCCGCAGCCGCCTGAGTCAGGCGAACCGCGATGTGGAACATGGGCTACAGTTGGCGCTGGAGTATTGCGACAGCGTGGAAAAACAGCAGCGCATGTTGGAAATTCTCCAGTTCAAATTGGACATTCTCTGGAGCATGCTGGATGCCATGAGCATGGCGTATGAATTGCAACGTCCCCCTTACCATACCGTCTCCACCGAGTCAGTCTGGCACAAAACGAGACTGGTATGATGGAGCTTAATCCCTCTCGGACGCCGATGTTCCGGCGCGGCTTCCGCCTGCAGTGGGAAGAAAAACAGAACAGCCATGTCATCCTCTATCCGGAAGGGGTGGCGAAACTCAACGACAGCGCCGCCGCCATTCTGCAACTGGTGGACGGCAAGCGCACCCTTAGCGATATTATTGCCGATCTCCGCGCCCGTTTTCCGCAAGCGCCGGAGATTGGCGATGACGTCACAGCGTTTTTTGGCCAAGCCTACCGGCAAAAATGGATTATCTTTCGTGAATGAGCTCAAACCGGCCGTGAACCCGCCGCTATGGCTACTGGCGGAATTGACTTACCGTTGCCCGTTGCAATGCCCATACTGCTCAAACCCCCTCGATTTTTCGTCGCAGGACGAAGAGCTGACGACCGCACAGTGGATCGAGGTATTCAAACAGGCGCGCGCCCTGGGCAGCGTGCAACTCGGTTTTTCCGGCGGCGAGCCTCTGATGCGCAAAGATCTGGCGGAATTGATCGCTGCCGCCCATGACCTTGGCTTTTACACTAACCTCATCACCTCGGGTATCGGCCTGACGGAGAAAAAACTGCAGACCTTCGCGGACGCCGGCCTTGATCACATACAGATCAGTTTCCAGGCCAGCGATGAAACCCTGAACGCCGCGTTGGCGGGGTCGGAAAAAGCCTTCCGGCATAAACTGGCGATGGCAAAGGCGGTGAAAACGCATGGTTATCCGATGGTGCTCAATTTTGTGCTGCACCGCCATAACATTGATCAGATCGACCGCATTATTGATCTTTGTCTCCAGTTGGAAGCGGATGACGTCGAATTGGCCACTTGCCAGTTTTATGGCTGGGCTCAACTGAACCGGGAAGGGCTACTGCCAACGCGGGAACAAATCGTGCGCGCCGAGCAGGTAGTGAAGCGCTACCGTGAGAGCATGGCGGAGAGCGGCAATTTGACCAATCTGCTGTTTGTTACGCCCGATTACTACGAAGAACGGCCCAAGGGCTGCATGGGCGGCTGGGGCGCCATTTTCCTCAGCGTCACGCCGGAGGGCACCGCGCTGCCCTGTCACAGCGCACGCCAGTTGCCGATTAAATTCCCCTCGGTGCTGGAGCATGACCTGGACCATATTTGGCGCCACTCCTTCGGTTTCAACCGCTATCGTGGTTTCGATTGGATGCCGGAACCGTGCCGCTCATGCGACGAAAAGGAGAAGGACTACGGCGGCTGCCGTTGTCAGGCGTTCATGCTGACCGGAAGTGCCGACAATGCCGATCCGGTCTGTGCAAAATCGTCCCATCACGACAAAATCCTCGCTGCGCGCGAGGCGGCTAACCGCACGCAGATACAGATCCATGAGCTGCAGTTCCGTAACCGCGTCAACTCACAACTGATCTTCAAAAGCAGCCTATGAGCGGGGTGCAGGAGGCACAGCTCCGGCTGGAGAATGGTTTAATGCTCCGCATGCGGCATGAGGCGCAGGCAACTGAAGCCGCTGCGCTGCTGCAGGTGGCCGCAGGCAGCGATGCAGAACCACCAGCTTGGCCGGGCTTGGCCCACCTGCTGGAACACGTGCTTTTTACCGGCAGCCAGGCCTATCAGCGGCAGCAGCGACTGTTGGCCTGGATTCCGGCGCAGGGGGGGCGGTTGAATGCCACTACCCGCGGCGACCGCACCGCCTTCTTTTTTGCCCTCGATCCCGCAAAGCTGGAGCCGGGTTTGGCGCGCCTGACGGATATGCTTGCCGCGCCGTTATTTGACCTTGTCGCCCTCGAACAAGAGATAAACGTTATTGAGGCCGAGAACCGGCTGTTAATGACCGACCCAGACGCCTTGTGTGACGCGGCGCAGATGTACTTGTTCGACGGTGTACCGGCCCTGCGGCGTTTTCAGGTGGGTAACCGCGCTGTTTTTGGCGCGGATTTGCCGTCTCTGCGGCAGGCGCTGCAAGATTTTCATCAGGGTTATTACCAAGCCGGCCACATGACACTATGGCTGCATGGGCCGCAGCCGCTGGCTGAGCTGCGCGCCCTGGCCGACCGTTACTGTGCCTGTTTGCCGGCAACCCGCGCCGTCATCCCGACTGCGGCTTTGCAACTAACGGCCCGTGGCGACGCCATGCTGCGGGTTGCGGGCGGCCCACGGCTGCGCCTGAGTTTTGCGCTGAACGGCTGGCAGGAATGCGACGCCGGCTGGTTTGCCGTTTTGCGCACATTGCTAAACGACGAGGCGGACGGCAGCCTGATGGCCTGGCTGCGAGAGCGTGAATGGTGCGACGGCGCCCGTCTTATCAACAGTTGGCGCGGTACTGATGCGGCCATCGTCGCGGTTGAATTTATCCTGGCCCAGGCCGACCCCATCTTGGGCGTACAGGTGGAACGGGGGTTTTTATACTGGCTAAAGCAGTTGTCCGCTCTGTCGGAGCAACAACTGCAGCATTATGTCCGGTTGGCACAGCGGCGCTTTAACAGCCAAACGGCACTTGATCAGCTGCGGGACTTGGCTTTCGATGTCCCGGCGTTGCCAGGTATCGACACTCAAGCCTGGCAACGCTGGGTGTCACGATTCCGGCCCGAGGGGGTGAATCGTTTATGGATAACGGATCAGGTGAAGGGAGCGCCGGTGCGCAGCCGGGGTTTCGACCTGCTGCTTGCCCCGTTTATTCAGCCATCCGTGGCACCCGGTCCGGAGCCGACACTCTGTTTTCATACCGGCCACTCATCGATCCGGATGCAGCCCTCACCTTGGATACCGCTCGTTTCACCAACCGTTCAGCCGGCCGAGTCCGTCACATTGCGGCACATAGCAGCGGGGGAGAAAGCGGTGCTGATGCTTTATCCGGCGCCCGCCAGTGGTTTTACCGAGCTTCACGGGCATATCCTGCAAGCGGCGCTGCGGGCGACGGCGGCGAATCTGGCTCATGGCGGAGCCGAACTGCGCATTGAGCGGCAACAGGGCATCTGGTTGCTACAGCTTTGTGCCGATGACGCCATGATACCTTCCGCGCTGGAGACAATAAGCGCACGGCTGCGAAGCCTTTCTGAGGCGGCAATCCGCCAGGGACACCGTGCCCGGCAGCATGAACTGCAGCGCGAGCAGGGGCAGATTCCGGTACGCCGGCTTTTGAGCCAACTACCGGGTTGGCTGTGGGCGGCGACTGGGGATAACACCGCCCACCGGCTAGAGGATATCCGCTGGCAAGGGACCCTGTATGGCGGCACTACCGGGCTGCACCAAACGCTGTCCCGAACGCTAAGTCGTTTTCCCGGCACTTTTACAGCACCGGAACGCCCTGGGGCAGCAACGCCATCCGTCGCTGCATCAGTGCTCCCGGCGACAGCGTCTTTATCCGCCGCTGCACAGGTGATCTCTTCGTCAGAGGCGGACAGAAAAGCCGCTGCACAGGTGATCTCTTCGACAGAAACGGATGGAGACGCCGTGCCGACTCCCGTACTCAACGGGCAGCCAGCTGCGGCGCGTTATACGCTGACGCAGACCGAGGGAGATAACGCATTTATACTTTTCTGCCCGTTGCCGGACGCCGACATCGACACCCACCTGGCATGGCGTCTGCTGGCTCTGATTTACCAACCGCTGTTCTTCCAACAACTGCGCGTAGAGCAGAATATCGGCTATGTCGCCAGTTGTAGCTTTCATGATACGGCCTGGCGATCGGGCATTTTATTTGCGCTGCAATCACCGCATCTTAACGGTGAAGACCTGCATCAGCGCACCCTATCATTTTTGCAGCAGATGGAGCAGCGGCTCGAAGAGATGCCGGAGCATCTGCTTGCAGAACTACGCTCCACGCTCTGGCAGATGCTTACCCGCCGGGATGCAAACCGCTTTACCCGAGCCAGGCAGGCGTGCTTTGCTGTCGATGGGTCGCTCACCACGCTCAAGGCGCAAGCGCGTCTTGAGCAAATGGACCTAAAGGCGCTGAGGCGCTGGCACCGAATTTTTACCGACTCGGCCAGGCACTGCGGTGGCAATACCCGGCTCCCACAATGGGAGCCGGGTAACCGTTTCGGGTAGCTGATGACGGAGCACGACGGTGTTTGGCAGATAGCCGGCATAGTGAAGGGCCATGACTCGCAAAACCACAAACGCCCTCAAGTTGACAATACTTACTAGCGATCAGATCGCCGATCTCATTCAACGCGCTGTTTTTTGACATCCTTGCTCGCAGGGTTTGTCAGAATGGCGCTCGCGATAATGTGAAATAGGTGATCGGCCCGCGGCGCGAATGAGGGTTGGTCGACCGCCCAGCCAAGTGCCGACATCAGGGCGAACAGGTCATCCCCATCCATATCGGCGCGCGCCGTTCCCTCGGCCTGGGCACGGAGCAGTAGTCGCGCGCCCGCTTCATGCACCGCTGAGCATGAAGCGTAAAGCGCGGAGTCCGGGTCCTCGTGGGCGCTCGCCATCAAGGCAACCACGCCGTTATAGCTGTGAACGAATGCCACCCCTTCGCGAAACCAGGACACGAGCGCTTCGCCAGGTGGATTCGACGTTTCGAGTTCGCTTGCCTTCTGCGTCAGTGCGTCCAGATTCGTACGCAGCAACGCATCGAACAAGGCTTCTCGCGTCGGGAAATGACGAAGCAGTGTAGCCAACCCCACGTCGGCCCGGCGGGCGATATCTCGCATGGACGCATCGGTACCATGCTCGGTGACGACATCGCGCGCGACTGTAAGTAGATGGCTGTAATTTTTTCTAGCGTCGGCTCGCATGAGTTACCTTGACAAACGGATCACTGATCCATATATTCGGTTCAGTGATCCGTATATTCGGATCAGTGATCCACAAGATACAGCACTCTTGTATCGATGGAAACAGTGACGCTGTCCGACACGACAAAAGGTGAAAAATCATGGGAAAGCTTGAAGGTAAGGTTGCAGTCATCACGGGTGGATCGAGCGGCATGGCGTTGGCGAGCGCCAAGCGGTTCGTTGAAGAAGGCGCCTACGTTTTCATCACGGGCCGGAGGCAGGAGGCGCTCGATGAGGCCGTCAAGCTGATTGGCCGGAACGTGACCGGCGTGCGCGGCGACGCGGCCAATCTCGACGACCTCGACCGCCTGTTCGATACGGTCAAGCGGGTCAAGGGCAAGATCGACATCCTGTACGCGAGCGCCGGCACGGGCGAAGCCGTCCCTCTCGGCGAGATTACCGAACAGCACTTCGATACGGCTTTCAACCTGAATGCGCGCGGCACGCTGTTTACGGTTCAGAAGGCGTTGCCGTTGTTCAACGATGGCGGGTCAATTTTTATGACCGGGTCAATTGCTTCGATTAAAGGTTTTCCTGGTTTCAGCGTGTATGCGGCGAGCAAGGCGACGTTGCTCGCATTCGCACGCGGGTGGCTCAACGAACTGAAGGGCCGGAAAATCCGGGTGAACGTGCTGAGCCCGGGGCAGATCGCCACACCCATTCAGGAGCAACTCTTCGATGAGGAGACGAAGCGGTATTTTGAATCCCTGGTCCCGCGGGGAAGGATGGGGGGTCCAGAGGAAATTGCGGCGGTCGCGCTGTTTCTTGCTTCAGACGATTCGAGCTTCGTGAATGGGGTAGAATTGTATGTCGACGGCGGTACCTCAGCCATCTGAAATCGCGCCGGATCGCGAGAAGCGGCTAACCGGCGGGAACCAGCGTGTCCAGGGTGGAACGGATAATCGAGCGCCGTTGAAGGCCGTGGAATCACTATCAACATCAACATGTATCGGAGAAGCATCATGAGCTATGCGATTGTAGGATTCGGTAAGATAGGCCAGGCTCTCGCCCACGCCTTCGCCCGTAAAAACATCGCCGTGATCGTCGCGAGCCGCCGGCCGGCCGAAGCGTTGGCGCCACTGGCTCTGGCGATTGGACCCACGGTCGTCGCCAAGTCGCTACGGGATGCACTTGAGGCCGACACAATCATCTTGGCGGTCCCGTTCGAGGAGCATCGCGAGGTTGCGAAGGCCCTACCGAGTTGGAAAGGCAAGACGGTCATCGACGCGATGAACGCATTAGTTCCCGTTGAGGAGTTGGACGGTCTCCTGTCCTCCGCCTTCGTTGCGAAATCGTTCACTGGCGCTAAGTTCGTGAAAGGTTTCAATCACCTGATCGCGGCTACCCTGGCTACCGATCCGGTCGTCGAGGGCGGCCACCGGGTCGTCTTTCTGTCGAGCGACGACGAGGACGCAATCGCTCCCGTGGCGGATTTGGCCAAACAACTCGGGTTCGCACCCGTAAACCTGGGAAAATTCAGCGAGGGTGGCGCGCTAGTGCACGCACGCGGCCGTACTTGGGGCAAGCTCATATTCAAGGATTTGTTCAAGAAAGAGCAGTAATATGCAGGTATTCGATACTGGTGCATGACAACATCTCAAAAAATATAGAAAAAATTAATAAAAAACTGCAGTTTAAGCGTGATTATGATTCCGATGTCTGCACTAATTTTGATTAAACCAGCCCGAGAGCTGGTTTTTTGCTTTCTGATCTTCAGTTTTCCGTAACCATATCCGGCTCCTCTATAAATTTTACCCCATCATCGGTGCGTATCCAGCGCGGCGCCCGCAGTTCATCGGCGAAATACACCACCAAATCGAACAGCAGCCCGGCAAGAATTGATTCCATTTCCGGCGATAACGTCCGTTCCGTCAACAACTGCGCCAGCACCTGGCTGTACACGCAAAGCACATCGGCATCCGGCTCAAAGCGAGGCGAGGTTATGGGCCGGTCATCCACCGTCAGGCTGTCGATCAGATGAGGCGGGATAGCGTCATCCAACGTGGGACGCAATTGCGCCAGGCAATCGGTAAGCCGTTTACAGAGCGCTTGGCGCTGCGCCGGATCGTCGCTATGCAGCGAAGCGTCGGCCAGGTTTTCACAATGGCCGGCCAGAACGGTGAAATCGGTGGTTGAATCGAATGGGATGGAAAGTAACGCGTGAGTTTCGGTAGGGATCGTAGCCATAGCCATAAGGCAGCCCCCAGTATGTAATAAGTTTTTAACCACCACACCGAAGAGACCAATCTACCGGGTGGTGGACTGAACGGAGTTGGTCTTACCGGCCATACTGGACACCGGCGCACCTTGCGATGCCCCCGCCCAGCCCACCATTGAATGGTAAAGCGATGAGTTATCGCTTCCAGAACCGGACACACGACATAAAAAAAGACGCAGGCGCGTCATATGTCGCCAGTATGAATCTCAGGAGACCAATCCCGACGCCTGATTTTGCAGACGTAGCTAAAAGATACCGTTAACGACCATGAACCGCAAGGGATTTTTAGACGGGTGATGGGTGCTATAAAATTCAGTTCAGTATTGTTTATCAGATAGTTAGCTAGGAAATATTCGAAGTGCGCCATGCCTCATTTTGTTGCTATCCAGCTTGATACGGTCATTTCGAGGGCTGATTTTTGTACCGGTGAAAAAGCAGAGGCGCTACTGGCTGAACCTCACCCCTTGGCTCAATACCGGACATTTAAGCCTGCAACGTCTTAGCTATTTCTGGAAAAATGCGAAAAGCTTTAGTCTGGACAGAAATGGCATTATGTCCAAGTGATATTGGTATTAACGAACGTTGTAATTGGGAGAAATTCAGAGCATAAAAAAACCACATTAACGGGCTTTTAAGGAAGCAACAACTCTAGCCGGGGTTACTTCGCGGGTACGCAACGTACCTTCATAGGCTGCGCGATCAAAAGAAGCTTTTAGTTGACGCATTGCTTCTACTTTACGCTCAGCTAAGGTCATTTGCTTAAATGTAGGAATATCGCGTTTTGAGTACATATCCCATTCCTTTTTCACCGAGTCCGGTGATTACTTCGTAGACTACATCATGTGGCGGCTACTGTAAAATACGGTCATGGAAGCGCTTTAGCCCATATCAGATAATGTAAATCACAAACAGAACTTGAACTAAACATCCATCCATCAGAAATTTTGCCAACCAGGTATTATGATAGTAAGCGAGCCGGGTAATCAGCGATCGGAATGGTGCGAAACATGCAGAACGTGAAGCCGAAGTCAGGGAAATGCAACAAGACCGCCCTTTTTAAGCTGGCAATGCTGGCGAAAAAGGAAATCGCAGATGGCAAAGGTATGACCCCCGAAGGAGTCTTAGGGAGGCTGCGTGCCGCCCGCAAGAAATATTACCCAATAACCTGAAAAATATCGCTTTAACGTATATCTTTCAGACCGGGGTTTGATGTTGTCTGAAAGGCTTGATGTTAAAAGCGAGTATTGAGTGCTTTACGATTTTGGCGGCACGATTATCGAGATACGGCTTTTCGTCAGTTTGAAGCAAGATTTTGGAAGAAAGAAAAATCCCTGCCGAGTCTATGCATTTGCCAGGGAGATGCAAATGTTAATACTGAGAGACTTAAGTCATGACTCATCTGGATACTTTCTAATTTTTTTTACTCAGCGTAGGACTATCCAACTTGCCACAATTTTCAAAATGCGGGCACCAGGTAGTAAACGAAAAGTCGTTCAATTCTGGAGACAGAGCGACCTCTATATTAAATCTGCCAAAAAGCAGGTCATTTCAAAGATAAAGTCTTAACATCCTCAACAGAATGTATTTAAAATTATTAAATTATTAATCATTTGTTGAATGGATTTTTAGAAGAAGTTTTACACCATATATAAAATAAAGAAACAACAATAGCTCCTGAGAATATTGCTAATCCACAACATAAAGTTAATAATCTGATTGCCCCAAAATGTTTGAAAAACGATGCAAAAATTACTGGCGCGACAGCATTGGTGATTGAAAACGCTATGTTCAGCCGACCCGTTATCGTTCCATATTTTAGCGTTCCAAAAAATTCCAATGGGATAGAAGCACGCACAATTGCCATTAGTCCATTTGAAAGGCCGTAAATGCATACAAAAATCCAGATCATCGCTTCTGGCCTTCCAGACAGGATAAGCACGAACGCCATTACCTGGAGGAAAGCGGCGACAAGTGCCGTTGCAATTGGTGGATAATGGTCACCTAGGATAATTTCAATTACCCGTCCACCGACCTGACTCGGGCCAGTAAACGAAGCAGCGCTCACTGCCATGCCTGCTGACAAGCCCAACATGCCAAAAATACTGATCAAATGTAAAGTCAGCCCGGCAGAGACCAATGTGTTTGTCATCACCAATGCAGCAAAAAGCCAGAAGGCAAATATTGCACGAGTTCCGGTGATCGCTGCGGGAACCGCATCCTTTGATATTGCTCCCTTTTTATGAAAGGACGACAACACTACAAGATATATAGGCAAGCAAAGGACAATATGCAAAACGGCAAACACGACATATGCCATCCGCCATCCTTGGAATTCGTCAAGAAAATGTGTCGCCGGGTAAAAGATTGTCGATGCAAATCCACTAAAAAGGGTAAGCGCCGACACAGCCTTGCGAGCATGTTTGCCTGCAATTTGCACCATAGCAGCATAGCATCCAGTTGATAATACCAGAGGAGATGCGATTCCCAATATTCCCCAGCTAATCCAGAAGACTGGGGGATGAGTTGAAATGGAAAGCAGAAATAGTGCCAATGCCGTCACTAGGCAACCAACCACAAGTGGTATCCGCGCGCCATGACGGTCAATAAGGGTACCAATTTTGGATGAAGTCACAGCGCCAACTAACATGGCCACCGTGATACCGAAAAAGACCGACTCGCGATCAAGACCGATGTCCCGTCCCATTTCTTCTGCTATTACGGCCGGAGGATAAAAAATTGTCCCCCATCCTATGATCTGGGTTATGCCAAGACCGGCAATTGCAAATAATAGCCGTAAATTCTTATATTCCCCCCCAACCAGTATGTTTTCACTGGGCGTTGGCTCGTCTGAGTTCGAGGAGTTCATTGTGCATTCTCGTCTTCACTAGTAACCAGAAAGATGGTTTTTTTAGTAAGTCACGGGTATCGCAAACAGAAGTAATATCAGTCGAAGTAACAATATGGGACAAACGTTTATCAAGTTCATATGTCAGTTTGGTGATACCTTCGAGAAAATCAGGTTGTGACCAGAGCCGTAGGGCAATTGTTCCGCTCACGAGTGCGTAAGCGTTACCACGAAATGTGCTGGCATGTTCGTCAGTTAGTCAACGATCTAGAGTAGGCCGAATCGAAAGCATGGACATAGGAAGACCAAATCCTCAATGCGATTTTGCTAAGCACATTACATCAAGATCGAGTCCAAACCTTCCCCAACAAAAAACTCGTCGATAATGATTATAGCGTCATGATCTCGTACCAATTTCCCAATGAATTCCTGACAATGACATTATTCGCAGTTGCCGAGCTGATCATTCACGGTCAGGACCAGCTTGCCTGTCGCACGACCCGCTTCACCAACACGATGCGCCTGGGCAACCTCGCTAAGAGGAAAGGTCTGCACGGCGGGAAGCGTGAACTTACCCGAGGCGGCCAATTCGCCAATCTCGGAGAGTACGTGCAGAACTCGCCCATCGTCGCCTCGACTGAAACGCACGTCGTACTGCTGCGCTCCAGCGAAATCGGCAATGGTAATGACGGACGTGTTGCGGGCCGCCTGCCAGCTTTATGAGGTCGGGCAAGACTCCGTTCCCGGCGACATCGGGGCCTCGCCCGACTACCTGAACAGTTTCCCGGCGCCGCGAACTCCCGATGACTTACATCAGCACCGCTGCATCCGGCAGCGTTTGCCGAGCGGGAAACGCTACCGGTGGGAATTCATGAAGCATGACCAGGAAATCACTATCGATGTACCCGGTACGCTGACATTGGACAACAACCAGCTCATGGTGGAATCTGCCGCAGACGGCCTTGGCATCGCTTATGTGCCGGAGCTTTATGCAACCCCACTGTTGAAAACCGGGCGGTTGGTTGCAGTACTGGAAGATTGGTGTCCGTTCATTCCGGGACTTTTTCTCTATTTTCCACACAACCGCCATGTGCCGCCTGGATTGCGTGCATTGATTGATTTGGTTAAGGAACTAGCATGATTTTTCCAGGCTAATTACTGCCATGCTATCGATCTAATCCTATTTCCCATAAAAGGTTGTTTTTCCCGAGCTCAATTTTTTATTAGCCAAGCGATATTATTTATATGAATATTAATACCCCTTTCGTAAATATGCTTTTGCATCTATTCCAGCAATACCGCTTTGCGGTGAGTTTTGATTTCGTCATCGGGAATAATCATGACATCCGCCACCGATTAGCGTAGGAGTCATCAGGGCATCAAGTTCATCTCGACTCAACCCAGTGGCTTGTTCCACCAAAGCGCGATCTGTTCCTAACGATAGAAAATTACGGGCGATTTCTCTTTCCCGCTTACTACTCCCTTCTTGTATTCCTTTTTGCAGTCCTTTTTGTAGTCCTTTTTGTAGTCCTTTTTGCAGTCCCTTCTGCTCCAAATGTTCGGCAATAGTCATTATTTCCTCCCGGTAACGTGGCGTATTTTGTTCAAGAATACTGATAAACTCTTCCGCGTCAAGAGCATTTCCCTTTTGTATTAAATAGTGCATTGAACATTGTGCTAGTTCTTTACTGAGTCCAAATTTTTCCATCAGCCAAGCGATAATTGGTAGGTGGATATTAATATCCTTTTCATGAATATGCTTTTGCACATATTCCAGCAATGCGACTTTCCGATGGGTTTTGATTTCATCGTCAGGAATAACCGTGACATCCACCAGCGGGAACGCCTGAGTATATAAATTTTGCGCCGCTGCGGGGTCCTCGAAACAATCCAGCCAGCGCATGCTATAGGGATAGGGACTTTGTTTACCATGGTATACCCA
>Ga0224527_1000044_pt1 | contig 93664 bp, 97 predicted proteins | sample CBST0metaG_FD_179882 | JGI IMG/M metagenome (GOLD analysis project Ga0224527, IMG submission 179882) | Peat soil microbial communities from Stordalen Mire, Sweden - C.B.S.T0 | ecosystem: Environmental > Terrestrial > Soil > Wetlands > Peat | place: Sweden: Norrbotten County, Stordalen Mire...
AGGCACCAGTTTCTCCCATTTGCACCTATTCCTTATATTCCCCGATGGGGGATGGATGAGAACCTTCGACCAAGGTTCGAGTCGAGCATCGCGAGACAACGTCGCTTGCGACGGCCCGCAGGGTGAGGAACGACGTGACGAATAATCCTTCCCCCACCACCATCTCAAGAAAGGCACCAGTTTCTCCCATTTGCACCTATTCCTTATATTCCCCGATGGGGGATGGATGAGAACCTTCGACCAAGGTTCGAGTCGAGCATCGCGAGACAACGTCGCTTGCGACGGCCCGCAGGGTGAGATTTGAAAGGCCCGCTTTTTCTGCTACCATCAATTATCCCCCCTTCAATGACGCTGAAAATGAAGATCGTTTCTTTTAATATCAATGGACTACGCGCTCGCCCACATCAATTGAGCGCAATTATGGAACAACATCAGCCCGACGTTATCGGTTTGCAAGAAACCAAGGTCCACGACGATATGTTCCCACTGGATGATGTGGCCAAGTATGGTTATCACGTCTTTTATCATGGGCAGAAAGGGCATTATGGCGTGGCGCTGTTAAGCCGGGAACAACCATTGGCGCTGCGAAAAGGTTTTGACGGTGATGATGCCGATGCTCAGCGGCGGATAATCATGGCTGATTTTATGACGCCCAAGGGTATTTTAACCGTGGTGAATGGCTATTTCCCTCAAGGCGAATCGCGCGATCATCCGCTCAAATTTCCGGCGAAAGAGCGGTTCTACCAGGACTTGCAGCGTTATGTTGAACAAAATCATCAGGACAAGTCGCTATTGCTGATCATGGGCGATATGAATATCAGTCCCACCGACCTGGATATCGGCATTGGCGAGGAAAACCGCAAGCGCTGGTTGCGCACCGGCAAATGTTCTTTTCTGCCGGAAGAGCGCGAATGGATGACGCGACTGCTCGATTGGGGCATGGTGGATACCTTTCGTCATCAGTATCCGGACAGCAACGACCGGTTTTCCTGGTTCGATTACCGCTCGCGCGGTTTTGATGAAAACCGCGGTTTGCGTATTGATCTCCTGCTGGCGTCAAAACCGTTGGCGGAAACCTGCCTCACCACGGGAATCGATTACACTATTCGCGCCATGGAGAAACCCTCGGATCATGCGCCGGTATGGGCGGAATTCGCCTTATAACATTCCTGCCGGCGCGAATACGGGGGTAATCAGCCTCGGCGTATTCACCGAACTTAGGTGGCGGCTTTACGCCGACGTTTGGGTCCTGCGTTTTTACGCACCGACGCCGCCGGCAATCCGCGCAATGAAGGCGGCGGCGGTTGCTGGCGAACCTGATCTATCAATCCCTGCAGCGTCGCGGTCAGCGGCGCCATAAAATCCTGGTAACGGCACTGTTTTTCGCTGATTTTGGTCAGCGTCGCTTCCCATTGCGCGGTCATATCCGGGCTGGCCGCACTGACAGGCAATGCGTGAATCAGGCCGCGCCCGCTTTCGCTGGAAAGAATATTGCGGCCCTTTTTAAATAAAAAACCGCGCTTGAACAGTAATTCGATAATGCCGGCCCGGGTAGCCTCGGTGCCCAATCCATCGGTCGCCCGCAGAATTTTTTTCAATTCCTTGTCTTGCACGAAACGGGCAATCCCGGTCATGGCGGACAACAGCGTCGCATCATTGAATGGCCTGGGGGGCTGGGTTTCTCTGGCCATCACTTCGCCCGACTCGCATAACAACTCATCGCCTTTCGCCACAACCGGCAATGGCGTGCCATCATTTTCCTCATCCCGCTCTTTGCCGCCCAAAAACGTTCGCCAGCCCGCTTCCACCAGAAAACGCGCTTTAGCCACAAACTTGCCGCCGGCAATATCCAGGTTGATAACACAGCGACGAAATACCGCGTCGGCACAAAATTGCATCAAATATTGCCGGGCCACCAGTTGATAGATTTTTTGCTCATTTTCGGTGAGCTGGGTTTTACTGCTGCGGCTGGTGGGAATGATAGCGTGATGCGCATCGACCTTTTTATCGTCCCAGCAGCGGTTTTTTTGGGTCAGATCCAAGATCGCCTGGTTCATCAGCTCCGGCTCATGCGCATTGATGGCCTTCAATACGCTTTGTCGGCCGGCAAAATGTTCTTCCGGCAAATAGCGGCAATCGGAGCGAGGATAGGTGATGAGCTTGTGAGTTTCATAGAGACGCTGACACACATCAAGAACTTGCTGCGCGCTCATACCATAACGTTTGGCCGCCTCGATTTGCAAAACAGACAGGGAAAACGGCAACGCAGGCGCCTCTGCTTCCCGTTTGTCCTGATAAAGCGTAACCAGTGCCGGCTGACCGGCGATCCGTTCGACCACGTGATCGGCCAGCTTGCGATGCAATAACCGGCCCTCCTCGTCCTGATACGGTTCACAGGCCTCGCTGGGCGTCCAAAGGGCGGTAAATCGCTCGCCCGGCGGCGTAATAATATGGGCTTTAACCTCAAAAAAATCTTTCGACACGAAATTTTCTATTTCTTCGTCCCGTCTGACCACCAGGCCCAGTACCGGCGTCTGGACCCGCCCAACCGACAGCACGCCCTGGTAACCGGCGTTACGGCCCAGTAGGGTATAAGCGCGGGTCATATTGATGCCGTACAGCCAATCGGCCCGCGCCCGCGCCAGCGCCGAAACGCACAATGGCACGAATTCCCGGTTTTCCCGCAGACGGCTTACCGCTTTGGTGACCGCTTGCGGATTAAGATCATTAACCAGACAACGCTTGACGTTCCTGCGTTTTTCATCATCCAGGGCCAGGTAATCCAGCACCTCGTCGACCAACAGTTGACCCTCGCGGTCAGGGTCGCCCGCATGAATCACTTCCGACGCCCCGCTCAGCAGCTTTTTGATTACCTGCAATTGTTTCGCGACCGATGGCCGGGGTTGTAATCGCCACTTGTCCGGCACAATGGGTAAATCCGCCAGCGACCAGCGGGCATAACGTTCGCCATAGGCATCGGGTTGCGCTTGTTCCAATAGATGACCGATGCACCAGGTCACCATATGGTGCTGGCCACACGCGATATAGCCATCGCCCCGTCGGTGGGGTTGCGGCAAAACATCGGCTATGGCGCGCGCCAGGCTGGGTTTTTCAGCAATAAAAAGCTGCATTCATCACCATGGGACAGATACGTTAAAAGATATGATGTTCTCCAGCTCAGAAATAGCGGATGTAAGGTTCAATTTCGGGCGGAATCAAGGTGGTGGAGGCTTTCAGTTGCGGGGTGCCCAAATACAGGAAACCGACGATTTCATCTTGCGGGCGGCAACCGAATGCGTGTTTGACATCATCCTGAGTAGCCCATAGGCCGGTGCGCCAGATGCCATTGAAGCCCTGCGCCAATGCCGCCATTTGCATTGCCTGCACGGCGCAACCGGCAGAAAGCACCTGTTCCCCATGCGGGACCTTGCTTTGCGTATCGCACCATGCCAGAACCGCGATAATCAACGGCGCTCTGAATGGCGTTTGCTTGGCTTTTTCAATGCCCTTTTCATCCATGCCGATCTTAATGGCGGATTGATGCAGCAATTCGCTTAACGTGTTCCGCCCTTCCCCTTCAATCAACACAAACCGCCAGGGCCGCAATGTGCCATGATCAGGCGCACGCATTCCGGCGAGAATGATATTATGCAAAGCTTCGCCCGCCGGGGCGGGGTCTGTCAACCGCGAAGCCGACCGGCGATTTAACAACAGTTCTAAAGCATCCATGACTGACTCCTGATGTTAGTAAGGTTCATAACGTTAACATATGCCCGCCAGCGGTTACAGCATGACGCTTTTTAACGGATTTTTTATCTTTTTTCATGCTGACATTTCGCTGTCGGATCTTTAGGATACCTGGCAATGAGCAATTTTCGGCATTATGAGCGAATAATGAACATGAGCGCGTCACAGCCAGCGCGCTCGATGAGATTTTACATTATTATCCCTGCACTAGGTTGTTTTATGGAGAGCACATGCGCACATTGTGGCGAATAATATCCGGCCCATTCAGATGGTGCTGGCGTTTGTTGAATTTCATCCGGGAATTTATCCTTAACCTGTTTTTGATTGTCATCATCGTTGCCTGTATGGGTATTTATCTGCAACTTCATCGGGCGGCGCCGGATGCGGGGAAAGGCGCGCTCTTGGTGGATCTTACCGGCGTGGTGGTGGAAAAGCCGTCGGTGAACAGTAAATTCAGCCAAATCGGGCGTGAACTATTGGGCGCGTCGAGCAATCGCTTGCAGGAAAACTCGCTGTTTGATCTGGTGGATATGCTGCGGCAGGCGAAAACCGACGATAATATCACCGGTCTGGTGTTGTCGTTGAAAGATTTCGCCGGTACGGATCCCACCTCGTTGCAATATATCGGCAAAGCGTTGCGTGAATTTCGCGATAGCGGCAAACCTATTTACGCCATTGGCGATAGTTACAATCAGTCGCAATACTTTCTGGCCAGTTACGCCAACAAGATCTATCTCACCCCACAAGGGGCGGTTGACTTACACGGACTCGCCACCAATAACCTGTATTACAAAAGCTTATTGGATAAACTCAAGATCAATGCCCATATTTTTCGCGTCGGCACCTATAAATCGGCGGTTGAACCTTTTCTGCGCGACGATATGTCGCCGGACGCCCGTGCTGCGGACAGCCGTTGGCTGAGCCAGATTTGGCAGCACTATCTCGACACGGTGGCCGCCAATCGCCAAATTACCCCGCAACAGCTGTTTCCCGGCGCGCCGGCCATGCTGGCCAGCCTGAAAGCCGCGGACGGCGATACGGCGCAATTCGCCCTGCAGAATAAATGGGTGGACGAGGTGGCATCCCGTTATGCCATTGAAACCGACCTCACCAAAACTTTTGGCTGGAATAAGCAGAAAAAAGCCATCAATGCGGTCAGCATGTATGACTACCAGGTCCAGCCTAAAGCGCAAAAAGGCGATCAGATTGCGGTGATCATCGCCAACGGCGCCATCATCGACGGGACGGAAACCCCAGGGTCGGTGGGCGGGGACACTACGGCTAGTCAAATACGCGATGCCCGGCTTGATCCCGACATCAAAGCCATTGTTTTGCGAGTCAACAGCCCCGGCGGCAGCGTAAGCGCTTCCGAGGTCATCAGATCGGAATTGGAAGCGGCGCGCACAGCCGGCAAACCGGTGGTGGTATCCATGGGCGGCATGGCGGCTTCAGGCGGGTACTGGATTTCGACGCCAGCCAATTATATTATCGCCAGTCCCAGCACGCTTACCGGTTCGATTGGTATTTTCGGCGTCATCAATACGTTTGAAAACACCCTGAGCAATGTCGGCATCCATACCGATGGGGTGGCCACTTCGCCTCTGGCGGATTTATCCATCACCAAAGCCTTGCCGCCGGAATTCTCCCAGATGATGCAGATGAATATCGAAAACGGCTATAAGAACTTCATCACTCTGGTGGGTAAAGCACGGCATAAGACACCGGAAGATGTCGACAAAATAGCTCAAGGCCACGTCTGGATCGGCAGCGATGCCAAAGACAATGGACTGGTCGATCAATTGGGCGATTTCGATGATGCCGTGGCAAAAGCGGCTGAGTTGGCCAAATCCAAGGTTTATTACCTCAATTGGTATGCCGAAGAGCCAAGCCTGTTTGATATGCTGCTTTCGCAAACCAGTGCTTCGATCTATGCGCATTTGCCGGCAATGATTCAGGCATGGGTACCAGCGCCGGTCAGTCAGATATCATCGTTTTTCAGCGCTCAACCGGGATTGTTGTCCAACCTCAACGATCCGCAGAACCGTTACGCATATTGCCTGTCTTGTGGCGAGATCCAATAACGGCCGACTGCGCTTGCGCTGATCCCAAGGCTGAACCTCAGGGATGAGGTTCACCCCCCCGAATCTCTGGCTCACGTCAGTGATTCGGGGGGGTGAACGTAGCCAACCTCGCTGCAACGGAAAGGCTGCGGCTCGAAAGATGACGGATTAATACCCTAGCCGTTATTACAGCATGGCCGTATAATTGATCCTATTGCCTCTTTCAATGCTCACATCCGATGTCAAAAAAATCCATTTATGTCGCGTATACCGGTGGTACCATCGGGATGCAGCGTTCCGCTGACGGTTATATTCCGGTCTCGGGCCACTTACAGCGTCAACTGGCATTGATGCCGGAATTCTATCGCCCGGAGATGCCCGTTTTTACCGTGCATGAATATGCCCCGCTCATTGATTCTTCAGATATGACGCCCATCCATTGGCAGCAGATCGCACAAGACGTGGCGGCGAACTATGACCGTTATGATGGCTTCGTGATTTTGCATGGCACCGACACCATGGCATTCACCGCTTCGGCGCTGTCGTTTATGCTCGAAAACCTGAATAAACCCGTGATTGTGACCGGTTCGCAGATACCGCTGGAGGCGCTACGCTCCGATGGCCAAACCAACCTGCTTAATGCCCTGTACCTGGCGGCCAATTATCCGGTGAACGAAGTCAGCGTATTTTTCAATAACACGCTATTTCGCGGCAACCGCACGACCAAAGCCCATGCGGATGGTTTTGACGCCTTTGCTTCCCCCAATCTGCCGCCTTTGCTGGAAGCCGGCATCCATATTCGCCAAATCGTACCGGCGCTGCCGCAACGCGCCGGCGCCGGGCTGATAGTTCATCCGATCACCCCACAGCCAGTGGGTGTGGTTACCCTCTATCCCGGTATTTCCGCCGACGTGGTGGGCAACTTTTTACGTCAACCGGTCAAGGCTCTTATTCTGCGCACATATGGCGTCGGCAATGCCCCGCAACATCCCGCGTTGCTCAATGAATTGCAGCAAGCTGTCGCCCGCGGCAGCGTGGTGGTCAATCTGACGCAATGCTTTTCCGGCCGGGTGAACATGGGCGGTTATGCCACTGGCAATGCCCTGGCGCGGGCCGGCGTGATAAGCGGTTTTGATATGACGGTTGAAGCCTCTCTCACTAAATTGCACTATTTGCTCAGTCAGTCCCTGTCTGCCGAGGATATCCGCTACTTTATGCAACAGGATCTTCGCGGCGAACTGACCGTTGACCCGCTGGAGGACGCTTCCGCATGAAAAAGGCACTATTACTCATTGATTTGCAAAATGACTTTTGCAATGGCGGCGCGTTGGCCGTTCCCGATGGCGATGCTGTCATCGCAGTGGCGAATCGGGCGATGGCTACCTGTCGGCAACGGGGAATGCCGGTGGCGGCATCCCTTGATTGGCATCCGGCCGACCATCGCAGTTTTGCGGTTAATGTAGGCGAAAAAGTCGGCGCTAGCGGTATGCTGGATGATCTGCCGCAAACATGGTGGCCGGTTCACTGCGTACAAAACTCGCATGGAGCCGAGTTGCATCCCGAACTCGAAAAACACGGTATCCAACGCCTGATTTACAAAGGTGTTCATACCAATATCGACAGCTATAGCGCCTTTTATGATAACGGTCATCGCAGTCAGACCGAACTGGACGCATGGCTTCGCGCCCAGGACATACACGCATTGGTGATTATGGGTTTGGCTACCGATTATTGCGTCAAATATACCGTGCTGGATGCTCTTGGATTGGGCTATGGCGTTGAAGTGGTGGCCGATGGCTGCCGGGGCGTGGACCTCGCGCCCGGCGACAGCCAACGCGCGCTGGAGGATATGCGGCGGCAAGGCGCCAAACTTATCACCCTGTCCGACTTGGCATAACACCGTTAAATCCACGCTTGCTAGTACGGATGATACACCGCACGGCGCGGCAAGCCGCTTTACTCCGGCTTACCGCGAAAAATAACCGGCGCTTGCCCGGTGAATTCGGCCAGCAACTCATGTTTGCTTTTCATGACGATAGCGCCGTCGGTGCCGATGCTCATATGCTCCGGATGATGATTATTCCGGGCCTGCCAGAGCATCACCATTTGCAGGGATGATTCTTTTTGTTCCGGGCTTAGGACCGTGCCGTCAGGCCACTTGCCTAATTCCACCGCCGTCATCAATCGCTGATAGACTTCCGGCGTCATGGCCGCCAATAATGCGTCAACATCCATAATGATTCGCTTACCTTTTACACAATTCTACAAACCGGCGGCACGTAAGCCATCAAATCTAGCTGAATCGTTAAAGCTCAAGATTCTTGCTTTATCCGTTTTAAACGTTCTCATTTTGCTAATGCGATTCTAGCCGGCAATTTCATCGCCATTATCCTGATCCTTGAACAACAGCGAGGCGGAATTGACGCAAAAACGTTCGCCGGTAGGCTGCGGTCCATCGGGAAAGACATGGCCCAGATGCGCATCGCACTGACCACAGCGAATCTCCATGCGATGCATGCCATGGGAGTTATCGTCCAGATAACGAACGGCGGTATCGCTTACCGGCTCATAAAAGCTCGGCCAGCCACAGCCTGAGTCATATTTGCTCTCTGAATAGAACAGCGGTGCGTTGCAGCAAATACAGTGATATTGCCCGGTACGCTTATTCTCCAGCAGCTTGCCGCTAAAGGGCGGTTCTGTGCCCCTTTGCTGCGTCACAAGCTTTTGCATATCCGTTAGCACGCCCTTGCGGGATTGGGTTGTTTCATCTTTAGCCATAAATGCGATTCTCGAAGGTTAAAAGCGTTTTTAAGGGTTAAAGTGATTCATTATAACAAATAATTAACAACATTGCCGGTCATTTTAGCTTAAACTAGTTACCGAGAAACAACGTGAGCGGTAAGTGTGATGAACATCACATTTAGCTGCCGAGTGCAGTTTAAATTGAGGATGATCGACCTCATATTAATCTCAGCTGTGCAGGCAGTGGAACGAACGTTTAACGTTCAAATGGTGGTATTGGGTTTGATTTGTAGCAACAATTGACACGATTCCGCTTGACGCTGCGTGAGGTTTTTGTAAATTTACAACCAACCTTTTATTCACTAACAAATAGCTGGTGGAATATATGACTATCAAAGTAGGTATCAACGGTTTTGGCCGTATTGGCCGTATTGTTTTCCGTGCTGCGCAGGAACGTAAAGATATTGAAATCGTTGCGATTAACGACCTGTTAGATGCTGACTACATGGCTTACATGCTGAAGTACGATTCAACCCACGGCCGTTTCGACGGCACAGTGGAAGTTAAAGACGGCCATCTGGTTGTAAACGGTAAAACAATCCGTGTTACCGCAGAGAGAGACCCGGCTAATCTGAAATGGGGCGAAGTCGGCGTTGACGTTGTCGCTGAAGCCACCGGCCTTTTCCTGACTGACGAAACCGCCCGCAAGCACATCGCGGCCGGCGCGAAGAAAGTGGTTCTGACTGGTCCTTCCAAGGACAGCACCCCGATGTTCGTTATGGGCGTAAACCACAAAACTTATGATGGACAAGACATCGTTTCCAACGCATCTTGTACCACCAACTGCCTGGCGCCGTTGGCCAAAGTACTGAACGACAAATTCGGTATTGTTGAAGCCCTGATGACGACCGTTCATGCTACCACTGCGACTCAGAAAACCGTTGACGGCCCGTCTCACAAAGACTGGCGCGGCGGCCGCGGCGCTTCTCAGAATATCATTCCTTCCACAACTGGCGCCGCCAAAGCAGTGGGTAAAGTTATCCCTGAATTGAATGGTAAATTGACCGGTGTGGCTTTCCGTGTTCCGACCCCGAACGTTTCCGTTGTCGATCTGACCGCGCGCATTGAAAAAAGCGCAACGTACGAAGAAATCTGTGCGGCGATGAAAGCAGCGTCTGAAGGCGAACTGAAAGGCGTGTTGGGTTATACCGATGAAGCCGTCGTTTCCACCGATTTCAATGGTGAAAAACTGACCTCTGTTTTCGATGCCAAAGCCGGTGTCTCTTTGAACAAGAACTTTGTCAAACTGGTATCCTGGTACGATAACGAAACCGGTTATTCCAATAAAGTATTGGATCTGATTTCACATATCGCCAAGCATTAATCGCTGTTTAAAAAACGAGTATAGGGCGACAGTAATGTCGCCCTTTTTATTTGATCCCTTTAAAACTCAAGAAGGTTCCAAGATGCATGACACTCTTTTTGCGTTACCCGTTACCGAACAGCTTTCTGCATCGGTCAGCCTGTGCAAGTTAGATCAATTGCCGGTTATTGTGATCAATCATCCCAAAGTCAAGGCTGCTGTAACTTTACAAGGCGCGCATTTGATTGACTGGCAACCCGCCGGTGAACAACCGGTCTTATGGTTGAGCAAAACCAGCGCTTTCAAGGAAGGCGTCGCCATTCGCGGCGGTATTCCCGTTTGCTGGCCCTGGTTTGGCAAGGTCGCTAGTCCGAATCACGGTTTTGCGCGTATTCTGCCTTGGCAACTCAGCGAACATCACGAAGATGATCAGCAAGTCACGTTAACTCTGACGCTGCGTGACAGCGCGGAAACCGAAAAATACTGGCCGCATACGTTCGCGTTGAGCGTAAAATATGTGCTGGGCAAAACCTGCGGCGTTACCCTGGAAGCCAAGGGCGATTTCAAAAATACCGCGGCGCTGCACAGCTATTTTAATATCGGCGACATTACCCAGACCACGCTCAGCGGCTTGGGCAATAGCTACCTGGATAAAGTGAACGGCGGTGTCACTACCCAACAACACGGCGATGTCGCGTTCAAGGGCGAAGAAGTAGACCGCGTTTATACTCATCCCGACGCTGTCAGCCAGATCCATGACCCGGTACACCATCGTGTGATTGAAATCCATCATCATAATCACAGCGATGTCGTAGCCTGGAATCCGGGCGCCAAAGCGGCGAAAAACATCGGCGACATGCCTGATGACGGCTACCAGACCTTTGTTTGCGTTGAAACCGCCCGGGTCAATGAGCCGCTGGCAGCCACCTCGGCCGCTCCGGCCCGTTTATCCGCACTCATCAGCCTGAACAAAGCCTGAAAGGCGCCTTGACTGTCATGTCCATGCAAGGGGGCGGTTTGTCATACACCGCTCAGTGACGTCGGATTCATGACAATACGCACGGACGGGGCTTAACCTCGTCCGTGAAAAGATTCCGGCCGACGAAAGGAAAACGTTTAAACAATATCCAGGTGGGTTTTACGTTGCGGCGCAGGAAACGCCTGATCGAGCGCCTGCAATTGCGCGTCGCTCAATGTAATTTTCAGGGCTTCGGCATTTTGCTTCACATGGGATTCACTGGCGGATTTCGGGATGGCAATCACCCCCGGCTGACGGATGACCCAAGCCAGCAGCACCTGTGCAACGGTTATCTGCAGTTCTTGCGCAATAGCCACAACCGTCGGGCTGTCCATCAAACCATTACGCAATTTCCCCGCCTGCGCCAGCGGGCAATAAGCCATCACGGGCAACGATTGCTGGCGGCACCAGGGCAGCAGCTCGAATTCGATACCGCGCGAGGCCAAATGGTAGAGCACCTGGTCGGTCATGCAGGCGGCGCCGCCGGGCAATGACCACAGCTCCCGCATATCAGCCAAATCCAGATTAGAGACGCCCCAGCGGATGATTTTTCCCGCCTGTTGCAACTGTTCCATGGCAGTGATGGTGTCCGACAGAGGAGAAGCCGCCCGCCAATGCAGCAGATACAAGTCGATAACGTCGGTTTGCAAGCGTCGCAGACTGTTTTCACAGGCGGTTATCGCTTTTGGAACCATGGCATTTTGCGGATAGAGTTTTGATACCAGAAACACGTCATCGCGGCGACCACGTATCGCCTGGGCGACCACCCGCTCCGCGCCGCCATTGGCATACATTTCAGCCGTATCGATCAACTTGAGCCCTTGATCAATACCATACTGCAACACCTTAACTTCCTGTGCGATATCGCTTGACCGTTCTCCCATATACCAAGTGCCCTGTCCTATGGCCGGCACGGTATATCCATCGGGAAAAATTACCTGTTTCATGGTGATCGACCCTCCTATTCACATGAATCACGGCAATAGCACCAAGATAGTGCAATAAAGCCCAAACGCGCAATAACGGTGCATTCCATGCACCAATTTAGAAGCTGTAGCTCATCCCGGCCCCGAATAGCGTGGTATAACTGGTGTTGACCATGGGACTATCTTTAACTTCATCGCTTAAGCGAGTGTAACGCGCCATGAGCGAAGCATGCCAGGCATCCGTCAAGGCATAAAGAGCCGTGATTTCAAGATAAGGCGACCAACCGTCACCCGCCTGATATTGACTCAAGCCGCTCCGGCGCGATTCGTTGTGACTGACACCGTAATAATAGTCGTTTTGCTGGGCGCTGGCCCACTGCGTACCGATACCGGGCAACAGGGTCATGCGGTCGAACGTCATCGGATAAAGATAGGCTAAATCCGCCACAAAACCATCGCTATTGTCCAGAATATCACCGAGATAGTCGGTGCGAATGACCCCCCAAGGCGCGTTGTACCGATAGCGTATTCCCGCCATTGCGGTAGAACGACGTTCATCGAGTTGTTTCATATATCCATAATCATCGTCACCCGGTTTAAAACTCCAGGGCATATATGCGGCAGTTAATGACAGTTGATTTTGCTGATCTTTCCACAGGTAATAGCCAGCGCTTAATCCCTGCAGATAGAAAGTATCATTATCGTAATTAATCAATGGGAAAGGCATTACCCGCTCTTCCCCGCCTTTATAAGGCGTGGTGGAATATAGCGCGGAAGCCCCAAGGGAAAACGTGGACGCATTGACTAACGGAGCATAAATCAAGGCCGTGCAAGCAATTAAACATAATTTAAAAGCGTGATTTTTCAAGATTGAATATTCCCCTGCTGTAAAAAATTGCAAATAACGCCAAGATAATTTTGCAGTGTAAAGGAAAGCCAGGGTAAGCGCTGGTTATTTACAGAAACAAACAATTAACGTCTAAATTATACTCGAATTTTCTATAAACTATAATCTATCCCATTGACAGCCCCACAGACCGCGCCACAATAGGGATTGGCGTCATATTACGCCAACTGAGTCATTGATATATCTTAAAAAAAACTGTAACACTAAATGACATTTTCAGGATGCCAACTAAACTTTATGTTAGAGAGAGGTTTACCTGAGACTGTTAGTAGTAAAATTTGTACAAGTTGGCATAGTGGTTGCTGTACTCAGGAAGGATCTTTTTTTTCAGGGGCTGCAAAATACCCTTTTTAGCTCCTTTTAACCTGTGCTATTAACGAAGGACGGGCATCGCCATGAACATATTTGACCAATATCGTCAGCGCTACGAAGCTGCCAAGGACGAAGAGTTCACCTTACAGGAGTTTCTGACAATTTGCCGTCAGGATCGCAGTGCGTTCGCCAATGCGGCTGAGAGGCTATTAATGGCCATAGGTGAGCCAGTCATGGTAGACACCGCTCAAGAACCGCCGCTTTCCCGGCTGTTTTCCAATCGCGTCATCGCACGTTATCCTGCCTTCGAGGAATTCTACGGCATGGAGGAAGCCATCGAGCAGATTGTTTCCTACCTCAGACACGCCGCGCAAGGGCTGGAAGAAAAGAAACAGATTCTCTATCTGCTTGGCCCCGTGGGGGGCGGTAAGTCTTCCCTGGCCGAACGCCTGAAGGCATTGATGCAACGGGTGCCCATCTACATTTTGAGCGCCAACGGCGAACGCAGTCCGGTAAATGACCATCCGCTGTGCCTGTTCAATCCGCTGGAGGACGCCAATATTCTTGAAAAAGACTATAACGTCCCGCGCCGCTATTTAGGTACCATCATGTCGCCTTGGGCGGCGAAACGTCTGCATGATTTCGGCGGCGATATCACTCGCTTTAGGGTAGTCAAGGTCTGGCCTTCCATCCTTGAGCAAATCGCCATCGCCAAAACCGAACCCGGCGATGAAAACAATCAGGATATCTCGGCGCTGGTGGGGAAAGTGGACATCCGTAAGCTGGAAGATCACGCCCAGAACGACCCTGACGCCTATGGTTATTCCGGCGCGTTATGCCGCGCCAACCAGGGCATCATGGAATTTGTGGAAATGTTCAAGGCGCCGATTAAAGTCCTGCACCCGTTGCTGACCGCAACCCAGGAAGGCAACTATAACGGTACCGAAGGCATTGCAGCCTTACCATTCAATGGCATTATCCTGGCTCATTCCAATGAATCTGAATGGGTTCAGTTCCGTAATAATAAAAACAACGAAGCTTTCCTGGACCGCGTCTATATCGTCAAGGTGCCTTATTGCTTGCGCGTTTCCCAGGAAATGAAAATCTATGAAAAATTGATTAGCAATAGCGAACTGGCGGAATCGCCTTGCGCGCCTGGTACGCTTGAGACATTGGCGCGTTTTTCAATCTTGTCGCGTTTGAAAGAGCCGGAAAATTCAAGCATTTATTCAAAGATGCGGATCTATGATGGCGAAAGCTTGAAAGATACGGATCCGAAAGCCAAATCTTATCAAGAATATCGCGACTATGCCGGCGTGGATGAAGGCATGAATGGCTTATCCACCCGTTTCGCGTTCAAGATACTTTCCCGGGTATTCAATTTTGATCACGGCGAGGTTGCCGCCAACCCGGTGCATTTGTTCTACATTCTCGAACAGCAAATTGAACGTGAGCAATTCCCGCAGGACATTGCTGAAAAATACCTCGAACATTTGAAGGGTTACCTCATTCCCAAATATGCCGAATTTATTGGGAAAGAGATACAAACTGCTTATCTGGAATCGTACTCGGAATATGGTCAGAATATTTTTGACCGTTATGTATCCTATGCGGATTTTTGGATTCAGGATCAAGAATATCGTGATCCCGATACTGGACAGTTATTCGATCGGGAAGCGCTTAACGCTGAACTCGAAAAAATTGAAAAACCAGCCGGCATCAGTAATCCCAAGGATTTCCGTAATGAGATCGTAAATTTTGTGCTTCGCGCCCGGGCCAATAATAGCGGACGTAACCCCAACTGGACCAGCTATGAAAAACTCCGTACCGTGATTGAGAAGAAAATGTTCTCGAATACCGAAGAGTTGTTGCCTGTAATTTCATTTAATGCGAAAACATCTACTGATGAGCAGAAAAAGCACGACGACTTCGTCGATCGCATGATGGAAAAAGGCTATACCCGCAAACAGGTTCGTCTGTTATGTGAATGGTATCTGCGGGTAAGGAAATCGTCATAAACATGGTGCGTAGACACTGTCGTCCGGAGGAGATATATGGCCTATTTTATTGATCGACGACTTAACGGCAAAAACAAGAGCATGGTCAATCGCCAGCGCTTCTTACGCCGCTATAAATCACAGATCAAACAGTCGATTGCCGGGGCCATTAACAAGCGTTCGGTTACCGATGTTGAGAGCGGGGAATCGGTATCGATTCCCAACACTGACATCAACGAGCCTTTTTTTCATCAGGGACGAGGGGGCATGCGCCATCGGGTGCATCCCGGCAATGATCATTTCATTCAAAACGATCGTATCGAGCGCCCGCCAGGAGGCGGGGGTGGCGGCAGCGGGCAGGGAAACGCCAGCCAGGATGGCGAGGGTCAGGATGAATTCGTCTTTCAAATTTCAAAAGACGAGTATCTCGACTTGTTGTTTGAAGATCTGGCGCTGCCCAATTTGCAAAAAAACCAGTATAAGCAGTTAAACGAATACAAGACGCATCGGTCCGGTTATACCTCCACCGGGGTGCCGGCCAATATCAGCGTGGTGAGATCATTGCAGAACTCGCTGGTGCGCCGCACGGCTATGACCGCCGGTAAACGTCGCACCATCCGTGAATTGGAGGAGGAACTGGCGTTATTGGCCAACAGCGAGCCGATTCAATTATTGGAAGAAGAACGCATCCATAAGGAAATTGCGGAGCTGCGGCAGAAAATCGCGCGGATCCCTTTTATCGATACGTTCGATTTGCGTTATAAAAATTTTGAACGTCGTGCCGAACCCTCGAGCCAGGCAGTGATGTTTTGTTTGATGGATGTTTCCGGTTCCATGGATCAAGCGACAAAAGATATGGCTAAACGCTTTTATATTTTGTTGTATCTGTTCCTCAGCCGGACCTACAAAAATGTCGAAGTCGTTTATATTCGTCACCATACGCAGGCCAAAGAGGTGGATGAACATGAATTTTTCTATTCGCAAGAAACCGGCGGCACTATCGTTTCCAGCGCGTTGAAACTCATGGAGGAAGTGGTTAAAGAACGTTACAATCCGGCTCAATGGAATATCTATGCCGCCCAAGCCTCGGATGGGGATAACTGGGCTGATGATTCGCCACTGTGTCATGAGCTTTTGGCGAATCGTTTACTGCCAATGGTCCGTTATTACAGCTATATCGAAATAACCCGCAGGGCGCATCAGACATTGTGGCGCGAATATGAAGATTTACAGACCAGATATGAAAATTTTGCCATGCAACATATTCGCGATCAGGAAGATATCTATCCCGTATTCCGTGAATTATTCCACAAACAAGTCAACGAAAGATAAGAGGACACGTTAAATCAGCCAGACCTTCAACGTTTCTGGCTGATTTATGGAGCCTGCAAAGGGTGTACAGAGCATTAATTATGGCAGCCAGGTTTCCGTTCTATCACGACCATTTCGTTTGGCCGTATACAGTGCGCTATCGGCTCTTTTGATAAGACGCTCGAAATCCGGATGGCCGTCAAACATGCAAATCCCGACGCTGACCGTAAGTTCGATTGTTGAGCCGCCGGCAGGATGAACTGGCTGACTGACAATCTTGGAGCGTATATTCTCAATGATCTGCGCCGCCTGGCTTTCTGATGTTTCCACCAGCACCAGCATAAATTCCTCGCCGCCATAACGGAAAACATAGTCACTGCTGCGAACGCTCTCATACAGAATTGTTGCGATATTCTTCAGCGCTTGGTCGCCAGCATCGTGGCCATATTCATCATTGATTTTTTTGAAATAATCAATATCCATCATAGCAATAGCGAAAGGCGTTTCGGAACGGATGGCCAGCGCGATTTCACGCCGGAGGATAGTCGGTATGAAACGTCGGTTCAGTAAGTTTGTTAATGGATCCTTGCCATTTTCAAACCTGCTCAACTCTTCAAATAATGAGGAAAGCAAGGAGGTTATTTTCATAACCCTATTGCGAACAGTCCGCAACAATAGATATCGCTCTTCAGCAATAGCAATCCTTTCCACCGTATAAGATAAAATAAATTTATCCGTAGTGATGATGGCCGAAGAGATTTCGGTAACTTCATCCAATTGTTCAAAAACATGCCGCCCTTTGTGCTGAAACCATAATCCGAATTCAGATTCTTCCAGCGCCTGAATATCAGCGATGGGCATACCGGTTGCCACATTATAAATAAAGCGATTTTCCCAATTCAGTAATGCCGCAAGCTGACGTTCCCTTTCAACGTGAACATTATCAAGAATAGAAAATAAACGATAATTCTCTTTATCTTTCGTGGAGTTTTCGAATGTGCGGGAATACGAGGTAGTCATCACCTCTATGGCGGTATCCATGGCTAGGGATGAGAACCGCATGGCGTCATAGCAAAGGGACAAATCCAGTTCTTCCTCCCTCAGCCGGCGGTAAAGACTTTGCTTCAGCCGACGGGCCCCGCGCGCCACAAGGTCGATAGGGATGCCGATACGGGCATGGATATCCCCCACTTTACGTTGCACGCCGATAAGCACGGACAAATCAGCGGTTGAACTGCCCAAAACCTGTTTGACCCACTGCACCAAAGTGGCATGCAACCGATCGTGGACCTGCTGACTGGACAAAAACAACCGGGCATCATCATCGTTCAACATATAGTCATAAAAATCACTGACCAGTATATTGATATCGTCATCATTCAACGACATCAGAAGTTTATGCGCCGCAACACTGGTGATAGCGATTAACTCATGCCATTCATTTAGAATCAACGCATCGTAAAGCTGGCCATTTAATTTCATTGGAAGACCATTCCAAAATGAATTATTTGATCTATTTTACCATGAATAATGGATCGAGATAGCAAATGCCGAGGATAAAGCCGACAAACAGAGCCAGTTAATTAAGGGCGTTTCTCTTAACATAAATCAGCTTATAACACAATAAGATTGGATTATTATCAGAATAATTCGGTATAGTTCAGTTTTTGTAAACTTGGCCAGCACTATAATGAATCACTGCGCCGCCATGTTACGCCATAGCTTCGGTCGCTGCATAAACTTCGGCCAATACGCGCATGGTCACCTGCATATCCTGCTCAGCGACCTTGTCCAGTATTTCCTTGCCAAGCGCATCCGCCTCGCTGCGAACTTTTTCGTATAAATCTTTGCCCTGCGCCGTCACCACCAACAGTTTTTTTCTCCGATCAGACAAGGTCGCAATACGTTGCACCAACCCGGTTTTCACCAGCCGATCAACCATAGTGACAATTGTCGCGCCCTCTACGCCCAGGATCTGCGCCAGCTCGCTTTGCGATAACGGCGTTTGCGCCCCGGCGATGGCCGCGACCGCCACCCAGCTAGCCTGGCTTAATCCCAGGTATTTCAGGCGACGATCAATGGCCATGCGCAGCGCGCGCGAGGTTAAATGAAGCAATTGGGAAAAATTCTTATATTCAGTGTTCATTAGCCGACAATTTGTTCAGAAATAATATGACAAAAATTATCACAAATTTCGTGCAAAGACCATTATCGGCGTTCCTAAGCTGTTACTCATGCCATGGAAGGCTCTATCTCCTGACGGAAACCATCGCCATAACGAGCAACGGAAAGATCGTCATAAGGGATCTCAGGCTGTTTGGCGCTCATGATATCCGCTAATAAACGTCCCGAACCGCAGGCCATTGTCCAGCCAAGCGTGCCATGACCGGTATTGAGGAATAAATTTTTGAGCGGCGTACGGCCGATAATCGGCGTTCCGTCCGGGGTCATCGGACGCAGCCCGGTCCAAAACGTGGCTTCCTCAATACGACCGCCGCCTGGAAACAGGTCGCGCACCACCATTTCCAGCGTATCCCGGCGCGCCTTGGCCAATCCGGTATTGAAACCCATGATTTCCGCCATACCACCCACCCGAATACGTTGATCAAATCGGGTAATGGCGATTTTATAGCTCTCATCCAGTACGGTGGAGACCGGCGCGGCGCCTTCATCCGCCAGCGGGATGGTGAGTGAATAGCCTTTCAAGGGATAGACGGGAATGGAAACGATATCTCGCAACATGGCCGTTGAGTACGATCCCAGCGCCATGACATAGGCATCACCTTGGCAAACCTCATCACCGCAGCGTACGCCGGTAATGCGATCGCCGGAACGCAACAGTCCTTTAATGTCGCAATCATAATGGAAAGTCACGCCCAAATCGGCGGCCATTTTCGCCAGGCGCTGTGTAAATAATTGACAATCGCCGGTCTCATCATTGGGCAGACGCAAGCCGCCGGTCAGTTTATGCGCGACCTTGGCCAACGCCGGTTCGATGGTTGCCAACTGAGCGGATTTCAACAATTGAAACGGTACGCCTTCATCACGCAATACCGCAATATCGTTGGCCGCGCTGGCGAATTGTTGTTCAGTGCGAAATAACTGCAACGTTCCGCCCTGTCGCCCCTCATAAAGTATGCCGGTATCGGCACGCAATGCTTTCAGGCAATCGCGGCTGTATTCCGCCAAGCGCACCATCCGGCTTTTATTGATGTAATAGTGTCGACTATCGCAATTTCGCAACATTTGCCATAGCCAGCGGAATTGATGATCGGCGCCGTTGAGACGGATGGCCAGGGGCGCATGACGCTGAAACATCCATTTTATCGCTTTTAACGGCACTCCCGGCGCCGCCCAAGGCGCCGCGTAACCGGGGGAAATCTGCCCGGCATTGCCGGCGCTGGTTTCCAATGCCGGTCCCGGTTGCCTATCCAGCACCATCACTTCATGTCCCGCACGGGCGAGATACCAGGCGCTGGTGACGCCAATGACACCGCTTCCTAAAATAATGACTCGCATACTGGGTGTTCCTTTGCCAAAAAATGGGGTCCGAAAACATGCGCTAGCTCACAATTCATTTAATACGCAGCCGCAACATAATTTCAACAACTAAATAAAACATGACTATAATCAAATGATAGCCGTCGTCTGCGGCAACTATCCGGCCCGCGATAAGCATTAACCTAAAACAGTGCTAAATCCACACGATTTTCATCTTGCACTGTGATTAATAATAAGCCAGCATGAGAATGTACTGTCTGTAACGATGAGGTGCGCTGATGACGATTTCTATTGATGAAAAAATTAAGGATTCAACTTGTCTTAGCGATGGGCCCGACTGGACATTTGAGCTTTTACAGGTTTATCTGGATGAAATTGACCGAGTGGCGAAATTCTATCGGCTGGAAACCTACCCCCACCAGATAGAAGTCATCACCTCGGAACAAATGATGGACGCTTATTCCAGTGTCGGTATGCCAATTAATTATACCCATTGGTCGTTCGGCAAGAAATTCATAGAAACCGAACAGCGTTACAAACAAGGTCAGCAAGGTCTGGCCTATGAAATTGTCATTAACTCCAATCCGTGTATCGCCTACTTGATGGAAGAAAACACCATGACCATGCAGGCGCTGGTTATGGCGCACGCCTGTTATGGACATAATTCGTTTTTCAAAAATAATTATCTGTTCCGTAGTTGGACCGATGCCAGCTCGATTGTCGATTATCTGATCTTCGCCCGTGCTTACATTACTCAATGCGAAGAACGTTATGGCGTTGAACAGGTTGAACAACTGCTCGATTCTTGTCATGCATTGATGAACCATGGGGTAGACCGCTATAAACGGCCGCAGAAAATTTCTTTAGAGGAAGAAAAATCCCGTCAAAAGAACCGTGAAGAATATTTGCAAAGCCAGGTGAATGAACTCTGGCGCACGCTGCCCCGCCGGGAAAAAGAAGAGTCGCCGGCCCAGGCCAGTCGTTATCCCCATGAGCCGCAGGAAAATCTGCTGTATTTCATGGAGAAAAACGCGCCCTTGCTGGAACCCTGGCAACGTGAAATATTGCGTATCGTGCGTAAGGTCAGCCAGTATTTTTACCCGCAGAAACAGACGCAGGTCATGAATGAAGGATGGGCTACTTTCTGGCATTACACTATTCTCAATCATTTATATGACGAGAAGAAAGTCAGCGACCGGTTCATGCTGGAGTTCCTGCACAGCCATACCAACGTTGTGTACCAACCGCCTTACAACAGCCCGTATTATAACGGCATCAACCCTTACGCGCTTGGCTTCGCCATGTTCCAGGACATCAAACGCATCTGCCAATCGCCAACGGATGAGGATCGTTACTGGTTCCCGGACATTGCCGGCAGCGACTGGCTGGAAACCCTGCATTTTTCCATGAAAAATTTCAAGGATGAAAGTTTCATCAGTCAATTCTTATCACCCAAGATCATGCGGGATTTCCGTTTATTTACCGTGCTCGATGATGATCACAACAATTATCTGGAAATTTCCGCCATCCATAATGAGGAGGGTTATCGGGCCATTCGTCAGGAACTTTCCTCACAGTACAATTTAAGTAACCTGGAACCGGACATCCAGATATGGAATGTGGATTTGCGCGGCGACCGATCACTGACGTTGCGTTATACGCCGCAAAATCGTGCGCCATTGGCCAAGAGTCGTCGTGAGGTGATGAAGCATATTCATCGTTTATGGAGTTTTGATGTGTATATGGAACAACTTAATGATGACGGCAATGTGGAATTGATTGAGCGTTGCCCTGCACGCAACATCCCCCTGTAATCGGCATAAACGCATAACCTGTTGAAGGTCGGACTATCGACCTTCACGGGTTCCGGTATAACCCGCGATACGCTAGCTAATCCCGCCTGGTTGATGAGCAGGCTTGTGGTTCCTATGCTTAATTCAACGTCCTAATTCAGCAATATCATGCGGTATTGCACCTTGCATGCTATTCCAGATAGCCCCGCTCTCGTTGCCGTAGTGGCGCACCAGGTCGATGACTTGATCGTATAACCCTTCCCGGCACAGCGTGGCAAGATGGTTGTAGAAATTACGCGCCAATTCCCGAGCTTGGGGATTGGAAAAATAATAACGCCCGACACGGAGATACAATCCTCTGAGGCCGTTAAAAATCAAGCCATAGATGGGATTGCCCGAAGCAAATGCCAATTCATGGAAAATACGATAATCCATTTCAGTGAAAGCGTCGGCCTTATCTTCCAGATTGGCCGCCTGCGCTAAAACATTTTGTGCCTTGTCCGGATAAAACCTCACCGCCATGCGAATGAATATTGAGGCAATATTGGTGCGCACCGACAATAAATTATCGATCAACTGAGGAACGCTGTCATGATCCAGGCGAGCCAGCGTCTCAAGGATATTCAGTCCCGAGGTTTCCCAGACATTGTTCACACGGGTCGGCTTGCCATGTTGGATAGTCAGCCAGCCGTCGCGAGCCAGCCGTTGCAGCACTTCACGCAACGTGGTGCGCGTGACGCCTATGACATCGGAAAGTTCACGTTCCGCCGGTAAAATGGACCCTGGGGGAAAGCGGTTATTCCAAATGCTTTCAATCAGATACTCTTCCGCGAAACCGGCAGGACTTTGCGCCTTGATAACCATGATATTATGTTCCGTAGCAGCATGCATGGGTAAGCTAAAACCGGCTAATGATAGCAGATCGCGCCAGGCCGACATAGGAGTTAAGGATTTTAACGGTAAAACTTTGCCAACAATAGCAATAATAATACATATTTTTCCACCTCATCATGTGCATTAAAAATGGTTCTTTAGAATGTATATTACTGTCGTCAAAAATTATTGTTATGAAGCGGTCTCGCAAAATATCATTTTATGCGAACTTCCCCCGGGATATGTCTGAATGAAAGATAAACAACCTGGAAAATGATACCTCTTTTAGTGAAAAAAAGAGGCTGGCATCTGCCTTTAATTGTTTTAAACTGCCTGTCTACAAGCAAATGGCCTGGATAATAATATATGTTGCAATTTCTTAACCGCTGCTCGCGGGGTCGTGGCGCCTGGTTATTGATGATCTTGACCGCCATTGTCCTCGAGCTCGTGGCGCTTTATTTTCAGCATGTGATGTTATTAAAACCCTGTGTGTTATGTATCTACCAACGTTGCGCTCTTTATGGCGTGCTGATAGCCGGCGTCATTGGCGCCATTGCGCCGGCGACGCCGTTACGCTTCGGAGCAATAATCATCTGGCTTTACAGTGCGTTCGAGGGTTTGAAACTGGCCATGGAACACACTGAAATCCAGTTGCATCCTTCGCCATTTGTCACCTGTGATTTTTTTGTCAGCTTCCCTTCCTGGCTGCCGCTGGATAAATGGCTGCCATCCGTGTTTAGCGCCACAGGGGATTGCGCGGTCCGTCAGTGGCATTTTCTGTCGCTTGAAATGCCGCAATGGATGATTGTGATATTCGGCGCCTATTTGCTGGTGGGCGCATTGGTTTTGATTGCCCAATTTTTCCCGCCCAAAAAACGCGATCTTTTCAATCGCTAAGGGAGAATATCGGATACGTCTGAACGACGTATCCTGATAATTCGTCAGGATCCGATTCATAGCGGGAAAGACTGGTTTTTTCCCGCTATTTTTTTCACCCCTTGCCTGAAATGATATGGTCTTCCAAATTGCTCGCTTCCCGTTCGGGCACGGCGATATGACGAACCGAAATCCTGGCGCCATGCATTGCGGCTTTGGAACCGGTTATCAACGGGTGCCAATGCGGCAATGGCTTACCTTCGGCTTGTAACCGGTAAGCGCAAGTCGGCGGCAACCAATGGAATGTGCCGAGATTTTCACGCGTGAGTTTGATGCAATCCGGCTCATACTTGATGCGCGTCTCGTAGTGCCGGCACTGGCAGGTTTTGATGTTGAGCTGATTACAGGCGACATTGGTGAAATAGACTTGCTCGGTATCTTCATCAATCAGCTTGTGCAAACAGCAACGACCGCACCCATCGCATAAAGATTCCCATTCTTCATCCGTCATCTCGGCCAGGCTTTTATGTTGCCAAAAAGCAGGTGTAGTCATCACAGTTATCCGGTTAATATTTAGCTACTCAATCAAATGATACGGGTATTGAGGGTGTGATCATTGACCGAGACCGTCAGTAAGTCGCCGGCCTGCAGCTTCGCCACGCCTTTCGGCGTTCCCGTCAGGATGATATCACCGGGACGCAACGTAAAATAACGGCTCATATAGGCTATCAATGGCAAAATCGGGGTGATCATATCCCGAGTATTACCCTGTTGTCTGATTTCATTATTGACCGATAAAGTCAATGTTGCCTGCTGTGCATCACCGAACTCCCCAACCGGAATGAACCCTGAAATGGGGCACGAGCCGTCAAAGCCTTTGGCTTTTTCCCAAGGCTGGCCCGCCTTTTTGAACTTGGCCTGCAATTCGCGCAAGGTCAGGTCCAACGCCACGGCATAACCCGCGATAGCTCGCGCCACATGGACTTCATCGGATTGTTTGAGCGGCATGCCAATCAAAACGGCAAGTTCCACCTCATGATGAACCTCACCCTGATCGTCCGGAATGACAATGGGTTGACGGATATCGCAAAGGGCGGTTTCCGGCTTGATGAACAACACTGGTTCAACCGGCGTGGCGCTACCCATTTCTTTGATATGTTCGGAATAATTGCTGCCGACGCAAACCACTTTATTGACTGGAAAATCCAGCAATGATCCCTGCCAATCTCTATGTTGATACATGCTTTACACTCCTGCCTACTGTAATGTTCATACCCGTCGTCTAGGGGTAGATTATCTTGTTAAATTTTAGTAAATATCATCATACAACAGCCATAAAAAAACGACATCACTCGACTGTTTCACATTATTATATTCGCGCTTTATAGAAAAACTGGCGGGTTGCAAGCGGTGTTAATTCATTTAATTGAGCGCTATCGAAGTGAATAGTGGATTAATGATCAGTGTGTTTTTGCAGATTTGAGATGACCAGCCAATAAATTTTCAATCGGCGGCGGCAGTTGAAGATAGTAGCCCTGCTCTTCCAAATCCTGTTTGACTTTATTTATGTCCGCTGCAATCAGTTTTTTGCTACCATTTAATGGGAATAACATTGAAAGTACAGGCTTACCGAAATGGGCCATCAGTTCGGGCGGGACCCTGGAAAAGTCATCTTTTTTTTCTACGTACAGATACGTTTGGTCTTGTTTGGTACTTCTATAGATCACACAAAACATTTTTTTCACGCGGTTTACCTGGTCTGGTGGCTTGCCTGGATATAATAGTAACTATAACATGCATACTGCGCTTAAGAATATTGCTTACCGGTAGCTTACCGGGAATATATACCTATTAGATGACGCGTTGCGGGCAGGCGGCAGACAAGACAATTCCGGGGAGCTTACTCAGGTCGGCGATTCGGGTGAAGGAGTACAGCCCATGCGCCGGCGACGTCTAAAGATAACGGGTATAGATAAGTTGAGACTGAGTCAGGATCGATGTCACAGACGCCCATTGAGTTAAAAGGCAGCAACTTTACCTTAACGGTAATCCATGTTCATGACGCTCAACCTGAGGATATTCGTCAGGCCTTACTAAAAAAAATCGAACAAGCTCCTGCTTTTTTAAAGGATGCGCCGATAGTCATCAATGCATCCTTATTGCCCGGTGATGTCAACTGGCAACAGTTGCGGCGTATATTTTCCGCCACCGGTCTGTGTGTCGTCGGAGTCAGCGGATGCAAAGACGAACAGCTCAAGCGCGCCATCGTACGCAGCGGTTTGCCCCTGATGAACGAAGGCAAGTCGCAAAAGCGCATTGCTCCACCCCATGCGATGAAGGTTTCGGCGGATAAAACCAAGCGTATTGACGGCCCGGTCCGCTCAGGCCAACAAATTTATGCGCGCAACTGTGATCTTATCGTGACCAGCAATGTCAGCGCCGGAGCAGAGCTCATCGCCGATGGCAACATCCATATTTACGGCATGATGCGGGGCAGAGCCTTGGCCGGCGCCTCAGGCGACGCGCTAAGCCAGATCTACTGTACCCATTTATCGGCCGAGCTGGTATCGATTGCCGGCCAATATTGGCTTAGCGATCAGATTCCCGAGGATTTTTTAGGAAAAGCCGCGCGACTGAGTTTGCAAGAAAATTCGCTTACCATTGAACCTTTATACTAAGCCCTTGACAAGGAATCCATTTATGGCACGTATTATAGTTGTTACATCAGGTAAAGGAGGCGTTGGCAAAACCACTTCAAGCGCGGCCATTGCTACCGGCTTGGCCCGGAAAGGCAGAAAAACCGTGGTCATCGATTTCGATATCGGTCTGCGCAATCTCGATTTAATCATGGGATGCGAACGGCGCGTGGTTTATGATTTCATCAATGTCATCCAGGGCGATGCCACTCTCAATCAAGCATTGATCAAAGACAAGCGCACCGACAATCTCTATATTCTGCCCGCTTCGCAAACCCGGGATAAAGACGCCTTGACGCGAGAAGGCGTGGAAAAAATCCTCAAACAGCTTGATACGATGGATTTTGAGTTCGTGGTCTGCGACTCGCCGGCCGGTATTGAAACCGGTGCGTTGATGGCATTGTATTTTGCCGATGAGGCTATCATTACCACTAATCCGGAAGTGTCTTCCGTACGCGATTCGGATCGTATTCTCGGCATATTGTCGTCAAAATCCCGCCGCGCCGAAAATGGTCTGGAGCCGATAAAGGAACATTTGCTGCTAACCCGTTATAATCCCGGCCGAGTCAATCGTGGCGATATGCTCAGTATGGGCGATGTTATTGAAATTCTTAGAATTCCCCTGCTAGGGGTGATCCCGGAGGATCAATCGGTCTTGCGCGCGTCTAATCAGGGCGAGCCGGTTATTCTCGATGTGGGGTCTGATGCGGGACAAGCCTACTCAGACACAGTTGATCGCCTGTTAGGAGAAGAACTTCCCTTTCGCTTCATTGAAGAAGAGAGAAAGGGTTTCCTAAAACGCCTATTTGGGGGATAAACCATGGCATTACTCGATTTTTTTCTCTCCCGTAAAAAAACGACAGCCAATATAGCCAAGGAACGGCTGCAAATTATTGTCGCGGAACGGCGAAGGGGGGACAGTGAGCCCCATTATTTGCCGCAGTTAAAACGGGATATCCTTGAGGTGATTTGCAGATATGTGCAAATTGATCCTGAAATGGTGTCTGTACAACTGGAGCAGCGGGAAGGCGATATTTCCATTCTTGAGCTTAACGTGACGCTGCCGGAAACTGAAGAAAGCCCTAAATAACGGTGAAGCATCGATCTCCCCGGCCGCCGGCGGGGGGACTATATTTACCATTTTGCATAAGTCGGCCGGGCTGACGGAACAGCCCCTGCCGTCATATCCGTTATAACTGAAAAGTAAAAAACAACGCTAGCGTCGTGAATATCACGCCGAAGTGATTACCGCCAACTTATCGTCGCCCTCGAGAATTTCACGCAAGGCCGCGCCAACCAGTTTTTCGCGCCAGCTACTGAGTAATTGGGGAATACGCTGCGGCGGCGTCAATCGCCAGTACCAGCTTAACAATTGATTAATCTGCTTGCGGGAAGCCAATAGCTCAACGCTAAGGCCTGTCTGCAGGCTAATCTGCGCAATACGTTCTTTGATGGCCTTGAAGGTGGCCCGATAACCAGGTTGATCAATCAGGTTTATCAACGCGGGCGGCCATTGGTCTTCCGGCAATGCCGCCGCCTGCTGAACCAAGGACAACAATGTTTTGCCGTGATAACGGATCTCCGGCCCGCTTACGCCCAGATGTTCCAGTTCGGCCAGCGATCCCGGCATATAACGGGCGACCTGCCACAGGTTTTCCTCGCGCACGACAAAATTGACCGCCATATCCCGTTCGCGCGCTTTGTGCAAGCGCCAGGCCGCCAGTTTTTGCAAGCACGCCAATTGACGGGTACGCAATTGCCATGCATTAGTGATATCGCGGTAGGCCAGCTCTGGATCGACAATTTCCTGCCGGCGAAGGCATAAAGCGTCACATTCCTGCTGCGCCGCTTCGCTCCAGCCGGACTTGACGGTTTCATCAATCAATAGCGCCGCCATCGGCAACAGCCAAAAAACATCCGCAGCGGCATACTCGCACTGCTTTTCGCTTAACGGCCGCGCCAGCCAGTCAGTCCGGGATTCGCTCTTGTCCAAATCCACCTGCATATAGTCCGTCACCAAAGCGGCGAAACCACAGGAAAGCGGCCGGCCATTGAACGCGGCTAATACCTGAGTATCAATCATCGGCGTGGGCAACTGGGAAAAAGTATGTAAAAACACTTCCAGATCTTCGCTACAGGCGTGAAGTATCTTTTCCACTTGCTGATCAGCCAATAGCGCAATAAAGGGTTGCCATTGCTCAATGGTCAGCGGGTCAATCAAGGATAGATTTTCGCCATCGTACAATTGGATCAAACCCAATTGCGGGTAATAGGTGCGAGTACGGACAAATTCGGTATCCAGCGCCACCCGGTCGTGCCGGCGTGCTAATTCACAAATATCCTGTAATTCGATATCGGTGGTGATCAATCGATAATTCAACACTGCTCTCTCTTACTTAAGCCATGAAAGCACAAAAAGGCCCCAGTCGCGGGGAAAAACCACAGTTTCTCACTCTAACGGTATCATTGGCATAAAGCCAGCCGGAGTTGTCAATCATTCCCTGCCCGGCAATTTTTTCCAGGCCACTTCGTTGCGCAGATAGGTCGGCTGCGTCAATTCCACTGGCAAGGCTTGGCCATCGTCCAGGCTTTTCGCCGCTAATACCAGCATATCCGCCGCGACGGGTAACGTTAGCCGACCGGTTTGCAGTTGCAGTTGTCCGGTGGGATGAACCAGGTCGGGATAGGTTTCCCAGCCGGTACCGGCATAAGCCCATAAACCCGCGACGCCGGCTACGGATTGAGTCAATTGTTCGGGTTTGATAACCCTCTCGCTCTCTTCCCCTTGCCAACGGCCATCGGCACCCCGGGAATATTGCGCCCAGTAAACTTCACCCATGCGCGCATCAATGGCGGTCAAGACGTGATCGATGCCGGTATTGCGCCAGGCGCCTTGCGCCAACGCCGCCAGGGTGGAAATGCCAATCATCGGCAATTCGGCCCCCAGCGCCAACCCTTGCGCGATGCCGATGCCAATCCGAACGCCGGTAAAACTGCCCGGCCCGCGGCCGTAAGCAAGCGCATCCAGTTGATGCAGACCGATGCCGGCTTCCGCCAACAGACTGTCAATCATCGGTAAAATGCGGCGAGTATGTTCTCGGGGACAAATTTCGAAACGCTGGCTGATTTCACCATCCAGCCACAATGCGGCGGAACAGGCTTCAGTAGCGGTATCAAGGGCTAAAATTCGCGTAGACATGCCAACCTCAGGCGGGGGAAAAAGTTGTGGCCAAAATCGGCCTGCATAATAGCATAACCGTAAGGGCGGCGGTCAATTATGCCCACCGCGCCTTAACGGACGCTGCCTGGCGGCGTTTCTTGCGGGAAAGTCGGCCGCCGTTCAACGGCGTTGCAGAAAGTCGATGGCCCGTTGCAGCGACCGGGTACGCGGCGCCGGCGGCAAGCTTTTCAGGAATATTTCGCCATAGGGCCGGGTCACCAACCGTTGATCGCAGATAATCAGCACGCCCCGATCGTCGCTATCGCGAATCAGACGGCCCACCCCTTGTTTCAGCGCGATCACCGCCTCGGGTATTTGCACCTCGGCGAACGGATCGCCGCCGCGCAATTGGCAATCCTCTACCCGGGCCTTCAATAAAGGGTCATCAGGCGAAGTGAACGGCAATTTATCGATAATAACGCACGATAGTGCCTCGCCGCGAACATCCACCCCTTCCCAAAAACTGTTGGTGGCAACCAACAGCGCATTGCCTGCGGCGACGAACTGCTCCAGCAATTGGCGCTTGCCGGTTTCACCTTGCAGTAAAACGGGCAACGTCAATGACGCGCGAAACTCCAGCGCCAAGTCCCGCATCATTTGGTGGGAGGTGCAGAGAAAAAAACAACGGCCCTTATTGGCCACAATCACCGGCAGCAACATACGCGCCAACTGTGCCGCCACACCGCGCTGGTTGACCTCGGGCAAAAAACGCGGTACGCACAGCAATGACTGGCTGGCATAATCGAACGGGCTGGCCAGCAACAGCGTTTTAGCCTCGCTCAATCCGATTCGGCGGGTAAAATGCTCCAACCGCTCGTTGACCGATAACGTTGCCGAGGTGAAAATCCAGGTGCCTTTTTTCTCGGTCATCACCTCGTGGAAACGATCCGAAACCGATAAAGGCGTCAACGCCAGGACAAAATGACGCGAGCTGCATTCGAACCAATAACTGTAGCCGGGTTCCTGCGTGGTTTTCAGCCGCTTGAGACGAGCGCGGTAGAGCGCCGCCCGCTCAAACGCGGCATCCAGCAAGGCCGAACGGCCCAGAGCCAGCTTGGCCACGTCGTGACATAACTCAAGCGCATCATCAAGCAACACCAAAGCGCGTTGTATCGGCGGTTGCGCCAACATATCGCGCAGATTGCCGCGAAAACCCGGCTCCCCCAGCGCCAGCCGAAAATCCTGGGTGCGATAAGTCAGTTGATCGGCGCTTTTCTGTAATTGCGCCATATCCCGCACATCGGTACGGTAGGCCAGAATCATGTCCCGCGCCAAATCCAGCAATTGGCGGCTGGTGAGCTGTTGTCCGAAGTATTGACTGGCGATATCCGGCAACTGGTGCGCTTCATCAAAAATCATCACATCGCCATCGGGGATCAATTCGCCAAAGCCCCCATCCTTCACCACCATGTCGGCCAGGAAGAGATGATGGTTAACTACGATAATATCGGCATCCATGGCGTTGCGACGAGCTTTAACCACGAAACACTCTTTATAGAGCGGACAGTCGCCGCCAAGGCAGTTATCATTGGTGCTGGTGACCAACGGCCAAACCGGGCTGTCTTCCGGGATATTGCTGCAAGTGGCGATATCACCGTCCGTTGTGCGCGACGACCACTGGCGTATCTCCGTCAATTGCCCAAGGACTTCCGCCGCCGCGTTATTGCCGCCCAGGGTCTGTTGTTCCATCCGTTCCAGACATAGATAATTGGACCGGCCTTTTAATAGCGCGACATGCCCTTTGTAGTTAAGCGCCGCGCTGACTTTTGGCAAATCGCGGCCATAAAGCTGATCCTGTAGCGCCTTCGATCCGGTGGAAATAATGACTTTACGGTTTGCCCGCAGCGCCGGCACCAGATAAGCGTACGTTTTGCCCGTACCAGTGCCCGCCTCCACCACCAGCGGCTGCCTGTTTTCTATGGCTTCATGAATCGCCTCGGCCATCAGTCGCTGCGACTCCCTGGGCTTAAATCCGATAATGGCCTTGGCCAGCGCGCCTTGCGGCGCAAATTCATCTATCACAAGGGTTCTCTGTGGTTGGCGGGATCAGTTCTCTTCATCCTGTTCATCCTCGAGATAGATTTGCTCCTCGGGGTGGTCCGCCCTTATGGCTTCGCCATCCTCTTCACCCTCATTATCATTTTCGTCCCAGCTTATCGTCACCCGTTCACCACTATGCGTGGCGCGAATTTCTGACGATACCAGCCTGATGGCTTCGCCGCTGCTCATTCCTTCATCCATTAAAGCCTGTATACGATCCACAGCCAGCTGCTGTTGCTGGTGAGTTAACACTGGCATGTCGGTGAGCATGAAATTTCTCCAAAAGAAATACCGGACGTCAAGTATCTCATGCCAGCAATCGCTACGCCATTCATTGCGCTTGTGTTAGGCGCGGGAGCCGATATCATTAATCAGGTTTTTATCCGGCGGCGACTGAACGCCTTATCGATTCTGGAACCTATGTCTTTTACCAAACCGCAATTCATCGATTTGCCATATCATCCCGAAACCATACTGGCAATGTTTACCGCGTTTTCCTCACAACCGTGGGCGACTTTACTGCATTCCGGTCATGCCAATCACCCGGATAGCCGTTTCGACATTATGACGGCCGACCCGATCGCGACCCTGACGACCCATGGCGACCAAACGCAAATCCAGTGCGACGGTCACACCGAAATCAGCGTCGCAGACCCCTTTGCCCTGTTGCAAGAGCAAATGGACGCCGCCGGCATCCATACTGCGGCTATGGATGACCTCCCTTTTCTCGGCGGCGCTTTGGGGCTGTTCGGATATGATTTGGCGCGGCGGATCGAATCGCTGCCCGGCCAGGCGGCGCGGGATATCAGCCTGCCGGACATGGCTGTGGGGATCTATGATTGGGCGGTGATTGCCGATCATCGGTTGAAGCGGCTGACCCTGATCAGTTATCGCGACGCCGCTCGCCGACTGGCCGATTTGACGGCTTCCGTCGACAGCGCGCCGGCTCCTTTTCGTCTGACGAGTCCCTGGCGCGCCAATATGACACGCCAACAATACGGCGAAAAATTCCGCCGGATACAAGAACATCTGCTCGCCGGGAATTGTTATCAGGTTTGCCTGGCCCAGCGTTTCGAGGCGGAGTATCAGGGTGATGAATGGTCGGCATTTCGCCATTTACTGGCCGGCAACCGCGCGCCTTTCTCGGCTTTTTTGCGTCTGCCGGGTCAGCAGGCCGTATTGAGTCTGTCGCCGGAGCGTTTTCTTCGGTTGCACCGCGGGCAGATCACCACCCGCCCCATAAAAGGCACACTGCCGCGTCTGGCGAGCGCCCAGGCGGATCGTCTACAGAGTGAAAAATTGGCGGCATCGCCAAAGGATCAGGCCGAAAATTTGATGATCGTCGATTTGCTGCGTAATGATATCGGCCGCATCGCACTGCCCGGCAGCGTGCGGGTGCCGGAATTATTCAAAATTGAAACTTTTCCGGCGGTTCATCATATGGTAAGCACTATCACGGCGACGCTGCCGGCTGACGCCACCCCCTGCGATCTGCTGCGCGCCTGTTTTCCCGGCGGTTCCATTACCGGCGCGCCCAAGGTCAGCGCCATGAAGATTATTGATCGGCTTGAACCGCACCGGCGCAATGCCTGGTGCGGCAGTATCGGTTATCTGAGTTTCTGCGGCTCGCTTGACAGCAATATCGCCATTCGCACCCTACTGACCGAACACCAGAGGATTTACTGCTCCGCCGGCGGCGGCATTGTGGCCGACAGTCAGGAAACGGCGGAATATATGGAAACACTGGATAAAGTCGCTACCATTTTACCGTTGCTGGAACAGATGAACGCCGATGAATGACGCTAATATGATGTTGACCCTGGAAAGTTTTATCACCCGATTTCAACTGCAACTGCCCGGTCATTGCGAACCGGCGCGCAATGTACGGCAAGCAGCGGTGCTGGTGCCGATTATCTGCCGTCACAGACCGACCATGTTATTGACCCGGCGCTCTGCGATGTTGCGCCATCACGCCGGCCAGGTGGCGTTTCCCGGCGGTTCAGCCGATCTTGACGATGGAACCCCGATCGGTACCGCTTTGCGTGAAGCCTGGGAAGAAGTGGCTATTCCGCCCGACGCGGTTCGCATACTCGGCCAGTTGCCGCCGGTGGACAGCAATAGCGGTTTTCAGGTAACGCCGGTCATCGGTTTGTTGCCGGCTGATCTTCCTTTGCGCGCCAGTCAGGACGAAGTGGCGGAAATCTTCGAAATACCCTTGGAACAGGCGTTGTCGCTGGCAAGTTATACGCCGTTGGAGATACTTCGGCGGACCAAAAATCTGCAAGTCTATTTCTCCTGGTACCAAAGTCACATGGTGTGGGGAATGACAGCACAAATCCTTTATCGCCTGGGGCAGCATATACAAAAGTGAAACATCCTGGCGATCAGTCGCGCTGACTGCGAAAAAACAGCTGCGCAAAACCTCCCTCCCCGCTAAAATGCCACACCACACCCCATGATCGAAATTTAACGCCTTATAAAGTTATATTTACGGATAATTATATTACTAGTTTATCTATTTCAGCCCTGGCGAAAAAAACGCGCCAGAGAGCGCGCCACAGCTAAGGATAAACAACGAGCCGCCCCGATTCACATTACCCGTAATGTATCCGATGTTATTTAAGTTTGCCCGGCATCGGCGCTAATAAAGCGGATGAAGAACATCAAATGAATATTATTAGCATTAGTTTTTATCATGCGAAAGCACAAGCCTCTCGCAGTGTGAGTCATTACAATTACAAACATTGTCGCCAGACAAACGTAACAAAGATGTTGTGAGGAGAATTATCGTGATTAGCGTTTTCGACATGTTCAAAATCGGCATCGGACCGTCGAGCTCCCATACGGTGGGGCCCATGAAAGCCGGTAAACAATTCGTGGACGACCTGGTCGCGAAGCAGCTCATCGCAACCGTCACGCGCATCGCCGTCGATGTTTACGGTTCGCTATCCTTGACCGGCAAAGGACACCATACCGACAGCGCCATTATCCTGGGCCTGGCGGGCAACCGGCCGGATACCGTGAACATCGACGCCGCCCCCGGCTTTATTCGCGATGTGACGCGGCGTCAGCGTCTGCTGCTGGCCGGAGGGCCGTATGAAGTGGACTTTCCCAGCGAAGGCGGCATGGTTTTTCACAGCGATTATCTGTCGCTGCACGAAAACGCCATGCGCATCCACGCGTTTGCCGGCGACGAGCGGATCTACAGCCAAACCTATTTTTCCGTCGGCGGCGGCTTCATCGTTGAGGAATCGCAGTTCGGCCAGCCGGTCATTGATCGCATCGATGTCCCCTATGCGTTCGACAGCGCGCAGCAATTGCTGGAGCACTGCAAGCACACCGGTCTCTCGCTGTCCGGTCTGGTGATGCGCAATGAATCGGCGTTGCACGACAAAGAAGAAATTAATCGCTATTTCGCCGATATCTGGCAAACCATGCGTAACTGCATTGATCGTGGTCTGAATACCGAGGGGGTTCTGCCTGGTCCGTTGCGGGTACCACGCCGCGCCTCGGCATTACGCCGTATCCTCACTTCGACGGACAAAAATTCCAGCGATCCCATGGTAGTGATTGATTGGGTGAATATGTTCGCGCTTGCGGTTAACGAAGAAAATGCCGCCGGCGGCCGGGTGGTCACCGCGCCAACCAACGGCGCTTGCGGTATCGTACCCGCGGTGCTGGCTTATTATGATCACTTTATCGAACCGGTTACCCCTGAAATACATCAACGCTACTTCATGGCTTGTGGCGCCATTGGCATTCTATACAAAATGAATGCCTCGATTTCCGGCGCCGAAGTGGGTTGCCAGGGCGAAGTCGGCGTAGCTTGCTCCATGGCGGCGGCCGGACTTACCGAATTGATGGGCGGCAGCCCCGAACAGGTCTGCGTCGCGGCGGAAATCGGTATGGAACACAATCTGGGCTTAACCTGCGATCCGGTCGCCGGCCAGGTGCAGGTTCCCTGCATCGAACGCAACGCCATCGCTTCGGTTAAGGCCATCAACGCGTCGCGCATGGCCCTGCGTCGCACCAGCGCACCGCGGGTTTCATTGGACAAGGTTATCGAGACCATGTATGAAACCGGCAAGGATATGAATGCCAAATACCGCGAAACGTCGCGAGGCGGATTGGCAATCAAAGTGCAGTGCGATTAAAAGCGCAGTGCGACTAACGCCGTGATTCTCTTTCTCTGAACCAGGCAAGGTCTCCCCGCCGGGTTCAGCCATTTTCCACACATTATCATCCAGCGCTACGGACTCATCTCCCCACCATCATCACTCCCATCAGCCGCTTTTTTACGCAGCACAAACCTCCGCAGATTTTATCGGCATCGATTCTGATTAGTCTTTAATCAGTCTTGGAGAAATGCTTTGAGGAAATAGTGCTGTTGCCAAAATAAAAGCCAATTTTTTGAAGCAGCGCCGGAAAAGGTTGACTCCTGTCGGCACAATCAATATGCCTGTTACTTATTCATGGGCCATGGCTTCAAAGCCCCGTCATTCCTGGGTTAGCACCATTTGTTATCCTCAACGACTGTTTGTAAACAAACAAAACCTCTTTTGTCTGCAAGTTGTCATCACCAACGCCTACACTCCTTTGTGCCATGGTTAGTTGTTACATGCACAAATTACTGAGCGCCGTCACAATTTTTATTTTTTTACACACTAAAATAAATCGCGTTTACTCGTTATTGAGAAGTTTATCTGTCTGAAACGGCCAGTCTCAATGACGAAACTCAAACAGGGTGGATTATTACCCTGGCTAAGAAGTAACCACTGACAGCTTACAGCACCACAACGCCAGGCGGTTTTACTGCTTAACCCAATTTGTTAACAGAGGAGGTATCCAGTGAGTATTGCTATCGTAATTGGCACTCACGGGTCAGCGGCCGAGCAACTGCTTAAAACGGCTGAAATGATATTAGGCGCACAGAGTAACGTCGCTTGGATTGATTTTGTTCCCGGGGAAAACGCTGAAACACTGATTGAAAAATATACAGAACGTTTGACCCATCTTGATACCCAAGAAGGGGTATTATTTTTAGTCGACACTTGGGGAGGCAGTCCGTTTAATGCCGCTAGCCGTATTGTTGTCGACAAAGAAAACTATGAAGTTGTAACCGGCGTCAATATTCCTATGCTGGCTGAAACGTTTATGGCGCGTGATGACAAGCCGGCTTTTGCTGATTTGGTCAAAATTGCGCTGGAAACCGGACGCGCCGGCGTCAAAGCATTAAAAGCACCTGAAGCGTCTGTTGCAACACCCGCTGCCGCGCCGAAAGCCGCTGCCACGCCCGTTCAACACGCTAACGGCGGTCATATGACCATCGCTTTGGCGCGTATTGATGACCGTTTGATTCATGGACAAGTAGCCACCCGTTGGACCAAAGAAACCAATGTTAAACGTATCATTGTCGTCAGCGATGAAGTCGCCGCCGATACCGTGCGTAAAACCTTGTTGACTCAAGTGGCTCCTCCAGGCGTAACCGCACATGTGGTTGATGTGGCGAAAGCCATTCGCGTCTATGAAAACCCGAATTACGCCAAAGATCGGGTCATGTTTCTGTTTACCAACCCAACCGATGTCCTGCGACTGGTGGAAGCCGGAGTAAAAATTACCACGGTGAATATCGGCGGTATGGCATTCCATCAGGGCAAAACCCAGGTGAACGGAGCCATTTCCGTTGATGAAAAAGACATTGTCGCATTCCATAAGTTAAATGATCTGGGGATTGAGCTGGAAGCCCGTAAGGTTTCATCTGATTCGCCGCTAAAAATAATGGATATGATCACCAAACTCGGTAAATAAATTTAGCCGAAAATTAACAATCAAGAGCGTATTTCTTTTCCGCGGAAATCATTTACCGCTCTCTTACGTTTGTCTGAGGAGAAGTGCAATGGAGATCACCACGCTTCAAATTGTGCTGATTTTTATCGTAGCTTGTATAGCCGGTATGGAGTCAGTACTGGATGAGTTTCAGTTCCACCGTCCGTTGGTGGCCTGTACGTTAGTCGGTCTGGTGCTGGGTGATATGAAAACCGGGATCATCATCGGCGGTACATTGGAGATGATTGCCCTCGGTTGGATGAATATCGGTGCCGCACTTGCACCTGATGCCGCATTGGCATCTATCATTTCCACCATTCTTGTCATTGCCGGCAACCAAAGCATCGGCGCCGGTATCGCGCTGGCCATCCCGTTGGCAGCCGCAGGTCAGGTGTTGACCATTATCGTTCGTACCTTGACCGTGGCATTCCAACATGCCTCCGATAGCGCCGCGGAACGAGGCAATCTGACAGCCATTACCTACCTTCACATTTTTGCCCTGCTCTTGCAGGCCATGCGTGTGGCGATTCCGGCGCTTATCGTGGCCATATCCGTAGGTACAGATGCCGTCCATGCCGTACTGAGTTCCATTCCGGCGGTGGTCACCAACGGTCTGGCGATTGCGGGCGGCATGATTGTGGTAGTTGGGTACGCAATGGTGGTTAACATGATGCGCGCCGGCTATCTGATGCCTTTCTTCTTCCTGGGTTTTGTTACCGCGGCTTTCACCAATTTCAACCTGGTTGCTCTTGGTGTTATCGGCGTGGTTATGGCCATCTTCTACATCCAGTTGAGCCCGAAATATAATCGGCCGCAGGGTGGTCAGAATACGCCATCCCAGGGTGCTAACGATCTTGACAATGAACTTGATTAAAAGGTGAGAAAAATGGTCGATACTACAAATAGTCCAAAGAAACTGACTCCGGGCGATATCCGTGGAGTATTTTACCGCTCGAACCTTTTTCAAGGATCATGGAACTTTGAACGGATGCAGGCCCTGGGTTTTTGTTTTTCGATGGTGCCGGTAATTCGTCGCCTTTATCCGGAAAACAACGACGCCCGTAAACAGGCCATCAAACGCCACCTGGAATTCTTCAACACCCAACCCTTTGTGGCGGCGCCGGTGTTGGGCGTGACCATGGCAATGGAAGAACAACGCGCTAATGGCGCGCCTATCGACGATGCGGCCATCAATGGTCTGAAAGTCGGTTTGATGGGACCGTTGGCCGGTGTGGGCGACCCGATTTTTTGGGGTACCGCACGTCCGGTGTTTGCCGCGCTGGGCGCTGGTATCGCCATGAGCGGTAGCTTGCTGGGTCCTGTGCTGTTCTTTGTTCTGTTCAACTTGGTTCGTCTGTTGGTGCGTTACTATGGGGTTGCCTATGGTTACCGCAAAGGGATCGATATCGTTAACGATATGGGCGGCGGCTTCCTGCAGAAATTGACTGAAGGCGCTTCTATCCTGGGGTTGTTTGTCATGGGGGCCTTGGTTAATAAATGGACCCATGTCAATATACCTTTAGTGGTATCGCGCATTACCAATCAGAATGGTCAAACCACAGTAACAACCATACAAACCATTCTGGATGCGTTAATGCCAGGCTTGGTGCCGTTATTGCTGACCTTTGGTTGTATGTGGCTGCTGCGTCATAAAATCAATGCACTGTGGATTATCATTGGCTTCTTCGTCATTGGTATATTCGGTTATTGGATTGGCCTATTGGGTCTGTAATTCAAGCTGTCGAAAAACCGGGGATTTAACCCCGGTTTTTTTATGTGTTATTGGGAGGAAAGATGTCTGTCACTGATATCTGCTTGCTGGTTATCATCGCGTTGGCGCTCTTGTTTGCCATATATGATGAGTTCATTGTTGACTTCATACTCAAAGGAAAAACCAGGTTGAAAATTGGCCTGCATCGGCTGAACCGCGTCGATGCTCTGATTTTCATCGGTCTGGTTTCCATCCTGATTTATCAGAATATCATCGCCGGCGGCACTGTTTTAACAACGACGTTATTACTCGTTTTGATACTGATGGCAGTTTATTTGGCCTATATTCGTCGGCCAAAATTGGTATTTAAACAAGAGGGATTTTTTTACGCGAATTTCTTTATCCGCTATGGCCGCATAAAAAATATGAATTTATCCGAGGATGGTTTCTTGGTGATCGATCTGGAAAAAAGACGGTTGTTGATAAAAGTCAAACATCTTGATGATCTGGAAATAATATATCACTTTCTGCTGGAAATGAATTAACTTTTTGTTAACAATAAAGCCTTGGCTATTTTTCCTCATGGTGTTCCCTACTATTTCCCAGTCATTGGATATGGATATTTTCCGCACAACAAAATAGATCAAAAGTCGTTTCAATGAAAATAATTATCAGTTACCGGTCTAAACCCCTTTTATTTTTGTAGTTGTTTTATTCGGAATTAATATGCTAATGTTGATCCGTCATTAGGGAGTAGCCGGTTTCCATAATTTAATGGAAATGTCCGTATCAACATACTCGTTGCAGTTCGAAACGTGGTACGGGCGACCAGGGTGGTTGGCGAGACTATAGACACGACGAACCATCGTTAGGTTGGGAGATGGGGAAGCGTGGATATTGGCTCCCAGCCGAGGCTATTGTATGAACCTTTCTGCGACTTTAATTCTGGCTTTTGGCATGTCGATGGATGCATTCGCCGCATCTGTTGGTAAAGGCGCCACGCTGCACAATCCTCGTTTCCGCGAAGCAATACGCACCGGTCTGGTGTTTGGCATCATTGAAGCCGTTACGCCTCTGATTGGCTGGTCCCTCGGTTTGATTGCCAGCCACTACATTATGGCGTGGGATCATTGGGTGGCGTTTATCCTGTTGGCTTTTCTTGGTTTACGCATGATGGTGGGCGGTTTCCGGAAGCCGTCTGAACTCAGGCCGCCCATCGGTCAGCACAGTTTGAAAGTGCTTATTTTCACCGCTATCGCGACCAGTCTCGATGCGTTGGCCATCGGCGTCGGCCTGGCCTTTGTCGAGGTGAATATCGTCCATACCGCGATGATTATCGGGTTGTCGACCATGCTTATGGCCACGCTGGGCATGTTGCTAGGCCGCTTTATCGGACCCATCCTGGGTAAAAAGGCGGAGATTATCGGTGGCATAGTCCTGATCGGTATCGGAGTTAATCTGCTGTATAGCCATATCGGCTCCCTGGCGCCCCTCGGCAGCTAATCGACGTCACGCCGCCAGACGCGGATAACGAAATCGGTTTCACAGGGAAATTCCGCCAGCCCGATCAGTGCGTTTACCGCTTCCTGGCTGGCTCGCCAGGCAAAAGGGGTCATCTGCAATAGCGCGCCGGCCGCCTCGCCGGGTAATACCATGTCGAAACGCAACTGTTCCTCTCCCGCCAATGAAAAACCAGGCATATGTTCGTCCTTCCAGGGATGCAGTTTCGCCTGGGGATAGATCCGCTCTTTAAGCTGCAAAAGATGACGAGGTCCGGGCGCAACCGTAACCACAAAGCTGCCGGGCTTGAGAACGCGCTGCATCTCGACGGGTTGGCAAGGCGCGTAAATCCGTAGCATGCCGTCCAGAGCGTTATCCATGAATGGCAAGCGTTGGCTGGAGGCGACGCAAAAGTTCACCCGCGGATAACGTTTTGACGCGGCGCGTACCGCGGTTTTGGCGATGTCCAGTCCATAGACCTGATTATCGGCGCAACGGCTCGTCAGCAATTCCGCCAGCACCGAGGTGTAATACCCTTCGCCGCAGCCGATATCCAGCCAACGGGCCGGCTGCGGCGTTTGCCGGGCGCAAATCAATGCCATAACGCGATCGCGCATCTTTTGATAATAACCCGCATCGAGAAAAGCGCGGCGGGCCTGCATCATGGCCAGGCTATCACCGGGAATTTTGCTGCGTTTGAATTGCACCGGCAGCAGGTTAACGTAACCTTCGCGCGCGCAATCGAAGCGGTGATTGTTGCTGCAAAGCCAATAGCCGCCGGCTTGTGATAACGGCGACTGACACAGGGGACATTGATAACCGAACATAAGAGACTTTCCGCGCAAAACTGCCAATGGGCGAGCATGATACCCTAAAACAACAAGCGGATGATCATAGCATGAGACCGCGTTTACGAAGGCGGTCCGCCCAATTGGTTGGCAACGACAATATGATTATTGTCTTCCGGCAAAGCGTCAGGCTCCACATTCATCGTGCGCAAGACTTCGGACATAATGGTGCTGAATACCGGCGCGGAAACCGCGCCACCGTAATATTTTCCGCCCTGAGGATTATTTATCACCACCACCAGGGCAAATCTTGGACGACTTGCCGGCGCGATCCCGGCGGTATACGCGATATACTTGTCGATATACTGTCCGTCCGGCCCGATCTTCTTAGCCGTACCGGTTTTCACCGCCACGCGATAGCCGCGCACCGCCGCCTTGATCCCCCCCCCGCCAGGCAACGCAACGCTCTCCATCATATGCTTCACTTCATGCACCAGCCCCTCATCCATCACCCGTTGACCGACCACCGGCGGATCAATACGGGTAATGGACAAAGGGCGGTATACGCCATCGCTGGCAATGGTGGCATAGACTCTGGCAAGCTGCACCGGCGTCACCATCAAACCATAACCGAAGGAAAAGGTCGCTCTATCCAGTTCGCTCCAACGCTGCCGGTTCGGCATCAAACCGCTGCTTTCGCCGGTGAGACCCAATTCGGTGGGTTGGCCCAGGCCAAACGCCAGATAGGTTTTCAACAGTGCGGTGATGGGCATGGCCAACGCCATGCGTGATACGCCGACGTCACTGGATTTCTGCAAAATACCGGTCAGCGTCAATTCCGGATAGAAGGCGACGTCGCGAATCAGATGGCCGCTGATGGTATACGGGTGGGTATCAAGCAAACTGTCTTGCCTGACGATCCCCTGTTTTAACGCGGTCATCACCACCATGGGTTTAACCGTGGAGCCCGGTTCGAAAATGTCGCTGATGGCACGATTGCGAAAATCGTCTTCTTGCGCGCCGGTACGATTATTGGGATTGAATGTGGGATAGTTGGCCATGGCCAGAATTTCACCGGTATTGACATCCACCAATACCGAGGCGCCGGAGTCGGCCTTATTAAACGCCACCGCATTGCTTAACGCCTCTTCCGCGATGCGCTGCAAACGTAGATCAATGCTCAGCGCGACGTTGTGCGCCGGTGAACTGTCAGTGGAAGAAAGCGTTTCGACCACTCTGCCGAAACGGTCTTTGCGTACCACCCGCTGCCCTGCGACGCCGGTCAACAGACGATTGAAACTTTTTTCAACGCCCTCAATCCCCTGGTCATCGATATTAGTGAAACCGACCAGATTCGCTGCGGTTTCTCCCGCCGGATAGAAACGCCGCGACTCTTCTTTGCAATAGATGCCGGGCAATTTCAATTGCCGCACATAATCCGCCACATTGGGTTCTATCTGCCGCGCCAAATAAATAAAACGCATATGCGGATCGTGATTAATCCGCTCAGCCAATTCGCTAAAGGGTAAATTGACTGTTTGCGCCAGCGCTTGCCAACGCGATGAGTCCGCCACACCGCCTTTTTGCGCCACTTCATAGGGGTCGGCCCAAATAGCATCCACGGGTACGCTCACCGCCAACGGTTGCCCGTTACGGTCGGTTATCATCCCGCGCGCTATCGGCGTTTGCTCTACCCGTAAGGAGCGCATATTTTCCTGGGCGACCAGGTTATCGGGTTTGATCACCTGCAACCATGCGATACGAATAACCAACACTGCCAGGATCGCCGAGATACCTACGCACAATATGCCGAAGCGCCACTGAATGAAACTCTGCTTAGCCTGCCCTGGATTGTTTTTCACAATGTTCTGGTACCGCTATCTCATTGACTAAAAGCATTAAACCCTACATACAGGGTTAACATTGGTAAAACAGTGCTACAAGTCTGACTTTTTTGCAACAAAGCGCAAATGGCGCACCAATGACACAAACAACCAACCTATGTAGTCAACAAGAGATCATAAAGAACGACATAAGAAATCAAGGTAAGAAGATGCATAAGAAACAACAGTAGGCGGATGAAACACCCTGCCAGTTCAGGCCTGGCAGGGGTAATTACATGCTCTCCATCAATCAATCGATTGATTGTTACCGAGGTAACGTGGATTACAGGGCAGTGACGTTAACTGCTGAAGGGCCTTTCTGACCATCCTGGATTTCGAATTCTACGTTCTGGCCTTCGGCCAGAGTTTTGAAGCCGTTACCCTGAATAGCGGAGAAGTGTACGAACACATCTTTGCTGCCATCGGCCGGAGTGATGAAACCAAAACCTTTAGACTCGTTGAACCACTTCACTTGACCTTTGATCTTTGCCATCTTGCATATTTCCTTTGGAGTGTTTAAATCGCCGTTAGGCGAGACAGAGACAAACTGGAGTCGTTACTGCTTGAGGCACTAAGATTAGGATCGGCAGAGAAGCGGTATGCAACGATATCGTCTTTACGCAAAACTTCTTTACTGAAAATGCCATTCATATACAGAACTGTACCTCGTTTTACCCAAATGCGTTATCACATACTCTGTAATCATTGGCAAGCCATTTTTGATCAGGGCCGGATATGTCGCACATAATTAAATCGTTCAGTTGCATACGGTTGTACACGCCAACATCAATGGGTTAAAAAATCAGCCCACTTCGTGCCGAACGAAACCACCGTCATGATTTCTGTACCATTTATCGTTAACCTTAGCGCAAACCTTTGTCAACGTCCAATGCATTATTCAATAATAACTATTCATTTACCTATTAAAGAAATCAAGTGGGTTAGCTCACACTTTTCCGGTTTTTCTTATAGCGGAATCTGCTATTGATGGAAACAAAATTGAATTAATCACCAAGGGAAATGCACATATAATGTCATTATAGCCTCCCAAGGCGGGAGAGACCTGACATGATGCCTCAAGCCGCTGGCTGCAATTTTTATTAACAAAGTTTATAGTTAATTAAGCCTGCGCCAAATGGAATCACCATTAAGGTGCAATGGTGCATGGCGCGCCCGGGCCAGCTTATTATTTATACTCATTAATTGCGGTAGATACCAATGTTGCCCGAATATTTCAATTTTATTATAATGCACTATTAATGATCCGGCTGTGATGGACGGGAAGTTAATAGGATCGAATAACGTCCCGTTAATCACCAGACAATATACCGTCGGCCTGCCCCCTGACATTAATTCGCAATCACCCTCTTCCCCAAAAATCATAGGTCAATTTTTGCGCCGATCTTCAAAGGAACGAACCGATGGTCGAATAACCCAGCGGTAGCGAGCGCCGCCTGCAGTTCCTGCGGTGGTTCATCCAGGGACTCGTCGGCCAATTCGAAAACGCCCCAATGAATGGGAATAACACGGGGACAAAGCAATTGCTGATAAAATTTTACCGCGCTGGCCGGGCTCATGTGGCTCTCACCCATAAACCACTCCGGCGCATAAGCGCCGATAGGCAGAGCGGCCACATCAAACGGCCCCAAACGCCGTCCGATTTCCGCCAGGCTGGGAGAATAGCCACTGTCGCCGGAAAAATAGAAACGCCAGTTTTTGGTTTCAATGACCCAGCCACACCATAAGCTGCGGTTCCGGTCCTTGAACGTCCGCATGCTCCAATGGCGGGCGGGAACGCAATGCAAGCGTATGCCCTCAAATTCCACGTTATCCCACCAGTCGCATTGCAACACCTGGCGCACACCCTGTTTTTTCAACCAATCGCCCATACCCAGCGGCGCCATGGCCCGCAGCCCCGGAAAGCGCTTTAACAATTGGCGAAGCGTGCCCTTGTCCAAGTGGTCATAATGGTTATGCGAATAAAGTACGGCATCAATAGAAGGCATGTCGGCAACATTCACCGCCACCGGCGTTTTACGTTTGGGTCCGATAAAAGGCAATGGCGAAGCCCGTGTTCCAAGGGCGGGATCAATGAGCAGATAGCGACCCGAGGCGCGTACCATCATACAGGCATGGCCCAGCCACCATATGGCGTCGCCGCTACCGCTGAAATCGGCAGGCTGCCACCACTGCTGTATAAACCGCGGATAACCGCCTTGTGGAGGCTTGGGTAGCCCCTGTTGTTTGCGTTCTTGCTGCCATCGCTTGTAAGCCGCGGGATCGCGCACGCTAGGTTCCAGATTGCGAAAACCCAACGGCGTGTGATGAGATTTAGACGAATCATACCAGGGGTTGTTTTTCACTCTATTATCCTCGGCTTTCTTATCGATTTGGTCCATCCAGCGACGATGCAAGATTCAGCATCTGAATAATATAGGATGTTGACCAAATGTGAATGGAATTAGACGCACCGAAATGATATTTTTCGACGACTGGCCAAATAGAGGCTCACCGGCCATCTTGGGCTATCGAAAAGGATAAATGTGTCACGGCTTTCAACGAAGAAGTAGTGCAAATCGGGAATTAGCGCTCGGCGATAAAGTCTTTGAACAGTGTCGGGTCGCCATCGGGCACTGTTTTGGTGTCGTCTTCAGTTGTTTTGCCGCCCTGGCCCAGACGCATCAGAATTTCAGTCTGCTTCTTTTGTTGTTCAAGCAGCTCGTTCAGCAATAAAACCTGTTCATTGGCCCTGACGCTGGCGCGGTTGAGAAAAAACCAAACCAGCAAACAGACTAATAATGCGAGTAACGCCAGCCCTATAGAGGCGATATTTAGGGTATTTAAAGCAAATTCGTTCATAACATGACCTAGTCACTGATAAAATCAGACGTTATCTTATCACTCTGAGCTCAGTAATGTATCCCGCATCACAAATTTGCCGATTCTTTGCCACTTACCAGGGCATCCATTTTGTCACAAAGCACACTCCGTTGAAAAAATCCCCTCCTTGATCGCAAAAGCTATTCAATGCCGATAACCAGAGTATCAAGCAAAGCAGCAATATGCCGAGTATCGATAACGTCGTGTTTTTTTTCAAAACCAGAGCCCTGTACTTCCCCCGATTTTGATAGTTTATCCGCTGGAACTTAAACAAAGACTAACTACAGTGCATTTTATTACCAGATTAATGATTCCATGCTGGATAATATGTTCTCAAGGCATGTGAGTTTGTCGGGATCGCCGCAACAACGATCAATGCGTGATCGCTTGTTCAAATTTTAGGTCAATCAGCGCGATAGCCTTTTCGATAGCCCTGCGCGTAATGGGATCTTTCGCCGCGGGATGGCGGGCTAAATCGATGCTTTTAAGCTGATCGGACATTTTATCGCGCACCGCGGCCGGCGCGATAATATCAATAACATCAATAATTTGTTTCAAGACCAGTTGACAGGCAACCAGATCGGAAATCAATTCATCATTTTGCGACAGCTGTTCCGGCGTGGCCATTTCTCTCCAACCTCTTAAAAAGGATAATTGTGATAACCCATTTGTTCTGAAATATTACGCCCGGCCTCATGCAGCATAGCGACGTAGCTTTGTTTATTGTCTTCGGCAAAACGGATGGTGGGAAAAGAAATGCTCAGACCGGCGATGACCACGCCAAATCGATCAAAAATCGGCACGGCGATACACCGCAATCCTTCTTCCTGTTCCTCGTTGTCCTCGCCATAACCCAATGCGCGTACGGAAACCAGCTCCGGCATTAACGCTTCAGCATCGGCGACAGTGCGGGAAGTGCTGCGTTTGAACACAACCCCGGACAGAATCTCTCCGACCTCGTCGGCATCGCGCCATGCCAGCAGAACCTTGCCGATTGCCGTGCTGTACAGCGGATTGCGCCGGCCAATCCGCGAATACATCCGTAAATTGTACATACAATCAATTTTGTGAATGTAAACGATACCGTCCTCATCCAGCGACCCGAGATGAATTGTTTCACGCGTCAGATTAGACAGCACCCGCATCTGGATATCGGCGATACGAATTAGGTCGACATTCAGCAACGCTTTGGCCCCCAGCTCAAATAATTTAAGCGTCAGAGCATATTTTTCCGATTCGCCTTCTTGGGAAACATAACCAAGGGATTTCATGGTTTGCAGAAAGCGATAGACAGTGCTTTTCGACATCAGAACGCGCTGGGAAAGCTCGGTAATCCCGATTTCACGCTCTTCGCCTAAGGCTTGGAGAATGCCAAAAACCTTAAGCACCGACGAGACGGAGTCGGGTTGACGGTCTAGATCTGCAATCGCCATGTTGGGAAAGTCCTGATTTGCGGTTCGTTTCAAAAAAAATAGAACATGATTTTTATTATAAAGGGAAGATCTGGATTTTCGCAACGACATTGCATGGCAAGCGTGGTTTAAGACGCCAGTTAGTAATTATTACATTTATCAATGAGCTTGCTGATCCGCTTCAGCCTTAATCAATGCTAGACTTGAATTTTTGACGGTACATTGAACTTTCATGACAGAAAAAATGGCTGATGGCGTCCCCACGCCGCAACGATATGGCGCGATTATCACCATAGCCTTGAGCATTTGCGTATCAGTTTTGGACGGCGCCATTGCCAACGTGGCATTGCCCACTATTGCCCGTGAACTTCATTCCAGCCCCGCGACGTCAATCTGGGTGGTCAATGCCTACCAACTGTCCATTATTATGCTGCTGCTGTCGTTTGCCACTTTAGGCGATATTTTCGGCTATCGGCGCGTCTATCAATACGGACTGGCGCTTTTTAGCGTGATGTCGCTGGCGTGCGCCCTGTCGCACAGCCTGTGGATGCTGATTGGTTCCCGTATGCTGCAAGGCGTGGGCGCCGCGGCTATCATGAGCGTCAATACGGCGTTGATTCGCATCATCTATCCCGCGCGATTACTCGGTCGAGGGATGGCAATCAATACCCTGGTTGTGGCGGTATCCACCGCGGCGGGTCCCACCGTTGCCGCTGGCGTCCTGGCGGTCGCCTCATGGCAATGGCTGTTCGCCATCAATGTGCCGATCGGGTTGCTGGCGTTATATCTGGGCCGTCGCTACCTGCCGCCGAATCCGGTGAAAAACAGCGGTCAACGCTTTAACTATTTCAGCGCCATCATGAATGCCCTGACCTTTGGCTTATTATTATCGGCGCTCGGCGGTTTTGCCCAACGAATGAACGGGCATTTTGTTTTGATCGCGTTCATTTTGGCCATCGTTGCCGCAGTGATTTTTGTGCGCCATCAACTCCGGCAAGCCTGGCCGTTATTACCAGTGGATTTGCTCCGCATCCCGTTATTTTCATTATCGATGTGCACCTCGATTTGTTCGTTCTGCGCACAAATGCTGGCCATGGTATCACTGCCTTTCTATTTGCAAAGCGTGCTTGGCCGCAGTGAAGTGGCCACCGGCCTATTATTGACGCCATGGCCTTTGGCCACCATGGTCTTCGCCATGCTGGCCGGCAGACTGATAGGCAAGGTACATTCCGGCTTACTGGGCGCTATCGGCTTGGGCATGTTTGCCATGGGGCTGTTCTCGCTGACTTTTTTGTCGACCACGCCGGGAGATGGGGAAATTATCTGGCGCATGATGCTTTGCGGCGCCGGTTTCGGATTATTTCAATCGCCCAATAACCATACAATCATTACGTCAGCGCCGCAAAACCGCAGCGGCGGCGCCAGCGGCATGCTGGGCAGCGCCCGGCTGCTAGGACAAACCTCAGGCGCCGCCCTGGTTGCATTAATGTTCAATTTATTCGGCAGTCACGGCACTCATGCGTCTTTGCTGCTGGCCGGCGGCTTTGCCACAGCGGCGGCATTGGTCAGCGCCCTGCGCATGAGCCAGCCCAATCCACAACGGAAAGCGACCCAACGGGGTTAAGATGATGATGCCCGCCCTACCTCTCGTCATCATTCACGTTGCCAGCACTTTAGCTGCAACGTGGAATTTAACGGGTATAGGCGCCGGTTCGCAAAGCTTCAATACGCTTATCAAGGGTTGGGTGCGACATGAACAACTCGCTGAACGACGTTGATTTACCGTTAATGCAAAATGCCAGCATACTGCTCTCTTCCTGGGGTTCGTGGCTGGTTTTCAAGCGTTGCAACGCAGCGATCATTTTTTCGCGCCCGACCAATCTGGCCGAACCGGCATCGGCATGGTATTCGCGATAACGCGAGAACCACAGCGTGATAATGCTGGCCAGCAAACCAAACAGCAACTCCAGCACCATGGAAACCGCAAAATAGATTAGCGGGTTGCCATTGCTGCTTTCGTCATCATCTCGATTCGATGACAGAAAGCCGGCCGCCAGCTGCGCCAAAATACGGGAGACGAAAATAACAAAGGTATTCACCACCCCTTGAAGCAAGGTCATGGTGACCATATCGCCATTGGAGATATGACTGATCTCATGGGCGATAACCGCCTCCGCTTCATCCCGGCTCATACTCTGCAACAGTCCGGTGCTTACCGCCACCAGCGATGCATCGCGCCGGGCGCCGGTTGCGAAGGCGTTGATATCCGGCGCCGGATATACGGCGACCTGCGGCATGGCGATGCCCGCCTGTTGCGCCTGGCGCTGTACCGTGGTCAACAGCCAGTGCTCCGTTTCATTGCGCGGGCGCTCAATGACCTCGCCGCCCACCGAACGCAATGCCATGGATTTGGACAGCCATAACGAAACAAACGCGCCGCCAAAACCAAACAAGCAGGCCATAATCATCAACCCGGCGACACTGGACGACTGTATCCCCGTCAGGCTCAGCACCACCCCGAATACCAACATAACCGCCATATTGGTCAGTAAAAAAAGAGCGATCCGCATCATATAATCAGAAGTCCCCTAAGGATAATTACGCCAATTGCGTTGTGACGATCGTATGGGTTAATAACAGGTTTTCAAGCCATTCTTCCCAATAAGTGTCTAAAAAGACATAACTTTACATTTAGACACTCTTTTTTTTACAGAGGCGCAGGCATAAAAAAAGCGCCATCAAGGCGCTTTTTTATTTTTGGTAAGGTTTATTTCACTACTGCTGGCTGTATCGGCGTTTGGGTACTTTCATCCTTGGCCAGATCCAAGGCGATATGCACGGTCTCGTCCAGATAAGGATCGGGCTCATGATAATCCTTTGGTATGGCGTCCAACGATTTTATCGGTTTCTTGCCATCCCGCTGCAAGCGGTCATTAATTCGCTGCAAACGGATAGCGTCGTCCTCGTGGCTTTCCTTTTCGCGCTGGGCCAGATTAAGCGAAGCGACATCGCGTTTATCCTTGGCGGCGTTGAACCGGGCGATATCCTGGGCGATATATTGGAATTCGGGGTCCGCAGCGATACGCGCCTGATGGGCTTTAAGCAAATCCGCCGAGAAGGGTTTCAAATCACCGGTTTTCGTATAAGTTGCGGCATTGATGCTATCCCAAGGCAACGCGTTATCTTCGAACTTTTCACCGGTTTCGATGGTGGTTTGATTGCCTGTCGGCATGATAATGTCCGGTACAACCCCTTTGCGCTGGGTACTGCCGCCGTTCACGCGGTAGAACTTCTGAATGGTGTACTGGATGGAACCCAGCGGCGGCCAATCAGGACGCAACATCTGATCATAAATACGGTTGAGGGAACGATACTGCTGTACCGTACCTTTACCAAACGTGGGTTCGCCGACAATCAGCGCCCGGCCATAATCCTGCATGGCGGCGGCGAAAATCTCAGACGCCGAGGCGCTGAACCGATCGACCAGCACGACCAGGGGTCCTTTGTAATAGACAATACCGTCATTATCGCTGTCTTGGCGAATATTACCGTTATTGTCGCGTACCTGAACTATCGGACCGCTTGGGATAAACAAGCCGGAGAGCGAAACCGCTTCAGTCAGCGCCCCGCCGCCATTGGAACGTAAATCGATAACCACGCTGCTGACATTTTGTTTTTCCAGTTTTTGCAGCTGGACTTTGACGTCATCCGTCAAGCCGACATAAAAACCTGGGATATCCAGCACAGCGACTTTTTGGTTGCCGACTTCCTTTATGGTCATTTTAACCGCGCGATCCTCCAGGCGGATGCGTTCGCGGGTAACCGTCACGATACGGGTTTTGGTGCCCTTGCCCGCCGGTAATATTTCCAAACGGACCTTGCTGCCTTTCGGCCCTTTGATCAGCGCCACGACGTCGTCCAATCGCCAGCCAATCACATCAACCATGGGTTTGCCGGTCTGGCCAACGCCCACGACCCGATCGCCGACCATAATGGCTTTGCTTTTCGCCGCCGGTCCGCCAGGGACCAATGAATTGATGACCGTATAATCATCATCCATTTGCAATACCGCGCCAATACCTTCAAGCGACAAGCTCATTTCGGTATTGAATTGTTCGGTATTTCGCGGGGAAAGATAATTGGTATGGGGATCTATTTCATGGGCAAATGCATTCATGAACGTCTGGAACACATCTTCACTGTTGCTTTGCGCCAATCGCTGGATAGCGAACTGATAGCGTTTGGTCAGAATATCGCGTATTTCGTTATCGTTTTTGCCGGTCAGTTTTAAATTGAGTTCATCATATTTGACTTTAGCATCCCACAGTTTGTCGAGTTCCGCTGTATTTTGCGGCCAAGGCGCTTTGCTGCGATCAAGTTCGATGGTGTCGTTACCGCTGAAATCCATAGGTTTGGCCAATTGGACCAACGCATATTGATAACGTTCGAAGCGCCGTTGTTGCGCCATATTGAACAAGGCAAAGGGAACATCAAGCTTGCCGCTTTTAAGTTCCTCGCCCAGCACATCCTTCTTGTCGGAAAAGCGATCAATATCCGATGCCAACAGGACATTATGGCTGTAATCCAACATATTGAGATAGCGGGTGAATATTTTTTCCGAAAAAGCCTTATCCAAATCAAACTGGCGATAATGGGAACGGGTAAAACGCGCGGTCACTCGTTCGCTGACGGTTTCTTGTTGCGCTTCTTCATGCAACTGGGGAATCTGTTCGGCGCGAGTAATTTTAATTTCCGCCGATACCGCCGATCCCACCAATAACAAGCCTGCAATAGCAGTAAATCTGACAAATTTGTTCATGCCCTGGTTGGCCTCCGTATCAGAACTGCAGGTGTTCTGCGCGCACTATCAAAGCCATCCCGGAAGAAAGCTGCACACGTACCCCTTCTTTGGCGATTTCCATAACTGTTGCTTCCATGGGATCTTTGCCCACTTTGATTTTAATGGCCTGGCCAATTTGCAGTTTGGAAATATCTGTAACCGGCACCTGACGCACTGGGACGTTTTCTTTAACCTTCTGTGTCGGGCGTTCGGTCCTGGTCCTGAAACGAGGACGAGGTTTACGCGGTGTGACAGCTGCCCCATCGGTTGTTTGTCCATCCGCGACGGCGGCGGAACTAACGGGGGTTGCTGGGGTGGAACGCCGCTGGGCGGAAACTTCGCCCGCTTCGCGTTTTTTAGCCGCTTGCGCGGCGCGTTGCTGCTGTACGCGAGCTTTTGCTTCTTCAAGCTGTTTGCGTGCGTGCTCGACATGCTGCGCTTCTAATTCTCCACAAGGGTTACCGTCGAGATCGACACGCTGTGCGCCGAGTTTGATGCCATACAAATAGCGCCAACTGGAAGTATATAGGCGCAATGCGGACCGCAATTGAGTTTTGCTAAGGCTATCCTCCCCCTGAACGCGGGCCACCAGATCGGCAAAAATCCCGATTTTCAAAGGCCGAGCCTCGCCTTCAGCGGTAAAGCAGAGCGGAAAACGCTCCGCCAGAAAGGCAATCACTTCTTTATTACTGTTCAACTTGGGTTGATTTTCCATGAAATTTCCTGATTACAACGGGTTTGCCAACCAGCGCAGGCATGAACAGGCGTCATTATAATGACGCCATCGGCAAATGCCACGTTATCCGTATATCAATATAGGGTATTATTGATAAATCTTCGCAGCTCAGTATGATCCAATTGTTGGCAAAGCCGCTCCACCAAAGGTTTCAGGCCATTCTCGTCCTCTTGATCGAAGCGATGATAAATCGTGCTATCGATATCAAGCACCCCCACCACCTGCCCGCTCACGGTAAGGGGGAAAACAATTTCAGCCCGACTTTCGGCATCGCAGGCAATATGTCCCGCGAACGCATGCACGTCATCCACCCGAAGAATGCGCTTTTCCGCCACCGCTGTACCGCAGACGCCTTTGCCGACCGGAATGCGGACACAAGCAACTTTGCCCTGAAACGGCCCTAGCACCAGTGTATCACTGTCCAGTAGATAAAAACCGGCCCAATTGACGTCTTCCAGGCGTTCAAAAAGCAAAGCGCTAAAATTTGCCAGCGCGGCGATAAAATGCGTTTCGCCATCAATCAACGCTGACATATTTTGTAGTAATTCATTATAAAACTGTCGTTTTTCCATAAATAAACCAATAATGAGCTAATCTGTTTGATATGAGCCCTTCTAAACAGGCCTCACTAACATAAGCAATAAATGCCCACGGCCACAAGATTAATTCTTTAATGCTTCACAAAGCCAGTATCAATAGGTATGTTTGCGCTACAGCGTCAAATGTTTGATGTTCCGCAATGCATGGCGCGACAGGCGTATTGAAAAGACAGGCATTAAGTCGTGTAAGTGAGTTTGTCTTCCTGAAAATGAAAATAAAACATATTCTCTACGTCTTGCCTCAAGGCCATTATCAGCGCTGCGTCCAATGTGATGCTTTGTTTATTCTGCCGGCATTGAAGCAAAATCAGGACGCATTTTGTCCGCGTTGCCGCGCTAAAGTCGCTTATGGTCATGAATGGCCCATCAATCGTCTGGTTATCATGGCGCTAACCATGTTATTGCTGATGCCGTTCGCCTATGCCGAACCCTTGATCAAAATCCGTCTGCTGGGCGCATCCATCGACGCCAATTTAGTGCACGGTATCTGGCAAATGGCCCTGCAAGGCAACCCGATCACCGCCAGTATGGTGGCTTTCTGCACGCTGGGAGCGCCTTGCACCCTGATCGTTTCCCTGCTTTATCTGCTCATCGGCCAACGGCTGGGCATGAATTTGCGTCCGGTATTGCTCATGTTGAATCGCCTGAAAGAATGGGTCATGCTGGATATCTATCTTATCGGCATGGCGGTTGCCGCCATCAAGGTGAAAGATTATGCCGAGGTCAATACCGGGCTGGCCTTGCCGGCCTTCATCGCATTGACATTGCTCAGCGTGATGACCATGACGCATATGAACATCAGCCAGTTATGGGAGCATTTTTATCCGCAACCCGCCCCGCCGCAATTTCGGTTGAATACCGCCGCCTTACGAGTCTGCGTGGCTTGCCGTTATACCGGGTTCGCCGACGCTCGGGGCCGCTGCCAACGTTGCCATGTCCCGTTGCGGTTACGCCGCCCGCTTAGCCTGCAAAAATCCTGGGCCGCATTGGTATCGGCGATAATACTGCTCATCCCCGCCAATTTGCTGCCGATCACCGTCATTTATGTCAACGGCGGACGCAACGAAAGCACCCTGCTTTCCGGCATAGGTTCATTGGCGGCGGATAATATCCCCGTGGCGGCCGTGGTGTTTATCGCCAGTATTCTGGTGCCCTTCGTTAAGGTCATTGTGCTGGTGACCTTATTGATGAGTATTCATTTAAAAGTGCGGCAAGGTTTGAAAACCCGCATCCGCTTATTGCGTTTTCTCGGTTGGATCGGCCGCTGGTCGATGCTGGATTTATTTGTTATCTCGATCACCATGTCTCTGGTCGATCGCGACCAATTGCTTGCCTTTACGATGGGACCGGCGGCCTTTTATTTTGGTTCTGCCGTCATTTTGACAATTTTTGCTGTCGAGTGGTTAGACAGCCGTTTGATATGGGACGCACATGCAGCAAACGCCGACTACACCGATTAGCGCCGGGATCAAAAACAAACGCCGCATATCGCCCTTCTGGCTGCTGCCGCTGGTAGCATTAATGATTGCCGGCTGGCTGGTTTACAGCACCGCCCAAGAGCGGGGCGCCACGGTAACCATAGATTTCATCTCCGCCGACGGCATTGTGGCCGGACGCACGCCGGTGCGTTACCAGGGCGTGGAGGTGGGCACGGTGCAAAATATCAAACTAAGCTCAGATTTGCGCACCATCAAGGTGGAAGCCAGTATCAAACGTGATATGCGCGACGCCCTGCGTACCGGCACGCAGTTCTGGCTGGTCACGCCCAAAGCGTCCCTGGCCGGCATTTCCGGGCTGGATGCCTTGGTCGGCGGTAATTATATCGGCATGATGCCGGGCAAGGGCGACCCTGAAACCCATTTCACCGCGCTGGATACCCAGCCGAAATATCGCGTGAATACCGGTGAACTGCTTATCCATATCCATGCCAATGATCTCGGTTCGCTCAATACCGGCTCGCTGGTGTACTACCGTAAATTGCCGGTGGGCAAAGTCTACGACTACGATATCTCCCGTGAACGCGGCGACGTTAATATTGACGTTCTCATCGACCGGCGGTTTACCGATTTAGTCAAAATCGATAGCCGTTTCTGGAACGTCTCCGGTTTCAAGGCCGATGTGGATTTTCATGGCGCTCAGGTGGAGATGGAAAGCATGGCGGCGCTGGTCAATGGCGCCATTTCCTTTGATTCGCCGCCAAACAGCCCGCAGGCCCGGACCGATCAGACTTATCAGTTGTATCCGGATCTCGCCCACAGTCAGCGCGGCGTCGTTATTCAGGTGGATCTGCCTTCGGGCGACAATCTCAGCGAAGGGCATACGCCATTGCTTTATCAAGGGCTTGAAGTCGGCACCCTGTCAAAATTGTCGTTGGGTGGCGATAATCACGTCACTGGAGAATTGACCATCAATCCGTCAATAGCGGATTTGATGCGCAGCGGGACCCGGATAGAAATGGTAACGCCGCAATTATCGCTGCAAAATCCAAGCCTGAGCAAACTGCTGACCGGCACCACCCTCAATCTGATTCCCGGAGAAGGGGAACCCCAGCATCAATTCACCATTCTGGACAGCAATCATAGGTTGCTGCAGGAACCGGGCGTCAAAATATTCACCCTGTCGGCGCCGCAAAGTTATGGTATCGACAGCGGACAACCGCTGACGTTGTATGGCCTGCAGGTGGGTAAAGTCATCAGCCGCAAGCTGGACGGCAATGGCGTTATGTTTCAAGCGGCACTTCAGCCGGAGTACGCCGGACTATTACATAAAAACACCAAATTTGTGGTTAACAGCCGGGTTGATGTCAAGTTCGGTCTGGATGGGGTTAGGGTTTTGGGCACCAGTGCCCAAGAGTGGCTCGATGGCGGCATTGTGGTCATTCCGGGTTCGCAAGGCGAGCCATTGGCGCGCTACCCGCTGTATGGCAACCGGGAAATGGCGGATCAAGGTATTGAAGGCGAAAAACCAACGCCGACTCTGACGCTGACGGCCAATAGCCTGCCGGATATCCAAACAGGTTCGATTGTGATGTATCGCAAATTCCAGGTTGGCGAGATCATTGATGTTCGTCCAACGGCAAAATCATTTGATGTGGATGTTTATATCCATCCGCAATATCGTCATCTTTTGACCAATAACAGTATTTTCTGGGCCGAAGGCGGCGCCAAGGTCGTGGTCAATGGCAACGGGATATCCGTGCAGGCTTCGCCGCTCGATCGGGCGCTTAAAGGCGCCATCAGTTTCGATAGCATCGAAGGCGCGTCACAGACCAGCGGCGAGCCGCGAAAATTGTATGAATCGGAAAACGCGGCGCGAGCGGTGGGTAGTCAGATTATTTTGCAAACCTTCGACGCCAGCAAATTATCGCCAGGCATGCCGATTCGCTATCTGGGCATCGATGTCGGTCAATTGGAAACCCTCAAGTTATCGCCGCGCAATAGCGAAGTGCTCGCGCAGGCGGTGTTATATCCTGAGTATGTCCAGAGTTTTGCCCGCGTGGGAACACAATTTTCGGTCGTGACGCCGGAGATCTCCGCCGCCGGGGTAACCCACCTTGAATCCCTGCTCCAGCCTTATATCAATGTTGAACCAGGCGGAGGGCCGACCTCGCGCAACTTTGAGCTACAACAAGCCACTATCAGCGATTCACGTTTTCTGGATGGTTTGAATATTGTGGTTGATACCCCGGAAGCCGGCTCGCTGCAAGTCGGTACGCCGGTGTTATTTCGTGGTATCGAGGTCGGCACGGTCACCGGTTTAACCCTCGGCCCCCTGGCGGATCGCGTTTATGTTTCATTACGCATCAGCAAACAATATCAGCATCTGGTACGCAACAATTCGGTGTTCTGGCTGGCCTCGGGTTATGACTTGAAATTCGGTTTAACCGGCGGGGTGGTGAAAAGCGGTACATTCCAGCAATTTATTCGCGGCGGTATTGCTTTCGCGACGCCGCCGACCACGCCGCTGGCGCCGCAGGCCAATGCGGGTAAACACTTTCTGCTCAATAGCGAAGAACAGAAAGAATGGCATGATTGGAGCACCGCGGTGCCCCAGTAAAGCATGCGCCAGCGGCCAGCAATAAAAAAAAGTCAGCCCGGAGGCTGACATGAAAGAATACAAGAGGAATGGCATAAACTGAGGATAATGAAGCTATTATAGTAATGAGCGATGGAAAAGCGACCTATCGTTTCAATAGCCACCCTCATTCAAACACCGGGCCAAAGGAGAGCTTTCATGATTCACACCCTGGAAGAATTGGAGCAGGCGCGCCGTGAATGCCGAAGTATGGTGTTACGGCGGGCAGCCCTATCCGCCGGGGCTGCCGTCATCCCGATTCCCGGGTTGGACATTGGCACCGATGTTTCCCTGTTGATGGCATTGTTGCCGGCAATCAATCAAAAATTCGGCCTGACGCCGGAGGAAATCGAATCGCTTCACCCCAACCGGAAAAAATACACCTTGGTGGCGATCACCGGCATTGGCAGCCGAGTCATCGGCAGTACCATTACCCGTAAAGTCGCCGCCTTATTGCTTAAACGCGTCGGCATAAAAATCGCGGCCAAAACCGCCCTTCGCTACGTACCGATCATCGGCCAGGCCGCCGCGGCAAGTCTAAGTTTCAGCGCGATGGTATTCCTTGGCAACGCCCATATCGACGATTGTTATAAGGTGATACAAGAGGTATTGATCTCCACAGAATACAGTGATGAAAACAACGCATCCGAGGACTACTGAATAACCGCCCTCCCCCGTTGACCATCGAAGGGGGCTTTATTCTCGCAAAAGGGTCCGCGCCACTGTAATAAGATTAAATTGACACAAACCAGCCAGGCTATCAGGATAGAACGTCATCTGCCGCTGGCTTTGCCGCCCCCCCTTCTGGCGCCTGCCGCGAGTCACTGTTATAACGGGGCAAGAATCCCATGCCTAATCGAAAACATCTGCTGTGGCTGCTTTGTGTTGTGGTTTTGGCTGAACTGATCATATTCACATTCCATTCTTCGCTGTTCCCTTGGTGAGCGGATTAATGTGACGCAAAGGCTGCCGGGCAAAAAATAAAACACACCCAATAAAAAGTATTCCCAACAACTGAAATCTGAAACTTTCAGGCTGCGTTGGGCATTTGTTAAAGAAAAGAATATTGCTTTTCTAGCCTGATTCTTTTTATATTTATCCGACGGTAATCAAACGGCGTTATGTAAAGCCATATTGATACCTTTATGAACAACTTCATCACAACATGCCAAGGGTTTAGCGGACATGGATATTTTAAGCGAACACAATCTCCTATATTATAGTCAGCTACCCAATAGCATTGAAATATATGAAGATATACTATCATTCTTTATTCACGATGGTAACAACATCAGTGAACGCCTGCCGCATTATATCATCAACATTAGAAACGCCAACGCCAATGGCATCAGCAGCAATTACCCTTCGGCCATGTCAGGACACGGTGAAAATTGGCGTCAAAGCGTGGATAGCAGAGGCAGCTCTGTGACAAGCAAGGCTGTCATCGGTACACCGCAATTTATTTCATTAAATGAACCAGCCTGTCGCTGTAGCCGTGAGGAGGTACACCAACTGATCACTCAATCAGAAAACACCATCAAACGGATAAAAAAGCATAAAGAAACTACCAAAAAAAAAATCGCAGAACTCGAAGAGACGGTTCGTGAGAAAAAAATAATGTTTGCTGCCTTTAAACTAAAGCATGCAGATGACCTTAAATTTCAAAAATACCAAAGATTGTTTATATCAAAGAAAGCGAAACGGGAGCACATACTTAAATTTGAAAATAAACTGAAAATTGAAAGACAACATCATTCAAATGCCGTCAATGAGATCAAAACTCAGATTGCCGAGTTGGCTGATACACGTAATAGATTATATCAACAACTTACTGCCGCCCGCCAAGAGAAGATGCATATTGATCATAGATTAGTGGGATTAATCAAAAATAAAAAAAACATAGCCATAGAGCGGTAGTACCGCTTATATCTCATCTCTCCCGCATTAGACGGAGGCTTAAGTCAGGTATCGCTTAATCCCCCGTCAGGTCAAAAATCCCAGCGATCAAGCCGATATGCCACCCAGAATGTGCCGTTTTTCAAAACTGATTTCATTGCCTTTGCGATAAAAGTCACCTGGCTGCCTATGGTCGTCCGCATTCTCAACAGATAAAATAAACCCATGATAAACATCATGTTTCATGACTGAAATTTTAACATCCAGCCGATATCTTATCGGCGGGTTCCCGGCTGGGGCGGATATCAAAATCACATGATCGTTGGTTTTGAAATTCCTCACTAAAGGTAGTGGGGCTTCTTGGAAATTGCTTGCCATGATGTCAGTCCCCGAAGTGATATGGTTTAGAAAACATATCATGGACTCTCACGTTCGAGACCTGCCGCAAATCGCAAAATTGCGTTTTTTCCTATAATCATTGTGCTAAACCTGGAAGATGAACACCAAAAGTTTGCAGCAAGAGAATCACATTGAAAAACAAAATAACGATCGTTCCGAATATCGCAATTGTGGTAATGAGTCTGGTGTTGACAAAAGCGCCCATAATATCTCGGCGCCGGGTAAACATGACCAAGGGAATCATAGGCGCGGGTAAGGTCAGACTCAGTACGACCTGACTATAAACCAGGGCATCGGTGGCATTCACGCCTAAAGCCACAACAATTAATGCAGGCACCATGGTGATCAGTCGGCGAAACCAGATGGGAAGATGAAAACCAGTAAAACCTTGCATAATCATTTGCCCCGCCATGGTACCGACAGCGGAGCTTGAAATACCCGAGGCGATAAGCGACAGCAAAAACACGCCGGAGGCGGCAAAGCCGAGCAGCGGCGTTAGCGTATGATAAGCCGTTTCAATTTCGGCGACATCTTTGTGTCCGGCATGAAATGCGCTCGATGCCATAATGACCATGGCGAGATTAACCAACCCGGCAATGGTTAAAGCAATGATCACCTCGATATTCGAAAAACGCAGTAATTTACGACGTTCGCCTTCATTTTTTATATAACCGCGTTCCTGCGTCAATCCCGAGTGCAGGAAAATGGCATGCGGCATCACTGTCGCCCCGATGATACCTACTGAAATCGTTACTGCGCGCGCATCCGATAACCGTGGCATAATCATGCCAAGTCCGGCGGCAGGCCAGTTCACCGGTGCGATAAACATTTCGATCAGGTAGCTAAAGGCGATCAATCCAACCAAACCACCAATAATCAGTTCAATCGGTCTGAACCCTTTTTTTTGCACCATAAGCAGCAGATAGGTGATGACCGCGGTGATCGCCATCCCCACAATGAGCGGAAGATGAAACAGCAACGCCAACGCAATGGCTCCGCCCAGGAATTCCCCAAGATCGGTAGCCATGGCGGCAATTTCGCTGATGGCCCACATGAACCAGACGAGAGGCCGCGAGAATTGATCACGGCACATCTCGGCCAAGTTTCGCTGAGTGACAATGCCTAACTTGGCTGATAGCGCCTGAAACAGCATCGCAATCAGATTTGCTATGACCACGACCCACAACAGGCTATAGCCAAATTGAGAACCCGCCTGGATATTGGTCGCGAAATTGCCCGGATCCATGTAGGCAATGGACGCAATCACTGCTGGCCCGGCAAAAAGAAAGGGGGTCATTATCCCGCATTTACCACCGGACAAAACATTCGCTATCGCAGTGTTGGTGCGTTCCGTCATCGAAGGACGCACCACCGAATTAGACATAATGACGTCACCCTGCCTTGAATCTGTAACCGCGGTTTACATTCACTGGTAATGTAGCCTATGCTACATATTGTTCAATATATAACAATTCCTTTTTTAATGTCTAAATGTTTCTCTTCAGAGACTTTAGCCAACCGGAAATGGATAATATTCGTCTAAGAGTCCAGTATGGCGGGACGTACCGGGTAGGCACACAGGGGACTTATCCGATCTAGGAAACAAAACTTATGACAATAACAAATTCATCCCGATTTCTCACCGCGCCGCTGGTTGAAATACCTGACGAAGCAGAACACGCCTTGAGGTTCGCCCATGCCCGCGAAGCACAGTCCAACGCTCTGGTTGAGGATTATGTCGAATTGATTGCCGATCTTTTGCTGGTGACCCGAGAAGCAAGGACCACGGTGATCGCAAAAAGATTTGGCGTATCGCATCCGACAGCCATCAAGAATATCGCTCGTCTGAAAAGTCTGGGACTGGTGGAAGCACAACCTTATCGGGGTATTTTTCTCACCGCTGAAGGTGAAAAACTCGCGAAAAAATCAAGAGAACGCCATCGGATCATTGTCGAACTGCTTACGAAGTTAGGCGTGCCGGCCGAAACAGCCGAACTGGACAGCGAGGGCATTGAACATCATGTTTCTGCTATCACGCTCAAGGCGTTTGAAAAATTTCTGACGAAATAACAGTCCGCGCCTGCGGGCCAAAGGATGCATAGTTTGGCAAGCAAAAAATAAGCCCGCCAATGGCGGGCCCATATTGACGTTATTTATCATGATCAGGTCATTTGCGAAAACAGAGGGTGTTTTCTCACATAGTCATAAAACGACTTTTCATTTTTCGCACGGTCTACTTTTTTGTCTTGTTTATAAGCGTCGCCAATTTTGGCAAGTAACGCTCTATTGGCCTGGTTTTCGTCTCGCGCCAGGTGATGACCCAGGAGATCGTTCAAGTCTTTCTCTTGGTCGAAGTTAATAAACTCACCATCTTTGGGCATAATTTTATCCTTACGGTATGCATCGATTTGGTGCCCTTTAGCTATAGAACAACCTGCTGCATAGCGCCACAAAGAAACTCATTAATTGCTATTTATTTATGTGAAAAGTATCCAATGTCAATTTCCTGGTTTTTTTGCGGACCAGAAAGCTCATTTGGCATGAAATTTTCACAAGCCGGCCAGGTTTGAATCATGTTGGACAATATCGCGCTTAACCAGAGACGCGCTTCAAGGTTACTTAATTTCCTGTTAACATTGTTATTTGCATACTTAACTCGCCTTAAGCATTCTTTATGTATTAATTGATCTTGGCATATAAAATTTTAGAGCATTTATTACTCTTTAACCTCATGCTAATCCAAGTATTTTATACTTTCGTCATACAAGACATTTTTCCTATAGCAGAACTATTATTCTCCAGGGGGCGAAATATGGAACAACAAAATACAACTCAACCCGCAGGCTTAACATTAGATTCACTGGATAAAATCCCCATAATCTCAATTATGGAACATTCGACTATACCGTGGGCAATAAAAAGCAATGATTCACGTTTTGTTTACATCAATGAGCCATGCATGGATTTTTTTAATATCCCATCCGGTTTTGACTTCGAAGGCCGTCTCGATGAAGAGTTTCCCACGCCATGGTCCGAACAAGCACCGGAATATCAGGCCCATGATAGAAAAGCGCAAGCCAGCAAAACCGGTGCCGAAATCATTACGACGTCTTATTTTGGCCGCGACGCGATTCTGGAACCTTGGTATTGCCCGAAATTCCCCATTTACGACAGGGAAGGAAGTGTTATTGGCAGTATTTTTTATGGCAAAAAATTCAATTTTCTCTCGGTTTGTGATTTTTTCAACAATCTCAAACCGTCCATCATTACCCTGACGCCGCCGGATGAAACATTCACTGAAAAAGAGCTGGATATTATCTTCTATGCTTTACAGAAACTCAGCTCAAAAGAAATAGCGCAAAAATTATGTCTTTCGCATCGAACCGTCGAGAATAGATTGGCGATTATTTATGACAAAATTAATGTGAATTCATATAAAGGGTTAATAGAATATTGCCAAACGACAGGTCTAAACAACTATGTACCTAAAAAACTACTTAGACCAGGCGTTGATTTTTTTTGGTAGCGGCTTTAGCACTATCGCCCGCCACAGGGCGGGCATTAGGTAAGAAAAATCTTCGACCGGCACTAACGACATTAATTTTCGCTGCCTGACAGGCGATGACAGTTCGACTACCCCGCCCGTCTGTGTCCATTTTTTTGCGGCATGATTAGCAGGCTTGGCCAATGTCTTCGTGGGAGCGATACCCACGCCAACAGTTAATTTGGTGCATTGCTTTATATGCGCTCGGATATGACGCCCAAACTGTTTCCGCGAAAAGCGGCAAAGAGGTCGTTTCGATAAGCGCTGCCGTGCGATAAAAGATCATAATCCGAAGCTCGATTTTCATAATTACTGTTGTTTCGTACAGTATAAGCGCAAATTATGAGGCTGTGAAGTAGCGAACCGGCACAAAATGCGGCTCACGGACGTGGAGGTAATCATAAAAAAACCGGCTTGCGCCGGCTTGGAATTGACTGGAATCAAACGCGAAAATCAGCGTTCGTTAGCTTTATCGCCATCCCTGGGATTTCCATTATGCTCATTATACTGAGAAATCAGTCTTGCCTTGGCACGCCGGATTTCATCAGCATCAGCTTGCATAACCGGGATGCTTTCCTGCGCTTCATAATTCTTACCATTGACCTTACTAATCAAGGTAATGGTTAATAACTCGCCGTTATGGGTGTTCTCTGTGGTAAATTCCACGATATTGTCCTGTGGTAATTAAGCGTCATCAGTATAGCACCACCGCTCAAGATTAAATCGCCTATCCTGCCTGAATCATTGGTCTCTCACCTGTCTTTATTCAGAGGCAATATGCCACGCTGGTTTCCTGCGGGCATTTTTTGGCGTTTTGGCCAGACGCTTAGCCATTACCCCTTGGTTACCATAGGCATTGAGCCAGCGATCTCGCCCCTGAATCCTGACCGGACCGGTACCGCTAGTTTTTTGAAAAATCAGGCCCGGCAAGGACGGTCCCCTGGTAGGATAAAATACATCAGAGCAATGGGACATATTATTAAAACATTCGGAGGATTCGCAAACACATTTAGCCATACTTAACTATCCTTATTCATGTGAATAATAAAAAGAGGAATAGTCATGTCTGATATTACGAAACCGAATGATGAAGCATTCAAAGATTATGCTGACTCCGCAAAGAACAAAACCGAAGGATTGATCGGGGCCGCTCAGAAAAAATTCGGTGAAGCAGTCGACGCACCTGACCAGCAAGTCAAAGGCGCGGCGCGACAGGCCACCGCAAAGGTCTCTGAAGCCATAAACGAAGCCGCCTCGGGAGTGCGGGAACAGGTCCGTGAATATCCGCTTGTCGGGCTTGCTGCGATAGGTACTATTGGCCTTTTGCTGGGCTTCATACTCGGTCGAAAATAAGATACAGGGGCGCTTCACCGCCCCTATACACTTCTTTTGGCTGTGATATGTTGAATCATTGATGCCGCATTTTTATTGGAAAACCATAACGAAGCTATCCGTTATGCCAAGTCAATAGGCTTTTTAATTTTGCCTGGCTCGTCCCTCATCGGCATCCAATGTCAAAAGGATGCATGGCTTAACCTGAAAATATTTTTCTGTGCGCCCGGCAAACTTTTATCACAGATTCTATGCCAAAAGGTTCAGAAGAGTTTAATCCCACCTCTTTCCCCGTTTCCTGTTTTTTTTTCATAACTTTAAATGTATCTATAAGTTGCAGATATCGTGGTGCATCATGTTCAGGATTGACCTTAAAAACATTGACGCGATCAGGGGTTATCGCTTGGCCCAAAATTTCATACCACCAAAATTCCTTATCATTATTATCGATGTATAACGTTTTTAGTAATTCCTCATTATTCATACAATCCCCAATACTGACATTTGGTTGATAAAATTAACCGTCACTTGAAATAACGATCATACTCTTAAGTAAAATTATATTTATCTTATTGCTCACAGTTCTTTACTCTGAAATAAATCACTATTATTAAACCATTCAAAAAATCAGCTCTGCACCAATCAGGCGATGGATATGATAAGGTCATTGTCACTTGTCAATGAAATAATTCACATTAAATCTTTTTCGTATTGACGATAACTTTTCGCTATTACCCATTCAACGGTTGTAGTTGCGACGGACATACCGCGCACAATTAACGCACCAAAACATCCGCTTTTGCATTGGTTTTAGGCCGGGTTGCGATGAGGAGGGAAGGCCATCATCCACCGCGTCGCATGGGTGGCGGGGGTTGCACCGACGATCGGCCTAAACGCAAGCGGGCGATAACATTACATTACAGCCCAGCAGCTCTGCCGATTGAACCGCGACAGCAAATGGAGGGTTAACTCACAGCATTCTTATTTTCTTTATGAGATAAGTCTATGTCATATGATAAATTATGATAGCTTATTTTTTAAGAAGATATTTCTGGTGGGTTTTCTCATGTTAACTTACCTAGCCCTACTTGCCAATATGAGCCAAAAGATGGGAAATGAAAAAATTCAAGATTAATTGCTCGGATAATCATGGCATAGCGCTAGATGTTACAATGTATGACATGGCTATAGCGGCGTTAAAATCGAAATATCGCCTTCGCTCCCTGCCTACGGCATTGAAACTGTTTACAACCCATCCGTACGGTGCAAAAACTTGCTGAGATGAATATACGAAACTTCAACTAAAAATTTTGGTTAATTCGACTAAAAAGCTTAACAAGAACGTTGGATTACCTTGGGCAATGAGGCTGAAGGGTTCAATTAACAATAACCGTTGACGCCATGACTCGTGCTTTTGAGTAGACGAGATGAAAAATGAATTCTATGTTGCTCTGATTTTTATATAAACCATAAGGGGAACGTCATGGGAAATGGATTAGAGAAACTCTTTTATCTGATACAAGATAATGTAATAAAAGCTCGCGAATTGAAAACAACCGGTTCAATCGACAATGTTCAAATCGATTCCACTGCAAATCGTGCTGTTCAGTTATGCGTCCTTGATCTTATTCTCGATGAGCATCGAAAAAAATATGGTAATCAATTTGGCCCGCTGCACGGCAAACTGGCCCTTCAACACAAACTTTTGCTTAAGTACAATTGGCCGTTAACGGATATCCGCGCACTGACACTTGCTGATGTTTTCCTGGCGCTTCACGATGAAATCACCTTTGAAAATTTAGAGGAAGACGCAAAACACCGCCTCTTACAAATCACATCAAGTCATTCACCAACTCAGTTCAGTAATTATATGGAGGATGAATGGGATCCAGAACTGGCCGAACACTTTATTTGACGCAAGCAAGCTTTTCCGTGCTGTTGATGATGCAACACGTAAGACGCTGGCAATCTCCATTCATTTAACTCTACCGGATCACTTCCGGGACCAGACCTTGGTTTTAACCCATCGGCGATAAAAACACCCAGTCTGTCGGCCCCATGCAAAGCAGATTTATGCGCAGTGGTACGCAGTTTTATTTTTCTGAAGAGCTTAGTGTAGCGGCGTCCTTTTGCGAAATTAAATCCTTTGGACCCGTACCTTTGCTTTGGAAAAATGTCCGTTTTGGCATAGCCAGCGAGAAATTATCCGGACGATTTCATTAACTGGGTTTGTCATTGTTTATCCTTAAAGCACAGTCAAAATAAAAATAAAGGCTGATATGAGCGATTTACAAACAGGAGAATTGATATGTTGCCAGAAGTCATTAAAAGGTTGATAACATTAACAAATGATAATGTTAGAGATGTGAAAATTGCAGCTATTCAAGCTCTGGGGGAATCAGCCGAACCCGCACCCGAGATAATTGATCGCCTTTTGCTTTTATCCAACGACGTAGTGAAAGAAGTCAAAGTTGCTGCGACCCTTGCGCTAGGCAGAATCAACCGTCAGTTATAACTCATCGTCACAAGGTCTGATTTCACATAGACCTTGTGGTAGTGGGTCTCTTTTGATGCCGACATTAGCCAAGCATCGTCACTACGGTGGCTGAATTGCCGCAATGCCGGTCTATCTAGCATCAAGTTATGATAAGTATCAATGAGTTACAACCGTCATGCCGTATAAAGAGAACGGTAGGTCATTCGTCCACTGGAAGCTAAACATTGCGTGAATAGTCGCGCTATAATCTCCGAAAAATGTGGAGAACATCATGAGCTACAATCTGGGCGATCTACCTCAAATCGAAAAAGATAAAATTGCCGTCGACATCGCGGCGAGCGGCGTAGCGTACAAAGAGCGGCTGAACATGCCCGTTGTAGCGCAACAAGTCGAGCGGGAGCAACCCGCCATGCTCAGACCGTATTTTTTGGAACGGCTGGCGCATTACAGGAAAGAAAGCGGTTCATTCCCGCGAGGCACCGACCATGTGTATCAGCAAATGGCCGAGACCAACGGCAAGAAGTAAAATCCCCGGCAAGAGAGGGCCGGATAAACACTTGTCACGACGTTAACTACCTGCCCATGCGGCAGGTTTTTTTATTGTTTGGAAGAATATAAAGGGGGGTTAAATCATCACCGTCCACCTCACTTCATAAAACGACAGTCGTCGGCCAACAAAGCGCGGATGCGGCAATGATAAAAATTCCAGACGGTCAAACGGCCAATGACAGAAGCAAAAGGACATGAACGACATTGCTAGTCGCTAGGTGGAATGTGCGGCCCTTTCAAGGAAACAATAAAATGATCCCCTCCTTTCACGAATTTGTCTTTTGGACTACACCAATTCATTGCCAAATCAAAGAATTCATCAGTTTTGATTTCATAAGCCAATTCAATCTCATGCGCTGCATGTAACGTGATCAGCTTTACCGCTTCATCATGGTTGGTCGCTTTGAGGATACCCATAAACACCTCGAATAGTTCATGCTACGGATTTTCGTGTGTTTGTGACTGAAAATCAACTGTAACAGTAGTATCTTTAGCGAAGTGTAGCATTATAGTAAATAGAAAAATGTTAAAATATTCACCTTTTTAAACAATACTACTCAAGGTGGCCGAAAAGCACCTCAGTGCGCCTTATATTTCAGAAAAGTTTCAGGTTGGTCATGGCAAGAATGATAATCATTATTTTTAATGCTGTGTATCCCGACAAGGTTGTAAAACATCACGTTCTGGCTGATAAAGTTGCGTTTTGACGTCAACGAGCCCAAGCAATGTTGAAAAGAGGTTATCTTGTGAGTAGGACAGCCGCATTGCTCTGTCTCTCAAGCACTCTTCCCGGACGGCATGCGCCTTGATGTAGTCCGGCGACAGCCACATCAGCATCGGGATATGGGTTTGCTGCACCGGCGCCACCGCATAAGGCATGCCGTGCAGATAGATGCCATTCTCACCGAGGGATTCACCGTGATCGGACAGATACACCATGGCGGTATTGAATTTATCATGATGAGCTTGAAGCAACTTAATGGTCTTAGCAAGCACATCGTCAGTGTAAACGACCGTATTGTCATATGTATTCATCAGCGCTTGATTTGTGCAATTTTGAATCTCATCCGTGTCGCAAGTAGGTTTAAAAACGGCGACGTTTGGCGGATAACGCTGATAATATGACGGTCCATGACTGCCGATGGTGTGTAAGACGATAACCGTATCATTTGTGCGCGCGTCGATATATTTGCCCAGATTGTACAATATGGCCTCATCCAGACATACGCCCTTGGAACAGGCCCCGGGCAAATCCCAGGTGCTGAGATCCTCCGTCATCAACCGGGCGCAAATGCCTTTGCAACCGCCATCGTTTTCCCGCCACAGCACATCGATTTGCGCCCGCTGGATGATATCCAACACATTGCTCTGGTTGGCGATTTTTTCGCCATCGTAATGCTCGCGAGTCATCCCGGAAAACATGCAGGGCACCGATACCGCCGTGGCGGTGCCACAAGAAGAGGTGTTGGGAAAATAAATTACGCCATCCGCCGCCAACTTGGGATTAGTCAGCCTGCCGTAGCCGCCCAGTGAGAAATTTTGCGCACGGGCGGTCTCCCCCACTACAAGGATAACCAGATTCTTTTTATTATTGTCATGAATCGCAGGCGCTTTATACGCATCTTGACCGCGCTCGACAAAGGGCATCTTTCGGGCAAGATCGTGTTTATAGAAGGAATAACCACCAATGAGCATATTGCTTGGCACCAGGTGCTTGATCAATTGTTGGTTATTGCGCATCAACGAGGCATAGTCTTTATAAAAAAAGGTTGCCATCAAAGCGATCATACATAGGGAAATGAGGATATTGAGGATATGGATACCGACATTCTGCCAGGAAAACGCTACCGGCTTAACCTTGATCCACATTACCAGCAGCGAGGGGAAAAGACCGAAGATAATAAAAAACAGCACCAGTCGTGGCGTCAGCAGAGCCAAACTCTCGGCCACGGTGGTACCGAAAGTATTTTGAATCATGCCCCTATCAATCAATATGCCGTAGGTCTGCATAAAATATTCCGCCAAGGCGTCGCAGGCAAACAATACAATGACGATAGGCTTGCGCAGATAGGGCAAGAGGATCACGCTGAACAATAAATTAAGCGCGAACAGCAAAGTCACTGACATGCTGAAGAAAAACAGCAGATTGTAACCTAATGATAAATCAACAAGTTGTGCGACTTTTTTGAAATAAATAACATTTTGGAAAAACGTGATAACCAGCGCCACGATAATATTAAACAGCAACGGACTGACCGTTGGGCGCTGCGCGACTCGAAAAAAGTTAAACCACATGTTCAGGTGAACTCTGAAAAATATTAGGACTAGTTAACCATCATTGTATTAACTAAACCTTAAGCTGAAATATTCCTGAATTTGTCGGTGGCCCGATTGCCCACCTTGTTTTTTTCCATGACGCACTGGTGATACGCCGCCGCTGGTTATCCAAACACAACTATGCTGACCTGGTCGCCTTTGGCCAATTTCTGCCGGGCAAAAACAACGTGACGGACACAACACCCCATTTTTACCCTCATAACGGGTAGCACATGCTAAAAACGGTCATTCTAAATAATAACATTACCTGATACGCTCATCTGGTCTTTGATAATTTACCCTGGTGTTACGAATTGACCGCTCTGTTTGAGCGGTTTTTTTTGTTTACGCCATCGCCCTGGTAGAATGGGTGCATCGGCAAACTCACCGGCTCGCGCGCCATTGATGACAAACGTCATCTCGCGAATAATGACCGCCCAGCATTAATTGCTAACATTTTTTTAATTTTCACTGTTAGTGTTTATGCAGCGAAGCAAGCAACCTTTTCATTGTTACTTTAGCAATTGCCCGCGCCACAGGCTTCGGGCATTTTTTTTGTTCACATTTTCTCCCGGTGCAAACGAAAATACCCATCGATCCATATTTGTTTTATGAAAAATCGCCCAAAAATGGTGATGCGTAAAATGGACGCAAGAGACTTATTCGCCATCAAGGGCAGATTGTATGGCATTAGCCAAATCGTTCACTTGTTCACCCGCTCCTTTCAGCGCATTGGCGACGGTATCGGCATTGGTTGCGGCTGCTTTTGCTATTTCCAGAGCAGCTTGCACAGCCAGAAAGCGTTTGTGTTTTTCGCTCGTTAGCTCACTATCGAAATAATAACTTTCTAACATTTTCAGGTCCTTTGGATGATCTCGATCACAATGTAGCAGTTACCGGAGTCAAAGACTCAACCGCACTTCATAATTTGGTCATTTGGTTTGGCTGGCTTTTTAGATATCCTTCGGTCAACATTATGCGTTAAGATCAGTGGTTACCGTTCGCCAGTTGATACTCTGGCTGAACCTATTGCCGCTCATCAACCCTTTTTGGCAAGATTTTAGCCTGACAAACCGTGCTTGTGAGGCGAGTCTTGGAAATTTCCTGCAATCTAGCGCATCATATACATGTACGGAAGTGAAGATATTCCTGGACGAAAATTTTTTGGGCTATTTTTTAGGCGAGTTGATAAGATGATTGTTTATTGGGTTATATATATTGTACTAATTTCAATAATCGGCTGGGTTTTCAAAAGCGCGATTTTAAAAAATAACAATGCCAGCATTCCTATGGCTTTGTTAACTTCTGTTGGTATTTTTATATTGACTTTATTGATATTTACTTTGATTGAAGCGGCGCAAATCAATGCTGCCTTTCAGCAAATACAACTAGCGCTACAAGACAATGGCAAACCTAACTTTATCATCGCATCCGCATCTGCCTTACTTTTTTACTCAATCATCAGAAGCGCGGAATCCATAAAAAAAAGAGAATTGAAAAACAAAACCGACATTGATAATTAACTAAGGGCGTTTGTTATTTTTCACTGTGAAATTGGCTGTAGTAAAAACTGCGGCCAGCAAGAGCATATTCATTCGGGAAAACCGTCGGCAATACCCACAATGACAGCGCGGCGTTACTGAGGTGCATTGATAATCCAGTAATTTAACTGTTTGATATGAACATTGTAATAAAAAAACCGATTTATACAGTAACGGTTATCACGATAGTGAGAAAATTGTTCATCTTCTGTTTAATTGATGCATGTTATTTTTACTTGTATTTATTAACTCTTGGGGAATAAAGTAATGATGGAAAACACCGGCACAATTGGAACCTCGTCTAATTTAGATCTTATTAAAATTAATGCAAATAATATTAATTCAGAAAGATTCAACATGCTTATCGATAGGTTGCTATCTATAAGCAATAGCACGGAACAACCTAAGGTAACTGGATTCATTGATTTTACAAAAAATAATAATGAAAAGCTTACAGCATATTTTAGCGGGACAACGGATGATGAAGGAACCTCCTTATTAGTCCGAGAAGCGGCGACTCGTGGCCAAGAAATTCTTGATGATCTTCGATTAATTGATTCACATAAAAATTTAGCACATGGAAGTTTAGATTACCAAAAATTAAATGAATCGTTGGAAAAACTTCTAAGCAAGTTACAAGAGCGTTTTAACATTCAGGAAGACCGTAAGGATAACGATCCGCTCAAACGCGTCACCAAAGAAGTAGAACGATCAGCCAAGAAAGTGGAAAAGGAGGTAAAACGCTTATTTAAATGATTCTAACACGCGTCCTGGTGCTGAATAACCGAGTTGCTCTCGGTGTTGATGACCGCTAGTATGCTCTGCTATTTTTTTTACTTTAAGCACTTATATTCTCGTTCTACGTAAACAGGGACAGCGATGTCCCTTTTGTTGAGTTTAATATTACAACCAAAAACTATCGAATCTGATTATGTCAGCAATCATTTTAACTATTGACATGCCTACCTTTTATATTGCCACGACTAAAAAGAAATTTTTCTTCGTTTAGGTATCTGTGAATATTCCTGTAATTAATTAGCTTTTGCGTTCTCTTGCATTGAAAATAAGCGTTCTAATGAACTTATTATATGTAAAAGAATAATTCAAAAATATATATTTTAATTAATGGATCTCAGGAAAGTATATGGGTATTGGCGGTACATGTGGACCATCATCAGGTAATAAGTGCGGTGGCAATAGTGGTTCGAGGAATTGTTCAGGGAATAAAGGCAGTGGACATAGCCGATCGGGGGGTTGTTCAGTAAATAGAGTTCCAGCATGAACATGATGAATATTATTCTAAACCGAGTGCCGATACTTTAGAAGGGGCGGAAGAAAATGATAGCTTTACACAAGCGCAGATTGATACCATCCGCCATAAAAAAATCTTTGCGATCAAGTGGTACACGACAGAAATTTGCGCTTTGATCAACTCATACATGAAAGATCACAAATTGAACATGAGCGAAGTATAAATCCAAGTTCAGAAGTACAAGAACGCTGGTTTAGAAAAGAACATGAAATTAACCTTATAATTTATGAATGAAATGTCCTTAAACACGCCGCTGATATACGCACCGATCAATTGAATAAGGCGTTATTTAGAAAATCTGAAACTGAAACTCATATCGTTAATGTTAAAAATCATTTAGCAAGAGTTAATGAAGCCGAGGTACAGCGCCAGGCTACTGAAGCGGCGAAGCAGCAAGAGACGCAAAAATTAAACCAGTCTCTTATAGGAGCAAGGTCCTTAAATCAAGAAAATATACAGACCCATGCGTCTCTTCCCAGCCTAAACCAAGCGATGGCCATGACTGCCACAGCAGGTTTGGCCAATACAGCACCCGCTGCCGAGAGTTTATTGGCGAGAATTACAACTGCTATGGCTGAATTAGGCAGGATTGCCTCGTCATCTAAAGCAGGACCGCAAGTTGCCATCATTGCTGCTGGTCTTTATCCCACTAAGGTAGGTGTTGGCAGTGATAAGGTCCCTGGCGGTAAACATTTCGCCAAGGCGCTGCCGGCCGCAATGCTCAACATGCCCACAGAAGAGCATTTACGCTTTGCCGCTCAGGAAAATAACGCCATTGAAGTTCCCATCCGAGGCCGCCTCGTTCTAACAAGCGATCAGATAAACATCGAATTGGTTAGAACTGAACAACCGACACCCGTTCGCGTCGTAGCCGGCGTACCCGATGGTAATGGGAATTATCAATGCACTCGGGCGAGTTACCGGCCAGAACCATTTTAGTGACACCGGCGAACGCTCCGGGTAGTGAAGGTCTGGGTGCCGTCATTACGCCAGAGAATGTCCCTACGTCTGTCACCCACACCGGTAATGATGCGCAACCTATCACCCTGCCTACAGTGACGACTCTGCCAGGTTTTGATAGCGATCTGATCGTGGTACCGCCGCTTGAAACCGGTGACAAGTCGATCTATGTTATGCACAGTGGGCTGCGGGATGTGCCTGAAACTACAGCTAGACATGAGCTAAATGCCTTTACTTTACCAGGAGGGAAAACTGTCTCTCAGTTCGAAAAAGAACTGGCAATTTTGGCTTCGGGTGAACGTGTCGCTAAAGTAAAGGAAATGGCGGATAAAGTGACTTCAGCAAATGAAATGGAAAAAGATAACAAGCTAACTAAATTAAATAATCGTGATGTTTACTTTCGAAACACTGATGGAAACTTATACCCATTAGATACACAACACGGGCGTTTTGAAATAGCCGACGCAAAAAAACGGCAAACATCTTGGCGAGGTTGATTTTGGCATGAAATTAACCAAAACTGCTGATAAGACTGGTGGACACGATTTAAAGGTAAAATAAGATGCATACTCTTGTGAAATTGATTGACTCAGATAAGCAAAACCTCTGTCATGGAAACATATTGCGGTTACCAGGAATGTGGCCTTACGAAAAATTGGTTGATTTTATGGTGTTCGATACACAGGATGATGAACAGCCAAATGGTCTTATAATCACAACGGGGCATAAAGCTGGATTGATTCTTTTATTATTGCCACCGGAAAGTTGCGCAGTGGGCACGAAAATGCTAGATAAACAATGGGTTATCAATAACTGGTCAAAATGGATATACCCTGAATGTAAAATTGAAGATGTACATTTACTTGAAAACTACACAATATAACTCATCAGAGCATTAACTCCGGCTTCTGTAGGGACGAACGTCATTTTTTGCGAGGCGTTTCGCAATACAGAAAATCCAGTTTGAAAATGTTGTAGCTGAATCGTATGTGTGCCCATTTAATAGTCGCACATGATAAACATTTTTCCGGCTACAGTCTGGATGCTTATAAAAAAAAGAACAGCATATTAGCCTGCATTAAGCAGGCTAATAAGAGTCAAACTAAAAAAAATCGTAACCAACCTAGCTTTTTACTAAAATTTTAAATAGTCATTATATAAAAATTTTTTAGGTGGATTCTTTATGGCGAGGCATTGGGATTCACTTTTGAAGGGAGCCGACCACACTTAAAGCACAAGCCGGCAGCTTTGGGAAAGCTAGCTCGCTTTATAGCTGAGCTTAGTTCTTCAAACGGGAACGAGTGACGTGCATTATGACAGTAATCACTAAATAATTATCAAGATTGTATTCGCGAGAATATTATAGAGAAAAAATATGCATCAGTTTATAATTTATTTAGTATTTACATGATAGTTTATTGTTTCGGTTTATCACACTTGAATAATATAATGCTAGAACCAATCAGTTATACAAGTAACACTGAGAAAAACAAATTAGAAGCGGATAATTTGGAACGAGTTGAAAATTCAGCTTTTCCACCCTCATCTCTAACAAAGATTACTAATACAAATACTTCATTGGATGCTGTGAGCTTTCATGAAAATAAATTAGTCCAATTTGTCAAAGAAATCATAAAAAAAGAAGAAGAAAAGGAAAAGATAAAAATTATCGATTCTTTGAATAATGTTCATAATGTGCGAGTTGATGAAATAAATTTTTTTGCTAAACAATCGACTGACAGCTTTATCCAGTTCATTAGAAGTAAATATCCAATATTGAAAAGCAACCATCTAGAAATATTGGAAAACACACATAAACTTGAATTTGATATCATCAAAAAAGAGGCAATTAAAAAATTGAATGATAATGCGAGTTGGTATATTCACATTATCAATTCAAAAAAGTTCGCCGATTTTAAAGCTAAAGATAAAATTAATCTTAAAAGAGAAGCTGAGAAGATACTAAGAGAAACCAAGGTTGAAAACATCAGGATTATGGCGAATAAATCATTAGATCTTTATAACACATTGCGATTATATCACAGTAAGAGTCAAACAATAAAATAATGTGTCTGTACACCTACTTTTACCCTTTTGCGCTATAGTATAAAATAGATTTCTTATTATATAAGAATTAATATGAAATATATAGTAGATTTAACTCTTACCGAAGGCATCAGATTTGCGGTGCATTTCACAACACCAAAATTCAAGTTACATCCGTAACACTACCACGCTAACTTGCGTTTTTCTATCGAACTCTCTATGTGCCCAGGGCCAGCGATGGCCCTTCTTCAGCTCAAGCAAACTAACCTAAATTCACCTAATGATCGTTCGTTACAACGACATAAGCTGTCATGCCCAATATGGTCAAGTCTTCTTGGAGTGTTTGATAAATTGTGCCATGGAATAAAATATTGACAGGGTCACTTATTTCTCTGATTGCGATCACTGATTTAAAAAGTCAATGAAAATAACCAGTTTGTATTTAGACTTGCGCGGAATGGACTGGGTGGAAATTAAGGCTGGATATCTGATTTCTGGCCAACTTCTGGCATTTCAGAATCGACGTGAAAAATATTATTTAAAACCAATGATTAAACAATAAAAATACGGTTACAGTGCTCACTACAAATGAAATTAATATTAATTATAATATTATATCACACTTCGTCTTAAATAACACTTATCATTATATGCTTTTAATATCGATACTATGACCCGCAGCAATCCCGCTGTTATTGTTGAATCCAGTGCCCACTTTGGCCCAAGTGGTCAGGCGAAATATGCCAGTAATTGTTTTCGCCCTTAACTTCCCGAAGCATTGCACCCGGCCATTTGGAATAGCGATAGCCGAGCAATCAGTTATCGCAAGCTGTCGGACGATACCCGCGTTATCCTGCGTATATCTTCATATAGCTGTAACCAAGCTTCTTTGGGGACCGACTCAATGATCTTAAGCGTTTCACTATCCATATTCATCTCCAGATGTACTCCCAGAGATTCAGATTAACCTATCAATATTTTCGATTCGATAGTTTTAAAAAATTTACCGTATGCGGCCATCTGACCGTTGGAATCCGAGGCATTCGCTGTTTGCTTAAATCCCCGCACTCAACTTTATAGAGGTTTAGCGCCATAGCTAACGGGGTACGTTTCCGACAGCGCGGAGATGAGTGATGCGGTTCAGTTCAACGCATGTTATAAAATGCATTACAGGTTTTTCTCACAGGCAAGACAGAATGCAAATTGAAAACACACCTTTTGGCATAACCGACTGGTCAGATGTTGAGCCGGAAATTCATCAGGGAGAGAAAGGGTTCGCTACTTGGAGAACACGTAAGTTCAATAATATCCGCGCAAGAATTGTCGAGTACTCGCCAGGTTATTTGGCTGACCATTGGTGTTCTAAGGGGCATATACTTTTTTGCCTTGAAGGTGAACTTCATACAGAGCTCGCTGATGGACGGACTTTTACGCTTACCCCTGGGATCAGCTATCAAGTTGCTGACAATGCCGAACCACATCGTTCCTCTACCCTGAATGGCGCCAAACTATTTATCGTCGATTGACTACGTGAATATTATTATCAAACGTCGACATTTAGGCGCCATGTAATCACTGTCAGAGCCTTTCAGGAAAAGGTAGAAGGCTCTCGCGGTGACTACAGGTATTTGCTTTTCAGCGTAACGAGATCCGCGTCAGCGCTCAGCACAGAAATGCCATGCTCGACAAACGTAATAAAGCTTTGGGATTCAGCCTTGAACTTTTCGAGCGATGATAACGTCGTAGCAGCGGGCGCAGCCGGAGTCCCAGCAACAGCAGCGGCGTTAATAGTCTCGTTGGCGATACCGTTATCGCCTGCTGCCACAGCAGGTTTCGGCACAGCGGCCGGCACAGCTACGAATTCCAGATTAACGGATTGCGACGCGGTGCCATCGGCCAGGGTTGCTGTGAAAGTCACCGGGCCAGCGGCCGTATTGATCACGTTCACGGTGATTTGCCCATTCGCATCAGTCTGAGCGGATGCAGGCGTAACGGTACCGGCATTCACGCCAAAATTGACGACCGCGCCGGCAACCGGAGATCCGCCGCTGGCGGCTACATTAACTTGAACGGAATTAGCAACGGTACCATTGGCGAGCTGACCGTTGCGCAGAACAGCGAGAATTAATTGAGTCACGATTTTGTCCTTCGGATTGGGTAATAGGCTTTTCAGCCAGGATTTGATGCTCATTTCGTGGTGTCCCCGCCCTGCAGGGCTGCAGAATAATCCTGCAGATACTTCAATTTGGCTTGGTCACTGATAATCCCGGATCGGATATCGAGAACGTTTGATCCAGTATCTGAAGAGAGTTCGACGATGGCGTCATCGCCCACGCCGTCGGCGGTTGAATCTTTGGACATTGCGCCGCCACTGCCTGAATTTGCTGGGTATTTGGCCTAACCCGCAACTTGGGAGAGCCAGCGTTAAGCTGACGGCGAAGATTGTCATTAGTCGCTTTTTCATTCGCCAACTCCTGATTATATTGAGAATCGAGCGTTGCAAGTTTGGCTTGGAGTGCTTGCCCCTTGGCTTGCTCAGCCGCTAACTGTTTGGCGCTGGCGTCACTGACGGCTTTCATGTTGTTGGCGTACTGCTTCGCTTGAGTTGGAGAATCCGCGTCCCAGCGATTGCCCTGGATGTACCAGCCAGCGGCAAATCCAATCGCGATCAGCACAACAACAACCGCCAATTTCCAATAAGCTTTGATGGCTTCAATCATTGCGGCGTCTCCGGTGATGTATCGTTTTTATCTCGCTGCATGGCGACATATTTCGATCCGTAGTTGTGAGTTACCCACGCGGTCAAATAGACGGTAAAAAATGGCCCATCCAACTTTCCGAGGTAGGCGTACCAGAGCAGAACGGCGGAAGTGACCAGGAATGCGCCCAAGACTATCGCGTCCGCTGTAGACGAGCGCCCATCAGGGTTGGTAACCAGGTCTTTTAAGGACATAAGACGCTCCTCGCCGTTTTGTAGCGGGCCTGGCGGTCTGGCAAACCGTTCAGGCCGCCGTTGATCCGCCGCGTTAGTCCAATCATGTCGCCGATATCAGCAAACCCGTTGCACTTGTTCGCCTGCCAGAACCAGCCGGCGGAACGGGCGGCATTGACGTCCTGCAGCAACAAATCCGGATCGCCGACGACATCGACGTCCAGCGCGGCGGCGCAGGCAAAATAATTGTCGTAGAACGTAACCTGTTTCAGTCCGCGCCCTCGATACAGCCAGCCGTCACCGTCGTGCGTATTCCCATACCGGCCGCCATAAACGATGTTGGCAATTTGCTGCTGGCGCTCAATTGGTACCGTTTTTTCGCCGGGCTGCCGGCCAAGGGTGGCGCGCTGCTCGTCAGTAAGCCGGTTACCGAATAACGCTAGGCCAAAAACCGAATAATTAAACGATTCGGATAATTGAGTGAATCCGCCAGACTCGGTCCCGATTTGTACAATGAATGCGGCCTGGCGCAGTGGAGTATCCATGCCAAATTCCACCATTGCGTCACTGAGCGGCTTTAACCAGCGCGCAGTTAACCCGGCGCCAATGTTGGCCGCCCGTTCAGATTGATCGGATGTCATGTTTTACGCCCTTGGCAAGGAACCGTTGTCGCTATCGATTTTGTTGAGTAACCGACATTCAAGCGCTTTATTTACAGATGAGCCGGACCAGCCGGCCAGACCACACGCACCGCCAGATATCTCGGGCGGCCAGCCATAGTGATATGCGGCCATATACATCAAGGAACCAGCAAATATAGAAATGAAAAATTGCAGGATCAGCGTTGTCCACCGGAAGGGTTCGCCATTCAATACCCGGTAGGCGTAACTGGCTACCGTTCCCAGCAGCGTCATAAACCCGGCAATAATCATCGAAACAATACCGGGATCATTTTTCCATGGCATGCGCATATCCACCTCCGCGGTCGGCGGAATTGTGTTGAGGATTCGGCCCTAATATCGTCAGGCGCGATAGGAATAAAGAGGTAATCGTCAGATTTGACACTTGGACCAGATGTGGTTAGCCCAGTGTAATTCGAAAACGCGGCCAACCGATTACTGGCCAGCAGCTCTACCAACCAACTGAACCACAGCAGCGAAAAATAATTGTCATTTTTCTTTTTTTATGGACGTGGGATTAATCTACGTTAATTGAAAAATAACAATAAAATTATTACGAAAGGACTTTTTATGATTACCAAATGGCTGTTGGCAGCTATCTTGATCGGATGCATATTTACAGTAGAAGCAACGATAGGCGAAAACCGCGAAGCTATCCCTGGATGGGTAATTATCGCAGGGAGTGATCAATTTACCATTTATGCAAAAAACGGTTCGTTTAAGATAACAAATGGAATAATGTCCGTTGATGCTCAACAGATTTCCACTGCTGAGAACCCTAAAAAAATGAATTTTTTCTGTAAATTGACCATAGCGGAGTCCAGTTGTGAATCTGAATCAGGGACTTTGAAAATTTATTTTCCTTCTGGAGAATATGCAGGAGGTCAGGATTATTCCAAAGGTGATGACAGAGTGGCTTCATTTGTATCAAAATCGCTATGTATATTACGTACTAATAGATTTTTTAAGTACGACAGTCGAGGTTTTTTAACTAATCAATAAATGGCTTAGCTGTAATCAGTTCGACACATCAACCCGTGCATTCACCATAATCGGCTGGTCATTAATTCCGAAGGAATCCGCCTGCACTACCAGGTTAATGACCATGCGGTTATGCTCCCTTTCAGAAAGCAAAAAACCCGCTCAATGGCGGGTCTTGAAAATTTTGTCGCTTGCGGATAAAGATTTGCGAAGCATACCTAAATTATGCAGTTTCAAACTCGTTTGCAACTCTTTTTCAGTTTTTTTTGAATTTTCTCTGCAGAGTTCATCAAATAGCGTGAAATAGACAGCAGAATTGAACAACTCCACGCACCAGCGAACCCGATCGATGCACTGTTTTTCCGTTAAAAATGGCGCGTAATAATGATTAAGCCAGCGAGCCATGGAAATAATGAATTTGTTCCATGTGTAGTAATCACGGCCAATCTCGTAAACCGGGTTATTATTGCCAAATGACTGGAGGATGATCCTCTCCATGAATCCCGCCGCTTCCTCATCACTGGCGCTACCGATCAGCTCGCCTAGCGTTCGCTTGGGCCATATGATTTTTTGAGCCATGATAAACAACGCCTCTCCTTGATATCCAATTCTCCGAAGGCCACTAAGCACGTGAGTTATTTTTTCCTGCTGTTCGCTACTCCAACCGGTCATCAAGTGCGACCACATACCACCACCACCGGAAAGACTTTCGGTGCCACTTCCTCCGTAAAATGATCCCCAGTGATTTAACAGTGAGCGAATCCACCGATTTTGTGATGGTGTTAATCTGTGTCAACATCGTGAAGTGGTGGCCCCCTTCCAATACTGCAAGAAGAATAGGGCTAACATTTTTCTCTGAATCGAGAGTTGCTGTTTATTTTGACAATTCTACAGATGACGCTGAACTTGTTTATAACAACGACCAATACTTATTTTTGAGGTTTTCAAGAATAGTTTTTGTAGGTACTTCCCTTAACTCAATATGCCATTATTCATATAGTACTGGTGGCGCTCAAGATTGTTTTTGGGAGGATTGTTCCTGGGAGGGTTATTGGAAATCCACCCTGAAATTAGCCGGGACTAATAGTAATTCAGAATTCGGATGGATGAAGTGTGCTCATAGTGTCCGTTGCCAATATTTATGGGATTTTAACGGAAGTGACCAGTTTTTAAATTATTGGGCTGACATGACTAAATTCTGGCTCTACACGGGGGTACATATTAATTCTGTTCTGGGCGGACATTACAAATTTATTAACTGTGACTGGTCAGGAATAGGAACGGAATCTACAGCACCCTATATATTATTTAATCTAAGCGGGTCAAATCATTCAAGAGGTGTCTGTGACTTTAGAATAATTAACGGTAGATTCGAAATGCATTCTACAAATACAGCATTACTAAATTGTGAGTGGAACTATGGTATTGTTGAGTTAAATATTGACATGTCGTCTCAAGCCTCAGCTGCCTTAGGCGCGGTAACAATGTTCACTTTCAGTAAAAACAATACACAAGGCACTAAACTTTTGGTGCATGATTCGATGCTTTGCGGGCAGTTTATTTTCAATTACCAAGCTGGGTCTCAGCAATATCAACCAACAGTATGCAGAATCTATGATAGTCAAGTATTTTTCACAGATATAGAAGACATGGTTTCGTTAGTCCAAACTGGTACGGCAAGTAATTCACAGGCAGGTTCTTATGCCGTTGAATTAGATGGTATATCAACAAATGACCTGCAATACGTTCCTGGTCAGGTGACTTACCATATTAATGATAGAACAATAGCACCTAATAATTACGCAGGATTATCAAAAAAAGAGCGTTCGGCTTGGATAACCGGTTTTGATGGACGACTTCCGATGGGGGGTGCTAATTTTAAAGCAATATTTCCGATCGGTTCAAGAATAACTCGGGTTAAATGGGTTGCTCCATCTGCCGGGTCATCGGCTGTTGCTTCATATTCACTTAATACAGGTGATGGTATCACAATAGATTCAATAGCCGGGGTATTAAATACCGACTCAAGCAAGGACACATTTATATCTGGCAATGCAGTGTTACTATCATCGTCTAATAATACTCTCGTTGTTACTGATAATAATGATATAAGTGTTGATGGGCCTGGTGGCGGATGTATAGTTTACTATGAGCCTTGGTGATTTCTCCATTATAAATGGTGTTTTCGCCCTCCAGTCGGTGTATTAGTAAGTGATTGCTGACATATTGTGAGTTGAGCCTATCTGCTTGAAGCATTGAACCAGCATCAAAAGTGAGCTACATTCCCAAAGATGCCGACTTGCGCTTAAAGCATGGTCGGCTTTTTTATTCCCCCTTATCAAGTGAATCCCAATGGCCGCGATTGATATTGTAACTCCAGAAAAGAGGGCCATTGCTGACCCGTAAAGTTCACGTAGAACGCGGGCACAGTAGTGCCCAAGATGGAAAAACACCGAAGTACAAGCAGATTACTGGCTCGCTTTGTGACGTGCGCAGCCTGACCTAAGCATACAGACGAAAACGGAGAAAATTTAATATATTGATTTAAATCACAAAACATGATGAATGACCGTTTGTAACTATTGCAGATAGTGATAGGATTTTGCAATCCTACCTTGCGATGAATACGCTTAATGAAAAAACTAATTTTCGCATCTTTAATCTTAATTTCTCAAGCTGCGATTGCAGTTAATTGCCCGCCCACATTGGGTTTCTCATTCCCGTTGAAACCTCGAACAAATTATTCAACGATCTCTAATGAACCTGAAAAAGCCTGTTTAGACGGCAAAAATATTACTAATTGGTTAACAGAAGGTGATATATTAACTTCATTTTTAAAGGCTGAAGGAACAAAGTTCAATTATGTTACAACCAGAAATGCAAAAAGTGATTATTTTAAAATGCTTGTTGTTTACCAATTAAAAGATGGTAGACCTTACAAAAGAGTTATTCTTGATGCTAACCCGGAAGAGGATTTTTCTCCTAAAACAGATCTCCAAAATATGACTGTAGATTACTATGATAAGAAAAATTCAATATTACTTTTTTCTACTGATGCTTGGGCACAAAGCGAGGCGATCCATCTATTGAAATTTCGTAATAATGATTCATATATCCCAATATATGAAAAGTTTCTTACGGATGGCGGCTTTCATGAATTTTTCGATAGTAAAGTTATTACAGATACAATAGATCACGATGACGATGGTGCTTTTTTCCCTACAATGGAAGTTGGTCTCAATGGTAAAGCAGTCTGTGAAATTGATACGCGACCCAAAAATTGGGAATCACAACCCGCATGTTTGCCAAATGGTGGAAGCTTAAAAAAGAGATAATAAATCTAGTATAGTTTTTATAAGCGGTATTAGGCGTCGTGATGTATGTCATCAACGAATGAGAAAGGAGTGATTCGATGATAATATCGTGTTCTCCGCAGTAAAAAACGATCCCGAAAATTTCCCATCGCAATCTCGAAAATGTTGATAACCGTTTGATATACAAAGGATGTAACGGTAAGTATTGATAAATGTTATTTGAGGCGTAAAGTGATATAACTATTTGATTAGCATCAATTATTTTAAATTGCAGTGAAAACAGGAATCGTATTCGGTCTTTTTTTTAATGATTGATTTTAAAGGATATTTTTTCGTTTGTCCGAAATTTGTCCGAAATCTGATATCCGGCCTAAATTTCTACCCACTCCGTTCCGCGCGAGTCTAAATACAAACTGGTCATCTTCATTGACTTGTGACCCAGTAATTTCTGGGCGAACTCCATACCATATTCTGCTGCATAAAGTCTCGACGCCAGGCTCCTGATTTCATGAAAACTCGGCGGTGAATCTTCATGCTTAACGCCCGAATCTTTTAACGCCCGGACAAACGCTTTGGTAATTGAGTCCGCATTCAGCGCTCCCTGTTTTCTGCCTGCTTTTGTGCTGGATGAGCTGATTAAATAATCGCTTCGGCTGTCATTAATGCATTTGTCTATGACTTGTTGCAGCGTTAGATCCATCACGCTGAGTCGAAGCGCAAGGGGAATAGCGATTCTGGCGCCGGTCTTTTGCTGGATCACCCAAAGCTTGCCATCATGCACATCGGACTTTTTCATCATGCGTAAATCATCCCTCCGTTGCCCTGTCATTATTCCCAATTCCATACTCAATGAAGCCCATGAAGGCTGTTGTTGCGAGGCGGTAAGGATTGCTTTGAATGTCTCCAAGGAAAGCCTTTCGCGGGACACTGTCATTTTCGGGGCACAGGTGGGAGTAACAGGATTGACTGTAACAATGCCTTCTGCGATGGCTTCGCGAAAAATGTCAGAAATTAACGAACGCAGGCCGGCCGCCATCGAATTTTTGCCTGCATCAGTGTAAGTGTTAATGAAATGCATGTTACGCTCTTATCCGATCAAATCCGGCTTTCGCCGAAATCCATGATCGGTTTACCGTAATCCATGATCTTTATTCCCAAATTTCGCGCTTTCTGTTGGTAAATCAACGGGTCATCTATCCTCACTGTTTATCCCCTGTGAGGAGCCGGCCCATGCCGAAGCAGAGAACGCCAGTGAGTAAAATTAAAGAGGTTTTACGCCTTAAATTTGACTGTCATCTGCCTAATCGCAGCATCGCGGCTTGCTTGAACATTGGCGGCGCAACCGTCTCTGAAATCCTGTCCCGCTTCCGGACCAGCGACCTCGTTTGGCCCCTGCTTGATGGACTGACCGAAAACCAGTTGGAAGCCTGGCTCTATCAGGGGCGGCGGCCTGTTAAGGGTAAGCAAATGCCGGACTTCGCCGCCTGTCACGACGAGCTCAAGCGCAAAGGCATGACCAAACTCTTGCTGTGGCAGGAATATCAGGTTCGGGAACCCGATGGCGCGTACGGTTATACGCAGTTCTGTGTGCTGTACCGCGAGTGGGTGAAAAAACAACGGCGCAGTATGCGCCAGTTGCACACTGCCGGCGAGAAGGTGTTCCTGGACTTCTGCGGCCCGACACTCCCGATCATCAACCCCGATACCGACGAAGTTCGCCAGGCGCAGATCTTCGTGGCCACGCTGGGTGCGTCCAGCTACACCTATATCGAAGCCTGCCCAAACCAGGGGCAGGAAAGCTGGCTGATGGCCCACGTGCGGGCGTTCGAGTTCTTCGGCGGCGTGCCGCAACTGCTGGTGCCGGACAACCTGAAAGCCGCCGTGACCAAGGCGGACCGTTACGACCCGTACCTCAACGAGAACTACCAGAAGCTGGCCCGCCATTACAACACCGCCATCCTGCCCGCCCGTCCTTATCATCCGAAGGACAAAGCCAAAGTTGAAAATGCAGTACAGGTGGTGGAGCGCTGGGTACTGATGCGCCTGCGTCATCAGGTGTTTCACACCTTCGCCGCGCTCAACCGGGCGTTAGCCTTGTTGCTCAAAGAACTTAATGAGCGGACGTTCCGTCAGTATCCGGGTTGCCGCCGGAGCCGCTTCGATACCCTGGACAAACCGGCGCTGACCGCGCTGCCGCCTCATCAGTACGAATATACGGATATCCGGCGGGCCAAGGTCGGCCCGGACTATCACGTTCTTTACCGGCGGCATGCTTACTCGGTACCGCACGCGTTAGTGGGCTCGTATATCGACATCGAAGCCGGCGCGCAACTGGTCAGGCTCCCTCACCGGGGCCAGATGGTTGCGCAGCATCCGAAAGCGCTGACGGAAGGCGGCTTCACTACGCTTGCCGAGCATATGCCGGAATCGCATCAGCGACAGCGCTGGAGCCCAGAACGCCTGCTGGGCTGGGGCGAAAGCATCGGCAGCGCGACGCGCGCGGTGGTGGAATGGCACCTGCGGCAGAGGAAGCACCCGGAACAAGCCTACCGCAGTTGCCTGGGGTTGTTGTCACTGGTGCGAAAATACGGCGACGCCCGGCTGGAAAAGGCCTGCCAACAGGCACTGTTGCTGGAGAGACCGCACCGGCGAGTCATCATGAATCTACTGCTAAACCGGCGGGAAGAAACCGAAACGGATGTGGCACAAGAGGACGTCCTGGTCGAGCATGCCAACGTCCGGGGCGCGGGTTATTACCACTGACGGAGAAATAAATGATGCAAAACAGACTGGAGGAACAGATACGGTCGCTCAGACTGGGGCATATGCTGAACGCCCTGGAGCTTCAGCGGACCCAGCCGGGGACCTATCAGGAACTGGGCTTCGAAGAGCGGCTCGGGTTGTTGCTTGAGCATGAGTTGTTGCAGCGGGAAATGAGCAAAGTTGCCCGACTGCGGCGACAAGCGCGGTTGAGGTTATCGGCAACAGCGTCAGGGCTGGACTGGCGGCCAGAACGGGGACTCAAACGCCAACAGATAGCGGAGTTGCTGAGCGGCGGCTGGTATCAGCGGCAACAAAACGTGTTGATAACGGGCCCCACTGGCAGCGGGAAAACCTATGTAGCTTGCGCATTGGGTGAACAAGCCTGCCAGCAACATGTGGCGGTGGGCTACTGGCGGTTGCCCCGGTTGCTGGATGACCTGAATACGGGACATGTGGACGGTAGTTATCGCAAGCAACTGCTGCAGTTGGCAAAAAAAACGGTGCTCATCCTGGATGACTGGGGGCTGGAAAAGCTGTCACCGCGGCAATCATCGGATCTACTGGAGGTAGTGGAAGAGCGATATGGTCGAGGAAGCACCATTCTGATAAGCCAGTTGCCGGTGAATGAATGGTACAAAATGGTGAGTAATCCTACGGTGGCGGATGCCCTGATGGATCGGCTAGTGCATAACAGCCATCGACTAGAACTGAGTGGCGAGTCACTGAGAAAAGTGGCGCAATCCGATCATGGCGAGTAAAACTAAGAAGAGAAAAAACGCGCGAAAAAAGCGCGATCGGAATCACCGAAATCAGTGATCGCAATCAGCGAAATAAGCACGTTGAAAGATTCAGGTATTAAGCACGAAGAATCACCGCCGAGTTTTCATGAAATCAGGAGCCTGGCGTCGAGACTCTATGCAGCAGAATATGGTATGGAGTTCGCCCAAAAATTACTGGGTCACAAGTCAATGAAGATGACCAGTTTGTATTTAGACTCGCGGGGAACGGAGTGGGTGGAAATTTAGGCCGGATATCAGATTTCGGGCCGATTTCGGGCATTTTCGGGCCGAAGCGAAAAATATTCTTTAAAATCAATGAGTAAAAAAAAGACCGAATACGATTCCTATATTCGGTCCAGGGAAATGGCTCTTGGGATAGAGCCGTGCGCTAAAAGTTGGCATTAATGTAAGCTGTTTAGCCTTACGATTTAGAGTATAGAAGTTTGTGCTGGCTTTTCCATCGACGGCGTCGCATTATGTATTGGTTTTATTCACAATATATTAACTTTGTGATATCAAGCACAAATGAAATAGTTAACATTGTAAACTGCCACTCGTTTGATAAGTCAGCGGACGCTATTTTTTGTCACACAGTTGCTGTGCCCGTGCCGCAAATGGCGCGATACTCATTTTCTGGTTGGGCTTAGCTGGATCATCAAGCAGTATGCTATTGATCGGCATTGCTTTTACATGACCGGACAGCATTTCACTGGTGGCTTTTTCATTAAGGGGATATTGCATCAACGTGCTCATGTTCAGGGCGAATAATGATTGATCGGCCCGACAAAGCAGTTGAACTTCTTCCTGGGTGAAAGCCCATTGTTTACCGTATTGGAATTTGCTGATCGTAATGATCTGCGCCGCACTGGCCGTAGTAGCCCACAGGGTCAGCACAATGATGGCGATGTATCGAATTTTCATGCCAAGCCTCTATAAAAACCGCCTTGTATTCCCTGGCCGCCTCAGTGTTCCGGAATCTCGAACAATTGCGCCGCCGCGCATAGATAGTGCGGCCAACGGCGTAGCCGGGCGGACAGGGAGAGTGTTATTTGACGCTAAAAGCGTAATTGCCCTGAGTTTTATGGCTATCTTGCGAAACCGCATGCCATTGCACCTGATAGGTGCCTGACGCTAATGGTTTTTCAATCGGTACAATCATCTGCGCGGGATTGGCCGGATCGATCTTGGGGGTTCCCAGCGCTATCTGGCTATTGTTCGGGCCGATAAGCGTTAGTCCGCTAAGACCGGGTTTGATCCCCTCGGTGAAATTAAGCGTCAATGTTTGAGGCGCAGCGGTTATCACCGCCCCAGCCGCGGGAGATTGATTTCTAAGACGGGCATGGGCCTGAGCCTGTTGCAGAGTAAAACCGGCAAAAGCCAGAAGCAGCGTAAATACCGAAACAGCGATACGATGCGTTGACATGGGACATTTCCTTTTACCAAGACAGGGACTTGTCGATTCAATCGACGCTTTGCCGTCCGTTACGCAGCCATCTTCAGATTTCTTTAACCTATAAGAGAAATAAGAAAGTCCCGGCAATGGCTTTCGCAGAGCTGGACGCAAGCAGATGATAACGATTGCAAGGACTTAAGTCGAGGGAACCTTGGCTGTATCGCCAGGTCTGGTCGCCTGATACATAGGCGACCTTTAACCATGGAACTTAAAGCGGTGGATTCAGGCTGGCATCACCTTGCATATTTTTCAATTCTTGGTCAATGAAGAACAAACCACTGCTGCTGGTATTCACCAGCGACAATTTATCCAATATGGATTTGAATAATTTTTCCTCTTCATGTTGTTCGGCAACATACCATTGCAGGAAATTAAAAGTAGAATAGTCTTGTGAAGTGATGGCGGCATGGGCCAGTTCATTGATTTTCAATGTGATCATCTGTTCATGCTCATAGGTGCGCTTGAACAGCTCCGCCAATGAGGCAAAGGCGGTAGGCGGCGCATCAAGGGCGCCCAAAACAGGCATCGAACCGGTGTCATTGAGATAATCGAACAAACGCCGCATGTGTTCCATTTCTTCCAACGATTGTTTCTTCAGAAATGCGGAGGCGCCGCCATATCCTTTATCACTGCACCAAGCGCTCATCTGCAAATAAAGATTGGCGGAAAAGAATTCAAGATTTAATTGCTCATTCAGTTTATTTGCCATTTCTTGTTTTAACATTGGCAGGCTTCCTGTATTAAGTTGAATTAAAAACAGACATTTGCATTATGCCCAGTTACTAACAAAATTTAAACCTTAAATTAACTACAAGACTTAATTAGTGAATTACTATTATTATTCAATGAGTTAAAATTAAAAAATTATTTCAGCGAAGATTGTAGAAAAGGCTAAATGATAGTGATTGATATTCACATTTAATTGCATGTTTTCAGTACAAATAATGAAATACCCTTCATTCTTCCATTGAGTCACACATTGAATGATGACCATCGTGCAAATCGGGAATTCGCCGCATTTTGCATTTGCCCGTCGGGTGTTCCCAAGAGATCCCCCGCTTGCCTGATTAACCAAAAAAGTAAAATTCCGGGAGATGTGCTATGGTTAGTGTATCGTTTCCGTCGGGTGGCGTAATGATGGTCGATTGAATGTTAGCCACCCCCCGGAGGACGCCGTCTCAGAGCGATTTGCACCCCCTCTGAAACAGTGTTTTTGGTTCGGTAAAATAGCACGATTTGACTTGATTATCGAAGCCAAGAAGCAGTTAATTATTCCCACATTTCCGATTCTTTTACAGAGAGGTCATTATGAGTAAGGGAATGGATCGTAAGAAAGACGCTAAGAAAAAACCGCTGAAAACACCTGAAGAAAAGCGTGCCGAAAAGCGTAATAAGAAACCACAGCCTGATATTGTTTAAGGCTAGCTAGTTTAAAACCCGCAGATAATGCGGGTTTTTTGTTTTTATCGAACAGGTCATAATAGGGTATTGCCATTTGCAGTGGAACAACCCATGACTTTTCGCGTGATCGATACAGAGACTTGCGGCCTTGAAGGCGGCGTGGTGGAAATCGCTTCCGTGGATGTTGTCGATGGAAGCATCGTCAATCCCATGAGCGACCTGGTGAATCCTGAGCGAACTATCGGCTTTGAAGCCATGGCTATCCATCATATTACCGAGGCCATGGTTGAGGATAAGCCGCATATCGCTAAGGTTATCGGCCGTTATCAGGGGAGCCCTTATTACGTCGCGCACAATGCCGCGTTTGATCGGCGGATGCTGCCGGAGATGCACGGGCAGTGGATTTGCACGGTCAAATTGGCGCGCAAGTTATATCCCGGCCTGAAATACGGCAATCAATACCTGCGCTATGCGCTTGATCTGCCGGTCACGTTGCCTGATGGCCTCTATCCTCATCGCGCATTGTATGACTGCTATGTCACTGCGGCGCTGCTTATCAAAATCATTAATGACTCTGGCTGGAGCGCGGCGGAAATGGTCGCGCGGAGTCATGAAACAACACTGGTGACACAGCTGAAATTCGGCAAGTATCGTGGACAAGCCCTGGAGCAGATTGCCCGGCAAGATCCGGGCTATTTAAACTGGATGTTAGGTAATCTAAAGGATTTGTCGGCGGATATGCGTTATAGCATCAACCATTTTCTCAAACTGCCGAGGGAAGATTGATGCCTAACGGCGCTAAGGCTTAGCGGGGGCGGGGGCGGGCGCTTCGACCAGGGCAAGGATAAAGGCATATTCCATTGAGATGCCTTCATAGCCCTTGAATCGGCCTGATTTGCCGCCATGACCGGAATCCATATCGGTGCAAAGCAGCAACAGATGGTCGTCGGTTTTGTAATCCCGCAATTTAGCGACCCATTTTGCCGGTTCCCAATATTGCACCTGGGAGTCATGCAGCCCGGTGGTCACCAACATATGCGGATAAGCCTGATGGCTGACCTGATCATAAGGACTGTAGCTTTTCATATAGTCGTAATAGGCTTTGTCTTCCGGATTGCCCCATTCGTCATATTCGCCGGTCGTCAGGGGTATGCTTTCGTCCAGCATGGTGGTGACCACATCGACGAAAGGAACCTGCGCCACTACGCCTCTGAAGAGCTCGGGCGCCATATTGATCACTGCCCCGATTAAAAGCCCGCCCGCGCTTCCGCCCATGGCAAAGACCTGTTTGGCATCGCCATAGCCGCTGTGAATCAACGAGCGGCTGACATCGATAAAGTCATTAAACGTGTTCATTTTTTTGAACAGCTTGCCGTCGTCATACCATTGTTGGCCAAGTTCACCGCCGCCGCGAATATGCGCCAAGGCGAAAACAAATCCGCGATCCAACAGGCTGAGCCGGCTGGCGCTGAAATCCGGGTCCATGCTGCTGCCGTAGGAGCCGTAGCCATAGATCAGGATAGGGTTGCCGCCACGATGGAACAGATCCTTGCGATACACCAGGGATACCGGAACTTCAACGCAGTCCCGGGCCGTTATCCATATCCGTTCGCTGCGATAATCATCTGCATTGAAATTTTTGACCTGGGATTGCTTGAGCAAATTGCGCTCGCCGGTGTCCATATTCAATTCAAATAGCGTGGTCGGCGTGGTCATGGATGAGTAGCCATAACGCAACCATGACGTTTCGGGATCGGGATTGTAAGCCAGCCAGGTCACATAGGTGGGATCATCGAAAGCGATGCCCTTTTCTTCCCCGGTTTCCCAATGAATTTGGCGCAAGCTGGTCAAGCCCTGGTGGCGTTCTTCCAAAACCAGCCAGTCGCGAAATAACGTGAAACTTTCCAGCACCACATCATCGCGCGCAGGAATCAGCGTCTGCCACAAGGCTTCGTTGGCGGTTTCGCTGCGGTACAGGCCAAAGTTTTTCCCTTCCCTGTTGGAACGCAGGTAGAAATGCCCTTGGAAATGATCGAGAGAATACTCATGATCATGGCGCCGGGGCAGAAAGAGCTGGGGTTCGGCGTGAGGGTCATCGGCGTCAAGCAGCAAAATCTCGCCTGATGTGCTGCTGCCCAAGGCGATGAGGATGAAGCGCTCCGAGGTTGTCTTATGCACGCTCACATAAAAGGAGTCGTCTTGTTCCTCGTAAATCAGTTCGTCCTGTTCAGGAGCCGTGCCGACCTTATGGCGGTAGACTTGATAAGGCAGCAGGGTTTTCTTGTGCTTGCGAACATAATAGATAAATTGCGAATCGTTGGTCCATTCGAAGCCCGACGAGGCGTTCTCTATCACTTCGGGATACCACGAATCGCGCGTCAGGTTTTTAAAGCGGATGCCATACAACCGCCGCGAGAGGAAATCCTCGGCTGCGGCGATAATGGTGTTGTCCGGACTCACATCCAGCGACCCCATGGTATAAAATTCGCTTTGCGCCGCACGTTTATTGCCATCCAGCAATACCGTCCACTCATCGATTTCACTAAGGGATGTGGGTTGCCGTGTGTAAATGGCATACTCGTTGCCGTCATCGTAGCGGCTCTGATAACGATAGCCGCGTCGCACGTAAGGCACGGAACGGTCCTGCTGGGGAATGCGTTCCACCATTTCGGTAAAGAGTTGATGGCGCAATTCTTCATGGCCGCTCATCATTGCTTCGCCGTAGGTGTTTTCCTGGGCGAGGTAGTCAAGAACAGCCGGATCTTCACGCTTGTCGTCACGCAACCAGTAATAATCATCAACTCTGATATCACCATGCATGGACAAGCGATGAGGCTTTTTTTCAGCTATTGGAGGAAAAATCATACAAATCCATCCTTTATTTCCGCATAAGAAATAGAGTGGCACGAATCTTCCGGGTTGCCAAGCACGACCGCCGGTCAACCTGCTGGTGTTTGGTGGCTCAGAGGGGACGCAGCCAGGTTCGCACGTTCACGCATGGCGGACCTGGCTGAAACACAGTGATATACGACAGGATGTTGTTACTTGATTACTGAATAACTTATTTCACCCTTCTGGCAATCTAATGAAACGCCATAACGGAGATCAGCCGCTTGACCCCGTATCTGTAGGGGCGCTTGCCAATTGTCGCCAGTGCCGGTCACATCTTCGGGGTTAACCCAGGCCACGATGTTTTCTCCCCCCAGCGCTTGTTTGTCATCACTGAAAGTCGGGAAGCGATTTTGCACATAGTCCTGTTTGATCAGATCTGCAATTTGCACCGCGTTGAAATCAGGGCAAGACGGCACTTTGAAAGATCTGACTGGCATGTTTTTGAC
>Ga0224527_1000045_pt1 | contig 92677 bp, 69 predicted proteins | sample CBST0metaG_FD_179882 | JGI IMG/M metagenome (GOLD analysis project Ga0224527, IMG submission 179882) | Peat soil microbial communities from Stordalen Mire, Sweden - C.B.S.T0 | ecosystem: Environmental > Terrestrial > Soil > Wetlands > Peat | place: Sweden: Norrbotten County, Stordalen Mire...
CGAATTTTAAGTGTCTCTTTGTTTGAGAAAGAGAATTTGAGGGAGTTTCTCTTGAAAGCCGAATCTTCAGAGGACTTTCAATTTGTAAGCGATTACGATCTTAAATTATTTTAGCGGACACCAGTGAGTTCCATACGTCCTTTAAAAACAAATTATCCACGTATGAAATCCCCATGTTCTACCAAACGCCAAAGGACATGAAAATAAGGTGGCAGGGATTCTATTTGTCCTTTAAAATCAAAATTATTTACAAATAAAACATTCGTAGTTTGTAAACTTAACCATGTTTTTTTTGACGTATCGGGAGAAAATAGTATTAATAAAAAAGAAAATATGCCTTATTTTATTTGAAATAAAGAAGTTGCAATACATGATCATACTCTTTCAAAAGATGTTGGTTTAACGGAGAATTCATGTTGTTGCTTCGATAAAGCTTATTTAGATTATGAACAGTATTAGATTTTATTAAGTTTTCAATTCGTTTTATGGATCGTAACATAAAACTAAAATCACTTTTATCAGGCTGTAATAAAAGATAACCTTAAAAAATGAAAATAATAGCTTTTGTTTTTGATGTAATTGTTATTGAATCAACTGATTATCTTTATAGAGTATTTGTTTGCTCACAATTACCAATTAGAGCATCTCCCTGAAAATATGAGTTCAAAGAATTCTTTAAAATGAAACGAGTCCCGATATTCGGGACGAGTTCCATACGTTCTTAATGTAAAAAGTAAAAATAATCGTATGAAATTGAATAATTTGTTCTTGCCAAAATAATCATTTTATGTGATATGACGGATACCCATATTAAATAAAATGATTCAGAGCTGCAAAGAACCAGATAGTTTGTGTATCTATTTCACTATAAGTTTAATGCTATAAATATTGCTTGTATAATAGTTGTGTATTATTAATAATATAATGTTATGAAAAATAAATATATTAACTTGAATTTCATACTGCTGATTTGTATAGTCCTTACATTGACTGTCACTTCTTGTCAGTATAACAGATCATTTGATTATTATCCGTCAGTTATCAAAATTGGATTTTTAGATACTACTGCGGTTACCATTTCTAATAATGATCTTAATCCAAAGGGTGGTCCCGATTCCACTTATGTTCGAATTTATGAATTAGTGAGTGACAATAGTAATAATGCCATTGGTGTTGATGCCTATTTCAACTTTTTTAATCCCAAATCAGGCTTAGTCGATACAACTGCTGTAAATAAGTACATCAGGTTGATGAATCCTATTATAAGATTAGATTCATTGAATGCAAATGGTTCATTCTGGGGGACTCCATGGCTATGTAGTCGTGCGAATTTTGCTATTGGAATGGAACAGGCTGCTATTATGATTAGAACTATTGATACGGTACAGGGAGTTCCAAAAATACCCGGTTCTCCAAGTCAGATTACCTTTATTCTCAAATTAATTCCTGATAAAAATAATCCTATTAGGTATACTATTGATTCTGTAAAAAGTTCAAAGAGGATTACAGTTATTGATAAAAAACAATTGCAGAGTCATTAATATACAATTAATTTAATAAATACAAATTCATGAAATCAATATTTAGACTTTTGACCTTAATTCTGATGTGTTTTGTAATTGTTCAGACATTTGCACAAACCAGAATTATAAAGGGAACAGTAGTTGATATAGAACAAAAATCAATTCCTGGTGCAAGTATTGTTGTTCCTTATACATCAATTGGAACAGCGACAGATTTAAATGGTTGTTTTACATTAAATATTCCAACTAATGCCAAGTCAATTAATGTAAGTTTTATTGGAATGATTACGCTGTCTATACCGATTAATAACTCAAATACATATAATATTGTACTCGAAGAGAGTTCGAAAAGTTTAAATGAAGTGGTTGTTGTTGGATATGGGACTCAAAAAAAGATTGATTTAACTGGTGCTGTTTCTTCAGTAGATGCAACCATAATACAAGGAGACACAAAATCTATTCAGTTAGGGCTTCAAGGACGCATTTCCGGTGTGCAAATTACAAATTCAGAGGCATCGCCAGATGGAGGTATGAGTATGGTTATTCGAGGTTCTAGTTCCATTCTTGGAGGCACTGAACCTTTGTATGTTGTTGACGGTGTTCCTATCTCCGGAACTAACACCATGATCAGCGCTGGTGATTTTGATAATTTTAATGGTTCAACGATGACCCAACCGGCTAATGCGTTGAGTTTTCTTAATCCGGCTGACATTGCTTCTGTAGAGATATTGAAAGATGCTTCATCAACAGCCATCTATGGTTCAAGAGGATCAAATGGTGTTGTGCTTATTACCACAAAAAAAGGGATAGAAGGTAAAACGAGAATTAGTTTTAATGCTTCGGAAGATGTGGCAAACGCGTCTAAGAAATTGAACCTCCTGAATGCTGCAGAAACTGCATCACAGTATAATACGGAACAATTAATTCAATCCGTCATGGGTAATAATGAAACCTACGCGCAGGCTCTTTTGGATCTTCCATATCCGGGTACATATTCCGGACAAAATAGCTTTAATTGGACTTCTAATAATAATGCTGGCGGTGATGGTTCGTATCGTCCTTCGCCAGAAGATTATCTTAATGGAACCGTGCCTTCGACGAATTGGCAAAATGTGGTTTTGCGTACAGCAATTAGTAATCATTATGATCTGTCTTTGTCAGGTGGTAGTAATAAAATCCAATTTCGTGTGGGGGCTGGCTTTGACAATATAAATGGTATTATTATAGGTTCGAACTTCAAACGTTATACATTTGACTCAAATTTGGATGCGAAGTTACTAAATAACGTCAGCTTCACTAACTCTGTTAATGGCTCTTATACGAAGAGTAATCGTTCTCAAGTGGGAAATGTACAAAGTGGCGACATGGAAGGAGTAATGTTGGCGGCTGAAACTTACAGCCCAATATCATTGATCGGAGGTTATCTCTATCAAATGGAGAATGGTATTTTATCCGCAAGTGATAATCCTTATATAACGGCAACAAATGTGATTGACCAAAATATTACTTACTCAATGATAGATAATGCTGTTTTTACTATCGATATAATGAAAGGATTGAAGGTGAAAATTTCCGGAGGAGCGCGATTTAATCAGGATGAACGCGACTACTATATTCCAAAGACTTCTAATCGTTTCTGGGAAGCGAACGGGAATGGTTATGCCTCTTACGGTATTAGCCCGGAGACTTACCTGATTAATGAAAACATGGTGTTTTATAACACTACAATTGGTAAAAATAAAATCGACATTACAGCTGGTTATACGCAAGAAAATACTTCTGGGAATACCCATAGTATGAGTGCAACGGGATTCTTGAATGACTATAGTACTTACCATAATTTAGGAATGGGAACAAGCTATAGTGCTCCTTATTCAACTTATTGGCAAACGACAGGCATGTCTTATCTTGGCCGTGTCAACTACAATTATGATGAACGTTATCTCTTGACGGCTTCGTTCCGTGCCGATGCTAGCTCTAAATTCGGAGCGAACAACAAATGGGGGTATTTTCCTTCAGCGGCACTGGCATGGAGAGCGAGTCAGGAAAAGTTTCTGAAAGACAACAAATTAATTTCCAACCTGAAATTGCGCCTCTCATATGGTGAAACCGGAAACCAGGCGGTAAGTCCGTATCAGTCACTGTCTGCATTAGTTCCTGGTACTTATCCCAATAATAATGGAGGATTGAGTCCTACTTATGGTTATGGTTTAACAATGCCCAATCCAAACTTGAAATGGGAAAATACGGCACAATATGACGCTGGTTTGGATTTGGGATTTTTCAATAATAAACTTTCCATAACTGCCGATATTTATAAGAAAATTACGAATAACCTTTTGCAACAAGTTACTTTACCATCCTGCACCGGATTTAGTTCTATGTACGAAAATGCGGGTTCAATCTCAAATGTTGGAGCTGAATTGGAAGCTACTTATGTTATCTCTAAAAGTGATTTCTATTGGAGTATAGGCGGAACCTGGTCGACAAACAAAAACAAAGTGATTAGTCTTGGCGGTGTGCAGTCTCTTCCCGGTTTGGGGGTTTGGGGATGGAGTAACTATCCGTTCCCCATAGTAGTGGGTCATCCACTGGGCGAAATTTGGGGATATAAAGTAATTAATAATATGAAAACATGGAGTGAGCGTTTGAATTGCGCCAAAGATAATCCCAACATGATGTGGACTGCTGATCCGTCAACGGGGCAACAGGTTTATGTTGGTAAATTGGGAGAATATGACTATGATAAAGATGCAAACGGAAATATGAAAAATGAAGTGATTGGAAATACCAATCCTGGTTTTATCTTTGGGTTGAACTCTCAAATGTCATACAAGAACTTTGACCTTTCGTTTTCTTTGGCTGGTTCCATTGGACAAGATATTTTAAATCTTGAAGACGCTCCCTATGCAGCAACCTCCTATACTATAAAAAGTCTAGCTGATAATCATTGGATACCGGAAGTGACTGATAAGAATGGGATAGTAGTTCTTAATGACAACGGTAAGAACGGAAATATTCTTCTGGATCCTTATGGTAGCGATTATGGTGAAGCCACTTATAGTACGATGGTTGAAAAAGGTTCATGGGTAAAGTTGAAAAATGTGACTTTTGGTTATACTTTTAAATTTAATAATTTGAAAACTCCTTTTTCGTCAGTAAGACCCTATATTTCACTAGATAATGTATTCTGCATTACCCCTTACTCAGGGCTTGACCCTGAGGCAAGTATTTACGGACAAGATGCTACTCGACGCGGAGTTGCTTTTAGTGAGTATCCTATATCATTTACCACAAAAGTTGGTGTTGCTGTGATCTTCTAATGTGAGGTCTTTTTAACTGACAATTAAAATATAATTAAAATGAAATATATTAAATATATTATAGTGTTACTGTTTATCTTTGTGATGGGGGGATGTGAATCACTAGTTGAGACGCCTTTGACGTTTATCGTTCCTGCTCAATTTTATAAAACAGTAGCGGATGCCAATGCCGTATGTTTGAGTATGTATCCAGACTTGTTTAATCTTGAGGCGTTTTGGCTAACTGACTTTCGTAGTGTGGAGGCTAATTGTAATGATGGACGTATGTTGTCTTACAATACTTTAGAGCCTTTGCAGTCAGATTCTAACTTGGGTATAGCATGGCAAAGCTACTACAAGTTGATACGGGATGCAAATACAGCAATTGATGGATTGGAAGCTTCATCGTTAAGCCCATTGCAAAAAAATCCATATATCGGAGAGGCCAAGGCAATGCGTGCCTATGCCTATTTGCTTTTAGTGAAAAACTGGGGTGATGTTCCTTTGATTCTTTCCACCTTTACAGAAGGAACCTCGATTCCGGTTACTCCAATGAAAGACATATATGCCCAGATATTCAGTGATTTAAACGATGCTTTATATGTCACTCCCATCTCTGGACCAGGCTCTAATCCAGGTCGTTTGGATCAGGCAGGAGCAAGGATGATTATGGCTGATGCTGCAGTGACTATTGCACAATCTGCCTTAAGCTATAAAACCGGAGGCGCTGATGCTGCCGCTCTTAAGCCGTATTCCGATGCGTTTGGAAGCGACATTAGTAAATATTTTACGATTGCTAAAAATCAACTGGATACCTTGATAAATAAACAGAGTTTTTATAAACTCTATGATGGTAAAAATGGTCTGAACTGGATTGATATGTTTGGTCGCACTGCCAATGGTACCGATCAGGTTAATAATTGTGAGTCAATATTTCGTACAATGACCATCCCAATTACTTACAGTGGTGGACAGACTACCGTTCCGTCTCAATCAAACTTTCTTCCAGGTCAAAGCAATGGGAGTGCATTCGTTCCTACTTATGAGTATGTAGCTTCTTTTGACAAAAATGATTTAAGGAGACAAGAGGGGTTTGTTTGGTTTTATCAAAACTTAAATGCAGGGAGCAATGTAGTAGAATATCATATTCCGTTTCGCCAGTTTGGCAATGAACCCTTTGATCTAATTGATCTATTGGGGGCAAGTGGTAGTGTAAATCCGACCAACGGGTATGCTGATTATCCCAATTCTAATAATGGAGAACAATGGGCAAGTCAAACAATATTACAAACTTCGATCGGAACCGGAGGCAATTTTAAAACAGTACAAGTGATTCGAGACGCAAATTATTCAACGCCTGCTTGCGCAAAATTTTTTGACCAGTCTTATCAAAGTGGAAACCCAGCTATTTCTACGCCATTATATCGTATGGCGGAAGCTTATTTGATGTATGCCGAAGCATCGGCATATTTGTATGGGATAAATCAGGATGCTGTTGATAAGTTGAATGCCATTCATTCGCGTGCATTTTCCAACTCTTCTGCACATACTTTCAATCTTAGTAATTTTGCTAATCTTGCAGCCTTCAATAATGCTTTAGTTGATGAATACATCTGGGAATTTGGCTTTGAGGGAAAAATCACTCCGGTACTTATCCGTTTCGGTAAATTACAGGAAAGGATTAAACAAGTGACCAGTGAATATGTTCCTAAATTTGAACCTGGCTTTACCGGTGATGTCTTAGGAGTGGAAGCAGAATGGACAGGTCAATATCAAACTCGTCAACGTAAAGTTCGTGGAGTGGATCAATATTGGCTTTTTTATCCAATAGCCGGAGAAGAACAACTCAACAGTGCAATGGAAGGTTTAACAAAAATGAAATATTAATAGTGTTTTGAGGATTTCAATAATGCTTTTTGTGCCTTGATATAAGAAAAATAATATAACTATCTGTTGTTGTAGCTAATTTGTTTTTATACGTAAGAGACTTAGTTGGTTTAGAGCATAATATTTTGCTTATATAGTAGAGTTAAAACACAGCAATTCAAAAGCAAAAATATTGATGGAAATTGGGTGGAAGTAGAAGTTTACCTAAACCGAAATAACCATTCAGTAAAGAAATTACGCAAACAAAATGGAACACAACAGATAGTTTGGGATACTCAGAAGAAGAAAGCAAATGAACAAAGAAAATCTTCGAAACTGGTATATCCATAATGTATGTAGTAAGAAGTTATGTAGAAGTTATGAAAGTACAAATTCCATGAGGCTGTTCGATTGGCTATAAGGATCATATAATTAAGTAATTGTATGGTGAATTTGACAACTGAAATGGGCGATCTAATACTTAATTTATTTGCACGAGGATAATCAGTAGAGGATGTTATATCCCAGTTAGAACTTTTTTAAGGCCAACATATAATCATTTCACTATTAGGAATATGATGCTTCAGCGAGAAGTGAAGTCTCTCAATGAAAAATTCATGATTTCCCTGATTATTGAGATGTTGATAAAAATAAAATACTTAATTAATATGGGGAAAAAAAATATTGTTTTAATTATTCTACTTTTAGCCATATCGTTAATTTCATCACAAAATGAAATTAAGCAACTACCTATAGCAGTTGTACAAAATATGCCGAACATGCCCTTTCCTTATAAAATGATGGATTGGAAGGGTATTGCTAAAAAGCAAGATTGTTTTTTATATAACTTTGATTTGAGGGGTAGATTTTTACCTTTAATTTGGTGGGATGATTCTAAAATAAATTTTCCTATTCGATCGTTTGGTTTACCAAGTTATATTGGAAGTGATCAATGCTTATTTAAATCTAATGATTATGAGGCTTTGCCTATTATGGGGTCTTTAATAGGAGCTTCACTTGTTGGAATTGATAAAAGCACCCAAGATGGAACTGATTTTGTAACTATGGTTAGACAGTTTTTTAATAAGTCCAACGGTGAAAATCTAATTTTAGATGGTATTAATAGTAAAGTTGGCTCTTCTTTTTGGTACGATATTTGGCCATCAATGGCATACGCGATGATAGTTGACCTATATCCAAATAAACAAGAAATGAAAGAACCATTAAAGATATCAGCTAACGTTTGGTTGAAAGCGATAACTACTCTTTCGGAGAATAGAAAATATCCTGATTTTAATTATACTGCTTTTGACTTTGAAACAAATAAAGGATTTTATAATAAAATTTGGAAAGAACCGGATGCTGCTGCAGGTTTAGCGTGGTTGGAGTTTATGTGTTGGAAGGAGTTTGGGGGTAATGAATATTTAGACGGAGCTAAAGCCTGTATGGCTTTTTTAGAAAATAGAATAGAAAAAGAAGGGCCATTTTATGAATTATTAATGCCGTATGGCGCTTATTTAGCTTCCCGTATGAATGCCGAGCTCAAAACACATTATAATGAGTCAAAGTTTATCAATTGGTGTTTTGATGGGAATAATAGTGATCGTAATGGATGGGGAGTATTAGTAGAACATTGGGGAAATTATGATGTCGATGGCTTAGTTGGACAAAAAAAATATGAGCATTATGCTTTTGCAATGAATACATTTTCTCAAGCAGCAGCTTTGGTACCTATTGTTAAGTATAATCCCGCTTATGCAAAAGCAATTGGAAAATGGATTTTAAATTTAGCTAATGCAAGTCGTTTGTTTTATTCTAATGAACTCCCCAGAAATCAACAGAGTAGTGCTTTATGGCAAGGAGATCCGGATCATGTAATTTGCTATGAAGGATGTCGGAAAAATTTAGATGATGGGAATCATTTTGAAGTGTTTAAAGGTATATTGTCGGGAAAAGGACCTTATGCTATTGGTGACCAAGTGAAAACATTGTCTTCATATACTGATCTTGCTGTTTACGGTTCTGCATGGGTAGGTATGTTAGCTTCCATTGTTGATACAACAAATATACCTGGCATTTTAAAAATTAATTGTAATGCCACTGACTTTTATTCAAAACGCAGATTTCCTACATATCTCTTTTATAATCCATATATTGTAAACAGAACAATTAAATTGAATGTCGGTGAAAAATTAGTTAGCGTATATGATTTAGTATCAAAAAAAACAATATTAAAAAATGCGATTCATAATTGTTTAGTTACTTTATCAGGTGATAATGCAAAGGTTTTAGTTTTTATTCCTTCTACTTCGCACGTTGAAGTGCGAGATAATCAGTTATTTTGTGATGATCAAATAATAGATTATCATTATCAATAATTTATTGATTACAAATTTAAATTAGCAATTAGAGTTTTGACAGACTCTTAAATAGTATGCTTCAAAACTAATCATGGACTTTAGGCAATTAAACAGATAATTAAACGATCTATTTATTTATGCGATTTAATATAAAAAACATTATGAAAAACATTCATGGCTATTTTATTATTCTATTCCTTTTTATCTTCTCCACGCTTTCTGCAAGTGAATTAAATATGAAGATAAAGGGGGATTCCACATCTGGATTTTATGTTGATCTATATTATGGATCAATACCTATATCTACTCAGGGGAAAGTGGGCGAGTTGAATATGTTTGTTGAAAATGAGGATTATTCCATTCGGGAATACATAAATAACTGGAAAGCTACATCGGCTGTTCAGAATGGAAATATCATTACGCTTTCAGGAATCGTAAAACTGCCCAAACTGGAAACGGATTTGTCTATCACTGTATTATATAAAATAGTCAATAAGCAAGAGGTGGAAAAGAGCATTAAATTGTGCCAAACCAACCTATCCTTATTGTATTATTCCGTGAGTACATCATTGGCTCCAAAAGATTCTCCCTCCCGATTTTGGAGTTTTGACAATGCTAATAATCAGGGGGGTGGAAGTATATATGAAACCTATCCGGCTGCTGGTTATATGATTGGAGATTCGTTAGCAATCGGGTTACTAACAGATGCCGGAAACCGGAATTTGTGGACCCGTAATATTCGTCGTCGACCAGCGCCTGGAGGAATAGGATTTTGTGCTCTTCAGGAAATATGTGATGCTAACTTATATCGTATCGCTTCTCTCTATGAACGTAAGATTGGAGATAACTACGTCAAATTGACTTTTGGTGAGCTGTCTGATTTTAATTATTCTCCTAAAAAAATTCAATATCAAACGCCTGAAATTACCAACTGGAAATCGTATAACGGTGCAACAGTTCAAACGGGGAAAGACATTTATATTTTGAAAGGGAATAAAGCAACTACTGATATGGCCGGATTCCGGATTCCGTATCACTTGCCTGATGGATTTTATACTGTTCGTTTTAAACATCGCTCAAATTTTCCAATTTCGCTCAGGTTATTTAAAAACGATGGAACTAATGATATTGCTGTTCAGGGATTTCAATATCAAACCAATATTCCTTCATCCGACTTTGCATGGACAGAACAAGAAGAAACTGTTTTCCTTGCAAATACCGAAGGCGGAACTACCAATCTACTTATTGTCGCTTCGAATTTGAAGATAGGTAAACCGTATCAATTAAAAATAAAAGATCTCGAAGTGATTCAATCGGTAGGCAATGAGCGTGCTTATCATCAACTTCGTGCCGGAGTTCAAAATACGAAGCGAATTTTTATTTTTGTTGCTCCTGCTAAACCGACTCTTCACGATGTCCGACTGGCTTCGCAAGTTTATTTAGTCGATGGATTGGGATTTAAAGGTACTACCGAAGAAAAATGTTTGTATGCTTGCTATCAAATGCTTATGTGGATAACTAGTGCTCATAATTTTGCTCCCTTAAGTGTTCCAAGTATTAATTATGCGCCTGACATGTATAATAGGGATTCATTCTGGAGTCAAATGGGAGTCTATAACAAAGAAAGCAGTGAAAAGGTATTTAATGAGTGGGCAGCCACTCAGAACGAAGCGGGAGCTATAGGAACTATTATTACTCCTTCCATGGGCAGTAAAGAGTTGAAAGGAAATGATGCAACGCTTGAATTTCTTTGGTTTGCATTGGTAAATAAAAGAAAATATAATATAATACCACCTATTGATAAAATCACAAAAGCATTCGATTATATTATTAAAGAAATTGATCCAGACGAAGATGGAATATGCAGCGCACGTTTTGTATTGGGGCAAAATGACTGTGTTGAATATCCCGACAGAACTTCCAATCTGGCGGTCAACCAAGGAATGCTTGCAGTTACACTTCGCGTGGCACAGGAATTGGGAATGCCGGTAAAGGATGATTATATTGAAAAAGCCAATGCAGGATACCGGGCATTTTATGATAAAGGCAGAGGCTATATGATAGATAATAAAGCATATCCATATGTCATTTCTTTTAATTCGCTTTTGCCGGAATTTGTTTCCTTGTGGTTATTCAACGAACCTATTCTGACTTCAGAAATGGTAAATAATACATTGGATAAAATACCCACAAAAAACGGATATTCTCCTGTGATATGTGATGTAAGAGACACTTTTTTTACGAAAGAAAATAGCCCGTTTTCTTCCAATTTTTATTGGGATAAAGGGATTTATTATAATGCCGGTAGTTGGATGAGGGAAGAAATTTGCGGGTATGTTGCAGGATTGAAACACGGCTGGAAACCTGCAGAGAAAAGAATAAAGGATAGACTTGAGACAGAAATAACATTAAATTCAGATGAACCGTTTAGTCATGAGTTTTTACCTTACGATCTCACAGTCCCCAATTGCTGGTGGCCCAGTACGCGGGTGTTTTCGTGGAATGTATTTGCCCTGAAAGCATTGGAAGTTGCTGGAATTCGTAATCCAGAACAAGATCCTAACTATTTGAAAGATTGTGTTCGTTCTCAAAAATAAAAGCTGTTGTTTTGATTGAGATTTATTGGGCGGTTTATGTTTTTAATTGCATCCAGTGGTTTTGAAGCTGCTGGATGCTTTTGTGTAATCGAAATTTCACACACAGTATTCGTCGTATTATGGTCGGCTTTGCCGGCGAAACCGAGGAAGTGAATCATGCCGGCAGCGGGAAGGTGTTGGACGTGAGGTGAGAAAACATAAGGAAAATCCCCTTTGAAAAAGAAATTTCATGAATTGTAATCAAGAATAATTTTGTACTTTTGAATAAGCTTATTCTTGTTGTTAACTAAAACATATTCACATGAAATCCCCCATGTTCTACTAAATGCCAATGAATATGAAAATAAGGTGACTGGGGATTCCATTTGTCCTTTAAAATCAAAATTATTTACAAATGAAACAACTAATTTATGTATTGTCGGTCCTCTTTTGCGTATCAGTAGGAGGGTATGCGCAAAAAAAGGCTTTTACGATTGCGGATTTATATAAAATTCATAATGTGGGAGCTCCGGTGATTTCGCCTGATGGAAAGTATATCGCGTTTACCCTGACGGGTTATAACCTGCCAAAAGGGAAATCAATGATCGACATTTATGTCATGGATACGGACGGCGGCAACCTGAAACAGATTACCAAGAATGGAAAAGGGAATGAGAACCCGCTTTGGACAAGTGACAGCAAAGGGTTATACTATGTTTCGACTGTATCCGAAACGCCTCAGCTTTATCTTTATTCATTCAGCAATAAGCAATCGCGTAAAATCACCAACTTCTCCATGGGCGTTAACGATCCTGTTTTATCGCCCGACAACAACCTGATTGCATTTTCATCGGAAGTATATCCCGAATGTGGGGCTGATAGCAAAAGCAATGCGAAAACCGATTCGCTGGCAACTAATGGTCCGGTTCAGGCTTATGTGGCCGATCATCTGTTGTTCCGGCACTGGACAGATTATGCTGCCGGAAAGTATTCACACATACTCATTTATAACCTGAAAAACCATACTTATACGGATGTAACGCCGGGAGAATTTGTTTCACCGACCTTTATGCTTGGCGGCGGTATCGGTTATAATTTCTCGCCCGACAGCAAAGAGCTGTGTTATGTCTCCAATCATGATGCACATCCCGAAGCATCAACCAATTCAGACCTTTTTATAGTGCCTGTAACAGGGGGTCAGGCTGTGGATATTACCAAAGATAATAAAGCATGGGATGGTTCCCCCGTTTATTCTCAGGATGGGAAATACATTGCCTACCGCAAACAGCTTATTCCGGGGTACGAATCGGATCGGTTCCTCATCGCGTTGTACAACAGACAGACAGGGGAATCAAAGGTTATTACCGATTCATTCGATAATTGGATTAATGATCTTAAGTGGGATGCTGACTCCAAATCCATTTATTTTACGGGTGACGTGATTGGGCAGGAACCGGTTTTCAAAATTGACATAGCATCGCAAACCATAACTCCGGTTAGCGGAGATAAATCGATTTTCGGTTTTGATCTTGATCAGAAAGGAAATCTTTACTACGAAGCAAGTATGGTAGGAAAACCCGTGGCATTATATCGTATGAAGGTATCCGATAATACGAAGGTTAAACAGCTGACCTTTTTTAACCGGGAACTGGAAGAAAACGTGGATATTCGCCCGGCTGACACCATGTGGGTTGCGGGTACCGACGGAGTGAAAGTTGAGGTTTTCATTGTCAAACCGCATGATTTCGATCCGAATAAGAAATACCCTCTTATTATGAATGTTCATGGCGGTCCTCAAAGCCAGTGGATGAATTCGTTCCGTGGCGACTGGCAAGTTTACCCCGGGGCGGGTTACGTGTTGGCTTTTCCCAATCCGCATGGATCGACAGGATACGGGCAGGAATATACGCGTGAGATATCAGGAGACTGGGGAGGCAAACCGTTTGAAGACTTGATGAAAGTGACGGATGCGCTTGCCAATCTGCCTTATGTCGATTCGACCCGTATGGGAGCTATGGGTTGGTCGTATGGCGGATATATGATGAACTGGTTTCAGGCTCGTACCAAACGATTCAAATGCTTAGCTTCGATGATGGGACTTTATGACTTGCGTTCCGAGTGGGGATCAACCGAAGAACTCTGGTTCCCTAATTTTGATTTGAAAGGACAGCCATGGAACTCTGATTTGTACAAGGAATTCTCACCGTCGGAATATGTCCGGAATTTTGCCACTCCTACTTTAATCATTACAGGACAGCTTGATTTCCGCATCCCATATACTCAGGGCATCCAATATTTTACCACCCTTCAGACGTTGGGAATACCTTCCCGTCTGATCATCTTAAAGAATGACGGGCACTGGCCTAATGTGGTTAAATCGATGCCTTTGTATTATGATGCTCATCTTGATTGGTTTCATAAATACCTTGGTGGAGCGCCGGCGCCTTATGATGTTGAAAAGATGGTTAAAAATCGGACTTTTACCAATTAAATAGCTGGAGGAAGATCATCTGGATATCACTGTACAACCAGATGCATTGAACCCATAAGGTGTTTATGGAGAGATGAAAAACGGGCAGCCATGAAAAGAATTTGTTTTGTTTTTGTTTGTTTGTTTGTTGCTCATGTTGCTTTTGGCGATAATGATATGCATTCTTTGTTACATGAGTTGGATAAAACAATAGACAATCATGAAGTCTATGATAAGATTAAAGAAGGGAAACTGACCCATCTGAAAGAATTGTTGAAAATAACTCCTTCTGATGGATTAAGGTATACTATTTGTGGTCAGCTGTTTGATGAATATAAAGCTTACACGTCGGATTCCGCGCTTAGTTATGCCCGCATAAAATTACAGATTGCCGAAAAACTTCATGATAAAAATAAGTTGAATGATGCCCGGCTGAATCTGGCTTCCATTATGGCCACGGTTGGTATGTATAACGAAGCCTTAGATATTATTGGCAGCGTGGATATAAATTTTTCACCGGATCTGAAGGCTTATTATTTTTATATCTACCGAACCATTTACGGATACCTGTCTGACTATGCAGTTTCCAATCAGGAAAAAGCCCGATATGATTATTTAACTGCCAATTATCGGGACTCACTTCTTATAACAAATCCTCCGCAATCGAGTCCATACATTATGGTGAAGTCGGATCAGTTGATTGTGAACAAGAAGTATGATGAAGCCTTGAACTTGTTGCAAGCATATTATCCCACAATACCAAAAGATAATCATGACCGCGCGATCATAGCTTATAGCATATCTCAGGCATATCATGGCAAAAAGGAAAGAGAACTTGAAAAGAAGTGGCTTGCCATATCAGCTATTTATGATTTGAGGTCGGACACCAAAGAATATATTTCACTTCGTAGTCTGGCATTTATCCTATATGAAGACGGAGAGATTGACAGAGCCTATAAATACATCAAACGTTCACTTGATGATGCTCTCTTTTGCAATGCCCGTTTGCGGACGATCGAAATATCCCAGATGTTGCCCATTATTGAAAAAGCCTATCAGTTGGAAACAAAAGCCCGACAAAGACAATTGACCATTTTCCTGATTAGCATCAGCATTTTGTCTTTGTTTTTATTGATTGCTTTGTTTTTGCTTTACAGGCAGATGAAGAAACTGACTAAAGCCAGAATGGATCTAAGTCTGGCAAACGAGCAATTGAATACATTGAATAAAGAGTTATTTGCAACAAACGAGCAGCTTAAAGAGACGAACAATACGCTTTTAGAAGCGAATCTTATTAAAGAAGAATATATTGGTCGTTATATGGATCAATGTTCTCTTTATATTGACAAATTGGATAATTATCGTCACTTATTAAACAGAACGGCTGCGGCGGGGAAAATCAATGACCTTTTGCATGCCATCAAATCGAATCAGTTTATCGAAGATGAACTTAAAGAGTTTTATGCCAATTTCGACAGTACGTTTTTGCAACTCTTTCCCAATTTTATCGAAGCATTTAATGGTTTATTAGTTAGTGGCGAAGCCATTTTGCCTAAACCCGGAGAACTTCTGAATACTGAATTACGTATTTTTGCTCTTATACGTCTTGGCATTACTGATAGTGTCAAGATATCACATTTTTTGCGTTATTCATTATCTACTATCTACAACTATCGCACTAAAACAAGAAACAAAGCCATTGGTGAACGGGATGATTTTGATGCACAAGTGATGCGAATCGGAACGAATATGAAATAAATTTTGTGTTATTCGAATGAAAAGTCCTATGAGATTTGTTTTCTCATAGGACTTTTTTTTTCAATATTACTACATTCTTCTTTGTGACAGTATTGGTTATGTATTTTATATTCAATGTAATAATAGTAGCATATAAGCTTTTGTAGCTACATTAATATTACAAAAAAAATTATTGGAATTTATCATTTCTATATTTGCGGACAATTAACAAACAAATGTATTTGGGATGTATGGAAATTGTATGTCTTCAAAAACAAACTATCTTAATATTTCTAAGCTATGAAAAAACAATATATGCCGAAACAATCTCCTTAGCAACTTCAAGCCTTCAGGCTTAAGATCATCTGAATTATTCTCAAGCAAAATCAACTCAGATAAGTAATATGAACCATATAATGTCGTGTATTGAATTTTGACCTATCCCTAAATATCTCTCTTTGGTCGCTGACCGTTGGTTCCCTCTCCTAACCTCATCCGCTCTTTAGGCACCTTCTCCAAAGGAGAAGGAAAATGGATTTGTTCGTTTATGTGGAACTTTGCCGATGTCAACTATGAAGATTTACGACACTATTTATTTTCTGCTACATAGCTCACAAGAAACGTATAAAAATAAGAATTTCAAAATGAATGTTTCAACCTTAAATTTTAAATCAATGGTATATCTAAAAAAAGTGTCATACAGTATGGTGATACTATGTTGTATGCTATTTATCTCGCACGGCGTTACAGCTCAGAATGCGGGAATTGTTACCGGTACGGTAGTCGATGGCCAGGGCGGGGCGCTTATTGGTGTCAGTGTTTTGTTTAAAGGAACTTCAATAGGTACCATAACGGATGCAGACGGAAAATTTATTCTTTCGGATAAATCAATTAAGAATCCCGTATTACAAATTTCGTATTTAGGATTTACATCTCAAGAGGTTGCGGTAAATAGCGCGTCCCCAATCCATATTGTCATGAAGGAAAATGCAAAGTCACTTGATGAAGTGGTTGTGGTGGGGTATGGTAGTCAACGCAAAAAAGATTTAACAGGATCAGTGGCTGTCATTGAACCCAAAGATCTGAATACAATCCCCGTTGCAACTATTGGAGATGCTTTAGAAGGGAGGGCAGCCGGCGTTCAGATCATTTCTTCAGGAGTACCTGGAAATGACCCGACAGTTCTTATACGTGGTGTAGGAACAATTAATGATGCTTCTCCTCTTTATGTTATTAATGGAGTGCCTGTGTCAAGCGGGCTGGGAGAACTGAATATGAATGATGTGGAATCCATTCAGGTTTTAAAAGATGCTTCGGCAACAGCTATTTATGGTTCTCAGGGGGCAAATGGAGTTGTGATTGTAACAACCAAACATGGTAAAAATGACTCAAAGCCTCAGATTAACCTGAACTATTATTTTGGACTTCAGGAAACGGCAAAAACGGTAAAGATGTTGGATGCCGCGCAATTTGCTGCATTACACAATGATATGATGACAAATGCCGGCTTGGCAAAAGATCCGGCGTATGCTAATCCTGCTTCTTTAGGAAAGGGTACCGATTGGCTTGGAGCGTTGTTTAATATTGCTCCCATGCACAATTTGTCATTTTCCTATTCGCGGGGCAATGATAAATCGAGCTATTACTTTTCAGGTAATTATGTTGATCAAAACGGTATCGTTATCAATACGGGTTATAAAAAACTTTCTTTGCAATTTAATGCAGATGATCAATTGTTGAGTAATTTGAAATTTGGTAATAGTATAACATTGAATCATGATCTTAGAACCAGCGGTGACTACAACATTCAGAATGCCATGTTGGCATTGCCGACACAACCGATTTACAGAACTGACGGTTCCTATTCAGGCCCTGTTGCACAACCAATATGGGACGGGGATATTGTTAATCCGATAGGTCTGGCAAAAACGGTAAATAATGCCACGAATGGTTATAATATCATCGGCTCGATTTATGGAGAGCTTGAGATTATTCAGGGTTTGAAATTGAAATCTACTGCAGGGCTTCAGGGAAATTTATGGGACAGCAGAACCTGGGCACCCGAATACGAGTGGGATACGAGCATCAATTCAAATGCATATCTTGGAGAGCAATATAATAAAAGCTTTACCTGGAATTGGGATAATACACTTACTTATGATAAATTGTTTGCAAAGCATCATGTGACTGTCATGCTTGGTACGAGCGCCCAGGAAAATCAGTATAATTTTCTGAGTGGATCTGTTCAGAATTTTGCAAGTGATTTAACGCAACAAATGACTAATGGAACCAGTGATCCGACCGTAGGCGGAGATGCAAGCAGTTGGTCCTTATTGTCCTATATGGGACGTGTGAATTACAATTATTCAGACAAATATCTTCTTACTGCAACATTACGCCGTGATGGTTCTTCCCGTTTTGGCAGCGGCAATAAATGGGGTATGTTTCCTTCAGGATCGGCTGCATGGAGAATTTCAAAGGAAGACTTTTTCAAGAATATACGTTTTGTAGATGATCTTAAATTACGAGCCGGTTTTGGAGTTACGGGGAACCAGCAAATAGGTAATTATTCGTTTGCTTCAGCTTTACAAACAATAGCATATAATTTCAATAATTCTATCGTGTCGGCTGTGGTTCCTAACGTAATGCCCAACCCCAATGTGCAATGGGAAGAACAAAAGCAAACCAATATCGGGATTGATGCTACACTATTGAATGATAGAATCGATTTTACGATAGATGGTTATCTGAAATACACGGACAAGATGTTAGTACCCATGTCAGTTCCAATCACAACAGGGTATTCTGATGTATATGTACCTTCGATCAATGCCGGTAAAATGGAGAATAAAGGGGTGGAATTATCCATAAACACAAAGAATCTGACCGGTCAATTCAAATGGTCTTCCTCTTTCAATATTTCCTACAATCAAAACAAGGTAATCAGCATTAATGACACGGTGCCTATGCCCACAGGAAGTATCGGGCTCAACTATAATCTCGCGATGATTCAAGCCGGACATCCGATTAATGAGTTTTATGGATATGTAACCGATGGTATTTTTCAGACTCAGGCCGAAGTGAATAATCATGCAACACAAGTACCCGGGAATGACCCATATAATCGTACGTCCCCGGGAGATATTCGATTCAAAGACCTTAACAACGATGGCGTTATAAATGATAAAGACCGAACATTTTTGGGAAATCCCAATCCGACATTCATTTTTTCACTAAACAATACGTTTTCATACAAGGGGTTTGATTTAAGTATTTTCCTTCAAGGAGTTGCAGGAAATAAAATATTGAATGCAAATAGGCTTTATGATGAGAGTATGTATGCTGCATATAATCAGACGACTGCAGTGTTATCCCGCTGGACAGGTCCCGGAACCAGTAATTCCATGCCTCGTGCCGTATACAACGATCCAAATGAGAACACCCGTCCATCCGACAGATATATTGAAAATGGTTCTTATTTGAGAATTAAGAACGTAACACTTAATTATTCTATTCCGCAGAAACTCTTAACCCCTCTTTCAATTGCTTCTGCACGTGTCTATGTGTCGGCTGAAAACGTTTATACGTTTACAAAATACACTGGCTTTGATCCTGAAGTCGGGGCGAGTGGAATAGACAATAATGTTTATCCTGTTACGCGTACTATAAGTATGGGCGTTAATCTTGGCTTTTAATCTACTAAACACGAATTTATTATGAAACACATAGTGTATTTCTCAATTTTTATATTGTCCGTCATATTTATCGGATGTAGTAACGGCTTTTTAAACAAAGCACCGGAAGACTCTATTAATACATCCAATTTTTTTCAGACAGAAGATGATGCCATTTCTGCCATTAATGGTGCGTATCAACCTTTGCAATGGCCAAAACTTTATAACATGCGTATGTGGACATCTGATATCTATGCCGGTAACAGCGTTGTCGGAGCCGGTGGCGGAACAGATGGAATAGAGACACAGGAAGAAGCCAATTTTGTCACAGCTCCCGATAATGCAGGTGTTCTTGATTTATGGCGTGGTCCATGGCCCGGAATACTTAGTTGTAATCTTGTGTTGCAAAAAGTTCCCGGAATTGATTTTAATGCAACCACCCGGAATCGTATATTGGGAGAAGCTCACTTCTTGCGTGGTCTCTATTATTTCATTCTTGTGCGGTATTTTGGAGATGTGCCTTTGATTTTGAAACCTGTTAATCCGGGAGATAACCTTCGCCCAACACGAACAGCTAAAGCAGAAGTCTATAATCAAATCATTTCTGATTTCTCTGATGCAATAAAATTATTGCCTACTCGTGAAAGTTATTCGGGTTCTGATGTTGGTCGGGCATCTCAGGGTTCGGCTGAAGGGATGCTTGCCAAGGTTTATCTCACTCTTGGTAACTGGCAACGAGTCGCAAATCTATGTGATTCGGTGAAAGCTTTGGGCTATACGTTGGATGCAAACTATGCGGATAATTTTAACCCGTTGACAAAAAATTCTTCAGAGTCATTGTTTGAAATTCAATATTCCGGAAGTGTGGCGTATGATTTCTGGTCAAATCAAAATCAGGCTTCCTGGACAAGTACTTATATGGGACCACGTGGCTCAAATATGGTTGCCGGAGGTTGGGGTTGGAATCAACCCACACAAGAATTTGTTGATTCTTATGAGGCAGGTGATTTACGCAAGGATGTAACCATTTTATACCAGGGATGTCCGCAATTTGGCGGTATGGATTATTCAAGTAGCTATTCAACAACGGGATATAATGTGCGTAAATTTTTAGTGCCCTTGTCAGTAGCATCGTCATATAATAATAGTCCTGAGGATTTTCCAGTGTTGCGTTATGCGGATGTCCTTTTAATGAAAGCGGAGGCTTTGAATGAACTGGGACAGACTACGCAAGCTGAAGAACCTTTGAATGAGGTGCGGACGCGTGCAGGATTAGGAGATGTAAGCGGGCTGTCACAAAGTGATATGAGAACTAAAATTCTGCATGAACGTCGCATGGAATTAGCTTTTGAAGGTCAACGTTGGTTTGATCTGATTCGTATAAATAATGGCCAGTATGGTATTGATTTCTTACATTCCATAGGGAAATTAAATATGAATACAAAATTCCTTTTGATGCCTATTCCACAAGTAGATATCGACGCTAACCCAAACTTAGCGCAAAATCCCGGTTATTAATCATATGTATTTTAAACACTATCATAAAATGAAAAAACACACTATCATGCACATTCGTTTTCAACATGTGCCTATAAATCTTGCATTGTGGTTCCGTAGCATTCCATATCTTATTATTGCGGTAATGATGCTGGCGTCTTGTCAGGATAGTCTGATGAACAATATAGCCGTGGCCGGACCGTTAGCCATTTCGAGTTCGACAGATAATCTTGTTTTGGCTCAGAAGAATGATAATTCTACCGCTCTTACTTTGAATTGGACAACCGGAACGAATCATGGTACCGGTTCTTCAATCTCATATGTGTTGCAAATAGATAAGAAAGGGAATAACTTTGCAACGGCGATTCAGTATAATATGGGGAAGGGAATTTATACAAGGAGCTTTACCACTGCAGAACTTAACGATTCGTTGTTAAGTCATTGGCAACTTCAACCCGGGGTAGTTACCCAGCTTGAAGCTCGTGTCATTGATACGGTATATTCTCAACCGGTAGTAAAAGATGTTTCTACTGCAGTGGCTATTAGTGTAACGCCCTATCAACCGGTAAGTAAAACCTTGTATTTGATTGGTGATGCTTCGCCAAACGGATGGGATGCTGGTAATGCTGTTGCTTTAACTCCAAGTGTGACAGATCCCACAATATTTACTTATCAAGGTTTATTAAATGCCGGTAACCTGAAATTTATCACGACTTTGGGACAATTTCTGCCGTCGTATAATAAAGGTGCGGATTCTACTCATATTGTGTATCGTACGGAGAATAGCCAACCTGACGGTCAATTTACCATCTCGAAATCCGGAGTTTATAAAATAACAGTAAGCCTCTTAGATTCAACAATTTCGATTGCTAAGGCTTCGGCACCTCCTTTTAGTACGATATATCTGGTGGGTAGTGCGGCTCCAAACGGATGGGATATTGCAAATGCAACGCCATTGGTTGAGAATAGCAGTAATCCGTTTATTTTTACTTATCAGGGAGTTTTGAATGCCGGTACATTTAAATTTCCGGTAAATCGTAATACAGACTGGAGCCAGGATATGTATATGCGTACGGATGATTCGCATATGTATCTTCATCAGGGAGGTGGCAGTGATGACAACCAATGGACGGTAGCAAAGAAAGGGTATTATACCCTAACGCTTGATTTACTTAATAATACGATCAATATTCTGCGCACCGAACTATATATAGTTGGAGATGCCACTTCTGTTGGATGGAATATAGATCAGGCCATTGCATTAACAGAAGATGCAACAGATGGTTGTATCTTTACTTACAGCGGACCCATGGTAGCCGGTCAGTTTAAGTTTCCTGTAAACCGTGATACCGACTGGGGGCAAGATATGTACATGATGGTTGACAATACGCACATGTACCGTCACGTAGGTGGTGCTTCAGACGATAACAAATGGACTATTGCTACTGCAGGCAATTATGTGATTACAGCTAATGTGGAAACGCTGTCAATAAACATTCAAAAACAGTAATTCAGTTGTATCTTACGGAAGGGTTGCTTTTTGAAAACAAAGTAACCCTTCTGATTTTATTTCTTTTCTAAATTAATTCGAATGAGACTCTCTCCATTTATTTATTTATTTCTTGTTTTTTCAATGCTAACTACTTCTTGCAGTAAAGGCAATAGCGAACCCATATCTTCTGTTCAGACAACAGTCACGAGCGTGTCAATGTCTACCGATAAGGCGTGTTATTCACCGGGCGATGTGGTGATATTTACAATTGACAATTCATTGCCTGCGACGGCAAAGGTGAGGTATCGTCATTTATCAGATGTTGTAGCTGAAAACACCCTTTCAGGAACCACATGGCAATGGACCGCTCCGTCAGCTGATTTTACAGGTTATATGGTGGATGTTTTCGATACAGTGAATGGTCAGGAGGTGATCTATGGTAGTATCGGAGTAGATATCTCTTCGGATTGGTCTCCTTTTCCCCGTTACGGTTTTCTGTCAGCCTATCCGCAAATGACATCAACTGCTATTGATTATGTTATCAGTGATCTTAACAGACACCATATTAATGGCATTCAGTTTTATGATTGGGAATATGAGCACCATCAACCTCTTGCAGGTACGGTAACAAACCCTGCCGGCGAATGGTTGGATATTGCTAATCGTGATACGTATTTTTCTACCGTAAAGGGTTATATCGATGCTGCACATGCTTGCAATATGAAGGCCATGTCATATAATCTGGCGTATGGAGCGTTGAGCGATGCGGCGGCTGACGGGGTTGCCGATCAATGGTATATTTATAAAGACACTTCGCATACGACAAAAGATGTATGTAACCTTGCTGCTCCTATGTTCAAGAGTAATATTTGGATTCTTGATCCATCAAACACCTCGTGGCAACAATATATTGCTGCGAAAACTCAGGATGCGTATACCGCCCTTGGATTTGATGGTTATCATATCGATCAATTGGGCGATCAGGGAACCGTGTATAATTATTCCGGACAAACGGTTAATTTATCCACAGCATTTGAGAGTTTCATCAATGCAATGAAAACCGACCAGCCAAGTAAACGTTTGGTGATGAATGCTGTGAATCAATTCGGTCAGCAAAATATTGCCAACTCTCCGGTCGATTTTCTTTACACTGAAGTTTGGAGTCCTAATAACGGATATGCAGATCTGGCAACTATTATTGCCAACAACAATAGTTACAGCAGTAACGCCAAAAAAACAACGCTTGCAGCCTATATGGATTATGATTTAGCCAATTCGACAGGTTTTTTCAATACTCCCGGTGTTTTGTTGACCGATGCGGTGATTTTTGCTTTTGGGGGTTCTCACCTCGAGTTGGGAGAGCACATGTTAGACAAAGAATATTTTCCGAACGATAATCTGCAAATGAAGGGTGATTTACGGGATGCATTAGTTCATTATTACGATTTTCTGGTGGCTTACGAGAACTTGTTGCGAGATGGAGGCAATATTAACACCCCAACAGTTGCTTGCTTAGATGGGAAAATGACTCTTAACCAGTGGCCACCCCAAATAGGAAGCGTAGCGGTATCGGGACGAGACATGGGGAGTGAGCAAGTAATTCATTTGTTGAATTTTTCCAATGCAAACAGTCTGGCCTGGTGTGATACGAATGGAACACAGACAACACCCAATACCATTGTTAATACAAAGATTTCGTTTTCAACTACTAAAACAGTGAAGAATGTATGGATGGCTTCTCCTGATTATAATGACGGTACACCACAAACGGTATCCTTCTCCCAAACAACCGGGAATGTTTCGTTTACATTACCAAGCTTGCAATATTGGGATATGGTGGTTGTGGAGTACAAGTAATCACAAAATGAAATGCTATAATCTGTAAAACTTTTGGCATTAATGGCAACTAAAATTTCAACAATAGTGCGACATAATTTATTCCCGACAATACTTGCCTATTGTTCAATGCAGGCATCAATGGGACAGTCCCTCCAAACTATCTATCAGTCTCCATCTTACAGCATTTATGGTAATCGGTTGGAGCAGAGAGAATTCAAAGCTGAGGCTCAGTCGGGCACTGCGTTGGTTTCAAATTATCAAAGTCCTGAATCCGAAAAATATAGTCCGACCATTTGTTTCAAATTCAGCATTAACTCACGTGACAACGAAATGCGTTTCGGCCAAAATCATTGGGTGACGCTACAACCGATGCATGGGGAATGTGTAACCAATGTTGAATTCGGAAAGCTGTCCATTGATACTTTTTCGGTGGCAAGGGGAGTAAACCTTTCCCCTAATACCAAGTGGATTATTCGTCTGGATATGCGTGAAATGCTGAAAGCCTTCAAAGAAAAAGGGTTTTATACGTTTTATAATGGAGACAGATTGTATCAGACCGACTTTAAAGGAGTATATATTGCCGGAGGAACACGTCCTTTATCGTGGGATTTCAATAATCTTGACAAGCAGTCTGAATATCAATTAAAAGATTCCGATGGTGATGGTATTTATGAAACGACACTGATTATGAATGCCAAAACCGACGAAATGAGAACAGGTGTCCAATGGTCACTAACAAAAGATGTTTCGGCTTTCCCGCAATATAGATCAGACTATCCGCTCTCTGATGCACTTTATAATCTGGCATTGGAGGAAATGACAAAAGCTATTGAACCTGACAGTACATTTCGTACAGGTAAAGAATGGGCAGGTGTTTGGACACGTGACATTAGTTACAGCATTATTTTGTCAATGGCTTATTTGCAACCTAAAGTAGCAAAATACAGTTTGTTGCGAAAAGTGAAAGACGGGAGAATCATTCAGGATACAGGTACAGGCGGTGCTTATCCTGTTTCTACAGATCGCATGATTTGGGCGGATGCTGCCTGGGAGCTTTATAAAACTACAGGTGATATATCCTGGCTAAAACAGGCATATATCATCATTCGTAACTCCGTGAATGACGATATGAAAAATACATATGACAATGCCACAGGACTTGTACATGGTGAATCGACGTTTCTTGACTGGCGTGAACAAACCTATCCAAAATGGATGCAACCGGCTGATATTTATATGTCGGAAGATTTAGGAACCAATGTGGTTCATTATCGTGCCAATGTTGTTCTCTCAGAAATGGCCGGGTTGCTGCATGATCCAAAAGCTGCTGCTTTTTATAGTCTGCAAGCTGGGAAAATCAAAGCGGGGATTAACAACTGGTTGTGGATGGATGATAAAGGATATTATGGGCAATACTTATATGGTCGAAACTATAAGATTCTTTCGCCGCGATCCGAAGCGCTTGGTGAAGCTTTGAGCGTGTTGTTCAATATTGCCGATTCGCAGCAAACAAAATCGATTATTGAAAACACTCCTGTTACCAACTTTGGTATTTCGTGTATCTATCCACAAATACCTGACATTCCTCCTTATCACAATAATGCAATATGGCCTTTTGTGCAGTCATACTGGGCACTGGCCTCTGAAAAGGCTGGTAATGAAAAGTCAGTATTAGAGTCGATGGCTGCGGTTTATCGTCCTGCAGCTATGTTTCTTACCAATAAAGAAAATTTTGTTGCAAGTGACGGCGATTTTGCAGGTACGCAAATAAATTCCAGCAATATGCTGTGGAGTCTTTCGGGAAGTTTAAGCCTTATTTATAAAGTTATTTTCGGAATTGAATTTCAGAAAGATCGTTTAATGTTTCATCCTTTTGTGCCCAAAACATTGGCAGGTAAACGTTCTCTGACTAATTTCAAGTGCCGCAAAGCTGTTTTGAACATCGAAATGCAAGGTTATGGTAATGTAATAAAATCGTTTGAATTAGATGGAAGAGCTGCAGACCCCTCTATTCCATATACATTGAGTGGAATACATGCCATCAAAATAGTGTTGGCAAACAATGAAGCTGCGAATCCAAAGATTAATAAAGTTGCTAATTATACCAGCCTGGATCTTCCTGTTGTAAGTATTGCTGATGGAGTTCTCTCATGGACTGCCGTGAAAGGAGCCGTCAGCTATGTTGTTTTGAAAAATGGACAGCCAATAGTTCGGACAACAAAGCTCTCGTGTAAAGTAACGGATCATAATTATGCGGAATATCAAGTGATTGCTGTTGATACAAAAGGGATCGGCTCTTTTGCCAGTGAACCAGTCGTAGATAAGGGTGCTAATTCATTACAGGTATTTGAAATAGAAAAGTATGCACCAAAAGCTACAGATGATTACAAAAACTATTCAGGTACAGGCTTTGTGGAAATCAGCAAGACAAAAAACAGAAGTGTCTCGATACCTGTAAGCATAAAACATACAGGTAAATATGCGATTAGTTTTCGTTATGCTAATGGGAATGGACCTATAAATACGGAGAATAAGTGTGCAATTCGAACGCTAAAGATTGACGGCATTCAGGCTGGGACAATCGTTTTTCCACAAAGAGGAACCAACGAATGGTCAAACTGGGGCTTTAGTAATGCTGTTCATGTATCGTTGAGTCGAGGAACCCATTTGATAACCATATCTTTTGAGCCTTACAATGAAAATATGAATGGTAAGATTAATCAGGCAATGCTGGATGATATGATTATTAATCAATTAGAATAGTCCTTTCCTGCCAGTTCGAATCAATTATGTGTGAATGATATTATTTATTCGATTATCTGTTTTATTACCTAATCGATATTTCCAGTTGGGATTTCACCCCAAACCCACAGTTACTTTTTTGTCTTGACACCAATCTTATTTTGTGGCTCACCGGAAGAGGTCACTCGTTAGTCAGTCTTTGTAATACCAGATAGGTAATAAATCGGATACTCATATTCCATTTATATAGCATGACAATAGGATAAAGAAATAAATTCAACCATTCACACCATTATGCCAAACTTCTTGACATAAAAATAAAATCATATCTTTGCTAATCATTGATAATTGAGACTGAATAAATATGCCTTCAAAAGACATCATAGTAGAGGATTTGCACAAGCTGTATGAAACTCTGGGGTTGCCGCTCAATCCAACGGAAACTTCATCGGGATTCACTGTGCATTACCTGCAGGATACATTCAAAGAATTGCCCTATACATCTCCTCCTTTTAGGCCTAATTATTTTAGTTTTCTGTTTATCAAGGATGCGTTCGGCAAATACACTATCGACGACAAAAGTTTTCATGTGGAGCCAAGAACAGTTTATTTTACCAATCCAGGGAACTACCGGATCTTTGAATGGCATAAAATCACGGATACTTGCCTGATTACTTTCAATGAAGCTTTCCTAAAGGTGTATGTTCATGCGGATATTTTCGACCATTTCTCTTTCTTGCTAACAGAGACGGTGGAACCACGAAAACTCACCGAAACGCAATTTGAAGTCATTGAAAAGCTCTACCGCTTTATCCATGAACAGCATCTTTCCAATTCGCCTTACAAAGATCAGATCATTGGCAGCCTAACTGTTGCTTTGCTTCTGAAAATCAAAGAGTATTTCTTTCAGGATTACAATCCTATTTATGAAGGAAATAGAAGTTCACTGATTGTAAAGACCTTCAAATTAAGCTTAGAGACTCATCTCAGAGAACTTATTGCCGGCAAAACTGACAAACAATTACGTACTCAGGATTATGCCGATATGCAGGCGTTGCATGTCAATTATCTTTCCAATGTCATAAGTGCAAAAACGGGTAAAACAATAAGCGCATGGATTGCAGACAAAACAATTTCCGAAGCCAAGGTGCTTTTGCAAAATCCACAACTAAGTATCAAAGAAATTGCAAATCGCTTAGGCTTTATCGAAGCGCCTCATTTCAGTAATTACTTCAAAAAGAATACCTCACAAAGTCCTGCAGAATACCGCAAACTACATTCCCAATAAGCATCTTAGATATTTACATCTCATTCTTTATTTCTTGTACGTTTCCTGACAGGTTCATAAACGATCTTTGTATCGTCAAATTTAAAACAAAGAATTATGAACTCATTAAATGGAAAAGTAATACTCATTACCGGTTCTTCACGGGGAATTGGGGCAGAAGTAGCAAAAACAGTTGCTCAGTCAGGAGCAAAAGTGATTATCAACTATGCCAGCGGAAAAGATGCGGCCGAAAAAGTAGTTTCAGAGATTAACTCTAATGGCGGTGAATCCATTGCTATTCAAGCAAATGTAAGTATTTCATCAGATGTCACAAGGCTGTTCGATCAGTCAATCGCACATTTCGGAAGAATTGATGTGTTAATCAACAATGCCGGTATCATGTTTAACAAGTTGATTAAAGACACTCTGGATGATGATATAGATAGAATTTTGGATATAAATGTCAAAGGTGTACTTTATACATTGCGTGAAGCCGCAACAAAACTGTCGGAGAACGGCAGTATCATCAATTTCTCCACGTCCGTAAACCGTATCATGTTGCCTACTTATGGTCCTTATGTTGCTACCAAGGCAGCTGTAGAACAACTAACCCGTGTATTTGCCAAAGAAATTGGTTTCCGTGGTATTAATGTAAATTCGGTTTCACCTGGACCAACTAATACCGAACTGTTTATGAACGGAAAATCAGATGAAGTAGTGGCTCGTTTAGCTGGTTTTTCGGCATTTAACCGTATTGGAGAACCTGAAGATACAGCTCGTGTAGTAGCATTCCTTGCAAGCGACGACGCTAAATGGATCTCAGCCCAGAATATTGGTGTCAATGGTGGCATGGCATAGGTTTTATTTTCATAATAATAATTCAAGATGAACAGTTTAAGAAATAAGGTAGCGGTAATAACCGGCTCTGCCCGTGGACTTGGCAAAGCAATAGCCGAAAGGTATGCGGCCTTGGGAGCAAATATCGTAATCAACTATTCGAAAGACAAAGTATCGGCCGAAGAAGTTGTTAGTAACATCAAAGCGATGGGCGCCAATGTCATCTCGGTACAGGCAGATGTAAGTAAAGTAGCAGATATTGAGCGTTTATTTACTGAAGCAAAAAATGCTTTTGGCAAAATAGATATTGTGGTTGCCAATGCAGGGGTTGAAATGGTAGAAACACCTGTCATCGAATTTACAGAGGAACAGTTTGACAAATTGTTTTCAATAAATACCAAAGGAGCATATTTCACCATGCAACAGGCTGCTAAAAACGTTGAAGATAATGGTCGTATTATTTACATAGCCTCCAGTACAACAGCCTTCCCTATTGCTGGCATGGCAGTATATGGTGGCAGCAAGATAGCACCACGCTACATGGTTGACGTGTTGTCCAAGGAAATAGCCCATAGAGGAGTAACCGTGAATTCCATCATTCCATTTGCCGTAGATCATTCCGGCATTTTTGTAAATCCGGACGCTTATCCTGAATTGCGAAAATCATTAGTGGATAGTTGTCCGATGGGGCGGCTGGCAGAAGTGGAAGATGTAGCCAATATTGCCGAGTTTTTTGCAAGTGACCTCTCATCTTTCATAAACGGGCAGCATTTGTTAGTAAACGGCGGTGCAAATCAATAATATCACCAATATGAGAACCTTTAAAATAGTAAACCTGTTATTGCTTACATGCGTTTTACATGCATGTGGGCAAATCGGGAATCATTCACATAAAGAAGTCAATCCATGGATACCAATCGTATTACAAATAACATTTGTTTTTACTTTGTATATTAAGGACGTATGGAAATCGTCCCGAACATCGGGACTCGTTTCATTGAGAGTTTTGAAACTTTCTCCAAACCTTTTCAAAGAAAAAAGAAATAGGGAGCAGTGGTTGTGTAATGATGAAAAAGTCAAGATGACTTCGTTATTTATTTGTTCAACAAGAACGAGAAAATCGTAACTTCGTAGGTTCCTTTTTGCGGAATTATCCGGATATACAAACATAATCAAACGAATTATGTCAAAGCGCATAAAGGATATGTAATATCATCTCTAAAAGATTAATCATGATGAACTTACAACGAAAGTATGGTAAGACAGCTATGGTTTTAGGCGCTTCCGAGGGTATCGGTGCTGCTTTTGCAACTTATTTAGCTGCTGAAGGGTTAAATCTGGTGCTTGTTGCCCGTCGTCTTTTGCCTTTGCAGCAATTGGCTGATATGTTGAAAGGCACCTATGAAGTTGAGGTTACGTGCATTTCTTGTGATTTAGCAAGCGCGAATGCCACACAAGAAATTGAAGAAGCATTGTCAGGCAAAGAAATTAATCTGTTAGTCTACAATGCTGCATTGTCGTATATTGGCCCGTTTATTCAAAATTCCGTGAGGTACCATGAACAGATGGCTCAGGTGAATATGCTCACGCCATTGCATATGCTTCATACATTCGGGGGAAAGATGTTGTCCAAAGGACGAGGCGCCATTGTATTAATGGCTTCTTTGGCAGGCTTCCAAGGAAGTGGTTTTTTAACCATGTATGCTGCTACAAAAGCTTACAACAGGGTGTTGGCGGAAAGCCTTTGGTATGAATGGAGGAACAGTGGGGTGGATGTCATTGCCTGTTGTGCAGGTGCCACGGCTACTCCCAATTTCATACGTACACATCCTGAGAAAACAAATTTCTTTGCCCCCAGAGTGCAAGCTCCCGAAGAAATTTCTGTAGCGTGTTTTAAGAAATTGGGTAAACGGCCATCCTATATTGTTGGCACAGGGAACCGATTTGCATCGTTCATTATGCAAAAACTTATGACACGAAAGATGGCAGTGACACTGATGGGCGATAACACGAAAAAGATGTATCGGTTATAACGCGGAAGTGGATTCGTAAAATTTAAGAGCTAATATATAAACGGAATAATACGGTAAGGCACTTTTTGTTCGTAGATGTTCCAGAGTTCACCATATTTAAGTGCACACCGTTTATCATCGTCTTTTTGACGAGGAAACAGGAGCAGCACATAATACAGAGGATACAACCATGGCCAAAGCAGCATGGGGTAACCTGTACAAAGAATAATACCAACACCCATAAGGATCTCTCCTAAATAATTCACATGTCGGCTTATTCCCCAAAATCCATTAATTAACAGAGTTTTATTTCCATCGGTAATGGTTTTTGGCATAATACCCAGAAAAGGTCTCTCAGGATTCTTCTTAAAGGAATATTTTTGCAAATTGGCACCACGGGATAACCCCCAGCCGATGATGAAAATAAGCACATAGATGACAAATAACCACGTTGGTGTATAAGGATTGGGCAAGTCGACTGTTGACCATAATGAAACTGCATAGAAATAAGGATAAAAGACCAGGCATCCCCATCCTAATTTGAATCCAACTCTTTCGGCAAAAAGGTCATACGTGTACAGATGTACTTCTTCGAAGGTGAGATAATCAATCACAAAATAGGTGATTAAGAGGGCAGTTAAATAAATACCCGGTGAAGCGAGTATCCCGTACAACAACCAGTGATGTGCGGTGAAGCTCAATACATTCAGTTCTAACAATGTTGCTCCGGCTAAATACAGCCACATCTTTGCATCAATTCGTCCACCCAATAATTGCAGGTTTTCGACTCTTCCCAGATAGAAATCAGACCAAAATGACTTTTTGATACGAGGGTAAGGCAGCACAACGGATAAGCTAACGATGATTCCAAAGGTGAAAGCGCCTGCTAATTCGTACCAACGGTATTGATAGAGCCAATTGTAAGATATGACATGGGAACATCCTAATAAAATCCATAGCAGAACCATAATGAGGAAAACGAAAATGCCATTAAGGTGATAGCGCATTTTTTCGTTAGTGTTTGGTTTTGTTACATAACCTGTTATCCAGCGACCAGGTAATATTGTGTTTGAGGTGAATATTACCAGATAAATGAACGTTGGTACGAAGAAGGCAATTGTTTTGTCCATTGAGGTGGGTAATTATAGTGAAGCCTTCACTTCAAATGAGGGCTTCACTACTTTTGAATAGCAAGCTTAAAAGCCAAGATTTTGACGTATGGCTGCGGAAACAGCTGCCTTATTGATGGCTATGTCAATGGTTTTGTAACGTACATAGGCTTCGGAAACATACCAAATGCCTTTATACATGTTTTGAGTACCCCATGAGTTTTTGACCATGTAATACTTTGTGCCGTTTTGATCTTTGGCAATGCCGAAGATTTGCATGCCATGATCATCGGTTGTTTCGTAATTGTCAAAAGCTTTTTGGCGCATTTCCTGGGTAATTACTTTTTCCGGAACCGGTTTGGTTATTTTATAAACCAAGTCTTCGCGTTCTTTTGGCGTCATCCCGATCCATGTAGCTTCTTCGGTGCCTTTAGGGCAAACAGTTGTGTTGACATCCGGTACTATGCCTATACCTTGACGGGTAAACCCTTTTTCGCTTACATCGGATGCCCAACCTACTGTGTATCCATTATTGATGGCATTGTCGAGGATTGCAATTAAACTATCCAAAGGCACATTGTATGATTGTTCCCATCGCCAGTTATCTTCAATCTCAAGCGCAAAAGGTTTGTAAAATGGATGGTGTGTAAATGAGGTGATGGAAACGTAGTCATCTATGTTCAGACCTAATGAAGCAGCAAAAGATTTTGGTGTATATTGAACGCCTTTATAAGTGAAGGTATCCGGAATAGTTCCAAGATAGGCATCTAATATGCCTTTAAATCCATTAAACCAGGCTGTTGATAAGTGTTTATCGGGATTTTCGATGATTGCATTAACGTATGCAGCCGTAGTGGCATCTAATTCGCCGTGGTTATTCAATGAATCTCCGTAATTTAAGCCTGTCATTACCGATTCGGGAACAATGCCATATTGTTTGACGATATCAAACACGTCCCAAAACTCACCGCCTCCACCAAAGTTGGTCTTGCCATGCATTCGTACATACTTGACGGCTTTTTCCTGGTATTCATGATTGACAACAAACATTTCAGAAAAATCATAATCCGGTTTGCCCATTCGTAATAATTCAGATTCTAAAAAGCCAAGACCTGAATAATCCCAGCAAGTGCCTGAATTTGCTTGATTTTTCACAGAAGTAATGGGATTTGCTTTTACTGTGGTAAACACGAATCCTTCTTTTAAAGGAGCTTTTTTTGTTTCATGTGCCATCATAGTGCTGACAACAAACGTCAATACTATGAACAAGGTCATTCTTTTCATACGGTTATTTTTATTTTTCACATTAAGGATGTATGGAACTCGCAAATAATTATGTTCTTGGGTTTAATTGTGATTTAATGCTCGTTTCATTTGTAAATGATTTTGATTTTAAAGGACAAATGGAATCCCCTGCCACCTTATTTTCATGTCAGTTAGCGTTTGGTAGAACATGGGGATTTCATAAGTAATTGGAATTTAAATGGAATAAAAAATGTTGATACTTAGTTGATTTATCAAAAGTAATAAGGTTATGACAAGTTCTTTATGTCTGTTATTCTGTTTGAGACGCATGATATGAACAGACAAAGATAGAATTTCCTTTTGAAAAACAAGACGGATTGAATTTTTCAGCGATGTTAATCATAATAAAGAGAGTTGTTTTTCTGCATTTACGGCTGCATTTTAACTAGAAGAAATAATATTTAATTGGATGTATATCTGTGTTATACAAATTTTTGACTGTTGGAAATAAAAAAGTATGTCTATGGTTAGGCATTGTATAATTAATCACTTAACTTTGCACTCAAGGAGTGAATAAAGAAATTATTCCGTAAATACAATTCAATTAATCGGTTAGTTATGGAACAAGTTCCGAATTATCGGCATAAGTTCCATGTGACCTTGTTGTAAAAAAAATTTACCACATGAATCCATCACACATTGAGCACATTGGTATTGCTGTCAAAGACCTTGACGCTGCCATTCAGTACTACGAAAAATTGTTAGGTAGCAAATGTTATGCTGTTGAAGAAGTTGTTGATCAAAAAGTAAAAACGGCTTTCTTCAAAATCGGACAAACAAAGATTGAACTTTTAGCTTCCACCGATCCTGAAGGGGCAGTCGGGAAGTTTCTTGAGAAAAGAGGAGAAGGCGTGCATCATATTGCCTTTGCCGTTGAAGGTCTTCAAGACCAATTGAATCTTTTGGCTGAAGATGGTATGAAGCTTATTGATAAGACTCCGCGGAAAGGAGCTGAAGGATTAAACATTGCTTTTCTGCATCCTAAATCTACTCTTGGTGTCTTAACTGAACTTTGCGAACATCCCGAATAGGTGTCGCATCGGATACAATAAGGGTTATTCCCTGTTTTTTATTACGAATTTCATTTCTAATCAAAAAATTATTTCTTATGAGCAATCAACTCAATAAAGTGCAAGAACTCATTGATTTGCGTGCTAAGGCACGTTTGGGTGGTGGTCAAAAACGAATTGATTCACAACATAAAAAAGGAAAGTATACGGCTCGCGAGCGTATTACTATGTTACTTGACGAAGGTAGTTTTGAAGAGTTTGATATGTTTCTTCAACATAGGTGTACCAACTTTGGTATGGAGAAAGAGAGTTACCTGGGTGACGGTGTCGTTACCGGTAATGGGACTATTGACGGTCGTTTGGTGTATATCTTTGCACAAGATTTTACCGTATTTGGAGGTTCACTCTCCGAAACCATGGCGTTGAAAATTTGCAAGGTAATGGATCAAGCCATGAAAATGGGTGCTCCTGTAATTGGAATTAACGATTCAGGAGGAGCACGTATTCAGGAAGGTATCAACGCATTGGCTGGTTATGGAGAAATCTTTGAACGTAATATTTTAGCTTCTGGAGTAATACCTCAGATCTCGGCTATTTTCGGACCTTCTGCCGGTGGTGCTGTTTACTCTCCGGCACTGACTGACTTTACAATTATGGCAAAAGGTTCCAGCTACATGTTTCTAACCGGCCCTAAAGTGGTGAAAACCGTAACCGGTGAAGATGTGTCTCAGGAACAACTCGGTGGTGCAAGCGTGCATGCTTCTAAATCAGGAGTAGCTCACTTTGCCGTTGATTCCGAAGAAGATGGTATTGCTTTGATTCGTCATTTGTTGAGCTTTATACCTCAGAACAATTTGGAAGAGGCTCCTTTAAAACCATGCGAAGATCCGATTGATCGGATGGAAGATGCGTTGAATGAGGTGATCCCAGACAATCCAAATAAGCCTTATGATATGTACGAAGTCATTGGCGGCATTATCGACAATGGTGAGTTTCTTGAAGTTCATCGTGATTATGCAAAAAATATGATTGTCGGGTTTGCACGTTTCAATGGTATGTCAGTAGGTATTGTTGCTAATCAACCAAAAGTGCTGGCTGGTGTACTCGACTCGAACGCATCGAGAAAAGCTGCACGTTTTGTTCGTTTTTGTGATGCTTTCAACATTCCTTTGGTTACGTTGGTGGACGTTCCGGGTTTCTTGCCGGGTACAGGCCAAGAATACAACGGTGTGATTTTACACGGTGCTAAATTGCTTTATGCTTACGGCGAAGCTACGGTGCCAAAAGTTACTGTAACCTTGCGTAAAGCTTATGGAGGTGCATACATTGTCATGAGTTCGAAACATCTTCGCAGTGATATGAACTATGCTTGGCCAACTGCTGAAATTGCTGTAATGGGAGCTTCCGGAGCTATTGAAGTGCTTTATGCTAAAGAAGCTGCAGGTGCAGAAAACCCCGCAGCTTTTGTTGCACAAAAAGAACAGGAATATCGTGATGTGTTTTCAAATCCATACTGTGCTGCCCGTTATGGTTACATTGATGATGTTATTGAACCTCGCAATACCCGGTTCCGTATTATTCGAGCATTGCAGCAATTGGCTACTAAAAGAGTGGTTAATCCTTCGAAGAAACATGGTAATTTACCATTGTAATATTTCTAATTTGAAGAATCTATGAAAAATGTAGAAATAGAAGGTGCTGTTTTGGCCGCCATCGGGTTGGCCTTGCATGAAATGGCTGATGAAGTGCACGATATTGAAAGTAACGTACTTACTATTAAATACAACAACTTTGGTTATTCTCCGTGGAGTGCTAAAGCATTGCTGATGCGTCAACCATTACCAGTTAAAAAACATTGATTTTGTCTTGTTTTACCGATTCGTTTTTTTAGTAGAAACAAGGAAATGAAATCAATCCAAGTGTAATCACTCATAAATTATTTTCGCATGAAACAATATTCGTATAAAATTAATGGACAGGAATATAAGGTCAATATTGTAAATGTTGACGATTCCGTAGCCTCGCTTGAAGTAAATGGAGTTGCTTATAAGGTTGAAATGGAAAAACCAGTTAAAGCTGCACCTCAAGCCATTGTTCGTCCTGTGTCCTCAGTACCAAAAGCATCCTCTGTTGCAGCAGGTGAAGTAGCCGGCACGATTAAATCGCCGCTTCCTGGTGTAATTCTCGACATTCCTGTGAAAGTGGGCGATGTTGTGAAAATGGGACAGAAAGTGTTGTTGCTTGAAGCCATGAAAATGGAAAATGTGATCAATGCCGACCATGATGGTAAGGTACTTGAGATTAAAGTGGCTAAGGGAGATTCTGTACTTGAAGGTGTAGACTTGATGGTCATCGGATAATCCATTTGTTGCCAATTATTTTAGGTGAGCAGCATATGCTCAGAATTAAAAGAGGAGCTTTGTCTCCTCTTTTTTAGTATGTCTGGCATGGTATTAAGCTGGCAAAATGTAAGTTTCTGCATGTGGCGAGTTGATCGGAAACATTAGCGACTGGCAAGAATGTTGCAGGTGACCACAAATCTGAAAGTAGCCATCAGCAAACCTGAAGTTCTGACGCAATTCTTGTTGGAGAATTTGCCACATGATATGTAACACATGGAGAAACTCTATTGAACAAACTCAACAAGGGTACTTACCGACCACAAGGCGTTAAACAGGTTGAAATCTCCAAGGCCAACGGTGGCAAATGCAAGAAAGAAAGGCTTAATGCGGGATTTATGCGAGCGGTGACTCAAGAACTTTCAATCAAAGCTGTACGCATATAATGTTGTCCACGTGGAGTCATTTCTCCTTTATTGTCTGCTTCACCGCTGGAGTGACATGTTGAAATTATGCATAGAAAGCCAGTTTATCACTGTTTTACAAATATACCGTTGTATGAATATGCCATAAATATACTATAAATATACCCTAAATGAGGTATATAATATACCTTTAAATAACTATTTCAGGTATCATGTTTACCATCTACTTTTGCATCGTATAAGAGAAACATCATATTCAATAAAAAGGTATAGTATGAAAAGTATTTATTACACAACTAAACAAATGTTGTCCAATCACAGACAACAAAGAGGGCAGCTTCCGGATAGTAACCGGGTTCCTTCGCTAGCTCAACTTATTATTTTCTTTCAGGAATCAAATTCCAAACCTTCCTCATCAATAAGAATGTGTTGCTGTTGCACATTATATTGATCCTCCCTGTTCCAACTTTTCAGATCCCTACTTAAAGGGATAAAATTCAAATTACAAACATTTTTGCAAGAATTTCAGATTAATCTAATCTGATTTAGCCATTGATATATTTATTTAATAATAAATTATATATGAAATCGAATTATTTTTATCAAGTGCTATTTGCCTTGTTTATTTCTTCGACAGCAATTGCTGCAGAAAACGTTGCTAAAGAACCGATCGTAATTAGCGGACCTAAATTTACTTATTCATTAATTGAGAAATGGATTGCGGAATACGAAAGAGCAAATCCGGATGCAAGGATAAAACTGGCTACAAAAACCGATGTTGGACAGAGTGCTGATTTGAATCTCATTGCACATCAACCAACACAAAATGAGTTGCAACCTAACCAGGAAATTATTTATACCGGACGTTATGCATTGTTGCCGGTAACCAATACTCATAATCCTATTTTGGCTTCAATAAATAAACACGGTTTAAATAAAAAGGAAATAGATAAGCTCTTTTTTGATATGATCGATTATGATGCCAAACCAAAAGAAAAGCTTAAGAATGCTTCAACCATCTATACGCGTGATAATAAGTCAAATTCTTCAATTGTTTTGGCGGGATATTTTGGACACCAAACTTCAGAAATCAGAGGAGTAAAAGTGTTGGGCGATGATATCTATTTGCTTTCTGCTATCAAGAAAGATTCTACTGGATTGATATATAATAATCTAGCCTATTTATATGATGTGAATTCGCGAAAATTAAAGGATGGAATAGCATTATTGCCGCTTGATCTTAAAAAAGAAACAAAAGACTTGCTTGCAGGTAACCTGGATAATGTAATTGATGTATTGGAAAAAAATCAAATCGAAACCATCCCCGTGGGAGAAATCGGATTTATTTATTCAGAACAAACTGAAAGAAAAGAAGTATCAGATTTCTTGAAATGGGTATTGACGGACGGTCAGAAATTCAATCATTCGGAAGGATTCCTCAATTTAGACAAACAATCGTTGGCAGAGCAAACAACTCATCTTAACGACAATTTCTTGTCATTGAAATAAGAAACTCTATTAACTATAAACTAATTATAAACAAAAGCGAGCAATCCCTTTCTCCGTCGGCAAACTGATTAAGGGAATACCCGCTACAATTCAAAAATTGTATGGCAAAATTACCATTATTTTTTGGAAACTGCAAAACGTTTCCGAAGTATTACATTGGCAGATCTGGGATTACTCTTCTGTTTGCAATTCTGACAACTCTGACTGCTTTTGCGCAGCAGATTGAAATTCAGGGAAAAATTCTCGATGATGGCTCTAAAGTTTCAGTTATTGGAGCAGCTATTAAAATTAAACAAAAAGGTCCACTAATTGGAACCATATCGGATGCAAACGGAGACTTCCATTTAAAAGTAAAATCACTTCCGGTGACTTTGGTTGTTTCTACTGTTGGGTACAAAAGTCAGGAAATTGATGTGTATGAAGCAGAACCAATTACTATTTTCCTTGAAGAAGATCAAAACCTACTTAGTAGTGTTGTAGTTGTAGGGTATGGATCACAAAAGAAAAGTGATTTAACCGGAGCACAAACATCAATCTCAATAGACGATTTAAAGGAAACCGGAACTACTTCTTTTGAAAATGGCTTACAGGGCTTGGCCGCAGGTATACAGGTAACCCAATCTTCTGCCGCACCTGGTGCTACATCGATAGTCCGTATTCGTGGTGGCAACTCAATTAACGGAGGCAATGAACCATTATATGTTATTGACGGGTTCCCAATTTACAATAACAATAGTACTGCAGATGCTGGTGCTTTATTCGGTGGCGCTATTCCTACTGCAGGTACAAGTAATGGCTTGGATCCTTTATCAAGTATTAATCCTGAGGATATAAAGTCTATAGAAGTACTAAAAGATGCATCGGCTACAGCGATTTATGGAGCACGAGGAGCAAATGGTGTTATTATTGTCACTACCAAAAAAGGGTTTGTAGGTGCTGCATCAATAACCTTTGACAGTTCGTATGGTATTCAGAAAGTCTCAAAAACAATCGATCTGCTTAATGCTCAGCAATTTGCTATATATGCAAATGATGCACGGGCAGCATCGTCTGTAAGCCCGATTTTTACTCAGGATCAAATTAATAGTTACGCAAATAATAGTACCAACTGGCAAGCCGCTGCTTTTAGGGAAGCACCGGTATCAAATGAGCAGATCTCAATTACAGGTGGTTCTGAAAAAACAAAATATTCCATATCATTGGGTACTTTATCGCAAACCGGGATTGTGAGAGGAAGTGATTTCTCTCGTTACTCAGGTAGGATAAATTTGGATAGTAAGATTTCAGATAAATTTAATATAGGATTGAATTTTAATGAAAGTTATTCGAAAGCTGACGTAGTAAATTATACAACAGTACAGGATGTATTGTTGATGCCACCAACGCAATCTTTGACCGATTACGAAAGTATTTATGGCACTGTTTTTGGCAACCCGATTTCTGCATTGGAAAATGCTACCAACATATCTAAGATTTTTAGGTCAATAAATAGTGCTTTTGGGGAATATGAAATAATCAAAGGACTTAAAGCTAAAGTCTTACTTGGAACAGATTTGCTTTATAATAAAGAGAACAGTTATATTCCATCCACAATTTATGATGGTTTAGCTTCGAGTGGTATTGCATCAATAGGCTCAAACTTTACTGCTAATTGGTTGAATGAAAATACGCTTTCTTATTCAAAAATCCTTAATAATATCCATTCATTCGATTTCTTATTAGGTTATACCCAACAGCAATCTTCAACTGAAGGATATGTAGCTGGTGCATCAGGATTTAATAATAATATAGTGGAATATAATTCTTTATCAAGTGGAAGTACCACAACAAAATCAACATCAAGTTATACAGGTTGGACCTTGTTATCATATCTTGGACGCTTGAACTATAATTATGTAGAAAAATATTATTTTACGGGTACCCTTCGTGCAGATGGTTCTTCTCGATTAGGAACCAATAATAAGTGGGGATATTTTCCATCTGCTTCGGTTGCATGGAGAATTGATAAAGAAGCTTTTCTAAAAGACATAGTTAAGACCGCAGAAATAGATAATCTTAAATTGAGATTAAGTGCCGGTGTTACCGGAAATACGGAAATACCTTCGTATCAATCAGAATCTCTTCTGTCAGCCTATGCTTATCCAAGTGGAACTTCAACCTCAACTAATATAGGTTACGCTTCTTCTCAGATACCTAATCCAAACCTTAAATGGGAAAAAACAGCTCAATATGATGCCGGTATAGACGTTGTGTTGTTAAAAAACAGAATTAATTTTACTACTGATGTATATTACAAAAGAACGAGTGATTTATTGTTAAATGTTTCTCTTCCAGCTTCTTCAGGATATGTTTCATCACTTGAAAATATAGGCGTTGTACGAAATCAAGGGGTTGAATTTAGTCTGGCAACTGACAATATAAGTGAAAAATTATTTAAATGGGACTCAAATATTACATTTTCAATAAACCGAAATAAAGTACTGTCATTAGGAACAGGCGTTACTCAGATATTGGCCAATACAAACAATAATAATATTGGTGTAATTGAGGTGGGTCAACCTTTGGGTACATTCTTTGGTCTAAAAACGGATGGAATTTATAAAAACAAAAGTGAGATACCAGCAACTCCATTGTTGACAAATACGAGTGTCGGAGATATTAAATATGTTGATGTAAATAAAGATGGTAAGATCACTCAAGCAGGTGACCAAACAAACATTGGTAGTGCCCAACCCAAATTTATTTATGGTTTTACCAATAATTTCAGTTATGCAAATTTTGATCTTTCGATAATTATTGAGGGATCTTACGGCAACCAAATTTACAGCAGTATTTTACAAACATTGCAGGTACCGCAGGGAACTGAAAATATGATAGCTTCATTTGCAAATCACTATACATCAACTAATACGAACACGAACATAGAACGTGCAAATTATTCAATTGCGAATGTCCCTAATTCAGACTTGTATGTATATGATGGTTCCTACTTGCGCTTTAAAACAATCACTTTAGGTTATAACGTGCCCAAAACAGTCACATCAAAACTTAAAATTAATAAAATAAAATTTTACATATCTGGCCAGAATTTAATTACAGTGACTAAGTATCCCGGATATGACCCGGATGTAAACTTTTATAGTGCAGACCCAACTCGTCAAGGTTGTGACAACGGAGCCTATCCTTTAGCAAAATCAATTTTAGGAGGAGTAAGAATTACATTCTAATCATTAACGAAGAAACAAATCATCATTTTTATGCGTAAAAAACTTTTTAACTATAATGATATGAAAAAAATAATTATATTCTCAATAGCAACTATCCTCTTTGCCTCATGTGCAAATCTGGAAGAAATACCAGAATCACAATTATCAACCAGTCAGTTTTATAAGACTCAGTCTGATGCAATATCTGCAGTAACTGCCGTTTATAGCGCACTAAATCATACCGATTCAAATTTACCATACTACAATGCATTGTTCAATGTTACATCGGGTTTTAGTGCAGACGATAATCAACCTGGTCCTAAGGCAGGAAGCACAGATGCACGTTCACTCGCCGCTTTTACCGCGACATCCACGAATTCTAATTATTTAGCTCCATGGGTTCAAAGTTATCGGTTAATTAATCGCGCAAATACTGCTATTGATCTTATTCCTTCAATTAGTGGAGATACAACAGTATTAAACAGATTGGTTCGTGAAGCCAAATTTTTAAGAGGATTGGCTTATTATAATTTGGTTAGATGGTATGGCGGAGTACCACTCGTTTTACACGAAACGACATCTCTTGCTAATTTGCAAATTGCACGTAGTACGGTAGATGAAGTGTATGCTCAAATTATTAAAGACTTTACCGATGCCACTTATTTACCTGCAACATATACTTCTTCGGATGTATTTAGGGCAACTAGTGGCGCTGCTTATTCTCTTTTGATGAGTGTTGCAATTACCCATCAGCAATGGCAGGAAGCAAGTAATTATTACAGTTTCATAAGCAAGTTGGGCTATCAACTTTATAGTAATTTCGGAGACAACTTCAGTTCAAGTGTGAAATATACTGGTGGAAGTAATCTCGGAGAACATATTTTTGATGCTTGGCAAATATCAGATGGGAATACAGCATCTCCTACAGGCGATACCAACATTATGGGGCAAAGAGAAGCTCCGGCTAATGGAATGTTTGTTGGGGGAGGCACTGGTGGGGATACTGACAATCCAAATGTAACACTCCGCCAATATTTCAAATCGTATGATAAACGAACTGCCGTTACTTTTATTGATTCGGTTCTGGTTTCAAGCACAAGCAGTAAAAAAACATATAATCCGCATTTCTATAAATGGTACGATCCGAACTATCCCAAAAATTTATTAAACGATGGGGTTAATGTCCCGATTATTCGTTATGCTGAAGTCGTTTTATATTATGCTGAAGCTCAAAATGAGTTGAATGGTCCGAATAGTGCGGCTTATACAGCAATAAATAAAATCAGAAACAGAGCTGGTTTGCCTAACCTCACAACTGGGTTAACACAAGATCAATTCCGTGATTCAGTGTTTCTTGAACGTCGTAAAGAATTTGCCCATGAAGCCGTTGTAAGATGGTTTGATTTGGTAAGGACTAATGGCTCTGGCACTCAGCTGTTGTTTACTGCAATTGCAAACCTGATTGATCCAAGTAAAGGAGGAAATCCCACTGATTCTTGGTGTGTATCCAAAGCAACAAATATTCGACCAAAGCATTTACTGTTTCCGATTCCTTATACTGAAATACAAGTTAATCCTTTACTAACACAAAATCCAGGATGGGAATAGGCTCCATAACAATTGTTATCAATTAGAAAACCACAAAAATGAGTGAAATAAAAGCACAACTCTATAAAGAGTTAGAACAAAAACTGGACATTAACTTAAATGGAGTTAGTATTGATTTAGAAGAGATTAAAAAACTTGATGGCGGAGATAATTTGAAATTTTCCACTATTGCGTTTCGTGGGCCAACATTTGACTTTATAGATTCCCTTATCCCTGATTTTCGTTTGCAAGCATCCTTAAAAAAAGACTCAATCTATGGTATTGAGGCTGAAGATGGAAAGCTGGTACTTTTTAAATATGGAAGACATAAAACAAGAATAGGAGATGTTGAATTTAAACCGCGAACTCAACAACCAGAAATATTGAACAGATTGACCAGTGATGGAGTTCCATACCATACAATTGCTCGTATTAGCGATACAGGTCAGGTTCATGTAGATTATAGTCAGGAATGTGTTCTGAAGGATAAGGGAGTTGATTGCTATTTCTGTAATTACAGTAATAGAGAAGCTACATTAAAAACGCCGAAGCAAGTTGGAGAAGTGTTTTCCGAACTTTATCTGGCTGGTTTAGGAAAGCATTTGAATCTGACAAGTGGATTTATGCATGAACGCCGAGAGTTGGAATTTTATCTGGATGTCGCCGATGAAATTAGAACACGTACCGGTCTGAATGAATTTCGTGCAACTGCTATTGTTGGACCATCAACAGATTTCACAACCATCGAAAAATATAAGGAAGCAGGGTTTTTCAGCATTCGTATGAATATTGAAATCTGGGATAAAAATATGTGGCAAGCACTTTGTCCAGGAAAGAATCTGTATTGTGGGGGGTGGGATAACTGGGTGAAAGCTCTTGAATATGCTGTTGATGTTTTTGGAAAAGGGAAAGTGGGATCTAATTTGGTAGGTGGTATTGAACCCAAAAAATCGACACTTGAAGGGGCTGAATACAAAATTTCAAGAGGAATTGTTGCTTCTGCCACACAATTCAGACCAACTGAAGGTTCATATCTGGAAGGACATAGTTCTCCCACAACCGCATGGCACTTTGATGTACAAAAAAGGATTGCCGATATGTTTATCAAATATGACTACACATTGGACGATTTGTATAATGTTAGTCCAACTGTTGGATTAGCTGCTACTATTTATCAAATTGAAAAAGAAGACATTGAAAATGGCAAGCTGAGAAAATGGGAATATCCTGAGAAAATAGTTATTCCCGTTTAAATACGATTATGGTTAAATAAATACTAATAATAATACAATAAAGAAATGAGTGATTTAAAAGAAAAACTTTACCATGAATTACATTTGAAACTTGATGTTATTGCAAGTGGTGTAAGCATTGATGCAGAAGATGTAAAGAAACTTGATCTAGCCAAGGGGAATCGATTATCTCCCGGTCAATTAAGTCGTGGAGGATTTTCATTTGACTTTGTAGATTCTCTTATTCCTTCTCAACAATTGACAGCTTATATTAAAAAAGAGTCTCTTTATGGAATAGAATTAGATGGAAATACTCCTGTCTTGTATAAATACGGAAGACACAAAACCCCTATTTCTGAAATTAAATTTAAAGAACAATTTAAACAACCAGAAATAATGAATCGCTTGACCAGTGATGGTGTTCCATATTATACTATTGCAAGTATAGCCGATGATGGAAAAGTCCATGTAAATTATAGTCAGGAATGCGTTTTGAAAGACAAGGGAGTTGATTGTTATTTCTGTAATTATAGTAATCGTGAAGCTACTTTAAAAACACCGAAGCAGGTAGGGGAAGTCTTTTCTCAACTTTATCTGGCCGGGTTGGGAAAACATTTAAATCTGACAAGTGGATTTTTGCATGAACGTCGCGAACTGGAATTCTATCTGGATGTAGCTGATGAAATCAAATCACGTACAGGATTAAATGAATTCCGTGCAACTGCCATCGTCGGACCATCAACTGATTTAAGCACAATTGAAAAGTATAAAGAAGCAGGGTTCTTTAGTATTCGTATGAATATTGAAATATGGGATAAAAATATTTGGAAAGCATTATGTCCTGGAAAAGATTTATACTGTGGTGGATGGGACAACTGGGTCAGATCTCTTGAACATGCAGTTGATGTTTTTGGAAAAGGGAAAGTAGGATCAAATCTGGTAGGTGGCATTGAACCAAAAAAATCAGCCCTTGAAGGAGCTGAGTATAAAATTTCAAGAGGGATTGTTGCATCGGCATCTAATTTCCGTCCAACAGAAGGATCTTATTTAGAAGGTACCAGTACTCCAACAGCAGCCTGGCATTTCGATTTACAGAAAAGAATCGCTGATCTTTGGCTCAAATACGGTTTCACATTTGACGATTTACATAATGTAAGCCCGGGTGTTGGATTTGCTTCAATTATTTACCAGATTGAAACAAATGATATTGAAAATGGGAAATTAAGAACCTGGAAATATCCTGAATTATCAACTGTTCAAGCATAAACTAACATTAAAACAAATGTCTGCATTCAAAAAATCCATTTTGTTTCTATCTGTATTCCTCACTTTAGTCAGTTGTGTGGAGAAAAAAACTGATAAGTCAACTCCACTTAAAGTAATCAATATTGGTTATATCGGAGCAACCAATGCAAGAATACTTGTTGCACAAAGAGACAGTCTTTTCGAGAAGGTCTTTGCCAAAAAAGGCATTAAAATAAATTTTGTGCAATGTAATAATGGCCCAATAATGATTGAGACATTCTTGGCCAATAAAATTGATGTCGCCGTAAATGGAGATCAACCAGCAGTGTTATCTTTATCAAAAGGAATTGATATTAAAGCAGTAGCAAACTTTAATCTCAGTCAGGAAAATACACGTTTAATGGTTCGTGATTCTGTTCATATTAAAACCTTAAAAGATTTAAAAGGGAAACGAGTTGCTATTCTAATTGGTGGGTTAGCTCAGCATTGGTTATACCTGGTATTGAAAAAAGCTGGAATACCATATACCGATGTTAAAATGGTAAATCTAGAGGGTGAAGCTGTTGAAGCATTAGCTGCAAAAACTATTGATGCTGCAGTACTTAGTGAGCCAAGTGTGAGTATCTGTGAATCGAAACATATTGCAGCTCAATTGAAAAACATCAATTGTCCGAAACTATGTACCGAAATATTATTAGTTTCCGGAAATATTTACAGGAACCATCCCGAAATCATAGAAGATTTAATTTCAGTTTATCAGCAGGCCAATGATTGGGTTATAGACCATCCTATTGAGACTGTGGATCTTATAGGAACAAAGATTACATACAAAGTACCTAAAGAAATTATTTATAAACAATATTTACAAGCAAATAAGAATAAAAATCTTGCTTTTACCGATTCTGCAGTTGTAAACTTAAAAGAAATTGTTAGTTATTTAAAAGATCTTAAGGCTATTCCCCAAAAAGGAACTATTGCAGATAATGTTCAAAATTTTTACGATCCTAAGTTTGTAGATGATTTTTACAGGAAAAGGAAAAAATAAATCAACGCTAATCTGTCCCATGTTAGCTGACTGATTTTTGTAAATTATCAACCATTTCCTTCTGTTAAGCCATAAATTATTAAACACACAAATTATTATAGAATGGAATAATTCGTAAATAGTAGATAACGTGGTGGATTAATGTTTTGTTGTCGGCTCTGTTTGCTGCTTTGATAGCAATTTTTGCAAAAATTGGAATTCGTAATATTGATTCGGATTTGGTAACGGCGATCAGAAACATTGTTATTTTAGTCATAGTTTGGGCAATCGCTTTTATCAGAGGAGGCACAAGCACGATGGGAACATTGACAAAAAATAATTTATTGTTTTTGATCCTTTCAGGTGCAGCAATTGGTTTATCTTGGATTTTTTACTTCAGAGCTTTACATTATGGTAAAGTATCTCAGGTTGTACCTGTTGATAAACTTAGTGTGGTACTTGCCATAATGTTTTCTGCCGTTTTTGGGGGAGAATCAGTTAGTCTGAAGACAGCTTTAGGAGCTGGTTGTATAATAATGGGTTCACTAATTATCATATTTTGAATAGAATAATAAATTATATAAAATGAAGAAACCAGTTCAAATTGCCATTTATGGAAAAGGTGGTATTGGAAAGTCAACCACCACATCAAATATTGCTGCCGCATTGGCAGAAGCAGGTTACAAAGTGATTCAGATAGGTTGCGATCCTAAAAGTGATTCTACAAATACACTACGTGGAGGCAAATACTTACCGACAGTACTCGATAGTACTCGCGATGGTGAACGTGTTCGTCTGGAAGATATTTCAGCTATAGGATTTAAAGGTGTATTAAGTATTGAGGCAGGTGGCCCGGTTCCAGGAGTGGGTTGTGCCGGACGTGGCATTAATGCAGCTGTAAATTTATTACAAGAGCTACACCTTTTCGAACAGTTTCAACCTGATTATGTTTTGTACGACGTATTAGGCGATGTGGTTTGCGGTGGTTTTGCCGTACCTATCCGAGAGGGTTTTACCGACAGGGTTTATGTTGTTACTTCATCCGATTTTATGGCCATTTATGCAGCCAATAATCTATTTAAAGCTATTACAAAATATGCCGCTTCAGGAGGCGCTCAATTGGGTGGAATTATAGCTAATAGCCTGAATGCTCCTTATGCAAAATCACTTATAGATGATTTTGCAGAACGAACAGGAGCTTCTGTGGTCGGGTATGTCCCCCGTTCTATGACAGTTGTACAAAGTGAATTATATGGTAAAACGGTAATTGAAGCTAACCCGCAATCAAATCAAGCCGATATTTATCGTCAATTAGCATTGCACATTGTGAATGAAACAAAAACGGTAGTTCCTCAACCTTTAAGTGTAAATGGATTACGCGATTGGGCACGTGAATGGGGCGACCGAATTCTGCGTGAAGAAAAAGGAGAAGTATTTGAAGAAGCCTCTAAAATTTAGTTTGATTAATTTATAATGAGTATACTACGACAAAAAGCTTCCCCAATTCGTGAAAAAAGATTGTTCGCCATTGGGGCCTACTATGGAAAAGCGGAAATCTTATTGAGTGAATACGAAGAAAATGAACAATTTACTCAACGGGTTAGAACTTTTTCTCAAGATTCTCAGAGTGATATTCTGACTGCTTTGAATGTTATTTCAACTATAAAAGATGCCGCGGTAATAGTACATGGAGCTGCAGGATGTGGGGTCGGACGATTGTCGTTGGTTCCTAATGATGAAAATAACACAAAATGGGCAGTAACGAATCTGAATGAACGCGATTCTATTATGGGAAGCGGATCGAAATTGCAAGAGGCCATTTTGCAGATTTATAAGTTGCATGAACCAAAACTTATTTTCATCGTTTTGGCTCCAATTGTTTCAATTAATAATGATGATATAGAATCGGTTGTTGAAGAGCTAAAAGGCGAACTGGAAACTACGATCATTCCTGTTTATTCGGTTGGCTTCCGTTCTAAAATTGGTTCTACCGGTCTGGATTTGGTTTCACACTCCATTCTTAAACGTTTTTTCAAAATTAATACAGAAGTAGTTCCGTCAGATTATGTGAATTTACTTACCGTTGCAGAAAAAAAATCAGACGTTACTGAGGCTACTCGTTTATTAAACGAGCTTGGTTTAAAAATCAATTTATTTCCCCGTTACACTTCATATGAGAATATTAAACAGGTAAGTAATGCTTCATTTTCGATTTCAGTAAACCCAGATGATTCGATTTATCCTGGAGAAGTTCTGAAAGAACGCTTCGATATCCCATATATCCAATCGGTTATTCCTATTGGCATTGATAATACTTCGCAGTGGATAACCGACATTGCTATTGCTACCGATCGTAAAAAGAAAGCACATGAATTACTTACACTTGAGAAAGAAAAACTTTTCACTTTAGTCCGTAAAAAAGATAATATTAAACCAAAAATATTCATCAGTCTGACTCCCGCTTATGGGATTGCGGTCATTAAACTGGTTGAGGAATTAGGCTATGAAATAGTTGGTTACAAGTTTTCATTCCTCGATAATCAGCATCTTTCATTCGTAAAACAAATAAAAGATGAAAAACCGGACATCCCTGTTTTTGTAGGGAATGGTCAGTATTTTGAAGAAGAGAATGTGATTCGGAAAATAAAACCGGAACTCTATATCGGTAGCAATAACAGTGATTTTACTGTTGCTGTGCGTAATGGAATCCCTGTAATTAATATTGATAATTTTAGTATTTTCGGTTTTAACGGAGTTATCAATTTTGCAAATAAAATAACAAAAACGCTGGCAAATACTTCGTTTGTCAAATCATTAGCTTCGTCCGAAGCTGAATCGGATACTTACAAAACAGAATGGCTGAGAAAGAGTACCAATTGGTTTATCAAACAGGAAGTAAAATAATATGTCAAAAAACATCATACATAAAAACAGGAATGGATGCGTTTTGCAAGGTGCATTGAAAGTGGTAAATGCCATAGACGGTTTACTACCAATTATTCATTCAAGTGCTGGTTGTAGCATACATTCTAAGCTAAGCAATAGCACACTTACCGGAAATAACGGTGCCCATTTTAGTGGTTGGCTTGAAACCCCATCGACTTCAGTGATTGAAAAAGAAATTGTATTTGGAGGATCTTCACGTTTACGTGAGCAAATAAAAAATACCATTAAAATTCAATCAGCCGATTTGTATGTGGTAATTTCCGGATGTGCTCCTGAAATAGTTGGGGATGATGTGTCTGCCATGGTAAAGGAGGCTCAGGAGCAGGATTTTCCGGTAATTAATGTGAGTGCTCCAGGGTTCAAAGGTAATGTATTCAAAGGTTATCAATTGGCTGTAAAATCACTTATCGAACGGATCTTGGCTCATGAACTGACTTATAAAACAGAAGAAAATCGTGTTAACTTATTGGGAATAATTCCTGAACAGGATATTTTCTGGGAAGGAAACTTAGAATCACTGAAAGCGTTACTAACATGCATTGGTCTGAATGCAAATACTTTGCTTGGATACAATCAAAACGAAGAAAACTGGAACGTGGTACCTTTGGCTGGTTTAAATATCGTATTTTCTATTTGGGGTCTTGAAGCGGCCCAACAGCTTGAGAAAAAAATCGGGACGCCATATTTATACATAGGCTACTTACCAACAGGAGCTACTGATACTTCAGCATTTTTGGATGCTGTCGGAGCAAAGACTGGTATATCGACCGAAGTGATTGAAAAAGTAAAATCTGACAATGAAAAATATCAGTATTACCAGTTTCAGAAACTTGCTCAATGTTATCATACTCTTGATTTACAAAAAGAGATAATTCTTGTTGGTGAAAGCCATAATATACTGGGAATTGCCCGCTTTTTGCAGAACAGTTTTGGTCAACTGATAAAAGCAGTTATTGTTACCGATAATCCCGCAGAAGAATACCGTGATCAAATTAAGGATTTGCTACCGGTGAATGACTTTTATCCCATTCAGTTGATTTTTACCGTTGACGGAAAGGAAATCGACGAGTATATCTATGATTTGAAACCGGAACTTATTTTAGGAAGCTCATTGGAGCAACCTATAGCTCACGAGTTATCTGTCCCCCTAATCAAAGTTTCAGCTCCAGCTTTCGACAAAGTTATTGTTGATAGCAGCTATACGGGATATAAAGGTGCTTTAGCTTTGTTGCAAGAATTCTCAAATGCATTTCAATCTGCCTTTTAGTCTAAAAATTAGCAATTAAGGATATTAATAATTAAAACGAATAGTTATGTCAATCGAAAAAAAAGAAATTGAAGAGTACCTTACAGCTACCAAATATGTTGTTCTGGCTACGGTAAATGAAGAAAATACTCCTGCTTTACGAGTTATGGGAGCATTTGGTGTTAACGGATTTAGCGTTTATTATTCCACTAAAAAAGATACTGCAAAAGTAAAACAAATTGATGCTAATCCTAAGGTTACAGTTTACTTTCAACATGAAAATCAGGAACCAGCAAAATTTATTAATGTAAGTATTTCCGGAAATGCAATCCAGCTATCTGATCAAACCGACATTGATGAAGCGGTTCGGGTTATCTCGGCCAGAAGTGCAAAGTTTCGTGAAAATGTTGAGAAAAATGGTTTGGCAGACAATGTATATCTGTATCGTGTGGATCCTGGTGAAGTAAAAATATTGGACAGAAGAAATGGCGCAGGTCCCGATTCTGTGAGTGTTATCAAATTTCAATAAACGAGAAGCGACAAATATGAGAATAAATGAGTAATAAAAACGACAAAAATACAGTCGTAACTCCTAAAAAATCAGGATGGTATTTAGTTTGGGAGTACATTGTAGCGCATCCTATTATTTATTTCATCTCCATTGTCAGTATTGCGATTTCGAGTATTCTGGCAACGGTAATTCCGCGAATAATAGGAAACTTTACAGATACTTTCAAGAGTGGAAAGCTTAGTATGGATTCAGCGATCTACTTTGCTTTGCTGATAATTGGAGTTGGTACAGTTCGTGTTACTCTTGGCTGGATTGGTCGTCTGATAGCGGCACAACATGGTAGAATACTAATGTGTAATATACGAGAAAAACTTTTCCGGAAATGGGAAACGATGCCACTATCTTATTATCATGAACATAGTGTCGGAGGTTTGCTTTCACATGCGTTAAGTGACGTAGAAGTTGTCCGTCAAGTAGCCTCGGTGGGTATTAATGTGGCTGTAAACAGTAGTGTAATGCTAATTGCAGCTCTTTACATGATGATGGCTCATATGAGTTGGAAACTCGCAATAGCAGGTCTCGGGCCTCTCATTGTTATCCCTGTGATTGTGCGTTATTATGGCCCGCGAATTAAAGCTCAGTCAGCAAAACTACAGGCAACTCTTGGTGTGATGTCGCAGTCGGTCGAAGAAATTATTGCTGGTATCCGTACTGTAAAGGCATTCGGAAATGAAAAAGTAATCATCAACCGATTTGAAAACCATGTAGAAAACATTTTGGTTGAACGAATGAAATTCGTACGACTATCGTCAATTTTTACAGCCCTCATTCCTTTTATGGCTTCTATCGGGTTCATTGTTGTTATTGGTTATGGAGGTTATTTGACTATTAACAACGCTATCAGCTTAGGTGATTTCGTTGCATTTTTACTGTATCTTATTTTGTTGCGTCAGCCACTTGAAATGCTTGGAAATACACTGAATGTTATTCAACGTGGATCGGCTTCACTGGCTCGCATTTCGGATTTGCTCGAAGCACCCCGAGCTGTTTACAATCATAGAACTGCCACTATTCACAAGCCAGTACATGGCGATATTGAAGTAAAAAATCTTTCCTTCCGCTATCCGGGAACTCAAAAAGATGTATTGTCCGATGTTTCATTTACAGTCAAACAGGGACAAACGCTGGGCATCATCGGTACAATCGGTTCTGGTAAGACTTCTTTAGCTCATTTGTTGATGAGAGTATATGAACCTCCCCGAGGAACAATATTTATCGACGGTGTGGATGTACAAGATTATTACCTGAAAGATCTGCGACAATCAGTTGCATATGTTCCACAAAACGGATTTCTATTTTCAACAACTATTAATGAAAATATTGCATTTGCAGAAGAAATAATTGATGAAGAAAAAGTTATCAGTTCAGCGAAAATTTCTGCTGTACATGAGGATATACAAAAATTAAAAGAAATGTATGCAACAGAAATAGGCGAACGGGGTGTGCGTCTTTCTGGAGGGCAGAAACAACGTGTTGCTATTGCCCGCTTGATTTACAAAGATTCACCGGTGAATGTATTGGATGATTCACTAAGTGCAGTGGACACCAAAACAGAGCGTCTGATTTTTCTTAATATGCAGAAATACCGTAAAACAAAAGGTCATTCAAAAACGAATATTATCATTTCGCATCGACTTAGTGCTGTGATACATGCTGACGAGATTATTATTCTTGACCAAGGTCGCATTACTGATAGAGGTAACCATCAACAGTTACTCAAGACGAGTGAACTGTATGGCAAACTTTGGATTCTTCAATCGGGCGGAGAGGGGCGTTCCGAACCTATATTACCAGAACTCAGTTCTAAAACTGAATTGCTTGAAGTCCTACTGGAAGAAGACGACGATGATGAAAAAGTAAAATCAACAGAAGGAGGCGGATATGGCTCTTAAAGTAAAAAGTGCACTGAAAGTATTGTTGCCATATTTGAAAAATTACAAATGGAGAATGGTTTGGATTTTTCTCCTTGTAATACTGGTAGTTTTTTTTGATTTGTTGCAACCTATCATTATGCAAGAATCTATTGACAAATACATATCAGTACCACATCCAGACGAAAAACCAATTATACTGATTTCGATTTTCTATTTTGCGATAGTAATCATTACATTTTGGTTAACGTATTATCAGAATGTGATTTTACAATTGACTGGGCAAAAAATTATCAAGCAGATACGTATCAATTTATTTAGTCATATTCAAAGTTTATCGTTGAAATATTTTGATAAAAATCCGTCAGGAAGAATTATTACCAATGTAGTGAGCGATACAGAATCACTAAATTTATTTTTTACAGATTTTCTGGCTAATAATATCCGAAATATTTTTACATTGATTATGATTATTGCGTTTATGTTTCAGTTGAATGTAAAAATTGCACTTTACTGTTTTTTAGTTGTTCCACTTATCACTTTTGTGTCTGCTTATTTTCAGAGACGATTGCGCAAAATAAATCAGGAGATGCGTAGCAAGTTATCATACCTCATCTCTTTTTTAGCTGAGAATTTGGCAGGTATGGCTATTGTTCAGATTTTTAATCAAGAAAAAAAACAATTTAATGAATTTAATAGCCGCAACAATTCACTGCTGAAAGCAATGATGACTGAAAACCAGTTAACATTAGCTTATTTTCTTTTTTCAGAAGCTTTAGGCGATTTCGGTGTGGCTGCAATTATTTGGTTTGGGAGTGGGTCGGTTCTTCATGGAGCTGTTTCTTTTGGTGTTCTTTTTGCCTTTATTGGATATATCCGACGATTTGTTCAACCGATCAACTCTATTACCATGCAATTGAATACGTTCCAGAATATGCTTGTTGCTACTGAAAGAATTGTTGCTACACTGAATGAAAAACCGGATATTCTGGAAGCTAATGATGCTAAAGTACCGGAAATTAAAGGTGGAGTAGAATTTAAAGAAACTTTTTTGGCATATCGCGAAGGTCTGAATATACTGAAAGGCATTTCATTAGAAATTAAACCAGGCGATCGGGTTGGATTTGTTGGGGCTTCTGGAGCAGGAAAAACTTCATTAATGAGTTTGTTGACGCGTTTTTACGAGACTACCGGTGGTTCTATTAACATTGACGGGCAAGATATACGCAAATGGCCGCTTGCTGACCTTCGTCGGACAGTAGGGATAGTACAGCAGGATATTACGTTATTTTCCGGTTCTGTTTTCGACAATATCCGCTTTTTCCGAAATGAAATTTCTATAGAACGAGTAATCGAAGTTTGTAAACTAATTGGAGCTCATAATTTTATAAGTAAATTACCTCAGGGATACTACACTTTGTTATCTGAAAAAGGAGCAACACTTTCGTTTGGTGAACGACAGTTGCTCTCATTTGCACGAGTCATGGTTTTTAATCCTCGTGTATTGATTCTTGACGAAGCTACCGCTAGTCTTGATTCAGAAACTGAAGCAATATTGCAAGAAGCAATAGGACGCGTATCTGAAGGCCGAACTCTACTGGTTATCGCACATCGATTATCGACGGTTCAGCAAATGGATTACACTGTGGTACTCGACAATGGAATAATCGTAGAAAAAGGTTCTCACGAAGAATTATTGAAAAAAAATGGCTATTATAGTAAACTACATAAATCAGGAGTACTTGTAAATGAACTTGTTGTTTGAACAAAAAGAATAAAATATGAGCTTTACAAAATTTTATAGACCTCAAAATGTAATTCCCAAAATTATTAGGACGGCACAAAATACCATCTTTAATTTAAGTTGGATAAACAGTGTTTATTTAAAAGTATTAGTGCCTGTAACTTTGCTTGTTTTATGGGAAGTTGCCTGTCGGGAGGGGTTTCTAAAACCCCTTATTTTGCCCGCACCTACAGCTATAGCAAAGGCATTTGTAGTTCAAATAGAATCTGGGGATTTATTCCGAGATATAGGGATAAGCTTGTTACGTATTATACAAGGATATGCCATAGGTGCTTTTTTTGGGCTCACTATTGGTATTCTTATAGGAATATTTAAAAGAATAGATCAAGCAACTTCTGTAGTGTTAAGTTTTCTTCGACCTATTCCCATTTTTGCTTGGTTACCGGTTATTATTTTGTGGTTGGGTATAGATGAAATTACTAAAGTGATTATTATTGCACTTGGTTGTTTTTGGCCGATATTGTTAAATGTCATAGCGGGCATTAAAAATGTTGATAAAAAATATTTGGAAGTAGCTCGTATTCTCGAAAAAAACAGATATCAAACTTTGATTAAAGTAGTTTTTCCATCAGCGTTACCCTCTATATTTACAGGTTTAAGAATAGGTATTGGAATGGCTTGGATGTGTGTGGTTGCTGCAGAGATGATTGCAGCTACCTCAGGGATTGGTTTCCTTATTTCATATTCAAGAGAAATGCTTCAGCCTGATGTAATGTTTGTAGGCGTTTTTTCAATCGGAATAGTCGGTTTGATTATTGATCGCATCTTTAAGCTCTTAGAACAACACTTTATAAAATGGAATGCTAATATGAAACGACAATGATAATAATATACTAGATTAATATGGATACATTAGAATCATTGATTATAAAGAATTTAAATAAAATATACAAAGCCGAAAATGGTGATGTACATGCCCTAAAAGATGTGAGTCTTTCTATTAAGCCTGGTGAGTTTGTAAGTATTGTTGGCACAAGTGGCTGTGGTAAAAGCACTTTGTTGAGATTGATTGTTGGGCTGGAAAACGATTATTCAGGAGAAATTAAACTAGGTGGCAAGCAGATAAAAGGTCCGGATATAAACCGTGGAATGGTTTTTCAGGAAGCACGTCTTTTCCCCTGGCTGACAGCTGAAGAAAATATTGCTTTTGGACTTGTTGATAAAAAGATCTCGAGCAAAGAGAAAAAAAGGATAGTTGAAGAACATATTGAATTGGTTAATTTGAACGGTTTTGCAAAATCATATCCGCACCAACTATCAGGTGGTATGCAGCAACGAGTGAGTATTGCGCGGGCACTGGTAAACTATCCCAAACTATTAACTCTTGATGAACCCTTTGGCGCACTCGATGCACTTACACGTCTGCAAATGCAACAAGAGTTCTTGCGAATTTGGGAAAAAGAAAAAACCACCGTGTTACTGGTCACTCATGATGTAGATGAGGCTATTTATTTGGCTGATCGTGTTGTGGTATTATCATCACGACCAGGTACAATAAGTAAGATTATCAATGTAAATGCCTCTCGTCCACGCGACCGTAACAGCTGTGCTTTTTCTGATATTAAAAAAGCAATTTACAAAGAGCTTTTCAAAGAAGATGATCAATTAATCGAATATATTATCTAACAATTAACCTTTGGCATATTAAGTTATCACTAACATGTTCTGAAATAGAACAAGGTAAATCATTAAAAAAAGAAATCATACAAATTATGAGAATAAAAAAAATACATTTTGCACTCCTCACCTTAATTGCATTCGGGATGTACGCAAAATCAAAAAAATTATAAAGCATCGGGTCTTTGAAAGTAATACAAGAGTAGAGTATTTTTCCGGAATCAGTCCATTGATTCTTGTTGCATAGTGAAGCAGCTTATTTAAGAAAAATGGTACTAACGTAAAAATTGAATATATAAAAGCACAAATGGTTCAACAAAGTTGAATCATTTCTTGGAAACAAAATTGATGTTGCTCTATTCAGTGCTTAGTCGGCTATTATAGCATGGGCAAAAGGACTGAACATTAAGTCTGTAGATAGTTACAGGCAGGTAGTCGGTTTCCTAAAAAAATTTCAAAGCTATGCCAAGGCATTGAACTGTGGCCGACTCTATTCAAAAGCTATGTGATTCACGTTTTATTAATAAAATATATAAGGAAAGAGCCAAACACAAACAATTAACTGAAGCTAATATTAAAGAAAACGCAAGACAAAACAGTCACTTACAAAATAAACGAGATTAAAATACAACTTAATAATTATTTAAACAACAGATTAAAATGGGATATTTATTTTCATCAGAATCGGTGTCTGAAGGTCATCCTGACAAAGTTGCCGATCAAATTTCAGACGCCATTCTGGATAACTTTTTGGCTCAGGATAAAAACTCAAAAGTGGCGTGCGAAACCTTGGTTACAACCGGTCAGGTAGTTTTGGCTGGTGAAGTCAAATCAACAGCTTATGTAAACGTGCAGGAAGTTGTCCGTAAAGTAATTAATCGGATTGGTTACACCAAAAGCGAATATAAATTCGATGGTGATTCGTGTGGTGTCTTTTCAGCTTTACATGAACAATCAAGTGATATTAATCAGGGAGTTGAACGTGAAAATCCGATAGATCAAGGTGCTGGCGATCAGGGAATGATGTTTGGTTATGCGAGCAATGAAACCAAGAACTTGTTGCCAGTTTCGTTAGACCTTTCTCATGCTTTAGTTAATGAATTGGCAGTTATACGTCGTGAAGGGAAAATTGCCTACTTGCGACCAGACTCAAAATCGCAAGTAACTGTTGAATATGATGACAATAATAGACCTATAAAGGTCCATACCATTGTGGTATCAACTCAGCACGATGATTTTGTACAGCCTACCGATTCGAAAAGTCAAGCACAAGCTGACCATGAAATGTTGACTAAAATCCGTGAAGACGTAAAAAACATTTTGATTCCTCGAGTAAAGGCATTGGATCCACAATTTGCGGAATTGATTAAAGATGATGTCATTTTACATGTTAATCCAACAGGGAAATTTGTGATTGGTGGTCCTCATGGCGATACCGGATTAACCGGCCGTAAAATCATTGTCGATACTTACGGTGGTAAAGGTGCGCACGGTGGTGGAGCTTTCTCAGGCAAAGATCCCTCCAAGGTTGACCGTTCGGCAGCATATGCAGCTCGTCATATAGCTAAGAATATTGTTGCAGCAGGACTTGCCAATGAAGTATTGGTACAAGTAGCTTACGCCATTGGTGTTGCTAAGCCCTTGAATCTGTATATCAATACTTACGGAACTGCTCAGGTACAATTAAGCGATGAAGAAATTGTTGTTAAAATTGAAAAGCTATTCGACCTGCGTCCCAAAGCCATTGAAGAGCGTTTGAAATTGCGTTTTCCAATTTATGAAGAAACGGCTTCTTATGGTCATGTTGGTCGTACTCCTGTAACAGTAACTAAACATTTTAAAAATGGAAATGGCAAGGATTTTACGGAAACAGTCGAATTATTTACCTGGGAAAAAATAGACAAAGTTGACGATATTAAAGCTGAATTCGGATTATAAAAACACAAAGTTCCAAGAAATTGAAATTATAACTTGTAATTTCAGAAGCAGCAAAAAATGTGGAATAAAATAGCAGAACCTGTTTTTTTTAGTCCAAAATCAGGTTCTGCTATTTCTCAATACATATTTTAATTTATTCATACTATTCATATATAATATATTGATGAATCAAAATTATATTTCCCATTTAATTTGCTCAGAATGCAACAAAATACATGATGTTAATGAGGTTCAGAATGTCTGTACCGATTTAACCTGTTCCGGTTCTCTCTTAGTAAAATACAGACTTAACGAATCTACTCTTACAAAAGAAGATCTCAAAAATCGTCCCTTCACAATGTGGCGTTATCATGAATTTCTTCCGGTTAAACAGCTTAAAAACATTGTAACACTTGGCGAGGGTGGAACTCCTTTGCTTAAAGCCGAAAAGCTCGGAAATACATTTGGGTTTTCCGAATTGTATATCAAAGATGAAGGAGGAAATCCAACAGGTTCATTTAAAGCGCGCGGTATGAGTGCAGCTATTTCTAAGGCAAAAGAGCTTGGAATTAAAAGAGTAGCTATTCCCACAGCGGGGAATGCCGGGGTGGCGCTTGCGGCTTATGGCGCAAAAGCGGATTTTGACGTAGTTGTGTATATGCCTATCGAAACGCCGGAACAGCATAAAAAAGAGTGTCGTTATTATGGTGCAAAAGTAATAGAGGTTGCCGGAAACATAGGTGATTGCGGGAAACTGGTGACGGAGCTTTGTCAGAACGAAGGTTATTTCAATATTTCTACTTTAAAAGAGCCCTATCGATTGGAAGGGAAAAAAACCATGGGTTATGAACTGGCGGAACAATTCAATTGGGATTTACCTGATGTCATTTTGTATCCAACCGGTGGTGGAACAGGATTAATCGGATTTTGGAAAGCCTTTGAAGAACTGGAAGCATTAGGCTGGATTGGTAAAAAGAGACCACGCATTATTGCCGTGCAATCCGATAGTTGCGATGGTGTGGTAAGTGCTTTTCATAATAAAAAAGTTGGAGTGGAAGCTGTTGACCACGGATTTACCGTAGCCAATGGATTGCGTGTTCCCAAACCCTATGCCGATAAACTGGTTCTGCGTATACTGAACGATTACAAAGGTACAGCTATTAGCGTTAATGATAAAGATATACTCGAAGCATTAAGCGAGATTTCCCGTTTTGAAGGTCTTTTCCCTGCGCCCGAAGGTGCTGCTCTGTGGGCTGCAACGAAACAGCTCAAGGCTCAAAATATCATTTCCGAATCGGATAAGATTGTGCTAATTAATACTGGAAATGGGTATAAATATGCCGATAATATCTGGCAATAAACTGAAAAACAGAAATAAGGCTGATTATTATCCGTGGGTCTTCAGCTTCTGGTAAATCAACCCTTGCAAAAAGGTTGTTTTGTGCCTCTAAATCCAATCTTGTGCTGATCCAAAAGGATTATTATCGTTATATCTTTGATCACCCAAGAGAAGGAAGTAGAGCTAACTCGGAGACCATTTGAGTTTTGAAAAAACGTTTAGGCAGCAGCGGATAAAGAATGATATGTTGGATTATGATGAAAATGAGATGCAGGGTTGGTATTCGCTTTCTCAACCATTAACTCATGCAAGGGAATATATAATTTCTGAATCATTTATCAGAAGACCAAATTTATAAAAGAATTATCCAACTATCAGGACTTTAAATAATCTGATTATTACACAAAAAAATTATGAAGAACTTTTTTCCTCTCTTTTTTACATTTACGATTTCTTCTGGCAATAAAGAAGATATTAAAAATCAGTCGGTATTATTGGTCGAACGTGATACAGTTTTCCTCGTTTTTATGAGAGGGGGTTCGCGATGTTGAAAGCCAAAGGGTTCTCTACCAAAGTTATCCATACTCCATTTGCGAAAGAAGATGTTCATCGTGCTTTGCACCAGCCAATTTACAGTAACTCGTCTTTTGATTTTGAGTCAGCCGAACAAATGGAATTGGTTTTTCAGGGAAGGTTACCTTCTCATGCATATTCGCGTATTTCAAATCCGACAGTCGAAAATTTTGAGCTTCGGATTAAACAAATAACAGATTCTTTGAATGTTACGGCGCTTAGTTCGGGAATGGCAGCAATATCGAATGTTATCCTTTTGCTAGCTTCATCAGGTAGCAACATCATTGCTTCAAAGCATTTGTTTGGAAATACCTATGTTTTTCTCCAATCAACAATTAAGGAATTTGGTATTGAAACTCGGTTCTGCGATCTGACAAATGCCGATGAAGTACGGGCAAATATTGATGAAAATACAGTAGCTGTTTTTGTTGAAACAATCACCAATCCGCAACTTGAAGTTGTCGATCTGGATGTCCTTTCACGTGTGGCTCACGAAAACAACGTTCCGCTCATTGCTGATTCAACACTTACTCCACCGAATGTTTTCAGAGCAAAAGATTTTGGAGTTGACATTGAAGTGATTTCGAGTACCAAGTGTATTTCGGGTGGAGCAACCAGCATTGGTGGGCTTATTGTTGATTACGGAAGTTTCGACTGGAGCAAATCCAAAAAAATGGCATCGCTGGCCAAACGATTTGGCCCATTTGCTTTCAACTACAAGTTGCGGCGTGAGATTTTCCAAAATATGGGGGCATGTTTGTCGCCCTATGCAGCGTATCTGCAAAGCCTAGGGCTCGAAACTCTTCAGCTACGATTCGAAAAAGCAGCTACGAATTGCCGCGAATTGGCTGATTTTCTAGGAACAATACCTCAGATAAAAGCAGTGAATTACCCGGGAAAAGCTGGTTCGACGTTTTTTGAGGTAAGCAAACGGCAATTTGGTGATTTTCCCGGAGCTATGCTCACATTCGATTTTTCCACAAGGGAAGAATGTTTTGCATTCATAAACAAGCTCGAACTAATTAAGCGGGCAACCAATGTTTACGACAACAAAACATTAATCATTCATCCGGCATCAACGATATATTGCGATTTTGACAAAAAAACCATTGAATGTCTGGGTGTTAGCAATGTTGTTATTCGCCTTTCGCTTGGCATTGAGGATATTGAAGATTTAAAAGCCGATATACTTCAGGCTTTGAACAAATAAAATAATTATAAGATGGATTTTATTGAAAATAAAATACAAAGATATAGCCGCCATATAATTCTTCATGATGTTGGGGCTAAGAATGGAGGGAGAAAATCAACAACAAAAAATCAACCAGCTTAATCCGGATGGTAAAGTGATTACCTGGATGGATTTTTTAACAGTATCCAATGCATTGCGCGTTTTGAAGCCCTATGCCGATAATATAGTTATGCATATACAGAACGATTATATTATACAAAAAGATTATGAAGAACTTTTTTTTACTCATTTTCCTCTTTTCTACACTATCGATTTCTTCTAGCAATAAAGAAGATGTTAAAAATCAGTCATTCCCACTTGTCGAACGCGATACAGTTCCACGGATTGCTGTCATGTCCGCCTTTGATGTCGAACTGGCAAAGCTTCGCGACAGTGTCCAATTAACCTCCAATACGGTTGTAAACGGGCGCACGTTATGGATAGGCAGACTCAAAGGTCACAATGTAGTGCTGCTTTTGAGCGGCATCAGCATTATAAATGCCACATTGACTACCGAGTCACTCCTCGACAATTTTCGGATTACTTCGATTGTGTTCTCAGGGATTGCCGGAGGAGTGAATCCCGACTTGGGTGTAGGAGATGTTACGGTGCCTGCTCAGTGGGGTAATTATCAGCAGCAGCGCTTTGCCCGTAAGACTGATTCCGGTTGGGATGTCGGTGTTCACCGTGCCGAGTTTTCTAACTTTGGGATGATGTTTCCCAACAATTCATCAGTAGCTCGCGTAGGAGGTATACCTGACCAACAGGAGAGCCGTTTTTGGTTTCCGGTAGACAGTGGGCTGCTTGTTGTAGCTAATGGCCTATCTAAGAATATTCCTCTCAAACGCTACGTAAACGCTACGGATTGTCTGGATCACCAGCCCCGTCTGGTGGTGGGTGGCAATGGAGTAAGTGGCCCAACCTTTGTAGATAATGCCGAATATCGCACTTACGTATGGAACACCTTCCACGCTAATGCGCTGGACACGGAGACTGCTGCTGTAGCCTTAGTGGCTTACGTACATCGTGTACCATTTATCGCCTTCAGATCTCTTTCGGATCTTGCCGGCGGAGGTTCGGGCAAAAATGAATCTCGTATTTTTGGCAAGCTTGCTGCCGAAAATTCGGCAACAGTTGTTTTATCTTTTCTATCCAAACTTCCTTCTAACACAAAGTAATTACGATGTACCGCTATTTCCAATTTGCAAAAAATGGCACGAGCTACCGAACTGAAATTTTGGCCGGTTTGACAACTTTTCTGACAATGGCTTATATTATTGTGGTAAATCCAGCTATCCTGGAAGTTGCGGGTATTCCCAAGGGACCATCCATGACCGCTACCATTCTTTCGGCAGCGTTCGGAACTCTTATTATGGGAATCATTGCCAAACGTCCCTTTGCCATAGCCCCCTATGTGGGCGAAAATGCCTTTATAGCCTTTACAGTAGTGAAAGTGTTGGGCTACACATGGCAAGTGGCTTTAGGAGCCATCTTTTTGGCCGGTCTGCTTTTTACTGTACTCACCGTGCTACGGGTGCGTAGCTGGCTTGCAGAAGCCATTCCATTGAATCTTAAGCACGCTTTTACGGTAGGTATCGGGTTGTTTCTAGCCTTCATCGGACTCAATGAGGCTGGCATAGTCTCGTTGGGAGTTCCCGGTGCCCCTGTGGGCTTAGGAAACCTTTCCAGTCCCTCGACACTTTTATCCATTGCTGGATTTCTTTTGATTGCGATTTTGACTGCTAAACGAATACATGGTGCCCTCATCATTGGAATTCTTGCAGTCACTTGCGCATCTATCGCAGTGGGATTGACTCCACTTCCGCAGAGTTTTGTTAGTCTTCCTCCATCGCCAGCACCCATTGTGGGTCAACTCGATATCGCTGGTGCTCTTTCCATCAAGGCACTTCCGGTGGTGCTCATCGTATTCGTGATGGCATTTGTGGACACTATCGGAACACTTATCGGACTTTCGGCGCGTGCGGGGTTTCTCGATGAGAAAGGTAATCTTCCCAACATCGAAAGACCACTTTTGGCGGATGCTTTAGCTAACATCATGGCTCCTTTTTTGGGTACAACCACCACTGGTGCTTACATTGAGTCAGCTTCCGGTATTGAGGAAGGTGGACGCACCGGCTTTACCGCCATAGTGGTTGCAATACTTTTTCTACTGGCTTTATTCTTTACACCTATCTTGACAGTTACGCCACCGCAGGCTTATGGGCCAGTGCTGGTGCTGATTGGGTGCTTTATGATTAAGTCGGCAGCCAAAATTGATTTCGAAGACTTCACCGAACTCGTTCCTGCCTTTCTGACGTTGGCACTTATAAGCTTTAGCTACAATATTGGAGTCGGCATCACTGCTGGTCTTATAGTCCACCCGTTGCTCAAGCTCGCCACCGGCCGGGTCCGCGAAGTTCCAAAGGGTCAATGGTTATTAGCTGCTATTTCGTTTTTGTTTTACATTGTCTATCCGTACCATTGAGGTCATTTCCTCAAGGGTTCAAAGGTGAAAATGATTACAAGTATATGCAAACTATTGAACTATTTATGTACAACCTGGAATTTCTAAATTAAAAGTTGCATTTGTCGGATAGAATGCTTATATTACTGTATTTGGCAACCATGAAGGTGCAGAAAAGAAGATGAAACGAGTTGACTTCGTAAGAATTAACAGGTGCGAAGTCAAAAACAAAGTTCTCTGTTGAATCAAAATCGATTTAGGATTTTGGTCCAACTCAATCAATTTAATTTAGCTTATATAATCAACCAATTTCATATGTACAAATTACCAGATACTCTTACAGAAGACATTGCGTACTTCGGAACGCTGATTGATGATTTTAATCAAGGAAAAATTGAACCTGTCAAATTTAAAGGAACTCGTGTGCCAATGGGCATTTACGAACAACGCAAGGATGGTACATACATGGTTCGTATTCGTTGCACCGGAGGTTATATTAGTCCTGGACAGTTGAGACAAGTGGCGTTGACTGCTCTAAGTCATAATTCAACGTTGTTGCACATTACTACACGTCAGGAAATCCAGATTCATCATATAACAATCAATCAGGTAAAAACTATTTTACCCGAGTTGCAACAGGTTGAGTTATCGTCGAAAGGTGGTGGTGGTAATACTGTGCGCAATATTCTGGTGGATGTAAATAGTGGAATCAGTCAAACTGAAGTATTTGATGTATTGCCATATGCTGTTGATTTGACTACCCGATTGATTACCGAGCCGGATTCGTTCAGCCTGCCACGCAAACTCAAAATTGCATTTTCAACCAGTGAAGCCAATGCCGATTTTGCGTTGATTAACGACTTAGGATTCATTGCCAAAATTAAAGATGGCAAACGAGGATTTAAGGTGTATCTGGGTGGCTCAGTGGCATCCAATCCAACTCTCGGTTGGGAGCTGTTCAATTTTGCTCCCGAGGAAGAATTAATCAATATTGCCATTGCTGCCAAAAGGTTTTTCAATAATCATGGAAATCGTAAAAACAAGCATAAAGCCCGTATTCGCTACATTTTCTACAAAGAAGGCGAAGAAAAAACCAAAGAATTATTCTTCAATTATTTCAACGAAATTAAAGCAAAAGAGAATGTAATTTATGTTTCTGGAAAACTGACATTTGAATATAAAACACCTTCATTTGATGCTGCTAGATTATATTCTAAAGAGTTTGAAGCGTGGAAAAAACAACATGTTTCTGTTCAGAAACAAACAGGACTTTTCTCTACGATTGTTTCTTTTGTAAATGGAAATACTGACAGTGAAACGTTGTTGAAACTTGCCGGTTTTGCTTCCGAGTTCGGAAATGATGTGTTGCGCTTCACTGCTCGTCAACAACTTCAAATCAGAAATATCCCCGAAAATTATTTAGGCAATTTATACTTGCTACTCAAAGATCTGAATGTAAACACGGAGCTTCCTGTTATCATAAATAATATCGTTTCATGCACCGGTGCCGACACATGTCGTCTTGGCATTTGTTATTCTAAAGGTGCTTCGCTGGCTTTGCGAAAAAAACTGAGCAAAAGCAAGCTGAATTTGAACGAAGTTAGTGAATTGCAAATCAACATTTCAGGTTGTCCTAATTCTTGCGCACAGCAAATTTGGTCTAATATCGGATTTTCAGGAAAAGTTGGTCGTAACGAACGGATGTATGCAGCTTATAACGTCTATGTTGGAGCAACAAAAGGCATAAATCCACAGTTGGGGGAATTTATTGGAACAGTAAGTGCCAAAGATTTACCACAATTTACGGAAGATATTCTATCTGATTATATCAACGTAAAGCAAGCGCATTCTTCATTTAGAACGTATTTGGATGCTGGTGGTAAAGAAAGAATAAAATCACTGGTCGAGAAATATAAAGACATTCCATGTTTTGACGAGGATAAAAACTATTATTACGATTGGGGAAGTGAAGAGCTTTTCTCGGTGGCAAATAAAGGACCGGCCGAGTGTTCAGCAGGACTGTTCGATATGATTGACGTAGATTTGAATTTTATCAAACAAGGTTTTGGCTTGTTGCAAGCAGAAACAGATATACATAAAATTAATCAAATTCTGTTCGACATCATTTTCTCTTCATCACGGATGCTGTTGGTTACTAAAGGTGCTGAACCAAAAACAACTGCAGAAGCTTTTGAACTTTTTATTGATAAATTTATCAACGAAGATTTGGTAAATGAATCATTTAAAGATTTGGTAAAAACAGCTGAAACTAATCCGAATTTTGATTTTTCAACCCGAAAAGAAGAGATTGCAGAGTTGTCCGAAGTCGTTATTAAGCTTTACGAAAGCATGGACGATTCTTTGCAGTTTAAAAACCAAGCGACTAAGCAAATTGAACTGAAACAAGAACCTTCTGTTCAAGAAATAAAAACTGCAAGCGTTGAAGTCCGCGTGAAAGACTTTCGCGGTGTGGCTTGTCCCATGAATTTTGTAAAAACAAAAATAGAACTTGCTTCTTTAAAATCAGGCGATCTTTTGGAAATATGGCTTGATGATGGTCAGCCGATTCAGAATGTGCCAGGTTCTGTTCGGAATGAAGGACATGAAGTCTTATCGGTCACACAGATTGAAGATTATTGGAAAGTATTGATAAAAAAGGCCTGATGACTCGCGAAGACTTACAATTTCTACCCATATCCATCAATGTAACCTACAAGAAAATCCTTTTGATTGGAGGTGGAAAAGTGGCGACTCATAAAGGAAGCATTTTGGCTCGCTTTGTGAATAATGTGACAGTAATTGCCCCTGAATTTACTCCCGAAATCAAAGAGTTGCCTTTTACTTTTATTCAGAAAGAGTATGAAAAAAGCGACTTGGAAGGGTTTTTTCTGGTATATATTTGCACCGGAAATCATGAGTTAAATGCTCAGATTAAAGCAAATGCGGAAGAATTTGGAATTCTAGCCAGTGTTTGCGATGCGCCGTTATTGTGCGATTTTGTGTCGCCGGCTATTCACAAAGAAGATAATATTACCATTTCAGTCGGCTCAAATGCTCAAGATGTTTATAAATCTGTCGATATACGGAATCAAATTAAAAAATTAATTCAAGATGATACAATAGATATCTAAAAATCAGAACCCCTGTTCACACTGGCTGATTGGGAAACTTTTTTTAAGAAACTCAGAGTGACCGAAAAAACACTGCATGTGTTGTTGCAAACCTGCACCAACATTTAAGTAATAGCAACAAATTAATGTCGTAATTCATTGGTAATATGGAATAACAAATAACAGATGAACAAAAGTTCATGCTTGTCTTATGTTCGTTTTATTGCCTTTTCAACCCAAAAAACAACAAAATTACTTTCACATTTCCTGTTTCTGTGAAGTTGTCAATCAGATAATGGAATAGTAACTACATCTCCACAAGAAACAAGGTATATATACTACACCTGACATTCACATACAGGAACATCGTCTTTCCTTCGAAGCTTCCTCGTAACCGGTTCATGAATGACATACACTATAAGCATATATGACATGTATATAAGTTTTATCTTAGAACCGGATTAGACCCAATATAGAACAAGCACTGGAGTATGAACGATGAATAAACATCGTGTTTATGAATCAATGGTTCGCTAATATTTATGTTAATTCTTTGACTATCAATAGACAACTCCCTTATTTATTTGGTTAATTCATTGGTAATAAATTTATTTACATGCATTCAACTCCTATAAAATCATGATTTTCAAGACTCACCTTGCATATAAGTAATAGCCGGGAAATATTGTCGTAAATAGCAGATAGGGGGTTTCAGCATCTCCATCTCCTCGAAGAGGGCAGGGGAGAGGCCAAAAACTCTTATGGAAATAAAGCACGACATTATGTTGGTTTTACTACTTAGCATCCAGACATATCACCATAAAGTATAAATTTACCATCATTATGCGATTGTGTATGCCATAAAAAATGAGGAAATTTGTAGGTTTCAAATGAACTTGCAGTTTTGAAATTGTAGGACAAACTATTAAAATTACGAATAATTTAAAAGTCATTAGCCGCAAAAGTCCCCTTGCATTGCTACAAGTAATGGATGTTTTTGACTGTTTCCCAAACCTGAAATTTGAGTTGATAAAGCTTGAATCGTATGGAGATAAGCACAAAGAAATTTCGTTGTTAAGCAATCCGTCTACTGATATTTTTACGCGTGAACTTGACATGACAATTTTAGATGGCATTGCCGATATAGCTATTCATTCTGCCAAAGACCTTTCATATCCTTTGGTTTCAGGTTTGTCGGTTATCGCTCTGTTCAATGCATTCGACCAGACCGACTCCTTGGTGAGTCGTGATAATCTGACTCTGGAGCAATTGCCCATAGGAGCTAAAATTGGAACCAGTTCACCCACACGTTGCCGTGAACTTTTGTCAATTCGTCCCGATGTGGAAGTTGTCAGTATTCGTGGTACAATTGAAGAAAGAATTTTATTGGTTGATTCTGGCGAAATCGATGCGCTGATTGTTGCTTCGTGTGCATTAAAACGACTTGGTCTGTCGTCACGAACAGCCGAAAAATTGCCCTTCGAAACACATCCTTTGCAGGGAAATCTGGCTATTGTGGCTAGAAGTGACAGACCTGATTTACAAACGCTTTTTACTGGAAAAGATATTCGCCAAACTTATGGAAAAGTAACGTTAGTGGGTTTTGGTCCGGGCAATCTGGATTTACTGACTTTGGGTGGCGATAAAGCGTTAGCACAAGCTGATATTATTTTTCACGACGATTTGTTGGATAAAAATTATCTTGAAAAATATTTTGGTGAAAAAGTGTACGTTGGCAAACGAAAAGGCCGACACAGTTTTGAGCAAGGCAATATTAACAGACTGTTACTTAATGCAGCTCGTGCCGGAAAACAAGTGGTGCGACTGAAAGGAGGTGACCCAATGGTGTTTGCTCACGGTGGTGAAGAAATTGAATATCTGCAAAGTAATTTTGTGGAAGTGAAGGTTATTCCGGGTGTTTCGTCCGGCATTGCCGTTTCGGCACTAACCAAAGTTCCGCTGACTCATCGAGGTATTGCTTCGTCGGTGGCGTTCGTTTCAGGTCATTCGGGTTCGGTTCAAGTTCCGCAGGCTGATACACTGGTTTATTATATGGCGGGTTCCAATATCCGGCTGATTGCTCAAAAAGCAATTGCTCAGGGCAAAAACCCGAACACGCCTGTTATGCTTTCTTACAATGTTTCCATGCCAAATCAACAGGAATTTTATTCTACATTGAAAGAACTTGCTGTAAGCGAAACGAAATACCCAACTCCGGTGATAATCGTTATTGGCGATGTAGTTTCTTTACGAAATAATTCAGAACAAGTGGTTATGAAGCCACTTATTCTTGTTACCGGAACGCAAAAAGAACATTACGAACAGATTGGAAAGGTTATTCATCAACCCCTTATTCAGATTGAGAAAATAACTCCCAATCACGCTTTGGAAATAGAATTAAATCAGTTGGGAAAATATAATTGGTTGTTTTTTACAAGTCGATATACGGTTAATTTTTTCTTCGAAGAATTGGAAAATTTGGGAAGAGATAGTCGCGATTTGACAGGACTCAAAATAGCTTCTGTAGGTAATGTCACTTCTCAGGCATTGAAACAACATGGTATTATTCCCGATTTGCAGACAACAGAAGAATCATCCGAAGGGTTGTTGAAATATATTAAAAAAAACAAAACACCTTCGGCAAAAGTGCTGATTCCACGTTCGGATATTGGTTTGCCTATTTTACCTGAAGGATTAAGAAGATTAGGCTGGGAAGTTACTTTGGTAAGTATTTATCAGAATACCTTTCCGAAAAATTTACAACGACTTGATTTGACGAATATACAAATTATCGTGTTTTCGTCGCCATCATGTGTAAGTAATTTTATTCGTTTGTATGGCAGTTTTCCCGCTGACAAACAATTTATTTTTAGAGGAAAAGAAACGGAAAAACGATATGATCAGTTGTCAGTTGACAATTTGAATTCATAAAGAATGAAAAGATTTAGACAATAATACAGAGTTGATGGGGTTACTCGCGACAAATATACCGATGTTCGGGTTTCAGCCGGCAACTTAATTTAGCCATATTTTGTTGTGGATGATGACAAAATTGAATCCATTCATCCCCCTTGAAAGAAATTTTACGATTTTTAATTGATAAATTTTCAATTGATATTGAAGAAACTGAAGTTGGGTGAGTCCTGATATTTATTACTTCAAATTATACTATGAATTTTTCTGGTAATATGTGATAAAAAACTGGTATGTGCTAGGCTTGCAATATCTTTATTAATAGAGAAAATATCACTTTGAATTTGCTGATTGAATAAAAAGAACGAATATTTTTCGGGACAATAATTACTGTAGCGGGGAGCAGGTTATTTTGGATAATAGTAAAATAAGGTTTAATCATTCGGTGCTGGATATGGAAACTCTTGGAGTGATTCAGGTTGCTTTTCGTTGCCGGGTTCCGGTATTTTCATTGCGGGAAATTACACATAATTTAGCTGTTCAGGGTAATATCAACTTACATACGCTATTGGATTATATGTGGCATTACTATAAACGTGCATTCCTACGCAAACTTTTGACTCATCAGTGTTTATTGTTCAAATTGTTTGATTTTTATTAAACCAAAATAAAGGTGTCTAATCATATGGCAAGTACGTTGTTCTTATTGCTTAAGGTGAAGAGCTTTGATAAAAGTGAAGTTTATGAAGACTTTGATTATCAAATATAAGATATTTTAATTTATAAAAACTACTTGTTATCAACTACTTATAATATGTAAATGCTGTAATTAGGGAATTTCATATACCTAAAAGTAGCATGAACTTTGCAAATGAATTAATAGGGTTCGAATAAACAGAAGATCTTGAAAAATAAAAATTTATGGAAGAAGCTATTTTTATTATTGCAGAAAATAACGATTTATGTTATTTGGGCTTGAGGTGCATTATTCATGATCTGGTTAAGTCACCTACAATTGTTACTACAACAACTAAGCTTGAATTGCATAGTGCCTTGTTGTCAAATAGCGAAGCTGTTGTTATAATTGACTTTGATAGTTTGGATATTGAGCATATTGATGAAGTGACTTCTCTTTCGGTATGTTTTCCGCAATCTAATTGGCTTTTTGTCGCTGATATTCCGGATGAAACTTTTCTAATGCCACTGACTGCTTCTTTCGAAAGAGCAAATTTCGTCTTAAAAACAAATGATTACGATGTGATTGCAGCTGCTATTTCGTCTACCTTTTCAGGGAAAAAATACTATTGTAGCGAAGCACTTCAAATCATCATGGATGGACATAACCGTAAAAAGGAGAATTCAGCGAAACGCAACATTCTTACACCTACAGAACTGGAACTTGTTCAGCTCTTTACGCAGGGTAAAACTGCCAAAGAAATAGCAGAGTTACGTTGTCTCAGCTATCACACCATCAATACTCACCGCAAAAATATATTTCACAAATTGGGTATTAATAATATTCAGGAATTAATCAAATTTGCTCTTAAAAATGGTTTGGTTGATCTGACTGAGTATTATATATAAGAACAGATTTCTATGTTGTAATCCAAATTTCAGGAGTATTATTGTTTTTTTATGATATTGAAAAATATTATTTCATACCTTTGTAATCAGGAAGTTGAAGAGGAAATAGGCTTTGTTGAGGAGCAACTTATCAGCAAATGGTTTTTTTACTGTTGCTCCATAGGAGAATGAACTTTTATGCGAGTTTTCTATGATATAAATGAAAAATAATAAAACAAATAGACATGCATACGTCTTTTTTTAATGCACTGATTGGGTGGGACAAACATCTTTTGTTAGCTATCAATGGGTGGCATAGCATATGGGCAGATTCATTTTTCTGGCTCATGTCGGGTAAACTCTTTCCGGTAGTTTTAGCAATTCTGTTACTCTTTTTTTTATGGAAGAATAATGGATTCAAGACGTTTGGATTTGTGTTGTTTTTAGTTTTAACTATTGTGATTGCAGATCAGATTGCTTCCGGAGTTGTTAAACCATTAGTAGCACGTTTGCGTCCAACACATGATCCATCCATTCAATCGATGGTTCGTTTAGTACATAATTATACCGGAGGTTTGTATGGATTTGTTTCTTCCCATGCCGCTAATACAATGGGTGCTGCTTTTTTTGTCACTTTGTTGATACGAAAAAAGCTCCTTTCGGGGCTCTTTTTTGCATGGGCATTGATTACGTGTTATTCGCGTATATATCTTGGCGTACATTTCCCGCTTGATGTATTATGCGGAGCTGTTATTGGCATGTTCTCCGGTGGATTCTGTTATTATCTTATGACGTCAATTGCTCATCATTGGGATAAGATTCAATGGATGGCCACTCCTGCTCGTATGATGCCCAAGAATGTTCGTTATTTCTTTTGGATTGGCACCGGATTTTTTGTTGTAGTGCTTGTTGCTTGTATATTTTGATATAGGAAAAAGAAAAACGGCAAAACCATCGAATTGGTTTTGCCGTTTTCTGATTTATATACTTTCCTAATTCTATCAAAGACGAGGCAATGCGTGAAAATCATTTAGCGTAATAGGAATAATATCCAGTGAGACTTCATTTTTAACGATGTTGATAACTTTTTCGTTTAATACCTGTTCAAAATACTTCTCAGCTTGACCTTCTTTTTTGAGCGTGTCTTTTGCATAATCTGCTAAAAGATCTTCAGGGAAGTTGGTAATACCATATTGAGCATACTGAGCTTTAATGGTTCGTATTGCATACGCCTCCAGATCTTCTTGTTCAACTTTAATCTCATTTTTTTCGGCAAGTTTATTCCGAGTAAGTTGCCATCTTAGCGTGTCGAGCATATTACTAAACTCTTTCTCGATAATTTCTTCAGTTATTTTTTCGTTAGTTGCCAATAACCATCTTTTCAAAAAGGCTTCAGGAAAAGCAACACCGGATAGTTTATTTATCAAGTAATGACGTGCGTCTTCTTCAAAGCGGTAGAAGCTGTTTTCTTCCATAATGGCTTTAAGTGCTTCTTTCTCTTTATCACGAGCTTCAGCTTCAGTAGTGACTATATCTTTGCCATATGTTAAATCAAATAATTCCTGATCCAATGGATGAAGTTGATAACGAGAAATATTTTCGATAGTAAATGTAAAGTCGGATTTGAAATTCTGAATTTCATCCTTTGAAACTTTCAGCAATGAAGCTATTTCTGTTTCGTTTGTAAAGGCTTCAGTAGGATTGAACGTTACAACATCGCCAACTTTTTTACCAATGAAAAGATCTTTTTGTTCCAGTGTCATGAGCGATGGAGTAAATACTGCATCAACGACACTAAGCTTTGTGTCGAGATCGTTAACTTCTGTCAGGGTGCCTTTGACTAAATCTTTTTCTTCAACTATTTCTGTATCTATATTGGAACTTAACCGGTCTTGCAGACTTTTAATCTGATCGTCAACCAGTTTGTCTTCAACTTCAATATCGTAGTAAACAATTGAATCTTCTTTGCTAAGTGATACTTCAATTTCAGGAGCAACGGCAAAATCAAAGAGAAGTTCTACTGTTTCGTCACTGTCAAGGTCGATGGAAGACTGTTCTGTTTCGTTGGGCAAGATTTCTCCTAAGAGATTAAGATTGTTGTCACGAATATACCCATTAAGTGCATCACTCACCACTTTATTAACTTCTTCAGCCGTGATGGCTTTACCATACATTTTCTTGAGTAACCCTATAGGAACCATGCCGGGGCGGAAGCCGGGAATATTTGCTTTCCGTTTGTAATCTTTTAATGATTTCTCCACTTTTTCGGCATAATCCGAAGATGTAATTTGCACGATAAGTTGTGCATTTAGTGCATCAATATCTTTTCTGACAATATTCATTTGTTTATATTTTGTTTTTTAATCAAGACCAGATGTAACTTCATGTCAACAGATTATCATTTTCTTTTTTGCGAAAATGGGGGAATGCTGTCATATTTGTTTCATTATGTGTAGTTTGGAATAAAATTAAAGTAAGCTGTATGGTGTTACAACTTTCCGGACGGATTGTTGAATCATCTGTGCACCATACTATTTATTTCTTATTTCTTGTTGACATTTCAGCTCCATCATAAGCCCAGATGATGTAAGCTGCTCCCCAGGTAAATCCACCTCCGAACGTTGTGAGAATAATTTTGTCTCCTTTTTTAAGTTTGGGTTCCCATTCTGCAAGACATATAGGTAAAGTTGCTGCAGTGGTATTTCCAAATTTTTCGATATTCACCATAACCTTTTCTCTAGGAACTTCCATACGATTAGCTACAGCATCAATGATGCGCAAGTTTGCCTGATGGGGAACAACCCAGGCAATATCATCATGAGTTAAGTGGTTACGCTCCATAATCTCGGCTGAAACATCGGCCATTTTGGTAACGGCATATTTGAATACTACTTGTCCTTCTTGATATATATAGTGCTGTTTTGCATCTACTGTTTCATGAGATGCAGGAAAAACAGAGCCTCCTGCTTTCAGGTGTAAGTGAGGATAGCCGATGCCGTCAGTATATAATTTTGCATCAATCAGACCAATTTCTTCTTCGGTAGGCTCTAATAAGACTGCCCCTGCTCCATCCCCAAAAAGCGGGCAAGTGTTACGATCGGTATAATCCACAAAGGCTGAGAGCTTGTCGGCTCCAAGCAAAATGACTTTTTTATATTTTCCTGATTCAACTAATGCCGACGCGCTCTGTAACCCAAACGTAAAACCAGAGCAGGCAGCACCTAAATCGTATGCATATGCGTTTTTAATTCCCACACGTTCAGCCGCCAAAATAGCTGTAGAAGGAAAATTATGATCAGGTGTTACTGTTGCGCAAACGATAGCATCAATTTCTTCCGGCTTGGTATTCGTTTTTTTTAATAGTTGTTCAATAGCTTTGGCGGCGAGAAACGAAGTGCCTAATCCTTTTTCTTTCAGGATATGGCGTTCTTTGATGCCAATACGTGTCATAATCCACTCATCAGTGGTATCTACCATACGAGAAAGTTCTTCGTTGGTCAGCACATAATCAGGAACATACATTCCTATACCTGTGATTTTGGCAAAAATCTTATTCATGCGGAATTTGGTTAGTTAGTTAATAGAATCATTGTAATTTTACATAAAGCCCTGAGAAACTTTATCTTTATACAAGGGGGGCAAAAGAGGATTTTTTAGAGCAAAAATCGTACAAGAAAAAAATGCCCTAAAAACAGTAGGGTTTTAGGGCAAATTCCTTATCTGTCAGCATAAGAAGCTAACAACGCGTTATGCACTTGCTAATTTTTCGATAGCCAATTTGCCTCGATAGTACCCACATGAACCGCAAACGGTGTGGTAAATGTGCATAGAACCACAGTTTGGGCAAACGGATAAAGTAGGTGCAATTGCTTTGTCGTGCGTTCTTCTTTTTGCTGTACGTTGTTTTGAATGTTTTCTTTTTGGATGTGCCATTTTATATCAGTTTTTAGTCATTATCGATCATATCTTTCAACTTATCCCAGCGTGCATCATGCTCAGGTTCTTCAGGTTCTGAATAGGTTTCGCTTTCTTCTGTTGGCAGATTATCATCGGATTCTTCTGTCGTTTTAGCTGTGTGTTTACGCAATTGTGATGTCATTGCTTTGTTGCATTTACCCGGTGGATGCACGTGCTTTATGGGAATTGCCAATACGATAAATTCGTATAAAAACCAAGCAATATTAATTTCCCCTTCATCTTCAGGAACTATTACGATATCTGTGCCTTCTTCTGAGAAAGTTTTGCCAAACTTGACAAATAACTTCTCATGAATGGAAACCGACTGTTCCATATCATCCAAACAACGATCGCATGAAATAATAGTGAAACCGTTAATTTCAAAAATCAGTTCATATCCGGTGCTGTGTTTTTTGACTGAGACTACTGCATGAAGATCTCCTTTGCGTACTTCGGCACTGTCTATTTTTGAGAAATAATCATTGTTTAGATCATACTCAAAATCTTGACTGTTAGTAGTTAACGCCTTTAATGGAATTGAATACACATTAAATTTTCCCACAATAGATGCAACATTAAAAACCGTGCAAAGGTATATAAAATTATTTGAAAAATACAACACACTTGCTCTTTTTTCATGATAGTGTGCCATTTTAACAGAATGAGATTTTTTGATCTACTACCTATTGAAATGAATGCCAATAGTAGTAGTTTTTGTAAGATATTCTATTTCTATTCCTTCTCTATTTACAAATTGATGAAGAAGATATCTTGTTGCATTTTATTTCTTCTTAAGATACATGAAGGGAATTCATTTGGTTTAGCTAGAAATTCTCATCAGAAATGAATGGTATTGGACTAATTTTTATAAATGCAATTTTCAATTTGCAGTAGTTATCAAGTTAATTGGTAACTATTTAGTGAATAAGATGCTATATTGATGTAGGGGTGTTTTATTATTTATAGATATTTTGAGGTGAGTGTGGTGGTATGAAAGAACAATGTTCAAAAAGATGACTTGCAAAGAGAGAATGAAAGAAAAAAAATATTTTTTTGATGATGTTGTCTAATTCAGATCCTTTCATTACCTTTGCAGCCACAATTCATCAAATATTTAACAAAAATTGATTTATTCATATGATCGTAGTTCCTGTAAAAGAAGGCGAGAACATTGAAAAAGCCTTGAAAAAATTCAAAAGAAAATTTGAAAAAACTGGGGTAGTAAAAGAGTTAAGAAGACGCCAAGCCTTCTCAAAGCCTTCTGTAAAGCGTCGTGAAGAGGTTATTCATGCTGCTTATGTACAACAATTGCAGCAAAATCAGGAATAAGATCGTCCTCAATTTGCTTTTTTAGGTTATCTTTGTGGCAAATACTTTGCTTCTATGATCGACCTTTTTTTGCAATATATACGGTATGAGAAAGGTTTGTCATCTCATACTGAATTATCATATCGTACAGATTTAATCCAATTTGCCAGTTATATTTCAAACGATGTCGCTTCTTTTGATCCGGCATTTGTTACGACTGTACAGGTGAGAGGTTGGATTGTTTCTCTTTTAGAAGCCGGCGATTCACCACGTACAGTGAATCGTAAAGTATCGACTCTTAAATCTTTTTATCGGTTTCTAAATTACAAATTATTGCTGACTAATAATCCGGCAAAAAAAATCACATCCCTTAAAATAAAAAAGCAACTTCCCTTGTTTTTCAATGAAAAGGAGATTAATTTTGTCAGTGGCAACATGCTTGAAAATACCTTTGAGGAGTCACGTGATAAATTGATTATTGAGTTATTTTATCAAACGGGGATTCGTTGTTCGGAGCTGATAGGTATAAAAGATTCGGATGTTGATTTTTCACGCAAAACATTGCGCGTGCTTGGTAAACGAAACAAAGAGCGACTCATCCCGTTTGGAGACGCGTTGCAACAAGCAATGATGAACTATATTTCGATGCGTAATGAAGCTATTGAACATACTGCGGAAAGGTTGATTACCTTAAAAACCGGAGCACCTGTATATCGAAGATTAGTTTATAGTAAGGTACACAACGCTTTTAGCGGAGTAAGCACATTGTCGAAAAGAAGTCCACACGTGTTACGCCATACATTTGCCACCATGTTGTTAAATAATGGGGCAGAACTGAATGTAGTAAAAGAACTATTAGGACACAGTAATTTATCAGCTACTGAAATCTATACGCATACTACGTTTGATCAAATACATTCCATTTATAAACAAGCCCACCCAAGGGCACAAAAAAGGAGGCATCCATGACTGTCAACATTCAATCCATCAAGTTTGAAGCTACACAAAAATTGGAAGAACATATTACTAAAAAGGTAACAAAGCTTGAACATTTTTTTGATGAAATAATTACTGCTGAAGTTATTCTTAAAGTGATAAGACCGGAAAGTGCTGCTAATAAAGAAGCTTCCGTGCGTATCAATGTACCGGGTCAAGAACTTTTTGCCTCAAAAGTGTGTAATACCTTTGAAGAAGCTGTCGATACAGCTGTTGAAGCAATCGAGAAACAAGTTTTGAAATACAAAGAAAAAGTCAAATAAAGAAGAAAAATAGGTCAATGTGTTGAATTAGAAACAATACTTTATCTGTTGAATCTTTCAGTTCCCGGTTAGAAATTGAGTATAATATTTTTTCCATAGAAAAGCGAAATAAGATTTTGTACTTTAGAAAAAAACGTCTACATTTGCAAGCCGTTTTAGCAGTGAAAGTTAAAACGGCTTTTAAATGGTTCTTGAAAAGGACTTTGCATTGTTATGTTTGAGAAAAACATATAAAAACCGTAACTGCTGTTTCTCATTAAATTGAAAATAAGAAAGTTGTGATTTTTGAAAAGAATTAGGAAAAAGGAGTAATAAAATAAGGGCAGTTACCAGAGTGGCCAAATGGGGCAGACTGTAAATCTGCTGGCGATGCCTACGGTGGTTCGAATCCATCACTGCCCACAAATAATTATTGCGGGAATAGCTCAGTCGATAGAGCATCAGCCTTCCAAGCTGAGGGTCGCGGGTTTGAGTCCCGTTTCCCGCTCAAGGACAACAAAAGTTGTCATTATGGAAACAACATGAAGCATCATTAAAGAATGATGTTTGTAAAAGGTAAAAAAGAGAAACAGCAAGCTTGCTGTTGTAGCTCAGCGGTAGAGCACTTCCTTGGTAAGGAAGAGGTCATGGGTTCAAGTCCCATCAACAGCTCAAAAAGAACGATGAGACCCACATCTATTTATTAATAAATAATTTTCTGAGTTATGGCAAAAGAACATTTTAACAGGACGAAGCCGCACGTTAACATCGGTACCATCGGCCACGTTGATCACGGCAAAACGACGTTGACAGCTGCGATTACTACTGTATTAGCAAAAAAAGGACTTTCTGAAGTTCGTTCGTTCGACTCGATCGACAACGCTCCTGAAGAAAAAGAACGTGGTATTACCATTAATACTGCTCACGTAGAATATGAAACCGCAAACCGTCATTACGCTCACGTTGACTGTCCAGGCCACGCTGATTATGTAAAAAACATGGTTACTGGTGCTGCTCAAATGGATGGTGCAATCATTGTAGTAGCTGCAACGGATGGTCCTATGCCTCAAACACGTGAACATATTCTTTTGGCACGCCAAGTAAACGTACCAAAACTGGTTGTTTTCATGAATAAATGCGACATGGTAGATGATCCTGAAATGCTTGATTTAGTAGAAATGGAAATGCGTGAGTTACTTTCATTCTATGAATTTGATGGCGATAATACTCCTGTCATTCGTGGTTCTGCTTTAGGTGGATTGAATGGCGTTCCTGAATGGGAAGATAAAATTATGGAGCTAATGGAAGCCGTTGATACATGGATACCACTTCCTCCGCGTGATACAGATAAACCTTTCTTAATGCCTGTTGAAGATGTATTTTCTATTACAGGTCGTGGAACGGTTGCTACAGGTCGTATTGAAACAGGTCGTATTAAAACGGGCGAAGAAGTCCAAATTATTGGTTTGGGAGCTGAAGGGAAAAAATCAGTTGTAACCGGTGTCGAAATGTTTCGTAAGATTTTAGATGACGGTCAAGCAGGTGATAATGTTGGTTTGTTGCTTCGTGGTATTGACAAAGAAGAAATCAAACGTGGTATGGTTATATGCCATCCGGGTAAAGTAAAACCTCACACTCGTTTCAAAGCTCAAGTATATATCTTGAAGAAAGAAGAAGGTGGTCGTCACACTCCATTTCACAACAAATACCGCCCTCAATTCTATATTCGTACATTGGATGTCACTGGTGAAATTACCCTTCCAGAAGGAACTGAGATGGTAATGCCAGGAGATAACTTGACAATTACTGTTGAATTGATTTATCCGGTTGCTTGTGACTTAGGGTTGCGTTTCGCTATTCGCGAAGGTGGTCGTACAGTTGGTGCTGGTCAAATTACCGAGCTTCTTGACTAATACAAATGTGTTCGATTCAACGTTTTTGGAGATGCATCAGTTTTAAGAGCATGTTGAATAAGAACTTATAATAAACGAAGATCCTGACATGATAAAATGCTTGTCAGGATCTTTAATCCTAATAAACAGTATATTTGTTTGTTCATTACCAAGGGACTGTTAGTTTTACGGGTCTAGCTCAGCTGGTAGAGCATCGGTCTCCAAAACCGAGTGTCGTGAGTTCGAATCTTACGACCCGTGCATTAAAAGAAAACCACACGCTATGAAAAAAGTGATTAGTTATTTTAAGGAGTCTTATACCGAGCTTGTTCATAAAGTGTCATGGCCAACATACAAAGAACTTACAAACAGTGCAGTTGTCGTATTAGTTGCTTCCGTAGTAATTGCATTGGTTGTATGGGTGATGGATATAGGTTTTGAGAACATTATGAAGTTTATTTACAAACAGATTATTTAGGAGGTAACTCATGGTTGAAACTGCACACAAATGGTATGTTCTTCGTGCCATTAGCGGTAAAGAACATAAGGTTAAAGAGTATATAGAATCGGAGATCAAGAATACAAATCTTGGTCAATTTGTTTCTCAAGTACTGATTCCTACCGAAAAAGTGGTGCAAGTTCGCAATGGTAAACGTGTCACTAAAGAAAGAAGTTATTTACCGGGATATATCTTGGTAGAAGCTAATTTAATCGGTGATATTTCCCATCGAATGAGACAAATACCAAATGTACTTGGGTTTCTGGGTGGAAAGAATGACACACCTACTCCGTTACGTACTTCGGAAGTTAATCGTATCCTTGGTACAATGGATGAATTACAAGAAGCAGGAGAAGAACTTGCTTTGACGTATGCTCTTGGAGAAAACGTTAAAGTGATTATTGGCCCATTTACCGGTTTTAGTGGAGTAGTTGAGGAGGTAAATAATGAGAAAAAGAAGCTCAAGGTTATGGTGAAAATATTTGGACGGAAGACTCCTTTAGAATTAGGCTTTTTGCAGGTGGAAAAAGAGTAGGAGGTGGTTACGCACTTAGCTGCTCGGTTATTAATTATTAAATTTCAAAACAATGGCAAAACAAGTTGCAGGACTTATTAAATTGCAGATAAAAGGTGGTGCTGCAAACCCATCACCTCCTGTAGGTCCCGCATTGGGATCCAAAGGGATCAATATTATGGAGTTTTGTAAGCAATTTAATGCCAGAACTCAAGAAAAAGCAGGAAAGATTTTGCCTGTCGTTATTACCTATTATACAGATAAATCGTACGAGTTTGTTGTAAAGACACCTCCTGTTGCTATTCAATTATTGGAAGCAGCTAAATTAAAAGGTGGGTCGGCAGAACCAAATCGTACTAAAGTTGCAGAAATCACGTGGGAACAAGTGAAAACGATCGCTGAAGATAAGATGGTCGATTTAAACTGCTTTACTGTAGAATCTGCGATGACTATGGTTGCTGGTACAGCACGTAGCATGGGTATTACCGTTCAAGGGCAAATCCCCGGAACTAATTAAAAAACTTTCAACATGAGTAAACTAACGAAAAATCAAAAGTTGGCAAACAGCAAAGTTGAAGCCGGGAAAACCTACTCACTTAAAGAAGCTGCTGCTTTGGTAAAAGAGCTTACTTTTACTAAATTCGATGCTTCTGTTGACCTCGATGTGCGTTTAGGCGTTGATCCACGAAAATCAAATCAAATGGTTCGTGGTGTTGTTTCGCTGCCGCATGGGACAGGAAAACAAATTAGGGTTCTCGCATTATGTTCACCTGAGGCTGAGGCTGACGCAAAAGCAGCAGGAGCAGACTTTGTTGGTCTGGACGAATATATCGAAAAGATTAAAGGAGGATGGACTGATATTGATGTTATCATTACACAACCGGCAATTATGGGTAAGATTGGTGCTTTAGGAAGAGTGTTAGGCCCTCGTGGGTTAATGCCAAATCCTAAGAGTGGAACCGTTACGAATGATATTGCTACGGCTGTGAAAGAAGTGAAACAAGGTAAAATTGATTTCAAAGTTGATAAAAGTGGTATCGTGCATGCTTCTGTTGGTAAAGTGTCGTTTGATGCGGAGAAACTCACTGATAACGCGAAAGAATTTATTCAAACGCTTATCAAACTGAAGCCATCAACGGCAAAAGGTACTTACGTGAAGAGTATTTATCTTTCAAGTACAATGAGTCTTGGTGTAAAAATTGACCCTAAATCGGTTGAAGAAAACTAAAAAAGTTGTAGTATGAAAAAGGAAGATAAAAGCGCCATTATTGAATCCATTAAGACGACATTGGGATCATACAATCACTTCTATTTAACAGATAGTGAAGGTTTAAATGCAGAGCAAACGAGTAAGTTGAGAAAGGCATGCTACAACAAAAATATCAGATTGTTGGTAGTGAAAAATAAGTTGCTTATTAAGGCTCTCGAATCGACTAAAACTGATTTTAGCCCGTTGTTTGATTCATTGAAAGGTTCTACAGCTTTATTGCTGTCAAATACTGGTAATGAACCTGCTAAATTGATTAAAGAGTTCAGCAAAACGAGCAAAATTGAAAAGCCTGCCTTAAAGGCTGCTTATGTAGAACAAAGTTTTTATGTTGGAGCTAATCAATTGGAAGCGTTGATTCATGTTAAGAGTAAGAACGAACTTATTGCTGATGTCATTGCTTTACTGCAATCGCCCGCTAAGAACGTTGTGTCCGCTCTCCAATCAGGAGGTACTACTATCCATGGCGTGTTGAAAACGCTGTCGGAGCGATAATATATAATTATAAATTAATCAAAACTTTAAAAATAACTCATCATGGCAGATTTGAAAGCATTTGCAGAACAATTGGTTAACTTGACCGTAAAAGAAGTAAACGAGTTGGCAGAAATATTGAAAAATGAATATGGCATAGAACCGGCTGCTGCCGCTGTTGCTGTTGCAGCTCCTGCTGCTGCTAGTGCTGTTGTTGAAGAAAAAACATCATTTGATGTGATCTTGAAGGCACCAGGTGCAAACAAGTTAGCTATTGTTAAATTGGTAAAAGAATTAACAGGACTTGGATTGAAGGAAGCTAAAGATTTAGTGGATGGAGCTCCAAATCCAATTAAAGAAGGGGTATCAAAAGAAGATGCTGAGTCCTTGAAAAAGCAATTAACAGACGGTGGCGCTGAAGTTGAAGTTAAATAGTATATCATTGATAGATAGCGTATTGGTTTAGAGTCTCATGATTATGGGATTCTAAACCTTTTTGCGTATTAATGTATATTTATGGTGAGTGTTTTTTGCTTGCCAAGCAAGGTAAGATCTTTTAATAGCTGTCGATAGACTTAAACGCTTTGTTGTAAATGCAATAGAGTTCTTTTTGTCTGCTGCATTTGACTCGGCTGATGCAGATAACAACAATTGCATTCTATGTCTTGCTTATTTCATATAACTCGATAAATGCCTAAACGAGAATTGGCTTTTCAAGTTCAACCAAACTTTCCTTCCCAATGATCTCTAACAAACCAAACCAAAGAATTAACTTTGCTTCATTTAAAAGTCCTTTAGAGTATCCTGATTTTCTTGAAGTTCAATTACAATCTTTTCAAGATTTTTTCCAGTTGGATGCCCCTCCTGAAAAGAGGAAAAACGAGGGTCTTTTTAGTGTTTTTGCAGAAAACTTTCCCATTTCAGATACGCGAAATAATTTTGTACTCGAATTCTTGGATTATTTCATAGATCCTCCTCGATATACCATTCAGGAGTGTATTGATAGAGGTTTGACACATAGTGTGCCTCTTAAAGCAAAGTTGAAATTGTATTGTACTGATCCAGAACACGAAGATTTCGATACTGTTATTCAAGATGTTTATTTGGGAACAATTCCTTATATGACCGATAAGGGAACTTTTGTTATAAACGGGGCAGAACGTGTTGTTGTGTCACAGTTGCATCGATCCCCAGGCGTATTTTTTGGTCAAAGTGTTCATACAAATGGCACAAAACTGTACTCAGCACGTATTATTCCTTTTAAAGGTGCATGGATTGAATTTGCTACAGACATTAATAATGTGATGTACGCATATATTGATCGGAAAAAGAAGTTACCTGTTACAACGTTGTTGCGTGCTATTGGTTATGAAAGTGATAAAGATATTCTTGAGATTTTTAATCTTGCAGAAGAAATCAAAGTCAATAAAAGTAGCCTTAAAAAAGTTGTAGGTAGAAAGTTAGCAGCACGTGTGCTTAAGTCTTGGAATGAAGACTTTGTAGATGAAGACACCGGGGAAGTAGTTTCAATTGAACGGAATGAAGTAATCATTGACCGTGAAACTATTTTAGAAAACAAGCATATTGATGCTATTGTTGATTCAGGTGTTCAAACAATTCTTTTGCATCGTGATGAACAGAATCAAAATGATTTCTCTATTATTTATAATACCCTTCAAAAAGATCCAAGCAATTCAGAGCGGGATGCAGTTTTGTACATTTATCGTCAATTGCGAAGTGCAGAGCCGGCTGATGATGCTTCTGCACGAGAAGTAATTAATGGATTATTCTTTTCAGAGAAAAGGTATGACTTGGGTGAAGTTGGACGTTATCGTATCAATCGCAAATTGAACCTTAACACCAATATGGATGTACGGGTTTTGACGAAAGAAGATATAATAGAGATTATAAAATATTTAATTGAGCTAATTAACTCAAAGGCTGAAGTTGATGATATTGATCACTTGAGCAATCGACGTGTTCGGACTGTTGGAGAGCAACTTTACAATCAATTTGGAGTTGCTTTATCTCGTATGGCAAGAACGATTCGTGAAAGAATGAATGTTCGTGACAATGAGGTGTTTACTCCGACTGATTTAATCAATGCCAAAACCATATCATCGGTAATTAACACTTTCTTTGGTACCAATGCTTTGTCACAGTTTATGGATCAAACAAATCCATTAGCTGAAATTACACATAAAAGACGTCTTTCGGCTTTAGGCCCTGGTGGTCTTTCACGTGAAAGAGCTGGTTTTGAAGTACGTGATGTGCATTTTACTCATTATGGTCGTTTGTGTCCTATTGAAACACCTGAAGGTCCTAATATTGGTCTTATTTCTTCTTTGTGTGTATATGCTAAAATTAATAATTTAGGATTTATTGTAACTCCGTACCGTAAAGTTGAAAATGGGAAGGTGGATTTAGATGCTAAAAATATTGTTTATTTAACAGCGGAAGAAGAAGACGGAAAGATTATTGCACAAGGGAATGCTCCGCTAGAAGAGGATGGTTCTTTTATTAAAGCAAAAGTTAAGGCACGTAAAGATGCAGATTATCCTGTTGTTTCTCCTGATGAGGTGAATCTGATGGATGTGTCACCTACGCAGATCGCTTCTATCGCAGCTTCTTTAATTCCCTTCTTAGAGCATGACGATGCCAACCGTGCATTAATGGGATCAAACATGATGCGTCAAGCTGTTCCATTGTTGCGTTGTGAAGCACCTATAGTTGGAACCGGCATTGAAGGACAGATTATTCAGGATTCTCGTTCACAAATAACTGCTGAAGGAGATGGTATAATTGAATTTGTTGATGCGCAAAAAATTGTAATTCGATATGATCGTACAGAAGAAGAAGATTTTATCCACTTCGAGGATTCTGTAAAGGAATATTTTATTCCGAAATTTCAACGTACCAATCAAGAAACCACGATTGATTTACGCCCTATTATTGAAAAAGGAGCTCGTGTAATTAAAGGTCAAATTTTGACTGAAGGTTATGCAACTGAGAATGGAGAGTTGGCTTTAGGCCGTAATTTGAAAGTGGCTTTTATGCCTTGGAAAGGGTATAATTTTGAGGATGCGATTGTAATCAACGAACGAGTTGTGAGAGAGGATTATTTTACGTCTGTACATGTGTCGGAATATTCTTTGGAAGTTCGCGAGACAAAACGTGGTATGGAGGAGTTGACTTCTGATATTCCAAATGTGAGTGAAGAGGCAACGCGTAATTTAGATGAGAACGGAATAATTCGTGTGGGGGCTCAAGTAGTACCTGGAGATATTCTGATTGGAAAAATTACTCCAAAAGGAGAATCAGATCCATCTCCGGAAGAAAAATTATTACGTGCTATTTTTGGAGATAAAGCAGGTGATGTAAAAGATGCTTCCTTGAAAGCATCTCCCTCGCTTCGTGGTGTCGTTATTGGAAAAAGTTTATTTTCTCGCGCCATGAAGAGTCGTAAATCAAGCCTCGCTGACAAAGCCATACTTCCAAAATTGGAAGAAGAATTTGAGAGAGAAGCTTTTCTTTTGAAAAATCGATTAATTGAGAAATTAGTTACCTTAACACAAGGTAAAACATCTCAGGGTGTGAAGGACTTTTTAGGTAATGATTTAATTCCAAAAGGAAGTAAATTTACCCAAAAAGCGATGAATGAAATCGATTATACGACTGTTCATGTTAGCAGATGGACTACAGATACTCATCGCAACGAGCTTATTCAGGCAGTTATCGTGAATTATCTGAAGAAATATAAAGAGCTTGATGCTCAGTTAAAAAGAAAAAAGTTTAATATTACGATTGGAGATGAACTTCCTGCAGGAATTGTGCAATTGGCAAAAGTATATATTGCTAAAAAGAGAAAAGTCAGAGTAGGAGACAAAATGGCAGGGCGACACGGTAACAAAGGAATTGTTTCTCGGATTGTACGAGAAGAAGATATGCCTTTCTTGGAAGATGGGACAACTGTTGATATTGTATTAAATCCGCTAGGTGTCCCTTCACGTATGAATCTCGGTCAAATTTTTGAAACTGTGTTGGCTTGGGCTGGTAAAACTCTTGGAGTTAAATTTGCAACACCAATTTTTGATGGAGCAACTCTTGACGACCTTAATAAATGGACAGATAAGGCAGGTCTTCCAAATTATGGAAAAACTTACCTTTACGATGGAGGTACAGGAGATCGTTTTGATCAACCAGCAACTGTTGGAATCATTTACATGTTGAAACTTGGTCACATGGTTGAAGACAAGATGCATGCCCGTTCCATCGGACCTTATTCGCTTATTACTCAGCAACCATTAGGTGGAAAAGCTCAATTTGGTGGACAACGGTTTGGAGAAATGGAAGTTTGGGCTCTTGAAGCATTTGGAGCAGCTCATGTTTTACAAGAAATACTGACTGTTAAATCTGATGACGTGGTGGGTCGTGCACGGTCATACGAGGCTATTGTCAAAGGAGAACCAATGCCAACACCTGCTCTTCCAGAATCTTTGAACGTGTTGTTGCATGAATTACAAGGATTGGGACTTAGTGTTCGGTTAGAGTAATTTGATTAAGTAAATCGGAACAATTCGGGAAAAAGTGATCTGAAATAAATCTTCATAAAAATGAGCGCTTGAACGATTTTTTTCTAAATTGAACAAGTAACTAAAATACATTCAATATGGCTTTTATCAGAGAAAATAAGATAAAGAGCAATTTCAGTAAAATATCCATCGGGTTGGCATCACCGGAAGAAATCTTAGAGATGTCGCACGGAGAAGTGTTGAAACCTGAAACTATAAATTATCGTACATATAAACCTGAACGTGATGGGTTGTTTTGTGAACGAATTTTTGGTCCTGTACGTGACTACGAATGCCATTGTGGAAAATACAAAAGAATACGTTACAAAGGTATCGTTTGTGATCGATGTGGTGTTGAAGTAACAGAAAAGAAAGTACGTCGTGAGCGAATGGGACATATCGCTTTGGTTGTTCCAATTGCACATATCTGGTATTTTCGTTCATTACCTAATAAAATTGGGTATTTGTTGGGAATGTCAACCAAAAAACTGGACTCAATCATTTATTATGAGAAATATGTGATTATTCAAGCCGGTATTTTGGAAGGAAAAGAGAATATGGAGAAAGGAGAGTTGTTATCTGAAGAAGAATATTTAGATATTATAGATACACTTCCCAGAGAGAATCAACAATTACCTGATACTGATCCTACTAAGTTCATTGCTAAGATGGGAGCAGAATCGATCTACGATTTGCTTAAAAATTTAGATTTGGATACTTTATCGTATGATTTAAGGCATATTGGCAGCACCACAAACTCTCAACAAAAGAAAACCGAGGCTTTGAAGAGGTTACAAGTAATTGAATCATTTAGAGCTTCTCGTCAACGAAATAAACCTGAGTGGATGATTTTGAAAGTGCTTCCGGTGATTCCTCCTGAACTTCGTCCATTAGTACCTTTAGATGGAGGTCGATTTGCGACATCTGATTTAAATGACTTATATCGACGTGTCATTATTCGAAACAATCGATTAAAGCGATTAATTGAAATTAAAGCACCTGAGGTGATTCTTCGGAATGAAAAGCGTATGCTACAAGAATCAGTTGATTCTTTGTTTGATAATTCGCGAAAGGCCAGTGCTGTAAAGACAGATTCAAATCGTCCTCTTAAATCACTTTCGGACAGCTTGAAAGGAAAACAAGGCCGCTTCCGTCAAAACTTACTGGGGAAACGTGTTGACTATTCAGCACGTTCAGTTATTGTTGTTGGTCCTGAATTGAAAATGCATGAATGTGGTTTGCCAAAAGATATGGCAGCAGAACTTTATAAACCGTTTATTATTCGAAAACTGATTGAACGTGGCATTGTCAAAACAGTTAAATCAGCCAAGAAAATTATTGATCGTAAAGAGCCTGTTGTATGGGATATATTGGAGTATGTCATGAAAGGACATCCAGTTTTACTAAACCGTGCTCCAACTCTACACCGATTAGGAATTCAAGCGTTTCAACCAAAAATGATTGAAGGGAAAGCTATTCAATTGCACCCTTTGGCATGTACTGCTTTTAATGCTGACTTTGATGGAGATCAGATGGCTGTTCACCTTCCTCTTGGTAACGAAGCTATTGCTGAGGCACAAATGTTGATGTTGGCATCACATAATATTTTGAATCCGGCAAATGGAGCTCCTATTACCGTACCATCACAAGATATGGTATTAGGTTTATATTATATCACAAAATCACGTCCTGGTGCGAAGGGAGAAGGTATGATCTTTTATGGTACTGAAGAAGTAGAGATTGCATACAATGAAGGCCGTGTGGCACTTCATGCTCAAATTAAGGTGCGTGAGAAGGATTTGGATGCACATGGTGAGTTGACAGAGCAACTAATTCAAACAACGGTTGGTCGTGTCATTTTTAATAAAAGTGTTCCCAAACAAGTTGGTTTTATTAATGAAGTTCTTTCAAAAAAGTCGCTTCGTGATATTATTGGAAATATTATAAAAACCTGTGGTGTAGCTGTCACTGCTAAGTTTTTGGATGATATAAAAGATTTAGGCTATCAAATGGCATTCAAGGGAGGCTTATCATTTAACTTAGGTGATGTAATTATTCCTGCTGAGAAAGATGTTTTGGTACAAGAAGGATATGATGAAGTTGAAGAGATTCTGAACAACTACAATATGGGTTTTATCACCTATAATGAACGTTATAATCAGATTATTGATACCTGGACACATGTCAATTCAAGATTGTCAAATATTCTGATGAAGCAATTATCGAGCGATAATCAGGGGTTCAACTCTGTATACATGATGCTGGATTCCGGAGCTCGAGGTTCGAAAGAACAGATTCGTCAACTTTCAGGTATGCGTGGATTGATGGCTAAACCCCAGAAGTCAGGTGCAGAGGGTGGTCAAATTATTGAGAATCCAATTTTAGCTAACTTTAAAGAAGGCTTATCAGTATTGGAATATTTTATTTCAACACATGGTGCCCGTAAGGGCTTGGCTGATACAGCTTTGAAAACAGCAGATGCAGGATATTTAACGCGTCGATTGGTTGATGTGTCACAAGATGTGATTATTAACGAAGAAGACTGTGGTACTTTGCGTGGGCTTACAGCGGTAGAATTAAAAAACAATGAAGAGGTAATCGCATCTCTCTATGAAAGAATTTTAGGGCGTGTTTCTCTTCATGATATTCAGCATCCGCTTACTGGTGAAATAATAGTTCGTTCTGGTGAGGAAATCACTGAAGATAGTGCAAAAATAATCCAAGAATCTCCTATTGAACGCGTAGAAATTCGTTCTGTGTTAACATGTGAATCGAAAAAAGGTGTTTGTGCGAAATGTTATGGACGTAACTTGGCGACCGGGAAAATGGTACATAAAGGAGAAGCTGTTGGTGTGATTGCTGCTCAATCGATTGGAGAACCCGGGACTCAGTTAACATTAAGGACATTCCACGTTGGAGGTATTGCATCTAACATTGCTGCTGAATCAAATATCAAATCACGTTATGATGGAATCGTTGAATTAGAGGAACTGCGAGTTGTTGAGGCCGTTGATGAGTTAAACAATCAGCATCAGGTTGTTGTTGGTCGTCTTACGGAATTGAGAATAATTGATCCTCGCACAAAAATTGTTTTGACTAATCAGCATATTCCTTACGGATCAAAACTATATGCTAAGCAGGGTGAATTAGTGAAAAAAGGCCAATTGATATGTGAATGGGATCCTTTCAATGCAGTGATTATTTCTGAAATGGGAGGTAAACTTGAGTTTCAAGATATCATAGAAAATGTCACTTTTAAAGTTGAATCTGACGAGGCTACTGGATTACGCGAAAAAGTAATTGTTGAATCGAAAGATAAAAACAGAATTCCTACTGTGCATGTTGTAGGAGAAGATGGAACGATGCTGCGCAATTATAGTTTACCTGTAGGAGCTCACTTGGTTTTGGATGAAGGTGATATAATAAAGGCTGGTCAGTTGCTTGTTAAAATTCCTCGAGCTGTGGGTAAAGCTGGCGATATCACGGGAGGTCTTCCTCGTGTGACTGAATTGTTTGAAGCTCGTAATCCTTCAAATCCTGCTGTTGTGGCTGAAATTGATGGTGAGGTTTCTTTTGGTAAAATTAAACGAGGGAATCGTGAAATTGCTATTACCTCTAAAATGGGTGAGATAAAGAAATACCTTGTTCCTCTATCAAAACAAATTTTGGTTCAAGAAAGCGATTATGTTCGTGCAGGAACCCCTTTGTCAGACGGAGCAACGACACCATCGGATATTTTAGCCATTAAAGGGCCGACTGCTGTACAAGAATACATTGTAAATGAGGTGCAAGATGTATATCGTTTGCAAGGTGTTAAGATTAATGATAAGCACTTCGAGGTGATTGTGCGTCAAATGATGCGTAAAGTATTAGTTGAGGATCAAGGCGATACACGCTTTTTGGAGCAACAAATTGTAGATAAAAATGATTTCTTCGAAGAGAATGATCGATTGTGGGGAAAGAAGGTCGTTATTAATCCTGCCGATTCTCAACTACTAAAAGCAGGGCAAATTGTGACTGCTCGTAAGTTACGTGATGAAAATAGTTCATTAAAGCGAAAAGATCTCCGTTTGGTTGAAGCTAGGGATGCTGTGCCTGCTACTTCAAGTCAGGTTTTGCAGGGTATTACCCGTGCATCACTTCAAACGAACAGCTTTATGTCTGCTGCATCTTTCCAGGAAACAACAAAGGTTTTAAATGAAGCGGCTATTTCTGGTAAAATTGATAAATTGGAGGGCCTCAAAGAGAATGTTATTTGTGGGCATCTCATTCCAGCCGGAACCGGGCAGCGTGAATTTGATAAACTCATTGTTGGATCAATTGACGAACAAGATCGAATCAACGAGGCTCGAAAAGCTCTTTTACCCGAAGAAGTATAAGAAAGTTATTGTATAGATAAAAAGAGGTTGTTTCATTCTTTTGAATGAAACAACCTCTTTTTATTTTATAAAGTTGCACATTTTTACTTGAATGGTATAATGAGAGACCGTTGCAGGGCAAAATATATCATATTATTTTGATATATAGATAATTATATGTATATTTGCGTATGAAAACACAACAAACAATAGGATTTGCTGACCTGGCAGCAAGCAGGCGTAAAGTCA